>ODAK010001777.1_pt1 | contig 23107 bp, 13 predicted proteins | sample 1539591 | NCBI WGS metagenome assembly ODAK01 (sample SAMEA3539303, study PRJEB22396) | soil metagenome | biome: tundra; feature: field; material: soil | place: USA | collected 2010-05 | depth 0.15 m | reverse complement strand
CACCATCCATGCGCCCGGTAACGGATTCGTCCAGCCAGGCGAACCAGTGCGCTCCCACGAACGAGGGCATGGACGCCACCTGCTCGACGTAGTAGCGGTAGGCGATGCCGCGCTCCTTCTCGTTGGCTACCTGCATCAGGGCCGGGGCCTGTCCCCTGGTGGGAGTTCCGAAGTGGAACTCCCCGATCAGCAGCGGCTTGCCGGTGAGCTTGTACAGTTTCGCCACCCACTCGCGGTCCGGAGTGTATTCGTAGATATTGTGACTGTAGACGTCAAAAAGGCGTCCCAACCGGATGACGTCGTCGGGAGGCAGGGCGCCGAGGCGGATTCCGAGGTTCAGGTGGTGGGGAGCGTACTTGCGGGCGGATTGATTGGTGACTTGCAGTTGATGTTCGAAGGCGGCCAGGACGAATTCCCGACGTCGTGCCGGAGTGTCGCCGGCGGCCAGAAACGCTTGCAGCCTGCGCTGGGTCTCGGTCTGTTTGCCGGCCAGGATCATGCCGGCCAGTTCCGACTCCCGGCCCGGCCATGCCGGTTCATTGCCGATGAAGTATCCCAGTAAATATGGATCGTCTTGCAGAGATGTCAACTGGGACGCGGACGATGAATCCGCGGCGCGGGCAAACTCCTCCGAGTAGACGTCGGGCATGCCCATGTACACGGGCGCGGTCTGCGGAGCGCGCAACATGCTGACATAGGGCATCAACTTCTCTTTGGAAAGCACACTCCGGGCCGTGTTCAGACCCCAGGCTTCCATGCGGCGGACGGCCATGCCGTTGGCCTTGGAGTCCCAGCCGGCGCCGTATCGCCGCGCCAGGTTCCATCCGTAGAAGTCCCCCGCCGCCGGGCGCCGGCCGGAGGCTCCCGCCGGAAGATCGGCAGGAGGCTGGCCGGCGTAGTAGGTCTCGCGGTTCGTGATGCGCGTGCCGGCGCCTCCTGCTCCGATGCCGTTGACTCCCATGGACAGGAACAGGTGCCCGTCGGGATCGACGAACCACCACCTGCCGTCGATCTGTTCGACGCGGAAGAAGCCCGTCGCCGTCGCCTTCGTGTTCGCGAAGCCGCCGTACTTGCAGTAGCCGAACTCGCCGGGGCGCAGGGACTTGTCTTCGCGGTCCCAATCACTCTTCAGTTGTTCGAGGTTCTTGATCTTCCCCGGATACTCCGCGGGAATCCACTGTCCGAACTCATCCACCACCGGCAGCTTGTCCAGGATCTCGGAACCCGGGTCGTCGTTCGAAAGGCGGACGCTGCGAATGTCGAGCGTGGGATTGCCGACCGGCGCCACCATGGCCACCGCCAGCGACTGCACTGCTTTGATGGGGCCGAAGGGTCCGACAACCGCCATCCAGAAGGGATTCCGGGACTTGTTGAACACCGCGGCCAGATCCTGGCCCTCCTGGCTTTGGCTCTGGAAGTAGCTCAACGGCACGGCCGCGCGAATCCACACGCCTCCGCCAAACTGGTGGAAGCGCAAGGCGCGCATCCCATCCGCGGTGTACAGCCGCAGGAGGAAGCGCTGGGCGGTGGATGCCTTCACCTCCATGACCAGAAACTTGAAGGGAGACCAGTCGGACGGCAGATCCGGGTTCAGGTCTCTCAGCGGCCACTTGTGCTCCGAGACGGGGAACTCATGCATCAGTGTGGGAACGTATTCGGTGGAGAATTTCTCTCGGGTCCGCGCGTGGGAGTCAAACACGACGTGCTGGATGTCGGCGCCAGGCAGCCCGGTTGCGGTGAGCAAAAGAAGGAACGCTGAATAGAGAATGAGAGTCATGGATCGCATTGACCTTTGTCATCGTATACGATTTCTCCGCCGCCGTCGTGCGGGTGGGAGTAGGTGGTCCGATTCTCTTGCGCGGCAGACTGCACAGGGGCTAAACTGGCCCGCATGAAGTCGAACCCTCCCCTGACCCTGGTGACTTTCATCGTTCTGGTTTCCGCCAACCCGGTTTGGGCGGCCGAATCGCGATACACGCCACCGGCGTCACCGCGCGCCACGTACAATTTCAATTCGGGCTGGAAGTTCATCCGCCAGGACGTGCCCGGCGCCCAGGAGATGTCGTTCGACGACTCCCTGTGGGAGACCGTCAGCACGCCGCATTCGTTCAACGATGTCGACTCGTTCCGCGTGATCATCGACCACAGCGGCGGCGATCGGGGCACCTACAAGGGCCTGAGCTGGTACCGGAAGCACTTCAAGCTGCCGGCGGAGGCCGCGGGATCGAAAGTGTTCGTCGAGTTCGAGGGCATGCGCCAGGCCGGGGATATTTATTTCAACGGCAAGCCTTTCGGACTGTACGAGAACGGCATCTCGGGTTACGGCCTGGACATCACGTCCGCGGTGCTGTTCGGCGATCGCGACAACGTGCTGGCGGTGCAGGTGGACAACCGTACCAGCTACCGGGAGCGGGCCACGGATACGCCGTACCGGTGGAACGCCAACGATTTCAACCCCGTCCACGGCGGGATCAACCGGCGCGTGTGGCTGCACGTCACGGGCAAGATCTACCAGACCCTGCCCCTCTATTACGGCCTCACGACCACCGGCACGTATATCTACTGCGACAGCTACAACGTCGCGGGCCGTACCTGCGACGTCACGGTGGAATCGCAGGTGCACAATGCCACGGCCGATCGCAGGCTCCCCCGGGCGATCGTCGCTTTGTCGGGCGTGGTGGTGGATTCGGACGGCACGGTCCGCGCGAGTTTCAAGAGCGACGGCGTGGATCTGTTGGCGGGCGCGAAGACCGTTCTGAAGTCGGCGGGCCCGCTCGCCAATGCCCGATTCTGGAGCCCTGCCGACCCCTATCTGTACGACGTCTACACGATTTTGACGGTCGATGGAAAAGTGGTCGACGTCAACAAGGTGAGGACCGGCTTCCGCAAGACGGAATTCAAGGCCGGCGCCGGCACGGGCGGCGTCTACATCAATGACCAGTTCGTGTATCTCAAGGGATTCGCCCAGCGCACCAGCAACGAATGGGCGGGTGTGGGCGCCGGCTATCCCGACTGGATGCACGATTTCAGCGCCCGGATGATTCGCGATTCCAACGCTAACTACATGCGCTGGATGCACGTGGCGCCGCAGAAGGCGGACGTCGAGGCGTTCGACCGTTTCGGCATCGTCGAGGTCGCGCCCGGCGGCGACAAGGAAGAGGATGCGCAAGGCCGCCAATGGGAGCAGCGCGTGGAAGTGATGCGCGACACTATCCTCTACTTCCGCAACAACCCGAGCGTGCTGTTCTGGGAGGCGGGCAACACCGGAGTCACCGCGGCCCAGATGCAGCAGATGGTGGACCTGCGCAAGGAATTGGACCCGCGCGGCGGACGGATCATGGGATGCCGCTCGCTGGCGGACCCCGGCGCGGCGGCCGTAACGGAGTGGTTCGGCACCATGCTCGGTGGACCGTACAGCGCCCAGGTCCGCGACAAGGCTCCCCTGATTGAAACCGAGGATTTCCGCGATGAAGGCGCCCGACGCTTCTGGGACGACTTTTCACCCCCGTATTTCGGATTCAAGAAGGGGCCGAACGATACCTGGAATTACAATTCCGAGACTCTGGCTTTGGCGCAGGTGAAGCGGTATTGGACCTTTTGGTCCAGCCGGATCTCCAATACCGACCCGGAAAAGTCCAGGTGGGCGGCCTACGCGTCGATTTACTTCACCGATTCCAACGCGGATGGCCGGCAGGATTCGAGCGAGGTGGCCCGGGTCAGCGGCAAGGTCGACGCCGTGCGCCTTCCCAAGGAAGTTTACTTTGCCGAGCGCGTGATGCAGAACGAAAGGCCGGACATCCACATCATCGGGCATTGGACGTACCCGGCCAACGTTACCAAGACAATGAACGTCATCGCGAACCACGTGGACAGCGTCGAATTCTTTGTGAACGGCGTTTCGCGCGGCAAGGTCACCCAGCCGGATAACGGTTATCTTTATGCCTTCCCGAACATCGCATTCACGCCCGGCACGGTCAAGGCTGTCGGCTACAAAGGCGGTGTTGCCCTGGCACAGCACGAACTCAAGACGGCCGGCGCTCCCGCTGCCCTCAAGCTCACGCTCCACACCGCTCCAGGGGGATTGCGCGCCGATGGCCAGGATGTCGCGCTGATCGACGTGGAAGTGGTCGACGCCAACGGCGAGCGCTGCCCGACCGACGACGCCCGCGTCGATTTCAATTGGAGTTCCACGGGGCGGACGGTGTCAGCCACCGGGCCCGCGATCTGGCGCGGTGGCTACAACTCCGGCAAGACCAACTCCACCAACAATCTTTACCTCGACACCGAGTGCGGCATCAATCGCGTCGCCATGCGCTCGACTCTGATGCCGGGGACGATCAAGCTGACTGCCACGCGCCAAGGCTTGCAGCCCGCGACCATCACGTTCGACTCCAAAGCGGTTCCGATGCTGGATGGTCTGACGCGGGAAATGCCGTTCACGCTGTCGCCAGAGTCCCGGGCGATGCCGGCGGATCGCAAATGATGCATAGCGAATTATGCATTGAAGGCACCGCGCCGTTTTAAACAGCATAACGTGCGAACCGGGGTGTCGTGCCGGTAAAGCAGCGGGGAGCGCGTTGCGAACTACGTAAGTCCTTTTTCTGCTGTGACGTTGTGTGCTCAAAGTGCCAGCGATCGGCGTTTCTTGCAGTGAAACAGGTTCGATTCTCCGAAAGATACTTCCCAAGCCGGCGAGTGGAAGGGACTGCAATCGGATGTGCAGGTTGCCCACATGTGGGGCGGCCAGCAGTGGCTGCCCAACCAGTTCGATCCCCAGCCGTCATGGCAGTTGAATTCCAATATCCGGCCCAACCGCATCGTGTGGAGCACGATCTTCCAGTTGCCGTTCGGCAAGGGCAAGCAGTGGCTGAATCACGGCCCGCTGAACCATGTCATGGGCGGCTGGCAGTTGAGCTGGGTTTACACCTACCAGACGGGCGCGCTGATTAGTTGGGGCAACCAGTTCTATTACGGCACCGTGGACCAGGTGGCGGAGGCGTTGAACCAGAGCCAGACCCACTCGCAGAACATCAACATGTGGTACTCCCCGGCCGCGGTCTGGACCGGAAACACCGCACCGCCCTCCGGCTTCGTAGGGTTCGAAGGCCGCTCGGCGAATCAGCCCAACACCTACAATGCGCGCATTTTCCCGCAGTACGTCGACAGTCTGCGGAACGACCCCGTCCGCAACTGGGACGCCAAGGTTCTCCGCAGTTTCCGGCTGTATGAGCGGCTGTCCCTGGAAACGGCGCTCGATCTTCTGAACGTCACCAACCACACGCAGTTCGGAAGTCCGAACATCACCGTAACCGCCGTACAGTTTGGGCAGCTTTCCAGCCAGTCCAATTCGGGGCGCATTATTTCAGTGCAACATCCACCTCAGGTTTTGACGGTTGAATCCGGCGGCGGATCGCAACTCGCGGGCCGCCGCGGGATGGGCGTCAGGCCTGTGGTCGGGCGGCAGTCTAAGGTAAGGATGAGCGGGTTTGTGGCCCGCATACTAGGGCCGGAAACAAAGGTGAATTGGGTATAAGCTGGGATGTATTCGTGAAATGAGCCGCGGAAGGAAGGACGTAACCATGCCATCTATCGGCGTGCCTGCGAGTGGCAGGCGTCAGTTCTTGCAGGTTTTAGGCGCCGGCGCCCTGGCGCTGGGCCGCTTGCCGGCAGCGGACAAACCCGGGAAACCCATGCGCGGACTCTTCCCCATCGGGGCGTCACCGTTCACCGACGCCAATGAGCTGGACCTCGAGTGCCTGGCGGCGCAGGTCAAATTCCTCAACCGGGGTGGAGTGCATGGAGTCATCTGGCCGCAGATCGCGAGCGAGTGGACCACGCTCTCGAAGAAGGAGCGTCTGGATGGGGCCGAAGCCATGACCGCGGCCGGCAAGGGCGGCAAAACCGCCATTACTATCGGCGTCCAGGGCCCCGACATGCCCACCGTGCTGGAATACGTGAAGCATGCCGACAAAGTCGGCGCCGACGCGATCTGCTCGCTTCCCCCCGCCAACGTGACCGACGATGGCGCGCTCTTCGATTACTACAAGCAGATCGGCTCCGCGACAGGGCTTCCGCTCTTCGTGCAGAGCCAGCCGTTCCCCATGAGTATCGATCTGATCGTCCGCATGTACAAGGAGATTCCGACCTTCCGCCAAATCAAGGACGAAGCCGGCGACACGCTGGCGCGCATTACCGAGATCCGCACCAGGACCGATGACGGGATCAAGGTTTTCACCGGCAACGGCGTGCGCAATATGATCAATGAGTTGATGCTCGGCGCGCAGGGCTACTGCCCCACCACCGATCTGGCCGACATTTATGCCCAGACATTCGATCTGTGGGTTGCGGGCAAGCACACGCAGGCTTTCGACATGTTCGGCCGGGTGCTGTGCTTCAATAGCATTGTTCAAACGGCCGGCGCGCCGCAAAAATACGTTCTGGTGGCGCGCGGAGTCTTCAGGAATACCCGCAGCCGCAGGGCGTCCGGCGGCGACGCCTCCGCCGGACGCGGCGGGGCTCAGGGCGCCGGCGGACGGGCGCCGCGGCCGTTTGATGCGGCGGGCGAGAAGACGGTGAAAGAGGCGCTCGACCTGTTAAAACCCTATTTGAAGGCGTAAGGTCGCGCCGGCAGGTCCCGACGCGAGACCGTCCGCAAATCCTGCCGGCAAACGCGGCAGCACCGATCAAAATCGACGCCGGGACTACACGGCTTCCTCGGGGGCCGATCTTGAGTGGAAGGCTTTCTTCCAGCCGTCGAAGTTTCGCGGTGGGGCGCAATCCGGGCACCGCCGATTGGAGGTCCCCGTGAAATTCCAGACGTTATTTTGTTTGACTCTCGCGAGTCTTGCCGCCACGGTGGCGGGCCACGGCCAAACCGGCGCCGCTGGAGAAATCCCGCACCTGCGGAAGCAGGGGACGGCCACCCAACTGATTGTCGATGGCAAGCCGTTCCTGGCGCTGGCGGGCGAACTGGGCAACAACACCGCCACCAGCCTAGAGTACATGAAGGCGGTATGGCCCAAACTCGTCAGCACGCGCCTCAACAGCGTTCTGGCCGCCGTTTCCTGGGCTCAGATCGAGCGGGAGGAAGGTAAGTTCGATTTCACCGCGCTGGACGGCGTGATCCGCGACGCACGGGTTCATAACATGCGCCTCGTGCTCTTGTGGTTCGCAAGCTGGAAGAACGGTCTGTCCACCTACGCGCCCGACTGGGTGAAGAAGGATTTCGAGCGCTTCCCGCGCACCCAGGTCGTGGGAGGGAAGAGCATCGAGCTGCTCAGTCCCTTCGTCGATGCCAACCGCGACGCCGACGCGCGCGCCTTCGCTGCCCTCATGCGGCACGTCAAAGCGGCGGACGGCCGCGAGCACACGGTGGTCATGGTTCAACTGGAGAACGAAATCGGCGTGCCGGATGGCATCCGCGACCGTTCGCCCGCGGCCAGACAGGCTTACGCAGGCCAGGTACCCAAACACCTGACGGACTACCTTCAGAAGAACAGGGAGTCCCTGATCCCGGAGCTTCTCAAAGTCTGGGAGACGGCCGGCTTCAAAACTTCCGGGACCTGGGAGGAAGTGTTCGGCGAGGGCGCCGCGGTGGATGAAATCTTCATGTCCTGGTGGTTCGCGCGCTACGTTAGCCGCGTGGCGGAAGCGGGCAAAACGGAATACCCGATACCGATGTTCGTGAACGCCTGGGCGCCAGGTTTCCCCAGGGGAAACCAACGCGCCAATGGACAGGTGGGCAGTCCGATGCCCGACACGATCGACGTCTGGAGAGCTGCGGCGCCCGAAATCGATATACTGGCGCCCGACATTTACGACTATGACTACGCGAGCATGTGCGCGGCCTACAACCGGGGCGGGAACCCGCTGTTCATCCCCGAGACCAGGGGATTGCCGCCGAACGCCCTCGGCGCCAGAGTGCTCTACGCCTTCGGACGCCACGATGCCATCGGTTTCTCGCCCATGGGGATCGAACGGCCGGCGGTTCCCGATATCGAACTGACCAGCGCTTACGACGTGATCGCGCAATTGGCGCCGCTGATTTCGGAGCACCAGGGCAACGGGACGATGTCCGCCGTCCTGCTGGGCTCCAAGGATCAGCCGCAGAAGGTCAAGGTGGGGAACCACACGCTGGAAGTCTCGTTCCTGCGGCCGCGTGCGCTGCCCGGGTCGCCGCAACCACAGGAACCCTTTCCCAACGCGGCGGCAATCTTCATCGCGACCGGGCCGGACGAATTCTACGCCGCGGGCACCGGAGTAACGGTCACCTTTACGCCGAACACGCCCGGGCCTCCGCTCGCCGGACTGGCCACCGTGGAGGAAGGTGTTTTTGTGAACGGCCGCTGGGTTCCCGGGCGCCGGCTGGCCGGCGACGACACCGGCTCGCACAGTTTGGTGCTGCCGAGACTCTATGAACCGGCCGATCGCCCCGCGCTGTTCGGGCCGAGTCAGAAGGGCATCCACCGGGTAACGCTCTACCGCTACCGCTGAGGCAAACGACATGACACCGAATCGATTCAGACCGTCCACCGCGCGCGCGTTCTCCGGTTTCGTGGCCGTCGCCTTCGCTCTCACGGCGCTGGCGGCGTTCGCCCAGGTAATGGAGCGGCCCATTCCGCGCATAGTGAAGAAGGACGGACGCTTCGCCTTATTGGTGGATGGCGCCCCCTACTTCATGCTGGCCGCGCAGGTGAATAACTCCAGCGGCTGGCCCGCCATGCTGCCGCAGGTATGGTCCGCCATGGAGTTCCTGCACGCCAACACGGTGGAGATCCCGGTCTACTGGGAGCAGTTCGAACCCAAGCAGGGGCAGTTCGACTACAGCGCGGTCGATACCCTGCTCACCCAGGCACGGGCCCACCGGATGCGCCTGGTCCTGCTCTGGTTCGGCACCTGGAAGAACGGCAATCCCCATTACATGCCCGAATGGATGAAGCTGGATCCCGCACGCTATCCGTACGTGGTCGATAAGAACGGCCACCCGGCGGATTCCCCGTCGCCGTTCGCCACGACCTCGCTCGAGGCGGACAAGAAGGCCTTCGCCGCATTGATGCGCCACCTCAAGGCGGCGGACCCCCAGCGCACCGTACTGATGGTGCAGGTGGAGAACGAACCCGGCACCGGCGGCAACCTGCGCGACTACTCTCCCGCCGCGCAGAAGCTGTTCGACAGCCCGGTCCCCGCCGATATCCTCAAGGCCATGCAGGCGCCATCCAGCGGTTCTGCGCCCAACTGGCAAGAGGTCTTCGGTCCCGACGCCGACGTATGCTTCCACAACTGGGCTGTGGCGAAGTACATCGGACAGGTGGCCGCCGCGGGCAAGGCCGCCTACCAGCTTCCCTTGTATGTCAACGCCGCGCCCGGAACACACCGCTGCGCCGTGTGGCGGGATCCCGCCAAACCGGCGCTGCCCAGTTACAAAGACGGTGGCCCGGGCGACAACAACCTTCCCATCTGGAAGGCCGCCGCACCCGCGCTCGACATGATCTCACCCGACGACTATGCCAGAGACGCCGCCGGCTATGTGAAGATGCTCGAGATCTACGGCCGCGACGACAACCCCCTGCATATTCCCGAGACCGGCGGCAGTCCGCGGTTTTTCTTTTTCGCCTTGGGCCACCAGGCCATCGGCTTTTCGCCGTTCGGCCTGGACTTCACCAGGATCAAGGAGATTCCCGACGCCGCCCGTCCGAAGGAGGAACTGCTCCCGCCCTGGGCGCTCACCGGGACTAAGGAGTTCGTCGCCCCCTTCGTGCCCACCTACCGCATGATCGCCCCTATGGCGCGCGAGATCGCCCGCCTGAATTTCGAAGGCAAGCTCCAGGCCGTTGCCGAAGAGCAGGGCAAGCTCACGCAGACACTCAGTTTCGGAGCATGGGACGCCACCGTGTCCTATGGAGTCTGGGCGCGGTTCGGCCGTCCGGCGGGCAATCCCCAGCCGATGGGCGGCGCTCTGGTTGCCCGGCTTAACGACAACCAGTTTCTGGTGTCCGGGTTCTGCTCCCGCGTCGATTTTCGTCCCACCGCGCCGGATAAGCGCCGGCGCTTTCTGCGCGTCGAAGAGGGAACCTACCAGAACGGCGTCTTCCAGTTCCGCCGTCTCTTGAACGGCGACCAGACCGATGGAGGATTGGATTTCAGCTCAGAGCCGCTGGTGCTCCGCGTCTCCGTCACCACGTACTGACGCAAAGAGGAATCGTCATGAGAAAAGTCACCGCGCGGCTGGGCGCTTTGTGCTTCGCGACCGGCATCGCCGTTGCCCAGCCCGCCACGAGCCGATACCGGGGTGACTCCAGAAGTGTGGAAGCTCGCCGGGCCGGGTACGGCCACGGCGGGACAGAAGAGAAAGAAGGTGCAATATGAAACCTGGTCGAGTACGAGACCTGACCCGGCGAGCGGTGCTCTGCCGGGCCGCTGTCGCCAGTGGTTTGGGGGCGATCTTCACCGCTTCGGCCCCGGCACAGCAAGCAGGCGGACGCGGCGCGCCGGTCCGCTACGGGCCCATCAACAAATTCTCCGCTCCCGGCGATTTGAAGATCACGGACATACGGGCGCTCCGCATTGCGGCCAATTTCGACTACCCGATCATCAAGATCTTCACCAATCAGGATGTGTACGGGCTGGGGGAAGTGCGCGACGCCGGCAATGAGAACTCGGCCCTCGCCATGAGGCCTCTGCTGGTCGGCAGGAACCCCCTCGACATATCGGGGATCCTCCAAAGCGTTCGCCCATACGCCGGCGCCGGCCGTCAGGGCGGCGGCTTCAGCGCCATCGATATCGCCCTGCACGACATCACGGGCAAGGTCTTCGGCGTGCCGGTCTGGCGCTTGCTGGGCGACAAGAAACGCGACCGTATACGCATGTATTGCGATACCACCGGAACCGGCGATCCCAAGAAGTACGGCGACCGCATGCTGGCGCGCAAGAAACTGGGATTTACGTTCTTCAAGATGGATGTGACTACTAACTTCGTCGGCGTCAAGCCCGGCAATCTGGACAGCGAAGGGGTCCCCACCGACAAAGGACTGGAGTACGGAGGGGAGTTGATCGCCGCCGTGCGCGAGGCCATCGGCTGGGATATGCCCCTGTCGGTGGACGCCTCCAGCCTCAAGTGCGGAACCGTCACCGATGGCATTCGCGCCGCCAAAGCGTTTGAGAAGTACCGTCTCTACTGGCTGGAAGACCTGTTCTATACGGGCGGCTTCTGGCGCTGGAAAGACTTCAAGGAAATCAAGGCTCACACCAGTACGCCGCTATTGACGGGCGAGGACGGCTTCGGGCTGGAAGAGGGCTTCCAGGGGCTGATCGACAACCGGGCCGTCGATTTCATCCAGCCGGATCACGGCACTTCCGGAGGATGCCGCGAAACCAAACGGATCGCCGATTACGCCTGGTCGCGGGAGCGCATCCCGACGGTGATTCACATGGCCGGGTCGCCGCTGGCCACCATCGCCGCCGCCCACACGGCCTCCACCATGGACGCATTCGTCACCATGGAGTGCCATGCGGTGGACTTCATTTCCTGGTGGCAACAACTGGTTCTGGGCCCGCAGCCGCTTCTCAACCAGGGCTATGTTTCCGTGCCGGACGCCCCGGGTCTCGGGGTGGAACTCAATGAGCCCGTGGTAAAAGAGCACCTGCGGAGACCTGGCTATTTCGATCCCGCCACGAAGTGGGACGACAGCTTCGTCGGACGCAGCCCCGGCGGGCCGTGGCCGCATTTCAACGTGGACGGCGTTTGGGTCAACGAGCGGACCACGGATTACTAAGGATGCGCGCGGATTGGACGGCCACGATCGCGTTTCGCATTGCCGAACAGGCACGATGGAGGCCATCCGCCTGCTCAGGCGGGATCGCCCGTTTTCGGTTAGACATGCTGGCGCCGCTACGTTCCAAATACCGAAACTTCGGCATCTCGCCGAATGTGTTTGCCCGCCGCTGGCTGGGTGGGCTACCCTCTCAGTGACTCTATGTGTAAATTATCATTCTTACCGGGAGTGGCCGCCGCCGTCGCCATTGGCGCCCTCGCCATCGGCATGGCGCAGCCTGCGCCCAGGCGTTACGCGATCACCAGCGCCGGCGCTCTCGGCGACGGCCGGAGTTCGAATACCAAGGCGATCCAGGACCTCATCGATAAGACCTCGCGCGAAGGCGGCGGCACGCTCGTCGTCCCCGCCGGCACCTTTGTCACTGGCGCCCTGTTCTTCAAACAGGGCGTGAATCTGTCGATCGAAAAGGGCGGCGTGCTGAAAGGGTCGGTCAATCCGGAGGATTATCCGCAGGTGCAGACCCGCTGGGAGGGCACCGAACGCGAGTGGACCTCGGCGCTGCTGAATTTCACCGGCATGACGGACGTGGAACTCTCTGGCGAGGGCACGGTGGATGGAAGCGGCGACGAATGGCTGGCGCGCGGAGGTGGCCGCGGCCAACAGCCGCGCCCCGCGCCGGAAGCCGGCGCCGCGCCGCCGCGGCCCCGGACCGGCCGCCCGCGGATGATCTGCTTCCAGAACTGCAAGCGCGTGCGCATCGCCAACCTGAAGCTGCGCCAACAGGCCGTGTGGTGCCTGCACATCCTGTACTCGGAGGACGTGACCATCGACGGCGTGAACATCACGGCCGACCACAACATCCCGAGTTCGGACGGCATCGACATCGATTCTTCGCGCCGCGTGCGCGTCAACAACGTCGATATCGATGTCAACGACGACTGCATCTCGATCAAGAGCGGCAAGGACGCCGACGGGCTGCGCGTCAACCGGCCCGCCGAAGACATCGTCATCGAGAACAGCCGCTTCCACTACGGGCACGGCGGCGTGGCGATGGGCAGCGAAACCTCCGGCGGAATCCGCAACGTCGAGGTGCGGAACTGCGTGTCCGACTCCGGCAACTGGGCGCCCATCCGCTTCAAGACCCAGCCCAGCCGCAGCGGCGTGGTGGAGAACATCACCTACCGCGACATGCAATTGAAGGACACCAGGCAGGCGTTCGAGTTCAACCTGGAGTGGCGCATGGTGCCGCCCATCGCGCCGCCGGCGAAGGTGCTGCCGGTGGTCCGCAACATCACCATCCGAAATATCACCGGGACGGTGAACTCAGTGGGCATGATGCACGGCCTGGTGGATAGCCCCATCGAGAACGTCAAGTTTGAAAACTGCAAGATCGTCGCGCAGAAGGGATTCGTGATGGAGAACGCGCGCAAGGTGGATCTCTCCGGGCTGACGGTAGAGGTCAAGGAAGGCGAACCGATCGTCAGGAGGAACGTACAATGAGGGCCAGACTGACTGCTCTGCTGCTGTTCGCCGCACTCGCGCCGCTGCCGGCAGAGGTCAAACCTTCGGCACTTTTCAGCGACCATATGGTGCTGCAAAGCGGCATGGCCGTTCCCGTCTGGGGCACTGCCGCTCCCGGCGAACGGGTCACGGTGACGCTCAACGGCCAGAAGCAGTCCGCCACGGCATCGCCGGACGGCAAGTGGATGGTCCGGTTGAAGAGTCTGAAACCGGGCGGGCCGTTCCAGATGACCATCGTCGGCACCAACACCATCACCATCGCCGATGTCCTGGTGGGCGAGGTGTGGCTCGGCAGCGGGCAGTCCAACATGGCCTTCACGGTTTCCAAGAAGCAGGCATCGTATGCCGGCCTGATCGACGAGGAGCGGGAGATCGCCGAAGCCAACTACCCCCAGGTGCGGATGTTCACCGGCAAGACGGTCAAGACCTACGAGCCCCAAACCGCGATTCAGGGCGAATGGCTCGTCTGCAATCCGCAGAACGTGCCGGGCTTCTCGGCGGTGGGCTATCTGTTTTCGCGCGACCTGCACCGCGAACTCGGCCAGCCAGTCGGCTTTTTCACGCTGGCGTTTGGGGCGAGCACGGCGGAGTCCTGGATCCGCCGTGAAACCGTGGCGGCCGATCCGCTCCTGAAACCCATGCTGGACCATTTCGACGCGGCCGTACAGTTCTACCGCACCAAGCCCGACGCTCCGGCGGGCGAGGCGCCGAAGCCTCCACAGACCATCAACGCCCGTCCGGGCCCACCGCCCGCGCGGCAACGCGATCCGGTGCAGGACCAGCACAATCCGACCGTCCTGTTCAATGGCATGATCAACCCCGTGATTCCCTACGCGATTCGCGGCGCAATCTGGTACCAGGGAGAGTCCATCGTCGGCGGTAAGGAAGGGGTGGCACTCTATCCCCACGTTATGGAAACGTTGATCAAAGATTGGCGCAAGCTGTGGGGGCAGGGCGATTTCCCGTTCTACGTCGTCCAACTGCCGGCGCTCCAGAACATCAGCAACAATCCCCTGGTGCGGGAAGGGCAGGCCGCGGTGCTTTCGCTGCCTCACGCCGGCATGGCGGTGACGATCGACATCGGCGATCCCAAGGATGTCCACCCGCACAACAAAGCGCCGCTGGGGGAACGACTGACGCGGATGGCGCTGGCCAATGTCTACGGCCGCAAGCTGGAGTACTCCGGACCGGTCTACGATTCGATGAAGGTCTCTGGCAACGCGATTCGTGTGAAGTTCTCCCACCTGGGCGGCGGCCTGGTGGCCAAGGGCGGGCCGCTGAAGTGGTTCACCATCGCCGGGGCCGACGGAAAGTTCGTGCCCGCCGAAGCCAGGATCGAGGGCGATACGGTAGTGGTCGCCGCCTCCGGAATCTCTACCCCGGCCGCGGTGCGCTACGCCTGGGACAATTACCCCGAAGGCTGCAACCTCTACAATGCGGCGGGCCTCCCGGCCGCTCCTTTCCGCACGGACCGGTTTCCGTATGAATACTAAGTCGCGCTTTCTGATTCCGCTCCTGATGCCCCTTGCCCTGGGTGCGCAGCGGCCGTGGCAACAGATCGCGGTTCCCGCGGTCCGCGAGGCGGCCGCGAATTTCCGCACGCCGCCGCGCGAGTACGGCGCGATCCACTGGGCCATCTGGGGCGACGAATTGTCCCAGGCCCGCATCGTGCGGGAGTTCGACCAGTTGGTAGCCCGCGGAATCTACGTCGTCAACCTCGCCCCCGCGCGCGGCATGACGCCCAAGTATTTTTCGCCCGAGCATTTCGCGCTCATGAAGTTCGCCGTGGAAGAGGCGCGCAAGCGCGGCATGAAGGTCTGGCTGGCCGACGAGGGCAGTTACCCCAGCGGCTTCGCCGGCGGCAAGATCAGCCAGGAGTATCCGCAGCTCACCATGCAGGGCATTGTCGCCGATACGCGAATCGGCCTGGCGCCTGGGCAGACCATTTCCCTGCCCGCGCCTCCCGATACCCTGGGCGCGCTCGCCGTCACCCAGCCCAGGACTGCCCCGGGCGCCCCGCCCCAGGAAGGAACCACGAGTGTGCTGCCCATCCTCGCCGGCCAGGTCAAATGGACGGCTCCGCCGGAAGGCCGCTCGGAGGTGGTCTTCGTCCGCCACGTCTTCCGCAGTTCGCCCACGCGCTACATCAACCGCGCCGACGGCACTTACTCGAAGGACAGCCTCTACGCGCTGATCGACTACCTCAATCCGGAAGCCACGCGCGCCTATCTGAAGACCACCCACGAGGTCTACCAGCAGCTCTTCGGCCAGGAATTCGGCAAGACCGTCCTCGGCTTCTTCGGCGACGAACCCGATTACACCGGCTTCATTCCCTGGACGCCCAAGCTCCTGGACACCTTCCGCGCACAAAAGGGCTACGATTTGCAGCCCTACCTGCCGCTTTTCTTCGCCCCCAAGTTGAACGAGGAGGCCAGGCGCGCCAAGGCCGACTACTGGGACGTGTGGAGCGGCATCTTCCGCGAGAGTTTCTACGGCGTGCAGGCCGAGTGGTGCGCCGGTCACGGCCTGGAGTACCTGGTCCACCTGAACCACGAAGAGCTGATGCTCAATCTCTCGCGCGGCGAAGATCTGATCCGCAACGAGGGCGATTTCTTCCGCGACATGCGCCACGTGCAGATTCCCGGCATCGATAACCTGAACCAGCTCGGCCCCGCTACGGTGAATCGCGAAGATCCCACGTACTCCGTCAACAATAACTTCCCCAAGCTGGCCTCGAGCGCGGCGCACCTGTTCGGACGGCCGCGCGTGTGGACGGAGGGCGGCGGCGGCACGGGCGTGGACGGCAAGTTCCAGTTGGACTACCAGTTGGTGCGCGGCGTCAACGCGCCGCAGATCCGCGTGCCGGCCATCCGCCCCGCCGGTTCGTCCGGCGAAGCGCCGCCGCAGGCCGCCATGCTGGCGTGGTACACCAACCGCGCGTCTTACCTGCTGGCCATTGGACGGCCCGCGGCGCAAGTGGCCCTCTACCATCCGGCCAACAGCATGTGGCTGGGCGACGAGCAGGCTGACCGCAGTACCACGAAGCTGAGCAAAGAACTGCTGGAGCACCAGATCGATTTCGACTATTTCGACGAGCAGTCGCTCAGCTCCGTCGCGACCCTGGAGAACGGCGGCTTCCGCAACCTCAGCGGGCAGGTCTACCGCGCGGTGATCGTGCCCTCTTCCACCGTGATCTCGCGCGCCGGGCTGGATCGCCTGCGCGCCATGGCGGCTGCCGGCGGCAAAGTGATCTTCGCCGGCGCCGCGCCCACCATGGTGGTCGAGCGGAGCTTCCTAGACGCCAAGGAGAAGCCCGACCTCAGCTTCGCCACGCTTCTCGAACCCGCGGGCGAGATCACCGCCCGCCTGATCGCCTCGCTGCCCAAGCCCGATGTCGCGCTCGACAGCCCGTGCCCCGCGCTCAAGTACACGCACCGCGCCTGGCGCGATGCCGACCTGTACTTCTTCTTCAACGAAAGCGACCAGACGCAATCGCGCATTGCCTCCGTGGCGGGCCACGGACAGGCGCAAGTCTGGGACGCCGGCACCGGTGACATTCACCTGGTGACCGCCGCCACCAGCGGCGCGGACTCGCTGCGCCTGCCGCTGACCCTCGCGCCCTACGAGGCGAAGATCGTGGTGATCGGCGTCGCCCCGCCGACGGTCGCCGCGCCCGAGCCTTCCTTCGCCATCGGCGACACGCTCGCCGAATTCCCGCTCGACGCGCCGGTGGCTCAGTTTCAGAAGCAGGTCACGCTGGCCTCTAAGCCCGAAGGCAAACGCATTTACCTGGAATGCGCCGCGGTCAACGACTACGCCCGCCTGCGCGTCAACGGCAAGGAATTCGCTGCCCGCGCCTGGCAACCTTACCGCTGGGACGTCACCGATGCGGTGACCGCGGGCGCCAACCAGATCGAAATCGAGACCCGCACCCTGCCGGCCGGAGGCCGCGGCGGGCCATCCGGCGGAGCGCAACCCGCGGGTGGCCGCGGCGGCGCGGCGTCACCGCCGCCGCTCCCCGGCATGTCGGGCGCCGTTCGCCTGGTGGCCCGCTAGATCGGAGTGATGCCCATGTCCAAACGATGGTTGGTTCGCGCCTCTCTCGCTTTGCTGTTGCTGACGCCGCAGTTCGGCCTGGAGCGTCCCGGCGTCACCTTTAAGATCTTCCAGTTCCCTGCCGACAAGATCCCACGCATCGACGGCAACATCGAAGATTGGGCCATGGTCCCCGACAGCTACGCCATCGGCATGGACCAGCTCATGGACACCGAACACGGCCACGGCATGAATCACGACCCCAAGAACATGGACGTCAAGGTCAAGGTGGGCTGGGTCAAGGGTCTCAACCGCCTCTACTTCCTCTACGAGGCCTACGACAATTACTGGGACTTCTCGCGCACGGACCTGCACAACGACATCTTCGAAGTGGTGGTGGACGGCGATCTTTCCGGCGGCCCCTTGATCGATATCTACCATCGCGATGTCTGGACCCCCGAGGCGGTCGGCCAACCGCGATCCACGCTTGACCCGCGCATCAGCCAGGCCGAAGCCCACTGGGCGACGCACGGCGTCCACGCGCAGAATTACCACATCTTCACCCCGCCCGGCGACAAGGACTGGGCCATGGCCTGGGGGTGCGCGCAGTACATCAAGCGCCTGCCCTACGCCAACGCCGCTTACAACTACAACTTCAAGCCCGGCGAGAGCGGCAAGCTGGTGCTGGAGTTTTATATCACGCCCTTCGACTACTCCCCCTGCGACGGCCCGCAGCGCGCCGTGGAGAGCGTGCTCACGGAGAACAAGCTGATCGGCCTCTCCTGGAGCGTGATCGATTACGACGACGTCAACGCGCGCGATCGCGTGGGCTTCTGGAATCTCTCCCACAAGCAGACCATGTTCGGCAATGCCAGCGATCTGGTGGGCTTCCGGCTCATGCCGCTGGAACCGCAGTTCCAGAAAGCCATCCAGGCCAAATGGTCGTACAAAATCGCGGATATGGACCGCCGCCTGGTGGCCTTCAAAGACGAATCCGAAGGCAAGGTCACATCGTGGAAATGGGATTTCGGCGACGGCGGGACGTCCAGCGAACAGCATCCCGTGCACCAGTACAAAGCCGGGCGGGACTACACCACCATCCTCGAAGTGGAGGGCCCCGCCGGCAAATCGCGTCTCGCCAATGTGTGGGGCGTGTCGGTGAAATGAAGTTTTGAAAAAGGAGAACATGATCCAAGCAAGGTTTCTCACCTGCGCATTGTTGCCGTGCGCGCTGGCCGTGGTGGCGCGCGCACAGACCAAACCCGCCGCACCGGCGATTCCCCATCTCGAAAAACGCGGACAGGCCACGCAGTTGATCGTCGATGGCAAGCCCTTCCTGGTGCTCGGTGGCGAGTTGAGCAACACCGTGTCTTCCGACACGGAGCGCATGAAGGTGGTGTGGCCGCTGCTCTCCGGCAAAGTCCACATGAACACCATCCTGACCGGCGTTTCGTGGGACTGGATCGAGCCGGAGGAGGGGAAGTACGATTTCCGCCTGGTGGACCTGCTCATCGAAAGCGCCCGCCAGAATAACGTGCATATCGTCTGGATCTGGTTCGGCAGTTGGAAGAACGGGCTCTCCAGCTTCGCTCCCGCCTGGGTCAAGGCCGCGCAGGACCGCTTCCCGCGCGCGCAGATTCGCGGCGGCAAGACCGTCGAGGTGCTCTCCACGCTCAGCCCGAACAATCTGCAAGCCGACGCGCGCGCCTTCGCAGCCCTGATGCGTCACACCCGCGAGGTGGACCGTACCCGCCGCGTGATCATGGTGCAGGTGGAGAACGAAGTCGGCGTCCTGGGCGATGCGCGCGATCGCTCTCCGGCCGCCAACGAAGCCTTCGCCAAACCCGTGCCCAGGGAGTTGCTGGACTACCTGGCCAACCCCCGCCAGCCCCTGTTGCCGGAGTTCAAGCAGGCGTGGCAGGCCGCGGGGTCCAAGACCTCCGGCGCCTGGGAAGAGGTGTTCGGCAAGGGCGCCGGGGCCGACGAGATCTTCATGGCCTGGAACTATGCCCGCTACCTCGACGCCGTGACCGAGGCGGGCAAGAAGGAATACCCCATCCCGATGTTCGTCAACGCCTGGATTGTGCAGCCCGAGGACAAAGGCCCCGGCGACTATCCGAGCGGCGGCCCGCAGAATCACATGCACGACATCTGGCGCGCCGGCGCGCCGCACATCGACCTGCTCTGCCCCGACATCTATCTGCCCGATTTCACCGGCATCGTGGCCCGCTACGCCCGCTCCGGCAACACCATCTTCGTGCCCGAATCGGCCAGCGATACGCGCGGCGCGGCCAACGCCTTCTACGCCATCGGGCAGCAGCGCGCCATCGGCTACTCGCCCTTCGGCATCGACAACATCTCGCAGCTCATGAGGGCTGGCCCCGACGCGCCACCGCCCGCCGGTCCGCCGCCCGACGTCGAAACCATGCCTTTCTCGGTCGCCTACAAGACGCTGGCGCAACTGGCGCCCGCCATCCTGGAGCACCAGCCCAAGGGGACCATCGCCGCCGCTTCGCTCAACCGGCAGAATCCCGATCAGCAGATCCAACTCGGCGACTACATCCTGAACGTGGGTCTGCCGCGCAATCGTCGCACGCCAGCCGTGGTGCCCGACGTCACGGGCTACGGCATCTTCATGGCGACCGGTCCAGACGAATACCTGCTGGCCGGCAACAACCTGCAAATCACATTCACACCGCACACGCCCGGCCCGCCCATCGCCGGCATTGCCCGCCAGGAGAACGGCCATTTCGAGAACGGCAAATGGGTGGTCACGCGCTTCCTGGCCGGCGACGATTCGGTGCTGCGCTACGACATCGCCACGGTCGCCGACATGGGCCAATCCGGCAGCGGCGTGCGCCTCACCGCGCCCGACCGCGGCATCCAGCGCGTCAAACTCTACCGGTACCGGTAGCGCCATCCACGCAACCAATTACAGGAGGAACACAATGATGTCCGGATTGATAACGCCCGCAGTGATATTACTTCTCATGCTCTTGCCGTTGCCAGGCTGGGCCGCGGCGACCCCTTATCCCCCTTACCCCGGGGCCGTCCCGAGCGTCGCTTATAAGGTGGCCGTCGACGGCCAGCCTGTGTTTGTCCACAATTTCCTGACTTACGATCAGTTCAACTGGATGGACTACGCCAGTTTCTCCATGACCGGAAAGGTCCACGTAACCATCACCATGCTGGTCAGCGAGAGGAAGGTGCTCACCTGCAACATCAGGCCCCTGGCCTACGGCATACAGCCGCAGATCAGCGGGAACACGGTCAGTTTCGACCTGGACCGCCCGCGCTACCTGGTGTTGTTTTTCAACGACGAGCCCGCGTTTAACAACACCGGGCTGATGCTGTTTGCCGAACCGCCCGAGAAGAACCCGCCCAGACTCGGCGACCCGAACGTGGTCAACATTCGGGACTACCAGGTGGACAGCACGGGCAAGACCGTGGAGACCGCGAAGATCAATCGGGCCATCGGCGAGGTTTCCGCCAGACCCGGCGGCGGCGTACTCTTCTTCCCCGCCGGCGTCTACCTGACGGGCACTGTATCGATGAAGAGCAACGTCAAACTATACATCGACGCGGGCGCCGTGCTTCGCGGCTCCACCAAAAACGCGGATTACCCCGCGCCTCCCGCCAATGCCGGGACAAGGCCGATGCGAGCCCTGATTGTCTTTAACCAGGTGGAGAATGCCGGTCTGGCCGGACGGGGCGCGATCGACATGGACGGCTACCCGAAGCTGTGGCACGATTTCCAGCCCGATGCTTCCGACGGGCGCGGCAGAGACGCCGACGGGAAAGTGATCGACCCCCACGGGGCCGGCATCCGGGGCTACGCGATCAACGACTGCCGCAATATTTCCTTCCAGGACCTGTTGCTCCTGCGCAGCGCCTATTGGACCGTGAACGTGTTCGGCACCGAGAATTTCTCCACCCACAACATCAAAATCGTCAACCGCAAGCAGCAGTATCATGACGACGCCTATGACTTCGGCAGCAGCACCCATATCCTGATTGAAAACGGCTTCGCCATGACCATGGACGACACCTTCGCCATGTACGGCGGCAGACCGGACTCCCGGGGCGTCGTCAAGGGCATCGAGGACCTGGTGGTCAGGGGATTTGTGAATTACACCTATACCTCCGCCCTGGCCATTGGGTATGGGGGCGCCCCGCCCATCAAGCACCTGCGCTTTGAAGACGTACACTTCATCAGCACGCATAATAAGTTTGCCATCTGGATTCAATTGACGCCCGCGTATTTTACGGGCCGGGGGTATTCCGCGGGCTCTAAGTCGAGCAATGCGAACTTAGACGATTTCCGATTCGTCAACTGCTCGTTCGAGAATGACGGCGGGCAGATTTACATCGACGGCGGCGAGTTGCCCTTGACGAATTTCGTCTTCGAGAACTGCACCTTCTACAAGCCCTCCAAGCCCAGCCTGCTGATGGGGCCGCACGTCGGGCCGGTGCTGTTCAAGAACGTCAGGATGAACGGAGCGGCGATGAGGAATGCCGAACAGTTGAAGCGGGCCGGAGTGGACCTCTCGGTCCCCGTCCGGTTCGAGCCGTGAGGAGTGAACCAATGACGTTGAAGAAATCTTGTTGCTACGGCAATCCTGATATCGCTTGCGCACACCGCGGCCTTTTCGCAAGGGAGGCCCGCCACCAACATCCCGCACCTGGAAAAGCGCGGCACGGCCACGCAATTGATCGTGGACGGCAAACCGTTCCTGATTCTCGGCGCGGAATTGAACAACTCCAGCGCCTCCAGCCTGGAGTACATGCGGCCGCTCTGGCCCAAAATCGCGGCCACCAACCTCAACACGGTGCTGGCCACGGTGTCCTGGGAGTTGCTGGAGCCCGAGGAGGGGCGGTTCGATTTCAGCCTGGTGGACGGTCTGATTCAAGATGCCCGGCGGCACAACCTGCGCCTGATCCTGCTCTGGTTCGGAAGTTGGAAAAACGGCAAGTCCACCTATCAGCCCGTGTGGGTCAAGACCAACCAGCAGCGCTTTCCGATCATCCAGGACGCGAAGGGCAAGGGCCTGCCGACCTTGAGCACGCTGAGCGACGCCAACCGCGATGCCGATGCTCGCGCCTTTGCCGCCTTGATGAAACATGTCCGCGAGGTGGACGGGGACGCGCACACGGTGATCATGATCCAGGTGGAGAACGAAGTGGGAGTTCTCGGTCCGGCGCGCGACCACTCCGCGGCGGCGAACCGGGCATTCGCGGACGCAGTGCCGAAGGAGTTCATGGACTACCTCCAGAAGCACAAGGACACGCTCATTCCCGAACTCCGCAAGCGTTGGGAAGCCGCCGGCTTCAAGACCTCCGGAAGCTGGGAATCGGTCTTCGGCGCCGGTGTGGAAACCGACGAATTGTTCATGGCGTGGAACTACGGCCGCTACGTGGGCCACGTCGCGGCGGCCGGTAAAGCCGAATATCCGCTGCCGATGTTCGTGAACGCCTGGCTGCGCCAGGGAAAGGACAAGCCCGGCGAAGACATACCCGGCGGCTATCCGAGCGGCGGGCCGCTGCCACAGGTGCTGGATGCCTGGAGGGCCGGAGGGCCCGCGATCGACATTCTGGCGCCGGACGTCCACGTTCCAAACTACGCCGAATGGTGCGCCTGGTACACGCAATCGGGCAACCCGCTGTTCATCCCCGAATCCAGGGGAGACGCGCGGGGTGTCGCGCACGCCATCGCCACGGCCGGCAGGTATGACGGCATCGGCTACTCGCCGTTTGGGATCGACCGGCTCGCATCCCCGGAC
>ODAK010001776.1_pt1 | contig 23109 bp, 25 predicted proteins | sample 1539591 | NCBI WGS metagenome assembly ODAK01 (sample SAMEA3539303, study PRJEB22396) | soil metagenome | biome: tundra; feature: field; material: soil | place: USA | collected 2010-05 | depth 0.15 m | reverse complement strand
GTGCATGAAGAAGGCGTAGCTCATGGCCCGCCATTCGTAGCGGTAGGTCATGACGATGGCGTCGAAGATCGGTCGTGGGATGCGCTTGGTGAACAGCACGGCGAAGAGACTGATCAGGGTCAGGACCTGGCGCAGGGAGCGCAATGCCCAGGCGATCATCAGGTGCGGGATGGCCAGTATCCACTGCACTAATGGGCGCCACCGGGTGATTCGCCGGTCGGCCTGGAACTCCAGCTGGAGAGGATAGGGGTTGGACGTGGACACGAGGACTCCTTTATGGGTCAGTGGATTAGGTGTAACTGGCTTGGGCTAAGGGCGTAAGGAAATCAAAACAACGACGGGGAAGAATGGAAACGACACCTAGGACTGAGGGGCTTCGATCAGCCCTCGATCTGGTGCGAAGTGAACCCCTTGGTGAAGAGCCAGATCGGCAGGATCAACTCGAAGAGGCCGCCGGGGACAAGCGCAAGCATCCCTACGCCGTGTGTCACGTCGATCAGGTTGAACATGGCCAAGATGCTTCCCACCAAGAAGACCGGATAGCCGATGAGACCCAGCATGGATAGGTTCCTCGGCACGATCCTCGATGTCAGCAAGGCTGACGATAAGACGAGCCCCGCGGCACCAGAAACCACATAGACGGCAAGCACGTACGCATCCCACTGAGCGTGGCTTGTCAAGAAGTAGACGCCCACCGCCACGAGCGTGAGGCACTCCGTCACCCTCAGGACGAAGTAGGCCCGCGAGCGAATCGGCGTGTGCGGCGTGAGGACTCGCCGCATCGCCGCACCGTTTGCAGCGACCACGAGGCCGCAGCAGCCCAGAAGGAACAGCCCGGCGACGAGGGCGCTGTGCGCGGTCGCGCTCGAAAAGTACGAGTGGATGAGCGCGTTAGCGATTGCGAAGGTGAAAGTGGCGGCGAGGAAGAACAGTCCGACAAGGACTGCGGACTTGCTGACGGATGTCGTGGTCGGCGTCGGAGCGGCCATCTCCGCCATGGACTTGGCGGGTGTCTGTTCCATCGATCGGTCGAGCGTTGCTGTCTTCATGGTCACTCCATTCGTGGACTTACGTTGTAAGTACCATATACTTACGTCGTAAGGTTGTCAAGGACAGCATCGGAAATGGGTGGGGATGGCCCGAGGCGGACCGATACCTCCGTGGCGGCAGCCAGGGTGCCCGAGGCCGGGGACCGGTGCAGCGCTCAGGTCGAATCGCGGGCCCTTCCGAGGCCGTCGAGAATCAGATCGAGCCCGAACGCGAACTCGTCGCCATAGTCGTAACCGGGTTTGAGGATGTGCTCGACCGTGAACTCGGTGAGGTGGGGATACTCATCGGCGGGGACCTGCGCCATCATCGTCTGCGCCACCTCGACCGTCTCCTCCTCGGTGTCGCCTAAGGGCAAGGTGGCCTCTTGCAGCGCGAAGCCGTAGATGTAGCTGTCGAGGGCGGAGAACGCGTGTGCGGCCATCTGGATCGAAAAGCCCCCCGCACGGAGGCCGCCGATGACGGCGTCGTGGTGGCGCAGCGTGGAGGGTCCGGGTGAGGTCCGCGTTGACATCAGCGCGATCGCCCACGGATGGCGCCGCAGCGCCTGCCGCGCGGATTCGGCCCGCTCACGCATCGCCGTCTTCCAGTCGGCTCCGCCCGCGGGCAGGTCGATCTCGCCGAAGACCAGGTCGACCATGCCGTCGAGGAGCTGGTCCTTGTTGGTCACGTGGTTGTACAGCGACATGGCCTCGACCCCGAGGGCTTCGCCGAGCTTGCGCATACTGAGCGCTGCGATCCCGCTCTGGTCGGCGAAGGCGACGGCAGCGAGCAGCACTCTCTGCCTGCTCAGAGGGATTCGGGGCTTTGTCGCCGGCTTGGTCTTCGGAGCCATGTGCTTTCCTCCACTTCAATGCCCTTGACTTCCTTACGCCGTAAGCATACTATCAACTTACGCCGTAAGCCACCGACCATCGGAGACACCATGAAGACAACAACGCTCAACCGGCCAACGGGCCCGACGACCGCGTCCCTCGGCACCGGCACGATGTCGGTGGCCCGACACGACCTCGGTTCCCCACCCGACCATGCCGGCCGAGGCGGCGAGATCGACAGGTTCGCGGAGACGGTCCAGTCGATTCGCCAGGCCAGCACCATTGCGGGAGTCGGACTCGTGGCCATGTCGGTGCTCTCGGCCTTTGGATACCTCGTCGCCGTAAAGAGTCTCGTGGTTCCGGCGAATGCGGCACGGACAGCCAAGGACATCGCGGACCACGAGGGCCAGTTCCGGTTCGGCATTCTGAGCCTGTACCTCGTGGCTGCGCTCGATGTCGTCGTCGCATGGGCTCTCCACCGCATGTTCGAGCCAGTGAGCGACGCTCTGTCGAGGCTCGCGGCGTGGCTCCGGGTTGCGTACGCCGCAGTCTTTGTTGTTGCCGTCAGCCAGCTCGTCGGAGCGCTCGGCCTCCACACCCACGCGCTCCGACACATCAATACCTTCACCAACATCTGGGATGCTGGGCTCGTCCTGCTCGGTCTGAATCTGTTTGTCCTGGCCCACCTGGCCTACAGGTCGGGTTATGTCCCGAAGCTGCTGGGTGTCCTGCTCGCCATTGCGGGCTTCGGCTATGTCTTCGACACCGTGGTCAGGGTGCTCGTCCGAGGCTCCTCGTCCGATGTCTCCGCGATCACGGGCATGGGTGAGTTCGTGTTCGCACTCTGGCTTGTGATCCGGGGACGCCGCATCGCATTGTGCGACTCGGGGTCCCACGACAACTCGATTGGAGCATCCCGATGACAGCGAAGAATGAGGCAACGAAGACCCCAACGCTCGATGAGTCGATCGAACCGACGCCCAGGGCCGCCAGCGCCGAGACGATGAAGGCGATCGTCCAAACCGAATACGGCTCTGCACCCGAGGAAGTCCTCCTGTTTGAGGAAATCGCGCGGCCCACCATTGGCAAAGACGAGCTTTTGGTGCGGGTGCGTGCGGCAAGTGTGGACAGGGGCACGTGGCATCTGATGAGCGGCCTGCCCAACCTCATGCGCATCATGGGCTTCGGGTTCCGCCGGCCCAAGCAACCCAACCCGGGCCGGTGTGTCGCCGGCACGGTCGAAACCGTCGGCCAAGGTGTGACCGAGTTCAAGCCAGGCGACGAGGTCTACGGCACCTGTGACGGCTCCTTCGCCGAGTGTGCCCGGGCTCAAGTGGGACTCCTCGCCCTCAAGCCGGCGAACCTCTCCTTCGAGCAGGCGGCGGCGATCCCCGTCTCTGGGGTTACCGCGTTGCAGGGTGTGCGAGACCGCGCTCAGGTGCAACCCGGGGAGAAGGTGCTGATCATCGGCGCCTCGGGCGGTGTGGGGACGTTCGCGGTCCAGATCGCCAAGGCCTTCGGTGCCGAGGTCACCGGAGTGTGCGGAACGGCCAAGATGGACCTCGTCCGGTGCCTCGGCGCCGACCATGTCGTCGACTACACACGCGACGACTTTGCCGGCGGCGAGCAGCGCTACGACGCCATCCTCGACATCGGCGGCAACAGCCCGTTGTCCCTCCTACGTCAAGCCCTAACCCCAGGTGGAAGGCTTGTCATCGTCGGAGGCGAGACCGAAGGGCGGTGGCTGGGCGGCTTCGACCGCCAGATCCGGGCGATGTTGTTGTCCCTGCTGGTTAGTCAGAAGCTTGGCATCCTCGGCGCGAAGGAGAATGCAGCGGACTTGTCTGTGCTCCGGGAGCTTCTCGAAACAGGGAAGCTCACACCGGCCATCGACCAGACGTTCCCGCTTAGCGACGCCCCCGCGGCCATCCGGTACGTCCAGGAGGGTCATGCTCGAGGCAAGGTCGTCATCGCCGTGTGAGCGCAAGCGAGGCTGAGGTCGTTCGATCTCGGATCTCACACGGTTACAGAGCCGGGGCTGAGTTGAACGACCAGCATCTCGACGGCGCGCCCTGCTGCGCCGCGCCCGACTCGCGGATCTGCGCCGCTGCAACATGGCTGTGGCGTGCACCTTGAGTGTGCCGCCTTGCGACACTTGAGCCTGGTTGCTGCTATCGCCTAACAATGACGAAAGCGTGAGCGGAGGTGCCCCAGAGCGCCGGTCATACAGGTGGTCCAATTCACGGCCGAAGAAACCGGAATGCGAACTTTCGCAAGCGCGCCAAAGCGATCCATCGGCAAGCAACGTCAAACGAGAGCCGCTCCGAGCAGGCATGCATATCGACAGCTCGGCGCATCTCACCGGTTCGAGTAACAACCTCCACGGGAGACCCTGGAACGCTTATTAGAACCAGTGGAGGTGATGGGATTCGAACCCACCGCCTCCACATTGCGAACGTGTTGGTCACGGCGTTTTGACCAGGATCTTTGTGGGGTTCGCCCTGGCCGGGGCTTTTCGATTCCCTCAGTTCCCCTCACCATCCCTTCCATTCCCTCTCGATAAGGTCACGTAAGGTCACGCTTCTCAGGCCGTCCGCTTGCGGTTCCGGCACCGGACGGGTCAAGGCGCTCATCGTGGAGTCCACCAGCATCTCCACAGCCAAGGCCATTGCCCAGGCGCTGCCCTATGCCGTGTTCGGTTTGGTGATCGTGTGCAACATCTTCTACGGCAAGCGGCGCCGGGCCGAAGGCGACCGTCTCCTCGCTGCTGCGACAGAACGAGGTGAAGCTCCGCCGCCAATGCCGACCCACTAAGGCCAAAGTTGGGCATTCTTAGAGGCTGGCTTCATGGCCAACCTGGCCCGCACCAGGGGTGACTCAGGCTCCCCGGCCGAGACGCGGCTAGGCAGTGCATTGCACGTCTTGCCATGCATTCCAGACGCTCGCCAGGGTAGGTGTGACGCAGGAGAAGGTCATATGTAAGAATTTGCAACTTCGGCTCCGCCCCCGGCGACGGCCGCAATGCGGGAACGATGATTGGCGATGAAGCGGGAACCCGTTGAGATCAGTCAAGATTCGACTCTGATCTTGTAGAGGAGGCGGATAATCAGTGGTCTATCTCCTCGCCACGGCGTGCGCGTTGTCCAATGCGCTGGCGAGCGTCCTCCAGCGTATGGGAATCGAAGACGCCCTTGCGTCGGACAGGCTCAAACTCAGCCTGCTTACGCACGCGCTCAAGCGCGGTGTGTGGCTACTCGGTTTTGCCTTCGTTGTGGCTACAGTACCTCTCCAGATCGTGGCACTTCACCTGGGCAGCCTGAGCCAGGTGCAGCCCATCTTGACCGCTGAGCTGTTGTTCTTGGTCATCCTGTTGGCCACCTGGTTCCGGTTCCGAGTCGGTTGGCGTGAGTGGTTCGGCTGTGCGGGAGCGGCAGGTGGTTTGGCCGGGTTTTTGATCTTCGCTCAACCTGGCGGAGGCAGTGACGTGCCCACAACCTTCGAGTGGGTTGTAGCCGGATCGCTCTGCGGAGGAACGGCCCTATTGGCCACCTTGTCCGCGTTCCGCGGGCCGCGCTGGTGGCGGGCGGCCGCGTTTGGCGTGGCCGGGGCGGTGGGGTTTGCTTTCACGGCCTCGCTCATCAAGACGGTGAGTAACTACATCGCGAACGATTGGGTTCATATGTTCTTTCACTGGCAGACCTTCGGCGTAGCGGTGTGTGGCGCATTGTCATTATTCGTGACGCAAAACGCCCTGCATGCCGGTCCCATCGCTGCCTCGCAGACGGCACTCGTGCTCGTCGACCCGTTGGCCAGCATCGCCCTTGGTATTGGCCTCTACGGGGACCGCCTCCGCACTGCTGGTGCCTACGGCCCGCTGGAGGCAATCTCGCTGCTGATCATGTTCGTCGGCGCCGCCTCGATCGCTCTTTCGCCACTGGTTTCGGGTGTGAAGGGGGATGATGATCGGTACGCAGAGATGCTGTCGCTCCGCTCCCATTCGAAGCGCGTCATCGACGCGGTCCAACGGGATCTTCCGCCAAAATAATCGCACGATTCTCCCGGAAGACCTCCCGACCTTCTCGACGTACCGGACGAAGCTGCATGCCACGATGGCCCTCGGCTTCGGATCGATGTGTTGGGGCGAAGCTGGCCGTCGCGTTCAGTCGCGCCGGAGCGCGATGCCCGCCGCCTCTAGCTCATCGACGAAACCGTGACCCCAGCCGGTCGTCGTCCGCGCCGGTTCCCAACCGCGATCGTCGAGGAAACGGCGGACATTGCCCACTACCGAGGCTGGCGTGGGAAGACACACCGCGGCGTCGCCCAGCTCCAACTCGTGCATGAGGTTCTCCCGACCATGGCCCGGTACCACATCGAGCAGCACCATACGCCGCCCGATGACTCGGGTCTCCCGGCAGGTGTCGCCCGAGCTGGTGATCACGACATCACTCGCCGCCATCAGTACGGGGACCTGATCGGTGTACCCGAACGAGATCACCGTTGGGTAGTCACGAGAAACGGCAGCCAATCGCGCGCCAAGGCTTTCGTTGGTCCCACTCACGGCCAGCACCCACCACCCTTCGGAAGCCAGAGCCCGGGCTACGTCGTCAAGCGGCCCCAATCCCCACGCCCCGGACATGAGGAGGACGCAAGGGGCATCGTTTGGAACATCGAGCGAGGCTCGGGCGTCAGCCCGACTGGGAGCTGCGTAGAAATCGGGTCGCACCGGGGCCTCCACCACGCTGACCCGGGCTTCGGGGTGGTAACGACGCACCGATGCCGCGGCCAGCTCCGAGGTGACGAGGAACAGGTCAGTCCCCTTATGGACCCACATCCCATGGGCGAACGAATCCGTCATGAACACCACTGTGGCCAGGTCGGGTCGCTCGTCCTTGAGATGGACGGCGGCGGATGCCCCGGTGGCAAAGACCGATACGACCAGGTCGGGGGCGTAGCGATCAACCTCTTCGATGAGTTTGGGCAACATGACCTTGACCGCAGCCCGATCCATGAACCGGCCCAACGACCCGCTCCCCCGGAGCTGAGAGAAGTGGAAACCGTCGTAAACGGGTGTCATTGACAGCAGGCTGCGGAAGACGAAATTCCCGACAGCCGAGGGACCGCCACCGAGCATCGGCATGCAGTCGACGATCTTGCTCTCCACTCCATACGGCAACAGCGCCGCGGCACACGCCTCGGCCAGCGTGTCATGCCCGGCGCCGAACTTGCCGGAGAGGAACAGGGCCCGCTTGACGGTCATCTGGAGAGTCCGACCAACTCGTCGAGAGTGCGCGCCGTCAGGCCTTGCCGATGGAGATCCTCGGCGATAGGACCGAGGGCTTCAGTGGCGCGCCGCGACGACCCCGGCGGCGACTGCACATCGGCATCGTGGAGCAAGACGATTCCTCCGGGGCCAACTCCGGCTCGTACTCGACGGGCGACGCTGATCGAATCCGGCTCGTCCCATTCCCTGCCCCAGGCAGACCACAACACGAGACGAAGACCATGACGCCGGGCTTCGACCATCGTCGCCCCCGTCGTCTGGCCGAACGGCGGGCGGAACCAGCGAGGGCTGATCCCAACCTGCTCCAAGGCGCCGAGCGCCGAATCGAGATCCGCCCGCACCCACCGCGGGGTGCGCACGAAATGATGCGCGTGGCAATAGCCGTGCGTCTCCACCTGGTGCCCTCGACGGCGGATCTCGCTCACCAACTCGGGATGCAATGCCACTTGTTGGCCCAGACAGAAGAAGGTGGCGGGCAGGGACAGCTGATCGAGGCGGTCAAGCACATGCGGAGTGGTGCGGGGGTCCGGACCGTCGTCGAAGGTCAGCGCCACCCCGTCTCCGCGGGGCCCGCGCCACCGGCAGAGGTCGCCGGGCAGGACGCGGACGGGCAACCATTGTCCCAGGCTGACCACACTGGGAACCATGTGTGCGCTAGCGGCGAAACCCATCGGGATCAGGGCCCGAGCCGTCCACCCGTGCCGTGAAGAGCGTCGGACGGCGGGGCTCACGAGGAGCTTGGCTGTTCTATGGGGTCTTCATCGGCGAGCCACTCGACATAACGGCGCATGCCGTCGTCGAAGGAGGTCTGGGGCACCCAGCCGAGGAGGCGATCCGCTTTTTCCACCGAGATAACGCGCCCGGCGTAGTCACCGGGGCGAGCCGGGGTGAACTCGATTTCAGCCAGCGAATCGATCAGTTCACAGGCCAATTCGGCGGCATGGCGGATGCTCACGGGCGCCGGGCCCTCCAGGTTGAAAATCTGGTCGGTGCCCGCCTCACCGAGCGCCAGGACATGGGCTTCGGCCAGGTCTTCGACGTAGATGTAGTTGCGGAATTGCAGCCCGTCACCGTGAATGGTGATCGTTTCACCCAATCGGGCCCGGTGCAGGAACTGGGGAATGGCCAACTCTTTGCGCATCCGGGGCCCGAAGGGGATGCCGTAGCGCAGGATCGTATAGGGCAGGCCGTAGAGCTCTCCGAAGCTCGTGACGACCAGCTCGGCGGCGATCTTCGAGGCCGTGTAGACGTGGGCGCTGCCGGTCGAAGACAACGGCGTATCTTCCCGCAGGGGGCCATCGCCTGACGCGGCGGTGTACACCCAGACCGTGCTGGCCAAGATGACTCGTCCGAGCCCGTTGCGTCGGGCCGCCTCGCACACCCGGGACGTGCCCACCACGTTGACCTCCATGGTTCCCAACGGATCGGCGTGGGCGTCGTTGACGTTGGCCACCGCTGCCAGATGGAAGACGGCATCGCTACCGGCCGTGGCCTTGACCAGATCGGTCAGGTCAGTCACGTCGGCGTCGTAGTACCCGACATCGGGGCGATGGGGCGCTCGGGTATCGATGACGACGACTTCGTGACCGTCTGCCACCAGGTAATCGACCACATGCGACCCGATAAAGCCCGACCCGCCGGTCACAGAGACCTTCACGATTTTGCCGCCTCCTCCATGGTCCGACCGGCCAGCACGGACGCCAAACTTTCGACAACGTAGTCGGCCTCGTCATCGGTCATGTCCGAGTGCACTGGTAGGCAGATGTGGCGAGCGCAGACGTCATCCGCCACCGGAAACGAATCCCCGTCCAGGTCGGCAAAGATCGGCTGGCGATGGAGGGGCGAGGAATAGACCTCGCCCGAAAGCGATACCCCCATCCGCTCGGAGAGCTCGCGTTTGAGTTCGGCACGATCAATACCGGGATCCAGGAGTACGACGTACTTGTAGAAGTTGGAGATCGAGGCGTCAGGGATTGAAAGCGGCTGGCATCCTGACAGGCTCGCCAGCGCCTCGTCATAACGGGCGGCAACCCGGCGGCGGGTAACGATGGCCTCATCGAGATGGGAAAGGTGGATCAAGCCGACGGCGGCGTGCAGCTCGCTCATCCTCCAGGCGTAGCCCATTCGGACATGATCTCCGCCCAAGAACCCGGCTTTCCCTTGGTCGCGATAGACGATGGCTTCGTCTCGCAGCTGCTCATCTCCGGTCGTGATCATCCCCCCCTCACCGCTGGTCATGACCTTGGTGGGGTAAAAGGAGAACGCGGCGGCGTGGCCGAATGTCCCGGCGGCTCGGCCCTCGAAGCTGGCACCATGGGCATGGGCGGCGTCTTCAACGAGAACGATCCCCCGGCGATCACAGATGGACCGAATGGCGTCGATCTCGGGTGTGATGAACCCACCGATGTGGACGAGAACGACGACGGCCGTTTCCGGGGTCAGAGCCGCCTCCAGCGTCTCGGGCGAAAGGGCCAATGTGTCCGGGGACACGTCGGCCAGGCGGGGAATGCCCCCGGCATGCACGACGGCGGCCGCGGTAGCGAAGAAGGTGTTCGTCGGGATGACCACTTCTCGACCCTTGACCTCCAGGGTGCGGAAGATGATCTCGAGCGCACTCGTCCCGCTGCTCACCGCGACGGCATGAGGCACATCGTGGCGAAGGGCAAACGCCTCCTCAAACTCGCGGGTGCGCGGACCGAGAGTGAGGGAGCCTTCCTGCAGCGATTGGTCGATCATACGCAGGATCTGCTGACGATCCTGCGCCGAGAAGACGATTCGAGCAGCCGGTATGCGAGGAGCGGTCACGCCTTCGCTGCTGTTTCAGCAGCCACGGCGTGCCGGGTGCCAAAAAGGGCGCGGCACCTGAGGGGGCGCCGGACCGGACGGGAGGGAAACGATACGTTCACGACCGCAACGATTCACCGCTGGCATCGGGCTCGTCAAGCCGGCTCAGGTTCGGGGCTCGGCAGGCCCTCGGATAAACGAGCTAGGCCTATCGACGATGGTGTGGACGGCAAGATCGTTCCTCACACTGGCTACATAGTAGGCGCAATATCGGGTTGGGGAATCCCGCCGTCAGCCCGTTGACCTGGGCTTTCGGTGGAGGGGATGGGATTCGAACCCACGGCCCCTCCATTGCGAATGTGCAAGTCACGGCGTTTCAACCAGGATCTTTTTGGGGTTCGCCCTGGCCGGGGCTTTTCGATTCCCTCAGTTCCCCTCACCATGCGGGAGGCGGGAGCGGGAACTATTTCATAGCGGATTTACCCCGCATCGGCCCATCGCCGGATGATCTGTTCGGTCGCCATCGCCTGGCCGGGGAACACAGTTTCGAGGAGGGGGACCCGGGGGGCGGTGACGCTCCCACCATCGGTATCTACCAGCTCCCACGCGTTGCGGTAGCGAAGGTGGGCCCAGCTGAGGACTTCGGCGATCTCGCGGCTGGGGGCGACGGGCACCCGCCGACGGACCGCTTCTTCCAGCAGCCATGCCTTGGTGTGCTGGCCGGTCCATTCGCCGAGGAGCGGCGCAATGAGCTCCGGGGCGCTGTAGTAGAGGGGGAGCTCGTCGGGACGCCGGACAGCCCAGTCGGGACTACCCATCCACTCGACCAAGCGGTCCCACTGGCTCGTCTCGACGGTCCGGATGTACACCTCCCCGTCGGAGGCGGGAACCAGCCATCCGAAGTCGGTCCGAGTGTCCGGGCCCCCGAAGAGAATCTGGTTGTGCAGCAGCATCGGCAGGTAGGAGTGGCTCATCGAGGCCTGCACCTCCTGGCGGGACACGTCGGCGAGGACGGACCGACCGGCGTCACCCGCCAGGCGGAGGGCGGCGAGGGTACCGATGGCCGCGGCCAGGCCGGCCAGCACCTCGGGCTGGCGACCCGCCGGCAGCACGGGCGAGTAATGCTCCCGGTCATCGCGAGGGACGTTTCGGCGGGTGAGGTAGGACAGCCCGCCGGCGGCCCAGTCGGTGATGTCGCACGCCGCGTATTCCGAGTGGGGACCGCCGAGGCCGAAGGAGGTGACCGCGACCTCGACCAGCCCGGTTCGTATTCCGGCCAGATCGTCCTCGCTGCACGGCAGGCCGAGCTCCCGCATCCGGACGGGATGCAGGTCGGTCAACAGGACATCTGTCAGGGGCAGCAAGCCCTCCAGCGCCCCCGTACCGGCGGCCACAATCCGGCCCCGGTCGTAGAACGCTGACTCGAGATCGTCGAGGTCACGGCGCAAACCCGCGCGGACCTGGACCACTTCGTAGCCGAGCGTCGCCAGGATGAGCCCCGCAAATGCTCCGGAGAGCCCCTCCCCAACTTCGAGCACCCGGACCGGGTGAAACCGGTCAGTCAACAACGCCATCTCTCACGAGTTCACCTATCTCCTCCGTGGAAATACCCAGCAGGCCGTGAAGGATCTCATCGTTGTGCTCGCCTATCGTCGGCGCCGGCCCGCGCACCCCGACGGCATCGCCCGCTATGCGGAGGGTGACCCCGGGGATCATCCCAGGACCGGTGAGCGGGCGGTGCACCCAGCGGAAGAAGCCCCGGCCCGCCAGGTGGTCGTCGAGGATCATGCCGGCGGCACTGTGCACCGGATGGCCCGCCACTCCCAGCGACTGGCAGGTATCGGTCACTTCCCAAGGCGAGCGCGTTCCTGCCCACTCGGCCACCGCCGAGTCGATCTCGTTCTCGGCGGCCAGCCGCTGCGGGAGCATGCCGAAGGCGCCGGGTTCAAAGCCCAGGACCGGGGCGAGCCGCGCCCACTCGTCGTCGTCGCGAACGGCCAGGGCGACCCACGCGTCGTCCCCCGCGCAACGATAGAACCCGTGGGGGACCGAAGAAGGGGACTTGTCCGCCCGGCGGGGGGCAGCCTCGCCTGCCGATACCGCCATGAAGGCCGTAGGGATCAGCGACAAGAGACCCTCGACCTGCGAGTACTCCAGGTGCTCCCCCGCTCCCCCAACCCCCACCCGGTCGAGGGCGGCGAGAACCCCCAGCGCTCCGTACAGGCCCCCGACCGGGTCGCCGTAGAAGGTGCCGATCACCGTGTGGGGATCGTCGGGGTGACCGGTCACGGCGGCGAACCCCGATGCGTGGAGCAGGTGGTCGCCGTAGGCGGACCGGTCCATGTCGGGACCCGTCGCTCCGTAGCCGGACATCGAGAGGATCACGAGGCGGGGGTTGCGATCGTGAAGCACCGGGACGCCAAGGTGGAGGCTCTCGAGCACCCGCGGGGAGAAGTTCTCGATCAAAACGTCGGACTGTTCGACGAGATCGAGAAGGAGCTCCCGCCCGCGGGGCGTCTTCAGATTGAGGGTTACCGAGCGCTTGCCCCGGTTGCAGGCCATGTAGTAGCCGCTGCGCTCGAAGTGCCTCACTCCGTCGACGAAAGCGGCCGACCACCGGAGGATGTCCAGGTGCTGGTGGGATTCGACCCGGATCACCTCGGCGCCCATGTCGGCGAGGAGCATCCCCGTGAAGGGCGCGGCCCAAGAAAGCCCCAGGTCCACCACCCGGACCCCTTGCAGAGGCCCCGGGGCGGGCGGGGTGGTCACCGCTGTGGCGCTCCCGCCCCTAGGGGGACTCTCGCTCACGCCGCCGCTTTCAGGAGGAGAAAGAAGCGTTCTGGCAGGGTGGCCGTCCCACTATTGACCAAGCTCGGCACCCCACCCTGGACCCGGGCGGCGAACCAGCAACTCGCGTTGTGGGGCTGGCCCGCGGTGAACGTCAGGGGAGGGGTCAGCCCGCCGGCCTTGACGGCGTCCTCGAGGAGCATGCCCGATGACCACGACATGGAGTCCTGCTGGCTGAAGAGGGTGGTGTTCTCCCACACTCCGGGGTAGGCCTTGTCCACGGCGGTCTTGGCCGCCTGAACGGCCGGGGAGTTGGCGAATAAGGCAGGGGTCTCGAACTCGACCCAGAGGCCGTCCTTGAAGCCGGGACTCGTCGGTTCGTTCAAGCCGAACTCGGAACCTTCGCCATGACGGTCAGAAGTCGTGCTGCATACCAGGCACAGCGCACCCGAGCTGTTCCCATCATTTCCTACCCCTTTCACGCTTAGCTCCAGCCTGGCACTTTCGCCCAGGGGAATACTGCGCTCTATCTTGTAATGATTCCAGTACATTTGACAACGAGTCATTCTGCGCTTTTGAACGTCTGCGCCCACGGGTCCGCGTGGTTACTAAGGCCGTACGGAGTCGTGAACGCGCCGTCCTTCAACACCGCGTAGTACCAGTAGTCGACGCGGTGGGGCTTGCCGGCGGTAAAGGTGAGCGGCGGGGCGGGGCCGTCGAGCGTCTCGCCATGGAGGGAGTCCAACCCCTTCATCACTTCAGCGGCGGTCGGCGCACCACCGACTCCGATGTGACCGGCCGCCACCGCGGCCTGGAACGGCTTTCCTGCCATCCAGCCTTCAACGGCGAGCTCGTTGTCGTTGACGTTCTCTAATGTTCCCGGCTCGTACTTGTTGATGGCCGAGTCCATGGTCTTGATCGCCGGGCTGTTGGCGAAGTAGGGGAGGTTGCATGCAGTGCCTTCATGCCGGGACAAACAAGCGACAGCAATTCAAGCGCCGCTCCTTTCCGCCGACAACCTGGATTCAATCGAGGCCAGTCGCCTCAGAACGGAGCCCAGATCGTGATCACCAAGTTCGCCAAACGTGAGCGTCTCGCTGTCCGGGAGTTCGGAGTGCGTATCCCTGTCGCTGTATCGCAGGTCGCTCCCGAATACAACTTGCTCGAATGAAGTCGTAAGGCGCCTCATGAATCCTGCGAAATCCTCCAGCTCCTGGCCGCTGAAATTCCGCAGCGCTTCGGTCCAAAGCTGCACCCCTCGCGACCGAAGTAGTCCGTGTCGGGAACGACCTTCGTCCGTAATCCTGACCAATACAGCACGGCCGTCATTGGGGTCCTTTGTTCTCTCGACTAGTCCGAGTCGCTCCAAATGGAAGACGGATCTGGTGACTGCCGATGGATCAACCCGTATCGCTGCTGCCAGTTCGCCCATTCGCCACGCCTCGCGTTCGACCAATCGATCGAGGACGTCGTACTGGGTGCATTCGATCGCGTCGGGGCCGCTACCAAGCCAGCGCGTTGCAAACGCTGTCGTCGAGCTGATCCGCCGGAAATCTCGAACTGCCGTGGTCAGACGCTCAATTCGTTGCCGCTCCGAAGGAGCCACTTTTCGTTCAGTCACTCAGCCTCTTTCTACGATCTCAAAACTTGGGCGGCAGTGATCCGGGTTTCCGTCATCAATCCCACCCGCTCCTCTTCCAGAAGGATTCCAGCCCCTATGGCAGCGTCGAGCGCTTCGGAGTACCGATTCATGTAGTCATCCAGGCCCGAGTACATGTCTGCGAGCTTGGCTGCCGGAAAGGGCTTGCTGAAGCCGGTGATCCGCTTTAGGACTTCGTGCTCCTCTGAACGAATGCCGCAGTGCTCCGCCAGTGGAGCTTCGACGTCAGGCAGGCGGACCCCACCGATCGCAATTCCGTGCTCGTCACGACGAATGACCGGTGGATCACCGGGGACCACCTCGACGAGCGCTTGAGAAGGAGGTCGAATGCCAGATTGTAGCCAGAACAAAGCCCGCCGCAACGCTGCCCGAACGACTGGGCCGAGCGGCACAACGTTCGCCTCGCCGAGGTCACGGACCAGTCCCATCGAAGGATCGATTCCCACGTCTTGAAGTTGCCGAGCTATCGCATCGGCCTCCGTCGGCGTCCGACTGATATGCGCCGAGCCTGCAATCTCCCAGAGGCAGAAGCTGCCAGTCTCTGGCTGACGCACCGAATGATACCGGGAGACTTCGCTCTCGCTGTTGACAACCATGACCGGCACGCCGAGGTCGTCTCGGATACGAACCTGCACCGAGGGGATGCGTAAGGGGGTGTTGGACGGAGAACCCGTCGAATCCAGCATCGCCCCGCTCCCGATGTCGAGGGTCAGAAAGAAACCGTCGAAGACCTTGCAGGCTGGCTGGACGGCGTTCGCGTAAGAACGGAGGTGCAGTGCCGACTGCGATGTTCCCGTTGCCAGCATCCTCGATACAGGAAGACCGTCCATGGGGTCTGGACCTTCGATGAGTCCGCTTCGGTCGGGACCGACCATCCGTGCCGCCTGAGTGAAGACATCGAAAGAATATCGGTCGCCAGGGTGAAGGAGTGCACCATAGCGTTCGGGGTCCCAGGCCTTTAAAGCGACGCTCTCTGCTCCCGGGAAACCGCAGTGGCCCACCCTCTGAGCCGATACTCCCACCCACGCGAGACCAAGCTCCGCCAGATCCTGAGGCGGCGAACCCATCTCGAACCCTCTGGTTACGTTCTGCCAGTTGACAACAACTGTCCCGCTGAACTGCGCGGCACTCTCGGGCCGCACGACGACCATTCTGGTGCGATAAGGCGCCGGTTGATGTGAGACAGCACACCATTGACCCGATGAGTCGTACTCCGTGTCAGCGACGATCCTGTATGTCATCGCTTGACCCTCAATGAAGAACTCATCGCATCTATAGCCTGGGGCCTCGCTGCAGCCCGGCGCGAATGGCGTGCCCCGCCCGCCTCCAAGGATCGGGCCAATAACTCGCGTCGTCAACACGACCTCGAGGACGGGCGACAATTCTCGCTCGATGTCACTGTTGACTGTGACTTAATTCGAGACCGCCTAAATCATCCTTGGCCCGCCACTCCTCTAACATGTCGATGAAGGACAGCATTGTTCCTGCGTATAAGTGCCGCTCAATGTCGCGGCCTTCGTTGTTGTAGTAACCGGGAGTACATTCGGGACTGTACCGGTTGGCAATGAGCAACGTCATGCTTTGCCTGCAGGTCTCGACCCACCGCGCCACAGCTTCCTCGCTGGGTTCAACTGAGATGATCCCTTCTCGAGTCGCCTTCTCGATTACATAGGCGATGTGACCAGCCATGACGTCGATGCTGTGCGTGACGTTCGCCGTAGCAGCGTTGCCCGCGGTGTACGTAATGAAAAATAGGTTTGGGAACTCCCGAACGTGCGCTGCGAAGAACGACCTGGGAGGCGACCACCGGTCGTCGAGCCGGACCCCGTTTCGTCCATGAACGTCGATCCCAGCCTTGCGAGCGACCTGTCCGGCTACCCGATTCTCGAACCCGGTGGCGTAAATGATGCAGTCCACTTCGTACTCGACGCCGTTCGCGACGAGGCCTCGTTCAGTGACCCGCTCCACGCCGTTTCCGTTCGTGTCGACCAAGGTGACGTTGGGACGGTTGAAGGTATCTAGGTACTCGTCATGAAAGCAAGGCCGCTTGCAATACATATTGTAATAGGGCTTGAGGGCCTCGGCGGCGACGGGATCGCCGACGATGGAGTCCACCCTTCGGCGGATGGCCTCCATTTTTCGATAATCGACCGACTCGAATAGGTCGGCAAACTCCTCCTTGCTCATCGCATCCTTTGCTTTCGCCAGCTGCTGCAGCATCTTCGTCGTGCTCGTCCAGCCGTCGTTCACCAAGTCTTCGGGTTCTGCAATACCCGAAAGAATATTCGTGAAGTTTTGCATTCGGTTCTTCTGCCATCCTGGCTGCAGGGTGGCCGCCCATTGTGGATCTGTTGGTCGGTTGTCGCGCACGTCAATGCTCGACGGTGTCCTCTCGAAGACGAATAGGGACTTGGCCCAGGCGCCGAGGTGAGGAACGATCTGGACGGACGTGGCACCCGTGCCAATGATCGCAACTCTCTTGTCCACCAGGCCGGTCAGGTTTCCCAGATTGTTCCCGCCGGTGTAGTCGTAGTTCCAGCGACTCGAGTGAAAGCTCTCGCCCTTGAAGCTACGTATTCCTGGAATGCCAGGGAGCTTCGGACGGGTGATCGGACCGCAACCCCACACGACGAATCGGGCACGCACAACGTCGCCACGGTTGGTGCGTACTACCCACCGTGACGAATCCTCGTCCCAGTCGAGTTTCGTCACCTCCGTCTGGAGCAACGCGTCGCGGTCCAGCTCGAATTTTCTCGCGATCGCCTTGCTGTGATCCAAAATCTCGGGAGCATGGGCGTATTTTTCCGAGGGTACATAGCCCAACTCCTCCAGGAGAGGCATGTAGATATAGGCTTCGGTATCGCATTGGGCGCCCGGGTACCTATTCCAGTACCACGTCCCTCCGAAGTCACTGCCCCTCTCAATGAGGCGCACATCGGGAATGCCGGCCTGCCGGAGACGTGCGCCGGTCAGTAGCCCTGAGAAGCCGCCGCCGATCACCACCACCTGGGCATCCTCGAAGACGGGCTCCCTCTCAATCGGATTCTCGCAGTAGGGGTCGTCTAGATAGTCGGAGAACTCGCCATCAAGGTCAACCGTGATGTATTGGTCTGGACCATCTGGCCGCAGACGCTTGTCACGTTCCATTGCGTACTTCTCACGGACCACCTCGCGGACGGAACTGTTCCAGGTGATCGCCCCTGCGGCTTGATCGAAAACCGACATTGTCGCTCCTCCCTTAAAGAGGTATCTCAACTAAAGAGGTATCCCTGCCGCCCGCACGACGTCCAGGTTCTCAATTGTGCGGGTCGTCCCCGTCACAATTGGCGCCTGGCAGCAGGTGACAACCCAAAGTATCTTCCTTGACTGTATCAAGCTTGATACAGTCAAGTTTGATACAGTCAAGCTTCGTGGGTCGACAGACGGTCTGGCCGCCTCGGCCCGCGCATCGCGAGCTAACGCAGTCAATGTTTAAACAGGATCGTCTCAGGGGAGGGGAACTGAATGTTTGGCGGACTCGTGAACTTGGCTACCCCAATAGGAGCTACCTCGCCGGGGCGGATCGTCATCGGCATCGAGCGCAGCGGTACCGGTCGACTGGCTTCGAGCGCTGCCCCGGGCGTGCCGGCGTACAAGGCCAGGGCTGACTCTGTCAATTTCTTTGATTCCGTCGGGGGCATCAACGACGATGCCTTCAACCCGGTCACGTCGATCTCCAAAATGGAGCGTTTGGTCATCCAAGACCACGTAATCGCTTTAGTCGACCAGTCTGCGAATTCGCGTTCGGGCTCTGCCACCCACGCCCACGCCCACGCCCACGCGAGGTGAGTCATGCAAACGTGGTGACGTCTGGAGATCAGGACGCGCCGGGTCCGGAGGAAGTGCTCCGATCCGAATCGCTCCGAAAAGACTTTCGCGGGATTATGGCTGTCGACGATGTCTCGGTAAGCGTAAGTCGGGGGGAGCTGCTCGGCATCATCGGGCCTAACGGTGCCGGAAAGACGACGCTCTTCAATTTGATTGCCGGCGCCATAAAACCCTCTTCTGGGAGGGTCATTTTCCTTGGCCGAGACGTCACCCGTTTCCCTCCGCACAAGAGACTACGAATCGGCATTTCACGCACCTTCCAACTGATTCATCCGTTTCGATCGCTCACGATCTTCGAAAACATCATGGTGTCAGCCACCGGATCAGGACTTCGAAACCGCGCGGCCCGCACACAAACGTCGGATGTCATCGAGCGACTTGGAATGGAACGGCTGGCCAGGCGGTCGGCGGGATCGATAAATGCCGCGGAGGGAAAGCGTTTGGAAATAGCGCGTGCGATAGTTACCAAACCCACGGTCCTGCTTCTTGATGAGGTGTTCAGCGGGCTCAACTCGGATGAAGTGGCAGATTTGGCTCCGCTAGTCGAAGAACTACGCCAGTCGGGCGTCGCCATCATGTTGATTGAGCATAACGTTGGCGCGATTCGTCGAGTGGCACAAAGAATGGTTGCAGTGGCTGAAGGGAGAATCATCAGCCAAGGTTCACCTGAAGAAGTTCTGAATGATTCAGCAGTGATGGAGAACTACCTTGGAACCCGTGCCAGCGCTTAGCGTTCGGGACGTTACCGTCAAGCGCGGTCTACTGGAAGTTGTTCACAACGTGAGTCTGACTCTCTCTGCCGGCCGTATCACCGCGATATTAGGTCTCAACGGTGCTGGAAAATCCAGTCTCTTGCTAGCCCTCGCCGGTGCGCTTCCCGTCGAAGACGGGAAGGTAGAACTCGATGGAATGGACCTCACCAACAAGCCGTCGTGGGAGTGCTGCCAACACGGTCTTGTCTGTGTGCCCGCCGGCAGGCAACTCTTCCCAGGGCTAACTGTGACAGATAATCTCCTGGTTGGCGCCCACCTGCAGCGAAATCGTCAGCGCATCTCCGACGATATGCAGCGAGTCTTCGATTACTTCCCCATCCTGGCCGAACGGCGCAAACAGCGGGCAGGTGAGCTCTCGGGTGGTCAACAGCAAATGCTGGCCATTGGGAGAGGACTCATGGCTGAGCCCAAGGTGCTCCTTTTGGACGAGCCTTCGGAAGGGTTAGCTCCCTTAATCGTGGATCAGGTGTTCGACACCATCAAGGACTTGGCCGTGAAGAATTCGATTGCCGTACTTCTCGCCGAGCAAAACACAGGCGCCCTCAACGTGTGTGACACCGTGTGCCTTATGCGCGACGGCGAAATCTCCGCGCCGGAGTCCACCGATGACACCGAGAATGAGCGTATTGCGCAGTACATATTCGGCTCTGATGAATGACGTCAGAAAGTGAGGTGCGATCAATTCTTGGTTTGACCAGCAAATGATTCCACTTTCAGGGAGTTTCATGTACCAAGTAATCAAGGGAGGGCAAAAATAATGTTAAGACGAACAATGAGATGTGGTCTTCTGACCTTGGCTATCGGCTCTATTGTCGGCGCCGGGGCAAGCATCGGCATGACGGCCGCTGGCGCGAGCTCGCCATCGACCATCAAGGTCGGAATTGTTACAGACCTCAGCGGGTCTTCATCCGTCTTGGGTGTACCGGAGTACGAGGGTGAGCAGCTTGCCGTCAGTGAGATTAACGCCGCTGGCGGCATTAAGGATATGGGGGGCGCCAAGCTGAAGCTCGTGCCATTTGACACTGCTTCTAATCCCGTCAATGGCATCACTGAAGCACAGGATGCAGTGTCGGCCGGTGTAAGTGCCGTCATTGGCGGCGAGGACTCCGACACCGTCCTTGCCGGAAGCAATGTCACGGAGCGTGCCGGTATCCCCTGGTTGAACACGGGCGGCACCGCCAACTCCCTCCTGACACGCGGCTACGACGGAATATTCACCTTTGACTTCGACTCGACTCAGTTTGCACAGGGTTGGCTGTCCGCGGTCGAGAAGGCCGCCTCGGAGCAAGGCATCAAGTCGCCGACGTTGGTGCTGCCCTACAGTGAATCTTCGTATGGAGATGAATTTCTAAGTCAGCTTCAGAAACTCGTGCACGGTGGGACGTCGATCAAGAGTTCGTTCAGCTATCCGGTGACGACGACGGCTTTCTCGACCGTCGCTGCTCGTGCGGTCAACGCTGATGGAAGCGTGATCTTGAACTTGGGCTATCCGGCGGATGGAGTAGCTCTTGCCGGGCTCTTCGGAAGCCAATCGCGCCCGTCGGCGGCCACAAAGGTGGTCGGAACGGCGGGAACAGCGTGCGGTCAGTTCAGTTCCCTTGGCGCAAGCGCGAACGGCACGCTCTGCCTGTTCACGCTGTCGCCCGGAAGTAAGGGAACAACTTCGTACTACGACGCCCAGTACAAGGACTTTCAGAAAAAATTTAAGACAATCCCCACGGAGTGGAACGGTTTCACCGCCGTCAAGTTCCTCGTCGCTGCGCTTGAAAAGGCGAAGAGCGCCAAGGGAGCCGCCTTGGATTCGGCGTTGCACCACGTTGCGTTGACGCCGGCGAACGGAGATATCTACTCCACGCACATCACTTTTAGCAAGACTGGTGAAATCAGCTATTGGCCAGTCGTCGTTGGACAGATGCAAAGTGGCGTGCCGACGAGTGTGTATCCACCGACGTTCGCCTCGAAGACCATTAAGCCCTACGGCGGATAGGTAGTCGCTTGATCCCAACACCGGTCAGGCCGTTACGCGATGATGTAGGGAGGGACTAGGACATGTACTTCATGCAGTTGCTTGTCCTGGGCCTCCTTACCGGCGCCGTGTATGGCCTGATCGGTGTGGGATTCACGCTGGTGCTGGGTATTGGCCACATACCGAACTTCGCTCAAGGGGCGTTCGTTGGTCTAGGTCTCTATTTCGCCCTTTTTATGCGGGACCAGTTCGGGTTGACTCCTTACGAAGCATTTGTCCCCGGACTCGTGTTCTTCGCGCTCGTTGGCATAGGTGCGGCAGAACTGTTCGAACGACGGGGAAGGAAATCCGGTGAAATAGGTGAGCTTCTGGTGGGACTCGCTCTGCTGCTGGTCATCGACGGGTTACTTGAGGTGCTGTATTCCGACAACCCTCGGGCGCTTCACGGTGTGAATTTGGGCGTGGTTGAGGCCTTCGGGGTCGGTATCCCCTGGAGCAACATCATCGCCGCGATTTTCGCCGTGGCCGTTGGTGTCGCAATGTTCTGGTGGATCAGTGCGACGCGATGGGGGAGAGCGATGCGGGCGGTCACTGACAACGCGATGTCTGCCGGTCTTTACGGGGTCCGGGTTCCTATCATTCAGAGGCTTTCGGTGACGATGTCGGTCGTCTTGGCGGGTGTGGCCGGCATATTGATCAGTCCCTTTACGGTCATGACACCATCGCTGGGGGACACCTTCTTGATCACCGCGTTTGCCGTGGTGCTTGTGGGATCGATCGGGAATACCCTTGGGGCCGTGATCGCCGGGCTGGCGATCGGAGTCATAGATTCGATCACAGGGGGTTATTTGGCCTCTTACTGGACCACGCTGGCGCCGCTCATCTGCATTGCGGTCTTTCTTCTCGTCAGGAAAGAGTCGGTGAGCGTGGCATGAAAAATTGGCTGGACCGGGTCGCCCGCACGCCACAGTTGGCCATCGCCTTTGGTTGTCTCGTGTTCATTGCGGCCTGGTTCGTTCTTGGCCTGCTCGACGCCGCCACTCTCAGCGTTGTCATCCTTGGACTCTATTATGGGATAGCGGGGGCGTCCTTCAACTTCCTCTATGGATCGACAGGAATCTTCTCTCTCGCACAGCCAGTGTTTCTGGCTGTGGGTGGCTTCACGTCGATCGTGCTGTATTCGCATTTTGGTATATCACCTTGGATAAGCATCGTCATCGCCGTGGCGATAGCAGCATTGCTCGCATTGCCGATCGGCGCCCTCGCCATGTCCAAAGAGGGCACCGTCCTCACTGCGCTGGTGACGTTGATCGTGGCGGAGGCGGCGGCGCCGATCGTTACGTCATTTAGTGTGCTCGGGGGTGGTCCAGGGCTCGAGGAGAATGTCGTGCCCGGTTCGAATCTCTCTGCCATGCAGTTTGCTACCGGTCTTCCGTTTGCCCGGATCCTGCTCGTGCTGACTGCCATCGTCATCCTGGGCTTGTTCCTCTTTGCCCGCTCGCGATTCGGTCGTTGGTCTACTGCCTTGAAGGATTCACTGGTGGCGGCCGAGGCGTGCGGCGTCCCAACGAAACGACTGCGCTTGGGGGTGTTCGTTGGTGCCGCAATGATCGCCGCACCAGCAGGCGTTATCTATGCCCAATATGCCCTCCAGGCGAATACAGACCTCTTCATTCAGTCGACCACGCTCTTCGAGGTGATCGTGGTGGCGTTGGTGGGGGGTGCGACCAGGCCATGGGGAGCGCTCGTCGGCGCCCTCATCATGACCCAGCTGTCCTATCACGTGGCCAACGCGTTCCCTGGTCGAGATGGACTGTCCGCGTTGATTTTCGGCATTGCGTTCCTGTTCGTGGCCTTGGCCATGCCACGGGGGATATCGGGGACCTGGGACAGCATTGTGCATCGCGGAAATCGCAACTCCGGCAAACAACTGTGAGATTGATCTTTCGACTGGTCACGGGCATCAACGCGGAGGTAGCCGACATTGCATCGATTTTGCACTCAGAGAGGCTCCAATCTTGAAAGAATCGCCCGTGACCTCCGCATCACACCGTCCTGGGCCGAACGTGTCAGTGCTAAGTGCTGCGCCTTCTCGACAAGAGGTCCAGTTCCTGTGCCCGGCGAACGGC
>ODAK010001774.1_pt1 | contig 23121 bp, 17 predicted proteins | sample 1539591 | NCBI WGS metagenome assembly ODAK01 (sample SAMEA3539303, study PRJEB22396) | soil metagenome | biome: tundra; feature: field; material: soil | place: USA | collected 2010-05 | depth 0.15 m | reverse complement strand
CACTCGGCGATGAGGCCTTTGCCCCCGCGATCGAGGGTCATCTTCAAGATGCGGTCGCCGAGCTCGAGCAACTCGGCGAGCTCCCGGTCGATCGGTGCGCTTGAGCCTGAACGGTCGGAACCGGAGCTTGAACCGGGCGTTGAACCAGGAGACTGGGATGACATGGGGGACCCGCAGGGTAGCGCGGACCCCACGGGCGTCGAGGTTTACCCCTCGACTGAGCTCGGCCGCTCGGCCGGGCCACCCGTGCGATCATCTGCGATCATCCACGTGCTCGCCGATGCACGTGCGCCACGTCTCGAGCGGCGCGTCTCGAGCGGTCGCAGCCGTCAAAGGGCGCGGCGGCGGCCGAGGAGAAGTGACACGCCCGCGACAACGAGGAACACGACGAAGAGGATCTTCGCGATGCCCGCGGCCCCGGAGGCGATGCCCCCGAACCCGAAGACAGCGGCGATGATCGCGATGATGAAGAAGACAACAGCGTAATGCAGCATGACCAGTACCTCCGCGCGGGGTCATTGCAGAGGCCGTGCCGCCACCGCGGGGAGCGCGGCCGGTGGCGCCGATGGCGCCGATGCGACCGGCCTCATCACCCAGCGCATCACCCATCGCATTCGCTCGCTAACTTGGCCTAAACCGGTGCCGTCCCGCCCTTCTTGAGGAGCTTCGCCGCGACTCGAAACAAATCGGGCATGTCGAGGCGATCGTCCGATTTGCCCGTTTCGCCGGCTTTCAGACCGTACGAGAACGTGAGAACCCGCGGTGGGTCGATGAGTACCCACTTCCCGAATGGCCCACGCCAGCTGGAAGCCACCGCCGTGTGCTCAGTTACTCGACCAACCGCGACCGCTGGTCTTTCCGGGCTTGGCGAGGTGCTTCGCGGGGGGAGCGCTCGTGTCGAGGGGCGTCGGGACGTAGCGGGGGGCGCTGGGATCGGGGGGCGCATCGGGGAGTCGGGCGCGCCGCGCTCTCGGCGGGGCGGGTCTCGGGGGGCAGGGCCGTCGGAAGCGGGACCGGCAGGGCTCGAGGTGCAGGGGCTCGCGCGACGGGGTGACCCGCGAAGCAGCCAGCCGAGCATGCGAGCGTGCTCGCTGCCGGCGGGCAACTCGAGCTCCGCCCAGCGCAGGAGCCGCTCCGGCTTGAGCGACGCCTCGGGGGCCGCCGCCGGCGTCTCGTCGGTCGCCGTGGGGGTGCTCGGCGATCGCGTCGAGAGGCACTTCGCGCGCCCGCGGCTGCGAAACCAGTCAGCGACGTCGTGGCGCGCGATGCTGTGAACCACAGTGTGACAACGCCGCGTTCGTTCCGGGATACGCTTCGAGTCCCATGGCCGGCGCGGCTCTTCACCCACGCGCGACACTCACGCTCGACTACCTGTGCGCCGTCCTCGAGCGCGCCAGCCTGATCACCAACGAGCAGCGCCGTGAGACGGTCGCCCGCGGCGACGTGATGCACGCGCGGCTCCTGCGCCAGCGCGCTACCGGGCCGCGAAAGCGGGGCGCCAGCGTGGGCGACGGCGTTCACCCCGCCGAGGTCATCGTCGCGATGGGCCTCGGCCAGGGCGGCGACGAGCGCTTCCCGCTGACCGAGCGCGCGGTGATGCAGGCGCTCGCGCAGCACGTCGGCGTCCCTTTCGTCGATCTCGACCCGTTAAAGATCGACGCCAAGCTCGCGCCGAAGCTGCTCTCGCGGCCCTTCGCGCGGCGCCACGGGGCGCTCATCATCGCCGCCGACGACCGCACGGTGACCGTCGCCGTGTCCGACCCGCTCGACCACTCGCTCATCGACGACCTGCAGACCCACGTTCGCCGCGAGCCGCGGCTCGTGGTGTCGACGCCGACGGAGATCCAGCGCCTCATCACCGACTTCTACGGCTTTCGCGGCGCCGTCGACGCCGCGGAGCAGCAGGCGAGCGGCGGCGTCGACATCGGGAACCTCGAGCGGTACGTCAAGCTCAATCGCGTCGAGGAGATCGAAGCCAGCGACAGCCACGTCGTCGCCGCGGTCGAGTACCTGCTGCACTACGCGCTCGACCAGCGCGCGAGCGACGTGCACATCGAGCCGCGGCGCGAACACTCCGCCGTGCGCATGCGCATCGACGGAGTCCTCCACAACGTGCACACGCTCCCGAAGGTCGTGCACGCCGCGGTCGTCTCGCGCGTGAAGACGCTGGCCCGCCTCGACATCGCCGAGAAGCGCCGCCCCCAGGACGGTCGCATCAAGACGGCGCGCGGCGACCGCGAGGTCGAGATGCGCGTGTCGACCATTGCCGTCGCGTTCGGCGAGAAGCTCGTCCTGCGCATCTTCGACCCGGGCGCGCTCTTGCGCGATCTGCCGGACGTCGGCCTCTTCGAAGCGCAGCTCCAGATCGCCGACCGCTTTCTGGGGCGGCACCACGGCCTCATCCTCGTGACCGGCCCCACCGGTAGCGGCAAGACGACGACGCTCTACGGCGCCCTGCGCCAGCTCGCGACCCCCGAGGTCAACGTCGTCACCATCGAAGACCCCATCGAGATCGTGGTCGAGGCGTTCAACCAGGTCTCGGTGCAGCCCAAGATCGGCTTCGGCTTCGCCGAGGCGCTCCGGCACGTGCTCCGGCAAGATCCCGACGTCATCATGGTCGGCGAGGTCCGCGACGCCGAGACCGCGGCCATCGCCCTGCAGTCGGCGCTCACGGGGCACATGGTGCTCGCCACCCTGCACACGAACGACGCGTCGAGCGCGATCACGCGGCTCCTCGAGCTCGACGTCGATCCCTTCGTGCTGGCGTCGACGCTCGTCGGCGTCATCGCGCAGCGCCTCGTGCGCACGGTGTGCCCCACGTGCCGCGTCGAGACGTTCCTCACCGCGGACCAGATGACGCTCCTCGGCCTCGACGTGCACGAGCTGCGCGCGCAGGGCCAGAGCCCGGAGCTCATGGTGGCGTTCGGCGAGGGGTGCGTGCAGTGCCGGTCAACGGGGCTGCTCGGTCGAACGGGCGTCTTCGAGATCCTCGAGATCGACGACAAGATCCGGAAGCTCGTCATCGGCAAGGCGAGCTCGAAGGAGATCCTCAAGCAGGCCCGCCACGATGGCCTCATGACCCTGCGCGAGGCGGCCATCAAGAAGCTGGCGAAGGGCGTGACCAGCTTCGAAGAGGTCCTTCGCGTCACCACCGAGAACTGAGATTGAACAGGAAGCCGGGACGACGGACCGTCTTCCCGCCTTCCTGTTCAATCCTCAGGGCGCAGTGACGGTGGCGCCGGCGACGTGCACCGCGGTCTGCGCGAAGAGCCGGCCGTTGATCGACGCGCCCGTCTCCAGCGTGATCGCCGTCTTCGACAGGACGATCCCTTCGGCGTGCGAAGTCGCTCCGAGGTCGACGGCGCCCGCCACTTGCCAGACGATGTTCTTGGCCAGCGCGCCTCCGCTCAAGGTCACCTTCTTCGCCGCGCTCATCGAGAGGTCGCCGTCGATCTGGAAGATCCAGACGTCGGTGGCCGCGCCGGCGATCGTGACGTCCGACGGGATGGTCACGGTGGAGGTCCACTTGTAGAGGCCGGGGGCGAGCGTCTGTCCGCCGATCGCTCCGCCGCCGAGGTTCAAGACGCCGGGAGTGGGCCGGCCGGCCGCGTCGGTGTACGCGGCGTGCATCGCCGCCACCGCGGTGGTCAGATTGATCGGCGTCGGCGGATCGTTGTCAGCGGCGAAGAGGCTTCCGACGACCTCGGGCGCCGTCCATTTCGTGCCGGCTTTCGTGAGCGTGAACCCGGTGATATAGCTCGCCGCGGCGGGACTCAGCCCGACATCGCCGGTGATCACGGACTTGGGCACGTCCGAGACCGCCGACTCCGCGAGGATCGCGTACGTACCCGACGCGCCGAGGACGACGGGCGCGGGGCCGGCCCCGCTGGCGTTGCCCGGGCCCCCGTCGGCGCCGGACGAGGAGGCGCCACTGGACGAAGCGCCGCTGCTCGAAGCGCCGCTGCTCGAAGCGTCGTCGCCGCTGCTCGGCCCCGTGGCCGCGTCGGGACCGGCGCCGTTGCCGTTGCCGCTGCTGCTGGAGCACGCCGCTGTGAGGAGAGCGCACGGAAAGAGCACGGCGAGCGGCGCCGCATCTCGAACGAAGAAAGCGATGGGTCGTAGCAAGATGAACCTCTTCGAGGGAAAAACGTGATCGCTTGCCACATGGAAAGCGCGCGGTCGCAAAATGTCCCTGTCGACGGCCCGCGAGCGTGCGTCCCCGAACGGAACGAGAGTTCGTCCGCCAGCGAGGGCCCACGCGCGGGGGCCATTTGAACCGAAGTCTCCGGCGGCACGCCGCGAAGGCGCATCAAGCCGGGCCCGATCGAAGTGAGAAGTAAGCACCCTACCGACAAGGCGCAAGCAAGCCCCTCCGCGTCACGCGCACCGGACACGCACCGGCGTGCGTCACCGACGGCCTTGCTCTTCGCCTTGCTCTTCGAACGCCGGATTCATCGAGGGTGCACGGTCCCGTCGGCCGCGACCGGGGCGGGCGGCCGCATCGGGTGGAGCTCGCCTCGTCGCAGGAGCTCCGTGAGCTCCTCGGCCGGCTGGGGCCTCGCGAAATAGTAGCCCTGCACCTCGCGGCATCCCCAGGTCTTCAAGAGCTCGAGCTGCTCTCGGGTCTCGACGCCCTTGGCGACGACCCCGAGCCCGAGCTCGCGACCGAGCCCGATCGTGGCCTTGACGACGGCCGCGTGGCCCGGACCGCCGCCGAGATCCTGCATGAAGCACCGCGGGATCTTGATGCGATCGACGGGGAAGCGACTCAGGTACTCGAGCGAAGAGAAGCCGGTGCCGAAGTCGTCGATGGCGATCTTCACGCCGGACTCCCGCAGGTGGAGCAACACGTCGCGCTTCTCGACCCACGCGTCCATCAACGCGCTCTCGGTGAGCTCGAGCTCCAGCCGCGCCGGAGGCAGGCCGGTTTCGGCGACGACCGCGGCAAAGGTCGTCTCGAGCTCCAGCGGCGTCCGGAACTGCGAACCCGACACGTTGACGGCGACGAACGCGGGCGCGATGCCCGCGTCGAACCAGAGTTTGGCTTGCCGGCAGGCGGTTCGAATGACCCACCGGCCGAGCGGCACGATGAGGCCACTCTTCTCGGCCACGGGGATGAACTCGTCGGGGCCGACGAGACCCCGCCGGGGGTGGCGCCAGCGGGCGAGCGCCTCGAGCCCGACGATGCGGCCGGTCGCGATGTCGACCTGGGGTTGGTAGACGAGAAAGAGCTGCCCCGCGTCGAGCCCCGCGCGAAGGTCGGAGACGAGCGCGACGCGCGCCCGGACCTCCGCGTCCATCCCTCCGGCGAAGAAGCGGTAGGTGGCGCCCGTCGGCCTTCGCGCGGTAAAGGGCGAGATCCGCGTGCGAGAGGAGCATCTCGGCGCTCGCGACGTCGGCGCCGTAGAGCGCCACGCCGATGCTCGCGCCGACGCGCAGGTCGTTGCCAGGATCGGGAAGGGCTCGCGGATCGCCCGCTCGAGCCGGTCGGCCAGCGCGGCGGCCTCGATCGGCTCGGTGACGTCGGCGCCGAGGACGGCGAACTCGTCGCCTCGTCACCCTCAGCACAGGCCGAGCCAGCGCCGGAAGGCGGCGCGATCGGCCGCTGCCCGGGGCCTGCACTGCACCTCGCGGCGCACGCGTTGCGCCCAGGCGCACGATCTGCCGGCGCTTCGACGGGCGCGTCCTGGGCCGCGGAGCGAACCTTGCTTCGTGTGACCCGATGCCGATGGCAACGACCGAGACGCTCGAGATCGCCTTCGAAGATTCAGGCCCTGCGGGCGGACCGGCCGTCATCTTGCTTCACGGCTGGCCCGACGACGCGCAGGGGTGGCGCGAGGTCTCGCCGACTCTGAACGCCGCCGGCTTCCGGACCGTCACTCCGTACCTTCGGGGCTGCGGCGGCACCCGCTTTCGCGAGAGGGGCGCGGTGCGAGATGGTCGCGCCGTCGCACTTGCGCAAGACGCGGTCGACCTCGCCGACGCCCTTCACATCGAGACGTTCGCCGTCGCCGGCCACGACTGGGGCGCCCGCGCCGCGTACACGCTCGCCGCTCTCTGCCCCGGGCGGCTTCGATCGATCGCCGCCCTCGCGGTCGGCTATTCGCCGCGAGGAGAGATCACGGTTCCCGCCGCGTTCTCGCAGGCGCGGCGCGGGTGGTACCAATGGTTCATGGCCACCGACGCGGGAGCAGCGGCGGTCCGGAGAGACCCGCGCGGCTTCGCGCGCATCCAGTGGGAGACGTGGAGCCCGGAGGGCTGGTTCGACGGCCCGGAGTTCGACCAGACCGCCGCGAGCTTCGACAACCCCGACTGGGTCGAGGTCACGCTCAACGCCTACCGGAGTCGCTGGCGCGAAGAGCCCGCCGATCCGCGCTACGCCGGGCTTCAGGCCCAGCTGAAGACGATCGCGACCATCGGCGTCCCGACGCTCATGATCCAGGGCGCCGACGACCGCTGCGATCCCCCGTCGGAATCGGAGGGGCAGGAGCGCTGCTTCAGGCGCGGCTACCGCCGCGTCGTATGGGACGGCGTCGGCCACTTTCCGACGCGCGAGGTGCCCCGTCACGTCTCGCGCGAGCTCCTGGCTCACCTGAAATCGACATTCTAGTCGGGAGAACCGCAAAGGCGCAAAAGACACGAAGTGTTTCTGCAGATCGACCGGGCGTCGACGACCGGCCGAGGACCTCCCCAGGCTCGCTTGCAGCGAGGCATGCGACGTGCCACCTGGAGTCTCATGGAGACGGTTCAATCGAAGGACGGGACGCGCATCGCCTTTGAAAGGAGCGGGGCCGGACCGGCGATCGTGCTGGTCAACGGCGCGCTCACCGAGCGGAGCGCCTTCGCCGCGCTCCGGCCGCTCCTCGATCCGTGCTTCACGCTGGTCGCCTTCGATCGTCGCGGCCGCGGCGACAGCGGCGACACGCCACCCTACGCGCCGGAGCGCGAGCTCGAAGACGTCGCCGCGGTGATCGCGGCGGCGGGCGCGGGCGCGTTCGTCTACGGCCACTCGAGCGGCGCCATCCTCGCCTTGCGCGCGGCCGCGAGCGGCCTGCCGATCCGGCGGCTGGCCGTCACCGAGCCACCCTTCATTCTCCGCGGGACGCGGCCGCTCCCTCCGGCAGACGTGCTCGCGCGAATCGAGGGGCTGGTGGCCGCCGGCGATCGCGACGGCGCGCTCCGCGCGTTCCTCGGCGAGCAAGTCGGGATCCCGGCGCCCGCGCTGCAAGCCATGGCCGCAAGCCCGGTATGGCCGCGCATGCTCGCGCTCGCCCACACGACCCCGCACGACACGGCCATTGCGGGCACGTACGACGTGCCCGTAGCGGCGCTTGCGGGGATCGCGATCCCCACGCTCGTCTTGCGCGGCGGCGCGAGCTTTCCCTGGATCGGCGAGACGGCGCGCGCCGTGGCCGCGGCGATTCCGCACGCCGAGCTCGCGACGCTCGAGGGCCAGACCCATTCACCGGCGCCCGACGTCCTCGCGCCCGCGCTCGTACGCTTCTTCCTGTCGTGACCTCGGGCTTCTGCCAGGCTCACGCCCCCGGGCGCGCTCGCCCTTCGCGCCCGAACTCGATCGCGACCCGGCGCTCGTTACGAGGGGAGTCCTGCCCTCCCGGATGAGGAGCTCGAGGGGAGCCCCCCGGCTCCCCTCGTGACGTCGGCCCTCCCGGATGAGGAGCTCGAGGGGAGCCCCCCGGCTCCCCCCTCGTGACGTCGGCCCTCCCGGATGAGGAGCTCGAGGGGAGCCCCCGGCTCCCCCCTCGTGACGTCGGCCCTCCCGGATGGGGAGCTCGAGGGGAGCCCCCCGGCTCCCCTCGACCTCGATCAGTGAGCGAGCGTTCCCTGCGAGACGCACGCCGAGCCCGCGGCCGGCGAGAGCGTGCCGCCAAGCGTGGCGACGCCCGTGGTGGTGTTGATCCGAATGAAGCCCGCGCCGCCGCCGCCCGCGCCCGGCGAGAACATGCCGCCGACTGCATCGCCGGCGCCGCCGGCCGTGCCGGCCACGGTCGCGCCTGCGGAGCCTGCGCCGCCCGCGCCGGTGGTCGCGGGTTGACCGCCCGGAGCCGCCGTGGCGTTGGTGGTCGCGTCGTGCGCGTCGAGCGTGCCGCTCGCCCCGCCGCCGCCCCCGCCGCCGTTGGCGGCGACGGTCCCGGCGATCGTGACGGCCGGCGCTTCGATGAGGACCGCGCCGCCGCTTCCGCCGCCCGACGCCACGTAGAGGCCGGTGTCCGTGCCGTCGTAGCCGGCGCCGCCGCCCGCCGAGACGATGCCGCCGGCCGAGATGGTGACCGACGTGCCCGCGACGAGCTCCACGGCGCCGCCGCCACCGCCCGGAGCGAGGGACCCGGGGCCGCCCGCCGAGCCGCCGGCGAGCGGGACGATCGCCGGCGTTCCGTAGGTCTTGCCCGCGCCGCCGTTCGTCGCCGTGGCCTTCCCCGCGGCGCCACCTGCGCCGCAGTAGCCGCCGCCACCGCCCGCGATGCCGGTGTCGACGTTTGAGACGCTCTGGACGCCCGCCGTGCCCTTGCCGGGACCGCCCGCTGTTCCGTTGGTCATGCCGATGAAGCCGCCGGCGACGGTCGCGTCCGCCGTCGCGTGCACGTTGAGCAAGCCGAGCACGTTGATGGTGCTGACGCCGACGAGGACGACCGGCGTCTTGTCGAGCACGCTGAGAACGCCCGCGGGCTCGATCTTCCACGACTTGGCGACGTAGAGCTCGATCGAGCTCCCGTCGGACTGGACGACCGTCATCTCGACGCAGCCCGAGCTGTTGTTGACGACGCAGTCGATGCGGAGTTGCTCGTCGTCCACGACGTCGATGTCGACGAGCTTGCTGAGATCGATGGCCGCGAGCGCGGCTTCGATGCCGTTGGACGGCGTGAAGCCGAGCACGCCGACGGTGGCGTCTCCTCCTCCGGTCGTGCCCGTGTCCGGCGTGGTCCCCGCGTCGGGCGGGGGCGGCGTGGCGCCGTCGTCCGGCGTCGTTCCGCCGTCGACGCCGGGGGTCGTGCCCCCGCTGTCGGGCGAGCCCGGCGTCGTCGTCACCGTGCAGCCCCAGGCCGCGGCGAGCGAGAGAGCGATGACGACGCGGCCGAGAAGCGGCCCTCGTGCTCGGGCGCGCGAGCCCAAGGGGAAGCGAGACAATGCAGCCTGAGTGCCCGAGCGTGTGGTGGGTTCGTTCGCGTTCATGAGGGTTTGACGCAACGTTACGCCCGGCGCTTCAAGGCCGCGGGTGCGAATTTGTTTACGACGATGTAAAGATACACATGCTCGCTGGTCGTCGGGCCGACTGCGTCGGCGTCGTCGAGGCGCTCTACGCGCTCGAACTCGAAGACGAGCCGTGGCTCGCGCACGTGGCCCGCGCCGCCGCCGAGGGGATTCGCGTCAGGCACCGGGGCGCGTACGCCGTCACCTACGACGCGTCCGACGTCAACGACTGCAAATTCCCCGCGTTCGCCGCCACCGACGACGTCGACCCGAAGCTCGCGCACATCCTGGCGACCGACTTCCCCGAGTTCTACCGGCGCACGCCAGCGATCGTCGAGCGGGTGCTCCGGCGCGTCGCCTTCGCCCCGAGCCGCAAGCTCCCGGGGTCCGAGCTGCTCGACGGGGCGCACGAGGCGCTCGGGCGCTTCGGGGTGCACCAGATCCTGGGGTTGAACGGCGTGAACGCCGACGGCCGAGGCGCCCACGTCGGCCTTCTCTTGACCCGCCGAGCGTCTCCCGTCGATCCCGATCTCCTCGCGCGGCTGTCGTCGCACCTCGCGGCGGCTTCGCGGCTGCGTCGGCGCCTCGCGGGCGCCTCGGCCATCGCCTCCGCAGACGCGGTGATCGAGCCCACGGGGGCGATCGTCCACGCCGAACGCGGCGCGAAGCTCCGTGGAGCGCGCGAGGCGCTCAGCGCCGCCGCCCGCCACCTCGAGCGCCTGCGAGGGCCCCTCCGCCGGCGCGACCCCGAGCAGGCCGCGCGCCAGTGGAAGGCGCTCGTCGAAGGCCGGTGGTCGCTGGTCGATCAGTTCGAGGCCGACGGCAAGCGCTTCTTGCTCGCGCAGTCGAACGAGGCGCCGACGGCAGACGTCGCGTTCCTCTCCGAGCGCGAGCGTCAGGTCGTCGCGCTGGCGGCCATGGGCCACGCCAACAAGATGATCGCCTACGAGCTCGGCATCGCCATCTCCACGGTCGGCGTGCTCCTCGGTCGCGCCGCGCGCAAGTTCGGCGCGACCAAGCGCGCCGCGCTCATCGAGGCCTACGACGCGGCGATCGGCCGGGGGTCGCGCGCGGGCTGAGCGCCGCCGATCGGAGCTCGAGGGGAGCTCCCGGCTCCCCTCGAACGTGGCTAATCGAGCGCCCCAGAATCGAGAGCGACCGGGCCCCTCGTTCGCGGCTAGCCTCCGGGAAAGGTCACCGCCCATGTCCCCGGCAACGAAGCACGCGCTCACCCTCTACCTCCACCCCTTCTCCACGTATTCGCGGCGCGTCCGCATCGCGCTCCTCGAGAAGAACCTCGAGGTCGACGAGATCGAGGTCGACATGGCGGCGCGCGCGCATCGCAAGGAGCCGTATCTCACGCTCAACCCCTACGGGCGCGTGCCGACGCTCGTCGACGGCGACCTCGTTCTCTACGAGTCGACCGCGATCCTCGACTACATCGAGGCCCGGTTCCCGGAGCCGTCGCTCGTTCCCGCCGACATCAAGCAGCGCGCGCTCGTGGACATGCACATGAAGCTCTGCGACTTGCAGTTCACGCGCCCCGGCGGGGTCGTCATCTTCTCGAAGCGCTTCATCCCGGAAGCCAAGTGGCGCCTCGACGAGATGGCCAAGGCCAGGGGCGAGGTCGAGAAGCACTTCAAGATCCTCGAGCGGCAGCTCGAAGGCCAGGCGTTCCTGGCCGGCGACAGCTACACGCTCGCCGACGTCTGCTACGTGCCGTTCCTCGAGTTCATGGCGCTCTTCGAGGTCGAGCCGCCGCCGAACGTGAAGGCGTGGTCCGACCGGCTCCTCGCGCGGCCCACGTCGATCGCGACGAAGCCGGCGCACTGACCGTATACTCGCTCCGTGGGCCTCCCGTGAGCGACTCGTTCGTCCGTGACCTCCGGGCCGCCGCGGCGTCGGGCGTGCCGATCGTGTGCGTCGTCACGCACGAAGAGCGGCGCGCCCGCGCGCTCGTGGGCGAGGCCTTTCGCGGGGCGCGGGTGCTCGAGTGGACCGCGACGCGCGGGTGGAGCGACGACGCCGCCGTCCGGGACCCCGTCGCGAGCCTCGAGCGCGCCGCGCGCGCCGGCGAAGCGGGCGTCGCGCGCGTCATGCTCGACCTGCACCCGTGGCTGCTCGAGCCGCGCGTCGTCCGCGCGCTCCGCGATCTCTGCGCGGTCCGGCGCGAGCTGCCGCTGGTGCTCGTCATGCCCATGGCGAGCCTGCCCCCCGAGATCGACCGCGACGCGCGCGTCTTGCCCCTTCCCTTGCCGGACGCGGAGACGCTGGGCGCGCTGATCGACGCCGAGTTCGGGCGAGCCGACGCCGAGCTCGGGCACGCCGACGGCACGCGCGACGCCTTCGTGCGGGCCGCGCTCGGCCTCACCCTCGACGAGGCGCGCCGGGCGTTTCGCGTCGCCCGATCGCTCCCGGACGCCGACGAGGCGCTCGCCCGCGTCATCGTCGAGAAGCGAGGCGCGCTGCGCCGCAACGCGTGCCTCGAGCTGATCGACGCCGACGTGACCCTCGGCGACATCGGGGGGCTCGAGGTGCTCAAGTCGTGGCTGCGGTCCCGGGTGCTCGCGTTCGACGGCGGGGCGCGCGCCTTCGGGCTCGCCGAGCCCCGGGGCATGCTCGTCTGCGGGGTCCAGGGCTGCGGCAAGTCGCTCGTCAGCAAGGCCACGGCGCGCGTCCTGTCGCTGCCGCTCGTGCGCCTCGACTTTGCCGAGGTGTTCGCCGCGGGCTCGCCGGAGCACGCGATCCACGAGGCCACGCGCGCGGTCGAAGCCGTAGCCCCGGTCGTGCTCTGGGTCGACGAGATCGAGAAGGGCCTCGGGGCCGACGGGGCCGACGCCCGTCACGCGCGCGTCTTCGGCGCCTTCCTCACGTGGCTGCAAGAGCGCCGCGCCCCGGTGTTCGTCGCGGCCACCGCCAACGAGGTCGAGCGCTTGCCGCCCGAGCTCGCGCGCCGCGGTCGCTTCGACGAGGTCTTCTTCGTCGATCTCCCCTCGCCCACGGAGCGAGCGCAGATCCTCGCGGTGCACCTCGGCCGGCGAGGCCGCGACGCGGCGGCCTTCCCTGTCGCCGAGCTCGCGCGCGATCTCGAGCACTGGTCGGGCGCGGAGATCGAGCAGATGGTCGACGGGGCCCTCTTCCACGCCTACGCCCAGAAGCAAACGGAGCTCACCGTCGAGCACCTCCGCGCCGCCGCCCGCGAGCTCGTGCCCCTGGCGACCCTCTACGAAGAGAAGATCCAGGCCCTCAGGCAGTGGGGCACGAACCGCGCGCGCCGCGCCTCCGCCGACCGCCGGACCCTCGACCTCTTCGGCGATTGAGCTCGGCCCTCTCGAGAGAGAGAGATTGGCCGCAGAGGCGCAGAGGGCGCGAGCCTCGACGCGTCTCGACCTGCGAGGACTTCCGCATTACTTCTAGCGGCCCCGATGTCTCCCACGCTCCCCCTCCTGCTCGAGATCGGCACCGAGGAGCTCCCGTCGTCTTATGTCGACGCCGCGCTCGCCGTCCTTCCGAAGATCGTCGCCGACGAGCTCGCGATCGCGCGGCTCTCGCACGGGGCCGTGCGCGCGCTGGGCACGCCTCGCCGCCTCGCGGTCCTCGTCCACGGCGTGGCCGTCCGGCAGCTCGACCTCGACGAGCAGGTCATCGGCCCGCCCGAAGGCGTCGCGTTCAAAGACGGCAAGCCCACGAAGGCGGCCGAGGCCTTCGCCTCGAAGGTCGGAGTCAGCGTCGACGCGCTGGCGATCGTCGACCTGCCCGCGGGGCCGAGGCAGAAGCCCGGACGCTACGTCGTCGGGCGGCGCGTCGAGGTCGGGCGACCCGCGCTGGAGCTCCTCGGGGCCATCCTCGCCCGCGTATGCGCGGCGATCCCGTTTCGAAAGTCGATGCGCTGGGGCGACCTCGAGGTCACCTTCGGCCGCCCCGTCCAGTGGCTCGTCGCGCTGTTCGGCGACGAGATCGTGCCCGTCGCGTTCGCGGGCACCAGGAGCGGTCGCGAGTCGCGGGGCCACCGGTTTCTCGCGCCGGCGGTCTTCGCCGTGGCGAGCCCCACGTCGTACGTCGAGCAGCTCCGCGAGCGTCACGTGCTCGTCGATCGCGACGAGCGCGTGCGCGCGATGCTCGAGCGCGTCGACGCCGGAGCCCGGGCCGCCGGCGGCGCATACGATCCCGAGCCGATGCTCGTCGACGAGAACGCCTCGCTCGTCGAGGAGCCGTACGTCGTCACGGGCGCCTTCGACCCCGCCTTCCTCGCCTTGCCCGCCGCGGTCATCCGCGCGGTCGCCCGGGGCCACCAGAAGTACTTCTACATCGCGAAACGAGGCGAGGGCGACGACGCGCTCCTCCCGAAGTACCTCGCGGTCGTGAACACGGCGAACCGCCCCGAGCTCATCGCGAAGGGCATGGACCGCGTCATGCGCGCTCGCCTCTCCGACGCGCGCTTCTTCTGGCAAGAAGACCAGAAGACCGCGCTCGACACGCGCTTCGACAAGCTCGGCGGCATCGTCTTCCACAACCGCCTCGGCACCGTGCGCGAGAAGGTCGAGCGCATCACCCGCCTCGCCGATCGCATCGGCGGGATCCTCGGCCTCGCGCCGGCATCGCGGGCGGCGGTCGCGCGGGCGGCCCACCTCGCCAAGTGCGATCTCGTGACGCTCATGGTGGGCGAGTTCCCCGAGCTCCAGGGCCACATGGGGCGCGCGTACGCGAAGGCGCAGGGCGAGCCCGACGCGGTGGCCGACGCCATTCGCGATCACTACAAGCCCCTCGGCGGCCAGGACGACGTGGCGCCCGCCGACGTATCGGCCGCGATCGCCCTCGCCGATCGCTTCGACACGCTGGCCGGGTGCTTCGCGGTCGGCCTCGCGCCGACGGGCGCAGCCGATCCGTTCGCGCTCCGCCGCGCGTGCATCGGGACCCTGCGCACCCTGGTCGACCGCGGCTACGGCAAGCTGTCGTTCAGCGAGACCATCGCCGCCGCGTACGACGCCTACGAGGGCAGCTACGACGGGAAAGACGGGAAGAAGCTCGACCTCTCGAAGGCCGAGACCGTGGCGAAGCTCGAAGAGTTCGCGATCGATCGCCTCCGCGGGCTCCTCGCCAGCACGGCGAGCAACCCCGTGGCCGACGCCGTGCTGGGCGCGAGCGGCCCCGCTGCGCTCCGCGACGTCGTCGCGACCCACGTGCGCGTCCGCGTCTTGAAGGCCGTCGTCGACGCGAAAGAGCCGTGGCTCGACAAGGCGCGCATCGTCGCCAAGCGCCTCGCGGGCATCAGCCGCGAGGCGTCGCCCCAGATGCACGACGCGAGCGCGTTCCGGGGCAGCGCCAAGCAAGACGACCTCGCGATCCACGGCCTCGTTCGCGAGCTGAACGCCGCCACCGAGAACCTGGTGACCGAGCAGGGCGTCCGCGACGCCCTCATGAGCATGGAGCGCGTCGCGACCGAGCTCGATCGCATCTTCCTCGAGACGCTGGTCAACGACCCCGCCGACGCGTTCACCAAGCCGCGCCTCGAGACCCTGGCCCACGGAGCGAAAGCCATGCTCCGCATCGCCGACTTCTCGAAGCTCGGCTAGCCCTCCTCCGGTCTCGAGAGGGGAGATGGGCCGGAGAGGCGCAGAGGGCGCAGAAGCAGAAGAGGGGAGATGGGCGAAGAAGGCCGCCACGGCCTCCAGGATTGACGAGGTGCGTCAAGGTAAGACCATTGACCAGAGAGCCGTTTGGCCCCACGTTCCGTGACGGCGGGTACCAAGACGAGGCCCCGACCCGGAGGCGAACGTGCTGCGACATTTTCTGCTGGGGAAGATCCATCGAGCGACCGTCACCCGCGCAGACATCGATTACGTGGGATCGATCACCATCGATGTGACCTTGATCGAGGCCGCGGGGTTCCTCGAGAACGAGAAGATCGACATCTACGACGTCACGAACGGAGCGCGGCTCTCCACGTACGTCATCCCCGGCCGGCGCGGGTCCGGCGAGATCGGCATCAACGGAGCCGCAGCGCACCTCGTGCGCCCGGGCGACCTGGTCATCATCGCCAACTATGGCTGGATGACGGAAGCCGAAGCCGAGATGCGCCGGCCGAATGTCGTTCACGTCGACGCGAAGAACCGCATCGTCGAGCTCGCGCACGAAGAGCGCACGCCCGCCGCCGCCGAATAACCTACCTGCACGAGCCTGCAAGGGCCGGCGCGGGAGAGGTTGTCGCGGGACCTCGGCAGAGGTTTTGCTATCTTCGCCGGTCTCTCCACGAGGTGAAGGCGATGGCGAAAAGCGTGTTCTTCTTCGGCGACGGTTCCCCCGAGGGCGACCCGAAGAGGCGCGATCTTCTCGGCGGAAAAGGCGCGGGCCTCGCCGAGATGACGTCCCTCGGCCTCCCGGTGCCGCCCGGCTTCACCATCGCGACCGACGTGTGCATCGCGTTTTCCGCGTCCGGCAAGATCCCCGACGCGGTCCGCGCCGACATCGAGGCGGCGCTGGCGCGCCTCGAGAAGTCCGTGGGCGCACGCCTGGGCGACCCGTCGGCGCCGCTCCTCGTGAGCGTGCGGTCGGGCGGGCGGGCCTCGATGCCCGGCATGATGGACACGATCCTCAACCTCGGCCTCAACGACGGCGTGGCCGAGGGGCTCGCCGCGAAGTCGAAGAGCGCGCGCTTCGCCTTCGACGCGTACCGGCGGTTCGTGGCCCTGCACGCGAGCATCGCGCTCGGCATCTCGCGCGAGCCCTTCGAGCTCGCGCTCGACGAGGCGCGCGCGACCGTCGCCGGGGCCAAGGGCGTCGATCGCACGCGGCTCAACGCCGAGGAATTGAAGCGCGCCGTGCCCGACTCGGAGATCCCCGCCGAGGAGCTGAAGGCGCTCGTCACGCGCTTCAAGACCATCGTCAAGAAAGAGACGGGCAAGGACTTCCCGAGCGACCCGCGCGAGCAGCTCTGGCAGGCGATCGAGGCGGTCTTTCGCTCGTGGAACAACCACCGCGCGATCGTCTACCGCCGCATGCACGAGATCCCCGACGCCTGGGGCACCGCGTGCAACGTGCAAGCAATGGTCTTCGGCAACCTCGGCGACACGAGCGCCACGGGGGTGGCCTTCACGCGCGACCCGTCAACCGGCGACAAGAAGCTCTACGGAGAGTGGCTGCCGAACGCGCAAGGCGAAGACGTGGTGGCGGGGATCCGCACACCCCAGCCGATTCGCTCGCCCGAGCGCGGCGCCGACGACTCGCTCGCGACGAGGATGCCGGAGGCGTACCAGGACCTCGCGCGCACCGCAACGAAGCTCGAGCAGCACTTCCGCGAGATGCAGGACCTGGAGTTCACGATCCAGAGCGGCAAGCTCTACATGCTGCAGTGCCGCACGGGAAAGCGCGCCGCGCGGGCCGCCGTGCGCATCGCCGTCGACATGGTGGCCGAAGGGCTCATCACCAAGGAAGAGGCGGTCCTTCGCGTCGACCCGGGCGGCCTCGATCAGCTCCTCCACCCGACGCTCGATCCCAAGGCGCCGAAGAAGCTCCTCGCGCGGGGCCTCTCGGCGAGCCCGGGCGCGGCGAGCGGGCACATCGTCTTCAGCGCCGACGAGGCCGAGCGGCGCGCCGGCCAGGGCACGCCCGTGATCCTCGTTCGCGTCGAGACGTCGCCCGAAGACATCCACGGCATGAAGGCCGCGCGCGGCGTGCTCACGGCGCGCGGGGGCATGACGAGCCACGCGGCGGTGGTGGCGCGCGGCATGGGCAAGCCGTGCGTCGCGGGCGTGAGCGCGGTGGCCGTCAACTACGAGACCCAGACCATGACCGTGTCGGTCTACGACGACGCGGCGTACTCGGCGAACCAGGTCGAGACCGTGGTCCTGAGGAAGGGCGACGTCATCACGATCGACGGGGGGAGTGGCCACATCTACGCCGGCGAAGTGCCCACCGTGAGCGCGGCGCTGAGCGGCGAGTTCGGCCAGCTCATGGCGTGGGCCGACGCGGCCCGGACGATGAAGGTGCGGGCGAACGCGGACACGCCGCTCGACGCGCGCACCGCGCGGGCGTTCGGAGCCGAGGGCATCGGCCTTTGCCGCACCGAGCACATGTTCTTCGAAGAAGAGCGCATCGAGGGGATGCGCGAGATGATCCTCGCCGACGACGCGACGGGGCGCGCGGCTGCGCTGGCCAAGCTGCTCCCGTTCCAGCGCGAAGACTTCATCGGCCTCTTCCGGGAGATGCGCGGCCTGCCGGTCACGATTCGCCTCCTCGACCCGCCGCTGCACGAATTCTTGCCGACCGAGCCGAAGCAGCTCGAGCAGCTCTCACGGACCATGGGCGTCCCGGTGCAGAAGCTCGCGCAGCGCACGAAAGATCTGCACGAGTTCAACCCGATGCTCGGTCACCGCGGCTGCCGCCTGGCGATCACGTACCCCGAGATCTACGCGATGCAGGTGCGGGCGATCCTCGAGGCCGCCGCCCAGGTGACGAGCGAAGGCATCGCCGTGTCTCCCGAGATCATGATCCCGCTGGCGATCACCCGCGCCGAGCTCGAGACCACGCGCAAGATCGTCGACGGCGTCGCCCGAGAAATGCTCACGAAGGCGGGCCGACCCGTGCCCTTCACGTTCGGCACGATGATCGAGCTCCCGCGCGCCGCCCTGATGGCCGGCGAGCTTGCGGTGCCGGCCGAGTTCTTCTCGTTCGGCACGAACGATCTGACCCAGGCCACCATGGGCCTCTCGCGCGACGACGCCGGCAAGTTCCTGCCGGCGTACGTCGAGAGCGGCATCTTGCCGCGAGACCCCTTCGTCTCGCTCGATCAGGAGGGCGTCGGCGCCCTCATCGAGATGGCGGCCAAGAGCGGCCGCGCCGCCCGTGAGCACCTGAAGCTGGGTGTCTGCGGCGAACACGGCGGCGACCCCGCGAGCATCGCCTTCTTCCAGAAGATCGGCCTCGACTACGTCAGCTGCAGCCCCTTCCGCGTCCCCATCGCGCGCCTCGCCGCCGCCCAGTCGGCCCTCCGCGCCCGCGGCGCCGCCGGCTCGCACGGCACCGCGTAGAGAATAAGAAACAGGACGAGCTTTCATCGGTTTCGCCGATGCCTGTTCGGACCTAAGGTTCTTCGCGACAGACGGAGGCTCCAAACGATGACCACGTACACGATTGACACCACCCACTCGGACGTCGGCTTCAGCGTGCGACACATGGTGTTCGCCAAGGTCCGCGGCCACTTCACGAAGTGGACGGCCGACCTTGTCTTCGACCCGGCGGATCCGTCGAAGGGCGCCGTCAACGTCACGATCGACGTGAACAGCGTCGACACGCGCGAAGCCCAGCGCGACGGTCACCTCAAGTCGGCCGACTTCCTCGACGTCGAGAAATACCCGACGATCACGTACAAGAGCACGAAGGTCGAGAGCGCCGGCCCCAAGAAGCACAACGTGACGGGGGACCTCACGATCCACGGCGTAACCAAGCCGGTGAAGCTCGAGGTCGAGGAGCTCGGCGGCGGCAAAGACCCGTGGGGCAACCAGCGCGTCGCCTTTCAGGGGAAGGCGCGCGTCGACCGCGGCGACTTCGGGCTCAAGTGGAACCAGGCCCTCGAGACGGGCGGCGTGCTCGTCGGCGAGCACATCGACATCGAGATCGACATCGAGGCGATCGCCAAGCCGTAACCGGCGCCGGGGGAGCCCGAGCGATAGGAGTCTCGTCATGGTGACCGTCCGCAAGGCCTCCGAGCGGGGCCGCTCGCAGAACGACTGGCTCGACAGCCGCCACACCTTCTCGTTCGCGGAGTACCACGATCCGCGCAACATGGGGTTCGGGCACCTGCGGGTGATCAACGAAGACACGGTGGCGCCGGGCCAGGGGTTCGGGCGGCACCCGCACCGCGACATGGAGATCCTGTCGTACGTGCTCGAGGGGTCCCTCGAGCACGGCGACAGCACGGGCAACGGCTCGGTGATCCGTCCCGGCGACGTTCAGGTGATGAGCGCCGGCACGGGCGTCGTGCATAGCGAGCGCAATCATTCGCCCTCGCAGCCCGTTCACTTCTTGCAGATCTGGATCGAACCCGACGCGCGCGGCGTCGCCCCGCGCTACGAGCAGAAGCGCTTCAGCGAGGAGCAGAAGCAAAACACGGTGCGGCTCATCGCGAGCCGCGACGGGCGCGAGGGCTCCGTCACGTTCCACCAGGACGCGAGCCTCTACACCGGCCTCCTCGATCCGGGAGGCGCGATCACGATGCCGATCGCTCCGGGCCGGCGGGCGTGGGTGCAGGTCGTGAGGGGCGAGGCCACCGTCAACGGCGAGACGCTCGCCGCGGGCGACGGCGCGGCCATCCAGAGCGAGGCGACGCTCGAGCTCCGCGGCCGGACCGAACCGAGCGAGGTCCTGGTCTTCGATCTCGGCTAGGCAGTCCCTGGGAGAGACCGCAAGACGCCGGCAGTGCGCTTGCGAGAGAGAGATTGGCCGCAGAGGCGCAGAGGGCGCAGAGCAGTGAGGGGGTGGTTCAGCGCGCGGCTCGCATTCGCCGACGTTCGATCGGAACGGCACGCCACGACCCGGCCGTCATGACGCGACACGAGGCGCGACCGCAAACCCCATCTCCCCTCTGCGCCCTCTGCGGCTCTGCGGCTCTGCGGCTCTGCGGCCAATCTCCTCTCTTCGAGAGCGCGCGAAAGAGAAGCTAGACGCCGAGCGCTTCGTCGGCAGCTTTGATGGTCGCGTCGATGTCGGCGTCGGTGTGGGCGGCGCTGATGAAGGCCGCTTCGTATTGCGACGGCGGCCAGTAGACGCCTCGCGCGAGAAGCCCTGCGTGCCAGCGGGCGAAGGCCTTGGTGTCGCTGGCCTTCGCGTCGCTCCACGAGCGCACGGGGCTGGCGGTGAAGAAGAGCGTGATCATGGACCCGACGCGCTGGACGCAGGCGCCCCCGCCGTGCTTCGCGATCGCCCGCGTGAAGCCCGCTTCGAGCCGCGCGCCGAGCGCCTCGAGGCGCGCGTAGAGCGCATCGTCGAGGCGCTCGAGCATGGCCAGGCCGGCGCTCACGGCCACGGGGTTCCCGCTCAGCGTGCCCGCCTGGTAGACGGGCCCGAGCGGCGCGACCTTCTCCATGATCGCGCGCTTGCCTCCGTACGCGGCCAGGGGCAGCCCGCCGCCGACGATCTTGCCGAGGCAGGTCATGTCCGGCTTGATGCCGGCGCGCTCCTGCATGCCCCCGCGGGCGACGCGGCAACCGGTCATCACTTCGTCGAAGACCGAGACGGCGCCGGCGGCCGCGCACTCGCTCACGATGGCCTCGAGAAACCCGGGCGCGGGCGGGACCACGCCCATGTTGCCCACGACCGGCTCCACGATGACCGCCGCGATCTCGCTGCCTCGCGACGCGAAGAGCGCGCGCAGCGCCGCGACGTCATTGAACGGGAGGGTGACGGTGTTCGCGGCCGTCTGCGCAGGGACGCCCGCCGAGTCGGGGACGCCGAAGGTGGCGGCGCCGCTCCCGGCCTTCACCAGGAGAAAGTCGGCATGGCCGTGGTAGCAGCCCTCGAACTTGACCACGACGTCGCGCCCGGTGAATCCGCGCGCGGCGCGGAGGGCGCCCATCGTGGCCTCGGTGCCGCTCGAGACGGCGCGCATCATCTCGATCGACGGATAGAGCGCGACGAGCGCTTCGGCGAAGCGGACCTCGAGCTCCGTCGGCGCGCCGTAGCTCGTCCCGCGGGCTGCTGCCGCCTGGATGGCCGCGACGATCGCGGGGTGGGCGTGCCCGAGGATCATCGGCCCCCAGGAGCCGACGTAATCGAGGTAGCGCTGCCCGCCGGCGCCCGTGAGGTGCGCGCCCGCGGCGCTCGCGATGAAGACCGGGCTGCCGCCCACGGCGCGAAAGGCGCGGACCGGGCTGTTCACGCCGCCGGGGATGACCCGGCACGCGCGTTCGAAGAGAGAGCGAGAAGTGGGATCGGTCATGGGGCCATCGGGTGCGGGTCGAGTGCGAAGCGGTGGAACGCGGACGACGAGGGAGACGAGGGAGACGAGAGAGAAGGAGCGAAAGGACGGGGAGCGCGCGCCCGACCTTCAGGGATGAACCGCGGGCGCGGGCGTCCGCGTGGACCAGATCCGCCACGCCACGCCCACCGCCCCGGCGAGGACGAGCAAGGTGATCGCCACGAGCACGAACGCGAGGGCCGGCGACCGCGACGAGCGAGCGATGATGGGGTCGTTTACGGTCACGCGCGGCCACTCGGGCGGCGGTTCCATCGCCGGCGGCAGGGGCGACAGCCCCGGCGGCGGCGTGACGGCCGGCGGCAGCGGCGACAGCCCCGGTGGCGGCGTGACGGCCGGCGTCTGCGACGGGCGCGACGCCATATGCAGCGTCGACATCATCGGCCCGGTCGGCGGAGACGGGAGCGAATTGCGCGGCGCGACGTGCCCCGGGCTGGGCGTCGCGGCGAGCACCTCGCTGGCCGAGCGCGGCCGGGGATCCATGCGCACGGTGCCCGCGAGCATTCGCGGGTTCACCCGGAGCGTCGACGGTCCGTCATCGTCGGTCGTCATCTCGGCGTGGGGCAGGCGGCCCGAGCGCGCGTCGACCTGCGTCGCGTTCTTCAACATGCCCCAGAACTCGCCCGCGTCACGTGGTCGGCGGCTCGGATCGACGGCGAGGGCCTTGGCGAAGAGCTTCTCGGTCGCGTCGCCCACGGCGATGCCGAGCGCGCGCGGCGTCGGGCGGCGCGTCTCGTCGAGCGACTTCGTGGCGAACTCGCCGAGATGCTCGCCGTCCATCACGGTGTGGTCGCTCAGCGCCTCGAGGACGACGAGCGCCACGGTGTACACGTCGGTCCAGGGCCCGATGGCGCCGAGGCGATCGTCGAACTGCTCGGGCGCGCCGTAGGCGGGCGCGAACATCCGCATGTTGCCGACGGTCTGGGCCGTGGGCCCCATGGCGATGGCCGAGTCGGCCAGGACCTTGGCGACGCCGAAGTCGAGGATCTTGAGCTTCACCCCCGCCGCGGTCTTGGCCAGGAAGAAGTTTCCCGGGTTGAGGTCACGATGAATGACGCCCTGCGCGTGCGCGTAGGCCAGCGCGTCGATCGCCGAGTCGAGCAGCTGCACGACCTCGCGCAGCGACCGCCCGTGCAGCCCGGCATCGCGGCGGCGGTTGAACTCGTCAGCCAGCGAATGCCCTTCGAGCCACTCGAGCACCGTGTACGGAACGAGCGCGCTCGTCGCCGGCGCGATCGTGGTGCCGCTCGCCATGCTCCGCACGATGTGCAGGTTGCCCTGCGAGAGCTTGTAGTGCAGCCGGCTCTCGTCGCGGAACCGGCGGACGAACGACTCGACCAGCGCCGAGCCGAGCGCGGCGGGCAGCTTGAGGCACTTGATGGCGATCGGCTCGCTGAGGCCGACGTGCGTCCCCCGGTAGACGATGCTGAACCCGCCTTCGCCGACATGGCGATCGACGTGGAACTGGCCGTCGAGGACCTGCCCGACCAGGCCGAACGGATCCGAGGACGTCACCGCACGAACGATATCAGCTAATCGGCGCTAAGGGCCGCCGTAGAGGACGAAGCGTACGTTGAAAACGGCGCCGTGGCGCTCGAACGGCTGAGACCAGACGGCGTCGTATTCGAGGCTCGGCCCGATCGCAAAATGGCCGCCGAGGACATGCCCGAACGGAAACTCGACGAACGTTCCCGCCCCTGCGTACGACTGGACGCCGCTGGCCTCGGCGACCGGGTCGGGCTCCTTCGACTTGAGGCTCCCGCTGCCGACGCCGAACGACCCGAAGAAGGCCAGGCCATTGAGGTTCGGATAGAGGCGCACGAACGGGAAGATCTCGACCCGGATGCCTCCACCGCCGGCGGCCGCCTGCCAGTGGTCGTTCGTCGAGCTGTTGCCGCCGAGCCAGAAGCCGAAATTCACGTAATCGGAGATGGCGCCCATGA
>ODAK010001772.1_pt1 | contig 23151 bp, 23 predicted proteins | sample 1539591 | NCBI WGS metagenome assembly ODAK01 (sample SAMEA3539303, study PRJEB22396) | soil metagenome | biome: tundra; feature: field; material: soil | place: USA | collected 2010-05 | depth 0.15 m | reverse complement strand
TGCCTAACACCCAGGGTAAGTCGCATCCAGCTCGAGGGGGGCAAAAATGTCCATGCGTTTCACTCGAACCGCCCGTCCTTTCGGGCGGCGGCGCGGTGCGTCCTCGCGCGGCGCGCCCGAGGCGAGCGGTTCGACTCCTTTCGGTTCGCGGTGACTGCGGGCGGTATCCAGCGGCCACGAGGGCCTGCGCGGTGCCCGTGAGCGGGGCGTAAGCCTGCGCGAACCGGGAAGAAAGCGCCGGATCCGCCGGCGAGTCCGCGAGGACCTACGAGCGGACCTGGCGGCTCTGGCGCTGGCTCCGCCCACTTCTTGTTCTTGTCGTGGGCCTCGTGGGGCGTGCCTCGGGGACGCCGAGATCGAGATCGTCTTCGCGCGCGTCGTTCGAGCTCGTCAGCCCGTTGGAAGCACTGCGAGCGCGGCGCTCGTTGAGGACGTCGAGCTCGTCGGCCAGTGCATACATGTGCTCCACCACACGGGGGTTCAGCCGTTCGAGCGCCGGTAGAATCTCGAGACGCACCCGAACCCGCAGGAAGCGAGGGTCGTCGTTCGAAGGATCGTGGCAATGGGGAATCCGATGCCGTCGCACGTGGGCGTCGACATCGGCGCGGCGGGCCTTCAAGAGCGGGCGGATGCGATCGCCGTCGCGGGGCGGCAAAACGGCCAGCCCGCCGGCGCGCGTCCCTCGAATGATGCGCATGAGCATGGTTTCGGCCCGGTCGTCGGCATGGTGCCCGGTCGCGATGCGTCCGGCGCCGCAGCGGCCTGCCGCGTCGTGAAGCGCCTCCCAGCGGAGGGCCCGGGCGCGGGCCTGCAAATTCCCGCCCCGCGCGACCGCGACGCGCGTTCTCGAGAAGGGGACGTCGAGCGACCGCGCGAACTCCTCCGCCAGGTCGAGCTCGGTAGTGGCCTCTGAGCGCAAGGTATGATCGACGCCGTGCGCAAAGAGGCCGAAGGCGCGCTCGCGGCGCAGGAGGGAGAGCACGTGAAGAAGGGCCATCGAGTCAGCTCCGCCGCTCACGGCGACCAGGACGGTGGCGCCCCTCTCGACCAGGGCGTGCTCGCGCATCAGCGCACGGGCCAGCGTGATCAGGGTGGGTGGATGAGAGCGCGGCACGCGATCACGTCAGTTCGAACGCTTTGCACAGCTCCACGTCGGCCGCGTCGGTGGCGAGCGCGCCCCGTCGCGGGGCCGCGGGGTACTCGAGCGAACATCGGCCGCCGTCGGGCTCGAAGTGCGCGCAGTCGTCGCAGGCGAAGCGAAACGCGAAGCGAGCGGCTTCGCTCCTGAGGCGGTGGTCGACGCGTGTCTTCATGGTCGGCGCCGTTCGCCGCGTCGCGTCAGCGCGACGACGACTTCGACGTGGCTCGTCTGGGGGAACATCTCGAACGTCGCGATCGATGGCTGGCCATGAGCGAGGTCGGATGCGGGCTCGTACGCGGGTTCGAGGAGCGCGAGGTCGCGGCCAAGGGTCTGCGCGTCGCACGAGACGTAGACTACGTGGGCGACGCGCGAAGCCGCGAGGCGCTCGGCGACCGCCCGGGCTCCGGTGCGGGGGGGGTCGAGGACGACGAGCGTCGTGGACTTGTTCCACGTGTAGGCCTCGGCGTCTGCCTCCACCACACGGGTGTTTTCGATGCCGCGCGCCGCGAGGTTGGCTCGCGCGGCAACGACGGCGTCGCGGCTCGACTCGACGCACGCGAGATCTCTCGCCTCGCGCGCCAGCAGCACGCTCAGGTTCCCCGCGCCGGCGTAGAGCTCGACCGCGTGGTCGGTTTGCCACGAGCGAACGACCGACGCGACGTAGAGCGCGAGCCTCGTGTTCATCGGCTCGCACGCCTGTCCGAAGCCGCCGGGCGCCAGGCGCAGCGGATATCCGTCGGCCGCGCTCATCCAGGGAGTCGGGTCGCCGACCGGCGCCGGGCGCATCGCTTCGCCGGCGTGGACGCGGGCCCCGGCGAGCGAGCGGTCCGCGACCGCCCGCTCGAGCCGCCCGAAGACGGCCGGAGACAGCTCGCCGTCCCAGCGGATCTCGAGGACCGGACGGCGTCCGACGCCGAGCGCCAGCTGGACGTCGCCTCGACCGCGCGCGCCTGCGAAGAGCGCGGCGAGAGAACGGCGCGCCGTCTCGAGGGCCGGGTCGAGCACGGCGCAGGCGTCGACTTCGACGGGTTCGTGCGACCGCGCCTCGCGCATCCCCACGAGCACCCGACCTCGCGGAAGACTGCGCACATGGACCCGAGCGCGAGTGCGGTAGCCGAGCCCGCCGACCGGCGCCGTTGCGGATGGGACAATCGGCAGCGACCGCCACGCCGGCGGCAACGCCGCGCGCACATGCTCGACGTGGGTGCGCGACTGCGCTTCGAGCGAGAGGTGCATCCAGTCGCACCCGCCGCATCGCGTCGACCACGCGCACGCGGCCGGGACACGATCCGGGCCTGCCGAGCCAAGCGCCACGAGCCGTCCTCGGGCCGGCCGTCGAGAGGGGTCGACCTCGACGCGCGCGCGATCACCGGGCGCCGTGTAGGGAATGAAGACGGCCCGACGTTCGCCTTCGAGCTCCACGTGCGCGACGCCGTCGCCGCCGGGGGCGAGCGATGAGACGACGGCGTCGAGGTGCAGGGGGAGCACGGCAGCGACCCGAGAATTGCTCGACGCGGGAAGCCCGTCCACCTCGACGGGCTCCACTGGTTTCTCGCTGCCCGCGTCAGGGGAACGGCTGGGCAGGCCGTCCGCGCTCGAAGTAGAACTTGAAGTTCCCTTTGAGCTCCCCGCGGCAGCGCGGGGGCGGGCTGTTCGGGCCCGGGCAGATCTCCAGCGGGTTGGCGAAGAAGAAATCGAAGTTCGCCTGCGTCAGGCGCTTCTGCGCGTCGGGCTCGTCAACGTCCCCGTCGAATAGAGCCTGGAAATCGATCCAGCTCGAGCGCGTGGGCCCCGCCGTGGCGCTCGCGCTCGCGTCGGGTACGGCGGGCTGGATTGTCCCGCCATCGGCATCTGGAAGCGTGCCGGCCGACCCGCACTGTAAAGGAGGCACGCCGCCCTCGGGCCGGTCGCACGAGCCGTCCGCGTTCACGGTGACCGCGCTCATGGCATAAAGCGCGACGTTCTGGGTACGGCAGGTCCGCTGCATATAGAGCGTGGCGTGCACGATCCCGGGGTTGGGATCGGACGTCGTCGGCGGTCCCATGCCCGACGGTGTCACGGGGAGCGACACGACCAGGTTCGTATCGAGCAGGCTCGGTCGGGCGGTGCCGTCGGGGAAGGGATCGCCGCGCACTTCGCCAAGATCGTCGACGACGATGATCAGGCCGTCGCTGAAGCTCTCGAAGTCGCCACCGCTCTGGATGCGAAGCTGAAGCGGATCCGACCCGATCGCGCTGGCGCCCGCGCCAGAGCCGATGGTGTCCGTTGGAGGAGGGATGGCGGCGAAGAACGTCGGTTTGAGGTCGAAGTGGCCCGACCAGCACTCGGGCACGTCGAGGACGCCGGTGACGCTGCCGGAGCCCTCGGCCAGGGAGCACCCGGGGCCGATGACGACACCGAGCACCACGGCGAGCGTGAAGCCGGCCGCTCGAGCGCGGCGCGTCACGGGGGGCATGAGCGGCACACCGCGAGGGTAGCGCGGGGACCGCGGGTTGGGCACCTGCTTGCACCCTCCGCCCAGCCGGTCGTCAGCTTGCTCGCGATCTGGCCGTCGAGGTGACTCGTTAGCTTGCTTACGATCGGGTCCCGTCGAGGTGGATCGTTAGCTTGCTTACGATCCGGACCCCGCCGATCCGGACACCGTCGTGATGCGACCGCCTCCGACCACCCGGTCGCCGTCATAGAACACGGCGACCTGTCCCCGCGTGACGGCCCGGACCGGCGCATCGAAGTGAACCCACGCGCCCCGCGTCGCGTCCGCGGCGTCGACGGGCTCGATGCGCGCTGCGTCGCCGTGGTGCCGATAGCGCACGCGCACGGTGGCCCGAAGTGGCAAGGTCACGCCTTCGGCGAGCGTCACGTCGGCGACCTCGGCCGCCCCGGCCCGCAGCGCATCTTCGCCGCCGAGGTGCACGGTGGCGCGGTCTGCGTCGATCCGTGCCACGAACGCGGGCTTGCCGAGGGCGACCCCGAGTCCCCGGCGCTGGCCGATCGTGAAGCGGTGCACGCCGTCGTGCGAGCCGACGGTGCGCCCCGCTGCGTCGACGATGGGGCCCGCCCGGACGCGTCCGTCGGCCCGCGCGGCGACGAAGTCTGCGTAGGCGTGGGCGCCGCGTCCCGCGAAGCAGAGCTCCTGGCTCTCGCCCTTCGTCGCGCCAGGCAACGCGCGCGCGACGGCCTCGTCCCGTACCTCGCGCTTGGTCGACTCGCCCAGCGGAAAGACGAGGCGCTCGAGCCAGGCGCGCGGGCTCGCATAGAGAAAGTAGCTCTGGTCCTTCGCGCCATCGGTGCCCTTGGCGAGTCGCGGCGCCCCGTTCTCGTCGCGGACGATGCGTGCGTAATGCCCCGTCGCGACGCGCGAAGCGCCCAGGCGATCGGCGATCGCGAAGAGCTCGGCGAGCTTGACCGATCGGTTGCACGCCGTACATGGGCTTGGCGTATCGCCGGCGAGGTACGCGTCTACGAACGGCCGGACGACGGTCTCGGCGAAGAGCTCACGCCGGTCGAACGTGTAGTGGGGAAAGCCGATCGCGTCGGCCACGCGCCGCGCGTCGTACTGGTCTTCCGGGGCGCAGCATCGGCCGTGACTGCCGGCGCCTTCTTGTGGGTAGTCCCAGAGGTGCAGCGTCACGCCGACAACGTCGAAGCCGGCTTCATGCAGGCGGGCCGCGGCGACGGACGAGTCGACGCCGCCGCTCATCGCGACGATGACGCGCTCGTTCTTCTCGCTCCTGCCGGCCTTTGTCGAGACTGCCATTTTCGTTGCCCCGCGGCTCGCGCCCTGCCGCCGTTTATCATTTCCGGGGCAACCCCGCCCCGTCGCCGGTCGACAGGGTGCAGAGGAGCCGCGAGCGAGCCATGTCCATCGGAGCCGTCCGCGAGCCGAGCGTCCACCCCTTTCCCGTCTCTTCCACTCCGGCGACACCGGCCGCAGAGCCCGAGGGCTCGACCCCTTCAACGTCCGACGTGCCATCGGTGTTCGCCACCGTCTTGAGTGGAATCGGTCGCGAAGTACAGCACGGCGAATCGCTCGTGCGCTCGGCGCTCGGGGCGGCACGCCGCGGCATCGAGGGGACGATGGGACCTGCCGAGCTCATCGCGCTCCAGGCGGGCGTCTACAGATACGGAGAGGCGGTCGACCTGGCATCGCGGCTCGTCGACCGCGCGACCACTTCCGTGAAGACGGTGCTCCAGGGGCAATAGCTCGCGGCAACCGGTGCCTTCCCGATACGAGGGATCGGCATCCAGCCGATCCCCTCGACGGTCCGCTCGTCGGTTTTCCGTAACGACGTGTAGCCCTCTTGCCCTGATGCGCTACGAGGTCGGCATGAAATGTTTCGGTTCTTCGTTCCTGCATCTGGCGCCGCTCGTACTTCTGGCTTGCGGCGGGGCGGCTCCTCCGGCCAGTCCCCCCACGGCGCCAGCGGCCCAGGGGCCGGCCCCCGGGGTCGACGCGACGACCGGCGCGAGGCTTCGGGCGGCGATTGCGTCGAGCGATCGACCCGTGGGCGAGGTCGCGCGAGACAAGTGGCGTCATCCGGCCGAGACACTCGAGTTCTTCGGAATCCGCGAAGACATGACGGTCGTCGAGCTCTGGCCCGGCGGCGGCTGGTACACGGCGATCCTCGCGCCGCTGCTCGCCGACAAGGGCAAGCTCGTGGTGACGAACATGGACCCCAACGGGCCGTCCGAATCGGCCAAGTCGTACGCGGCGCGCCTCGCCTCGAAGCCGAACGACTTCGCGAAGGTCGCGGTGAAGATCATCAACCCTCCCGCCGACGTCTCCCTCGGGGCCGACGGCTCGGCGGACGCGGTGGTCACGTTCCGCAATTTCCACAACTGGGTGCGCGACGGCATCGCCGACCCGGTGCTCGCCGCCTCGTTCCGCGTGCTCAAGCCCGGGGGCGTCTTCGGTGTCGAAGAGCACCGCGCGAGCGCCGACGCCGATCCTTCCAAGGTGGGCGATACGGGCTACGTGCCCGAAGCCATGGTCATCGACCTCGCGCAGAAGGCGGGCTTCCACCTCGAGGGGCGTTCCGAGGTCAACGCGAACCCGAAGGATACGAAGGACTACCCGAAAGGGGTGTGGACGCTTCCGCCCGTTCTGCGTCTCGGCGACCAGGACCGCGCGAAGTACGAGGCCATCGGTGAGAGCGACCGGATGACGCTTCGCTTCCGCAAGCCGTGAGCCATGTGGCGGGTCGACTCACCGATCCCCCGAGCGCATCTCCTTGGCGATGCGCTCGATGGCCCGCGCGTGCAATCGGCTGCCCCACGATTTCGAGAGCCCCAGCGACGCCGCGGCCTGGTCGAGCGTCTCGTCGCCGAAGTAGTGGCGTTCGATCAGCGTTCGCTCTGCGTCCGGCAGGCGCTGCACGATCGCCTTCACGCGCGCGACGAGCTCCGCGGTCGTCACGAGCTCCTCGGGGCTCGGGGCGCGCTCGCCGGGATCGACGTCGTCGCCGGCGCTCAGCGAGCCGACCGCCATAGCCGTGGCCATCCCCGCGAGGTACGACGTCAACCGCGCGTCGGCGGCTTTGGGGGTGGCGGCGGGCGTCCCGGCCTGCTCTTCGTCGTACGCTCCCTCGACACGATCGGCCGCCGACAGCGCGCGGAGCTCTTGGTACACGCGTCGCGGCAGGTGGCCCCACTGGCGCACGCCGTCGATGATCGCGCCACGGATGCGCAGGTTGGCCCAGCGACGAAACGGCACGCCCCGTGCCGCGTCGAAGGAGCGCGCCGCCTGGAGCAGGCCCTCGCGACCGAACGACCGCAGGTCATCGAGCGTGACCGCCGTCGCCGACAGCCGGCGCGCGACCTGTCTCGCGTTCACGTCGACCAGATCGAGCTCGTCGCGAAAGCGCGCGAGCACTTCGGGTGCATCGCTCGCTCGAGGTGGCACGGACGAGGGCGCGGGCATGGGGAGTCTCGGCCGAGACAATCGACGGATGGCGCCATCCCGTCAAGCCTGTCCAAGACCTCCAGACAGATCCTCACGAGCGCTCGGCGCGCTCCCGACCTCGTAGACGCGGTCGAGTCGCGGTCGAGTCGCGGTCGAGTCTGTGGAGAATTGAGTGCGACGCGGGTCTTCCGATCGCGCTCGCTCGGGTGGTAGGGTTCGCTGTCCTGATGGCCGGCGATCGGGACGACGAACACCGCGGCGATGTCGGTCCGGTGGAGCTGCCGCCAGTGGGGCACGTGCACTCCGCCTGGCGAAGCTGGCTCTCGGCGCTCGCAACCGACGCCGAAGCCGCGATGGCGGCGGCGCTCGCCTACGAGTCGCTCCCTCCCGAGGCGCGCGACGCGTGGCTCGACGCGCTCGACGCCGACGCGCCGACCCTCGAGGTTCCCCAGGTCGCGCTCTATGCCCCGCTCCTCGCCGTCGAGTCCGAGCCCGCGCGCCGGGATCGCATCGAGCTCCGCATCGTGTCTGATCCGCATGCCCGTCGCGCCGGCTACGGCGAGGCCCAGGCGCTTCGCGGGGTCGCGCCCGACGGGACGCACGCATGCGTCATCGTCGCGGCGCTCTACCTCGACTTCGTGCAGGTCATCGCGTGCCGCTACACGCCGAGCGGTGGCTTCGTCACGGTCCGTCACGATCCGATGCGCCACGCCGGCGATCTCACCCCGGTGTGCGACGTCGACGGCGTGGCGGTCGAGCCAACACCGCTGCGCGTGGTCATCGAAGAGCTTGCCCACGCGGTCCTCGCCGATCGGCGCCGCCAGGCGACGACCCCGCCGGCGCTCGCCTCGTTCGCACACCTCTTCGGCCCGCACCTCGACGACGCCGACGCCGACGCCGGCGCCGAGGGTCCGCCGAGCGAGTAGCGCGCGCCCCTTCGCGACCCTCCTGGAGGGCACGTCGATCGGCATGGTAGAACGGGGCCGGCATGACGGACGCGCTCGAACGCCTCTGCGGGACGTGCGCGCGCTTCGTACGCGTGTTCGAGAAGATCGACGCGAACGGCGAGGTGAAGCGAACGGGCGAGTGCCTGCTCGGCGTCTGGCCGTCGCCGCTCTACGAGACGAACACGTGCTCGCAGTGGGTGCAGCGCGGCGCCTTCAAGGCTCGCCCCGTCGACGCGCGCGGCCGCGAGCGATCGCCGGTCGCGCGGCCGCCGGGTTCGCGCTCGTTCCCGTCGTCGTCGACCGCTCGCCGGGCCGCGTCGCCCATCGAGCCGCCCGCGCCGCTGATCCTTCCGGAGGACCTTCTCGCCATGGATGCCGATGAATTCAAACGAGTGCTCGCGCAGGTGATCCGCGAAGAGATCGGCCTCGGCGCGGTCGACCTCGCGGGCCGATGGGACGGGGGCGAGATGATCTTGAAGCCGGGCAAAGAAGGGCTGCAAGAGAAGCGCATCCCCATCGAGGCGCTCTTCAACAAGATCGTGATGATCCGCGATCGACTCCGGGTCCTCGAGCAGAAGATCAACACGAACCCGAAGCTCACCGGCGAAGACAAGATCCAGCTGCAGCAATACGTGACCGGCTGCTACGGGTCGCTCACGACCTTCAACGTCCTCTTCGCCGATCGTGAAGACCAGTTCATCGGGCAGAAGAGCGACGAGTAGGGCCGGCGCGCTCGCCGCGTCGCTCGCGATCGCGTGCGGCGGGCCGGCGCCGTCGCGCCCCCTCGGTCTGCTCGACCCTCGCGGCCCCCCCGGCGTATCGACCGCCTCGATGAGTCCGCCGGTTGAGTTCGCGTTCGACTCCCTCGACGAGCGGTCCGTGACCTCCGCGACGACGCGGGGGAAGCCCACGGTCCTCACTTTCATCACGACGAGTAGCTTGTCGTCGCAAGCACAGGTCGATTTCCTGATCGCGATGGCGAAGAACGACGCCGAGCACGTTCACTATGCCGCCGTCGCGCTCGAGGGCGTCGAAAGCCGGGAGATCGTCGAGCTCTACGAGAAAGCTCTCTCGATACCGTTCCCGGTGGCCCTCGCCGACCCTCGGACCCGGGCGGGAGGCAGCGTCTTCGGTGACGTCAGCGCGGTGCCAGTCACGGTGCTTCTCGACAGCGCCGGGCGAATCGCGTGGCGGATCGATGGCCGCGTCGTGAAAAGCGAAGAGCTGCGTCGCGAGATTCGGGGGCTCTGACGGGAGCGCGCGGCCCGAGCTCGGAGCCGTGCGCGCTCGAGCAGAAACGCCTCGGCGTCGCGGTCCAAAGGCCCGTCTCGTTCTTCTTTCGAGCCCTCGATCGTGATACGGCGGACGTCGGAGAAAGAGAGACACATGATCCGATTGCGTCCGCATCCCGTGCTCGCCCCGCTCGTCTTCCTTATCGCATGCGGGGGCGAGAGCCCGCCGCCAGCGCCGCCCCCGCCCCCGCCGCCTCCACCGGCCGCGCCGGCTCCTACCGACACCGCCCCTCCGCCCGCCGCGAGCGCCGCGCCCGCGCCGGCCCCCGCGCCCGCCGCGCCGACGCCGGTCGCCAAATACGCAGGCCTCGCGACTCCGGAGAGCGTCCTTTACGACGCCGACGCCGATCGCTATCTCGTGTCGAACATCAACGGCAAGCCGACCGACAAGGACAACAACGGTTTCATCTCCGCGCTGTCGCCCGACGGCACGGTGACCACCCTCAAGTGGATCGAGGGCGGCAAGGAGAAGACGAAGCTCGACGCCCCCAAGGGCATGGGTATCGCCAAGGGCGTGCTCTACGTCGCCGATATCACCGTCGTGCGCACGTTCGACGTGAAGACCGGCGCACCCAAGGGCGACGTCGCCATCCCGGGCGCCACGTTCTTGAACGACATCGCGACGGGTCCCGACGGCAAGGTCTACGTGTCCGACTCGGGCCTCAAGGCAGGCGCGAAGGACATGGAGCCGAGCGGCACCGACGCCGTCTACGTGATCGACAAGGGGCACGCGAAGGCGCTCGCCAAGGGGAAGGACCTGGGCAATCCGAACGGCCTTCTCGTGACCGACAAGGGGGTCGTCGTCGTGACCTTCGGATCGGGCGAAGTGTACTTGCTCGACGACAAGGGCAAGAAGCAGAGCGTCTCGAAGCCGCCGGGCGGAGTGCTCGACGGCGTCGTTGCGCTCGGCGACTCGCTGCTCGTATCGAGCTGGGAGACCTCGACCGTCTACAAGGGGCCGCTCGGCGGACCCTTCGAAGTCGCGCTCGACAAGCAAAAATCTCCCGCTGACATCGGCTACGACACGAAGCGGGGTCGGATCCTCGTCCCGCACTTCCTCGAAGACACCGTCGAGGTCTATGACCTGAAGTAAGTCTCGCGAACCGCGCCGCTCGGAAGGGGGGTCGCTCCGGGCGGCGTGGACCGACAGCGGGTGTCCGTTCTGGGTTCACCTCGGCGGCGCCCCATCCATCGGCCCGCGGTCGGCCGAAGCGTCGCGCATCGAGGCCGTTTCGGCGACGGGGTCGTATCACCACCAGGCTAGCGCGCCGCGTTCACCCGAGCTTCTTCACGAGCGCGGGCTTGATGACCTTGCCCACGGCGTTACGCGGTAGGTCGCTCATCACGACGACCTGCTTCGGCACCTTGTAGGGCGCGAGCCGCTCCTTGGCGAAGCCGCGGAGCGCGTCTTCGGTGCAGGCCGATTCGAGGCCGGCCCGGGCAACGACGCACGCGACGACGCGCTCGCCCCACATCGCGTCGGGAAGCCCGACGACCGCGACCTCGCTGACGGCCGCGTGCTCGCGGAGGACCTCTTCGATCTCGAGGGCGCTCAGCTTGTAACCGCCGCTTTTCAGGATATCGACGCTCGTCCGTCCGAGGATTTTGATGTAGCCGTCGTCTCCGCGCGACACGGTGTCGCCCGTCTTGAACCAGCGGCCCGCGGCGTGGTCGACGAACGCGTCGCGGGTTGCGTCGGCGCGGCCGTGGTAGCCGACGAAGACGCAGGGCCCCTCGATCCACAGCTCGCCGGAATCGCCGTCGCGCCCGTCGTCTCCGACGATGCGCGTGCCGACGGTGCGAAGCGGGAGGCCCACCATGCCTGGGCGGCGTCCCGCCGGGTCGAGGGGGTTGCTCGCGCCGACGCCGATCTCGGTCATCCCGAAGCGCTCGAGCGGATACGCGCCCGTGATCGCGCGCCATCGCTCGCCGAGCGTCACGGGGAGAGCTGCGCTGCCGCTCGTGATCAGGCGAAGCGACCGGGCGCCGGCGATCCACCGGGCCTGCGTTGCGGCGTCGGCCTCGTCGAGCGCGGCCAGGAGCTTCATGTGGATGGTCGGCACGCCCATGAACACCGTAGTGCGGGGCATGGCCTCCCACGTCGCGCGCGGATCGAACGGCAGGAAGTGCGCGGCGGCGCCTGCGCCGATGGCCGACAAGAGCGCGATCCCGAGGCCGTGGAGATGGTGGAGCGGCAAGACGTGGAGGAGGACATCGCCGGCGTCCCAGGCCCACGCCTCGGCGAGGAGCTCTTGCTGCTTCGCCAGGTTCGCGTGGGTGATGATTGCGCCTTTCGGCTTGCCCGTCGTGCCGCTCGTGTAGAGCTGAAGAGCGGGGGCGTCGTCTCCGGGATCGGCGGCGATCGACGGTGCTGCCCGCGCGCCGCCGAGGAGCGCGGTCGTCGTCAAGATCCGACGCGAGGGCGCGCTCGCCGCGAGGAAGGCCACGCGCTCCGCGAGCTCGGGCGAGGCGATGACCGTCTCGACCTTCGCGTCGTCGCAGAAGTAGAGCGTCTCGGGAGGCGGGTGCACGGGCGAGAGGACGACGAGGCACCCGCCCGCACGCAAGACGCCGAACATGCACGCGAGGAAATCCGCGCCCGGCGAGACGAGCATGGCGATCCGTTCGCCTTCGAGCGAGCGGCGTCCGTCGAGCAGCGCTGCCGCGACCCGATCAGCCGCCGCGACCGCGTCGCGCCACGCAGTCTCGCCGCGCGCCTCGCGCGCGATCGCCCGGGTGTCGCCGGCGTGTAGCAGCCACCGGGCCAGGAGGGTCGAAGAGCCCAAACGCCCTCCGCTCAGGTCATGCGCGCGAGCGCGGAGAGCGGAAGCCGCTTCATGAGGAAGCCGAGCGCCTGCCATGGCCAGCGCGGAACGTACGCCTCGCTGGGCTCGCGCTCGATGGCTTCGAACTGCATCACGTCGAGCGACCGTACGAAGACCTGGATCCCGGGGTTCGCGGCGACGAGCTCGCGCTTCAACTCGTCGAGGCGGTCGACACGACGGGCACAGAGGGCGAGGTTACGCCCGAGCTTGGCGTACTCGCGAGCCATGCCCTGGCCGAGCCCCGAGCTCGCGCCGGTGATGAGGATGTTCCTTCGCAGTCGCATCGGCCGCATCTTACTCGTTCAGTGCACATCGCCTACGAGGAAGGCGAACGCGCCCACCAGAACCTCTTCGGGCGAGGGGCCGCCCTGACGCGCCGTGCCGGTCTTGTCGATCGTGAAGCCGTGATCGCCGAAGACGAAGAGCAACGTGTTCGGCGCCAGCGTCTCGGCGTGGCGAGCGATCGCCTCGGCGGTCGCTTCGGCGATCTCGGGCAGCGCGCGCCAGACATTACCGCGCGCTCCCTGGAGGCGCGCCTCGATGACGTCGAGCTTGTGGACTTCGCGGGGCCCGACCCTCAGCCGGCGGACGTACTCCGCCGTTCGTCCGCGGGGAGGCTCGGCGTCGGCGTCGATCTCCCCGGGCGAACGCAGCGCGTCGACGCCGCGCGCGATCGTCTCGAGCTGGCGCATCGTGGTCGTGGGGAGAGCGCTCCAGAGGAGCACCTCGTCGGTGAGCACGGCGCGCTCGCCGAGACGCGCGACGAGGCGGGCCTGGACGAGGCGTGCCACGTCCCAGCGCATCGCGTCGACGAGGAGCATTCGCGTCGAGCGCGCGCCGTGGAGCCGCGCGATGCGGCCGGCGCTCTCGTGGACGTCGAGGACCATGCGCGGACGCTTGGCGGTCGCCGAAAAGGTCGGGAACGCCTCGGAGTAGCTCCTCGAGAAGGCCGCGCGAAACTCGTCGGCGGCGCCGCGAGCGCGCGCGTCGTCGAGCCCCGCGCCCAACGCGTTCGCGAGCGGCATGTAGCTGTCGGTGAAGAGCCTCTCGAGCGCCGCGAGCGGCTGAGCGCCGCGGGCTGCGACGAGCTGAAGGGTCCAGGCGCGCCAGGGATCTTCGCGATCGACGACGCTCGCGCCCGCAGTGTTCGCGTAGACCGGCCGGCGCTCGGGCGCAGGCTCGGGCTCGATCGCGGGTTCGAATGCCGGGGCACGCGCGTGCGCGGTCTCGGGCTCGGTCGTCGGTTCGATCGCCTTCTCGAACGCCTGCGCATGTTCGGTCGCGTAAGATGCCGTCGGCGGGAGCACGAAGGCTGGCTCGGGCGTGGGTGAGAACGTCGGCGAGAACGTCGGCGAAGAATCGCGCGCCGGCACGTCTGCGTTCAAGCTCGCCTGGCGAACGCCGTTTCCGAGGAGTTCTGCCAGGGGCACCGGCTCCGCGTACCCCCCGGTCCTGGCGTCGCGTTCATCCAGGATAAGCACGACCGGCCGTTCCGCGGTGGCGCTTGCCAGGAACCTGAGGGTGGCGCTGTCCTCCGGCTCGAGCGCGCCGACGGCGTTCGCGGCGGCTCGGAGCGGACCGAGAACGATAGCCAGGCCCGGGGCCCCGAGGCGCCGAGCGCGGAAGAGCTGATCGCTGAGGGCCGCGTCGCGATCGCTGGCGCTGGTCAGGCCCGGGCCGGTCGCGCCGCGGGCCGCGAGCTCCTGTTCGAGCGCGTCATCGAGCACATCGGCCAGGCGCCCCCGCGCCGAAGGGCCGATGCCCTCGACCTCGACCACGATGAGCCCGGCCATTCGCAGCGAGCCGGCCTCCGCGTCGCGGTCGAGAGCCTTGCAGAAGGCCACACGTCCGCCGCAATCGGCCCTTCGGGCGATGGCCGCCCGCATGGCGAACCTGAAATCGGGCGAGGCGCTGTCGTCGCCGTCGTGGACGCCGTCGTGGACGTTATCTGCCAGGTTTCCGTCGTCCATGGGTCTTCGTCCGCCGGCGGTCGCGGCGCTCCCTCGTCCGCCAGAGCTCAAGGCGGGCGCGGTGGGCGCGGTGGGCGCGGTGCGCGCGGTGCGCGCGGTAAGCGGTTCTCCGTCCACCGATGTATTCACGGCAAGAAGCGCCTGGCCCAGTTTTTGGGGTCGTTGACCGAGCGTCGGCCGATGTTATGTTTCGAATGTTCCCTCTGCTGGTCCGTGTTTGTTGGCATCTATGGATCCCTGCACCTACGAACCCGGGGAGCGATGACGACTCGGTGTGCAGGCCGGCCGCCCCGCAAGGGTGCGGATCACCCGGAAGCCTTAAGAGTGGTCAGAGCTCCCCACCTAGCCGTTGGCTAGGGGTTCATGACGCCCGACACACGGCCCATGCGGTAAGGAACGACTCTCTGCGGGCGCGCTTCACTCGAGGCGTGCCCGCAACTTTTTTGTCTGGCTCATGCGCGCCCATCCCGGACACTCCACGGGCGCGCCCGGTCGCGAGTAAAGTGACCTTCAGGGCGACGGCGGCCCGAGCTCTACGCCAGCAGGGCGAGCGGTCAGCACCCGATCGCGCAGGAACTCGGTCATGCGCGCGTTCACGAGGTCGGGCTGCTCGATGGGCGTCACGTGGGTCCCGCGAGGCACCATCAAGAGCTCCCCCTTCGGGAGGGCCTCGGCCATCGTTTGCGCGAGGAACGAGGGCGTGAACGTGTCGCGCTCGCCGGCAATCACGAGGACGGGCACGTCGATCTGCGGCAAGAGATCCGCGGCGCTGTGCTCGCCGGCGGCGCGGAGCATCCGTAAGAACATCGGGAAGTCGACCTGCGTCATGTGCGAGAGGTACGGGAGCACGTCTTCTGCGTGCACTCGCTCCGAGTCAATCTCGCCCGACTTCAGCGCGATCTTCAGCGACAGTTTCGGGGGCAGCCGGCTCCAGACGGCGCGCACCACATCGGGCAGACGCTGGGCCACGTCGAGCAGCTGGGGAAGAATGAGATCGAGCACGGGGCCGCCGTGGAACGTCGACGTCACGTTCCCGAAGCTCCCGCACAAGAGCACCATGGCCTTGATCTTGTCGGGTCGCAGTCGATACGCCTCGAGGGCGACCTGGCACCCCAGCGAGTGCCCGAAGAGGACGCAAGGCGGATCGCCGATATGCCGGCGCACGTGGTCCAGATCGTCGGCCAGCGCTGCGACGCTGATTCGATCCGGATCCGCGGGAATGCCGCTCCGGCCATGCCCCCGATAGTGCCAGTGCGCGACCGGAACGACGGGCGCGAGGGCGCCCCACAGATATTTCCAGATGAAGCCGTCGCAGAGGACGCCGTCGCTCAGGATGGCGTGGACGTCGCCCGCCGCATGCCCCGCCGTACGGGCGTGAACATACAGACGCGTGCCGTCGCCACCCACCGCGAACGACGGCGGGTCGTCAGCAGAAGCCGGTGCGGTCGATGGAGCGAGTGGTGCTACGGATGAACGCTCGACCGAAGAGATCAGCCGCCCTCCTCGTCGTCTCCACCGTCGACGTCGTTGACGCTCGGGAGCTTCTTGATCTCGGTTCGCGAGATCTTCCACGCGCGCTGCACGACCCAGGAGAGCGAGCGGTCCAGACGGGCCGCCTCTTCTTTGATCTCCTGGAGCATCGACTCGGGGAAGTACAGACTCTGCTTGCGCTTGTCTGTCTTCGAGCCTTGCAGATTCGGAATCGACTCCTTGTCACTCGTCGCCAAGGCGGCCTCCTTCGGGTTGGGCAGCGCGAAAGGTGCGGGAGACCCGCGCGCTTCCCTGCATAAGAGCAGGCCTACTATCGGCTGCCTTGCGGCGAAGGGTCAAGCTGAGTAAGCGGGGGGGAACGGTCCAAATCTCGAAAAGAGCGTTCTCGGCCTCGCGGGATCGAGGCGCGGGGCGGTACCTTGCCGGAGCCATGCTCCGCGAAAAAAAGGCTGTTCGCCGCCTCTCGAAGGTGCTCCTGCTTCCAATCTGCGCGTTCGCTGGAGGCGCATGTGCGACGGCGCTCACAGGAGGCGCGAACGGTCGTGCGGCGCGAGGCGACACGCCCTATGCGGCGGTCGAGCAGCTCGGACGCGTTCTCGTCGACGTCGAGAACGAGTACGTCGACCCCGTCGATCGTGCGCGCCTGGTCGACGGGGCGATAAAGGGCATGGTCGCAGAGCTCGATCCGCACTCGAGCTACATGGCGCCCGACGAGTTCCGCGCATTCGAGAGCGATACCGAGGGCGAGTTCGGCGGAATCGGGATCGAAGTCGAGAGCCGCAACGAACAGCTCGTCGTCCTCGCGCCGATCGAGGGCTCCCCCGCCGATCGGGCCGGGATCAAGAGCGGCGACGTCATCGTCAGCGTCGACGGGAAGGACCCGTCGGCCGAGCCGCTCGACAAGCTCGTGAAGCGGCTTCGCGGCGCGCCCGGCTCGCACGTGAAGGTCGGGGTACGGCGAGGCGGCGCGCCGGACCTCTTGACGTTCGAGCTCACGCGAGAGCTCGTACACGTACCGAGCGTGTCGTCGCGGCTGCTTGCGAATGGCGTTGCCTATGTGCGGGTCAAGCAGTTCCAGGAGCACACGCACGACGAGCTCATCGACGCCGCCGCCCGGGTGCGTGCGCGAGCCGGCGGCAAGCTCACCGGCATCCTCTTCGATCTGAGGAGCGATCCGGGAGGCCTCGTCGATCAGGCGGCCGACGTGGCCGATGAGTTCCTCGACGCCGGCGTCATCTACACGACCCGCCATCGCGGGCACATCGTCGACGAGGTGAAGGCGCGTCCGGGAGGCGCGTTCGCCCGCGAACCATGCGTCATCCTAGTGAACCAGTACACGGCCAGCGCGTCGGAGCTGGTGGCAGGGGCGCTCCAGGATCAGAAGCGCGCGACGGTGGTCGGGGAGCCGACGTTCGGCAAGGGGAGCGTGCAAGCGATCATCGCGCTGCCCGGCGGGGCGGGCATGCGACTGACGGTCGCGCGCTACTACACGCCGAACGGACGCGCGATCCAGGCCGACGGTGTCCATCCGGACGTCGCCGTGGAGATGCCGAAGGACGAGGGCGGCATCTCGTATCGCGAGAAGGACCTCGACGGTCATCTCTCGCGCGAATCTGCGGGCTCGACGCCTGCGCCGAAGAACGTGGTCGTCGTCGCCGGCGGCGCGGGGGCGACGGCGGTCGAGGCCACGGGGGTCGAGGCGCGCAACGTCCCCGAAGATCCGGAGAAGGGCACGGACGCGATGCTGAAGGTGGGCTGGGAGGTGCTCGCGAAAGCGATGAGTCACCGGTAGCGGCGGGCCGCGTAGGCGCCGGCCAGGGCTCCGCTCGTCAAGGCGTGAAGCCACGTGCGGGGCCCGTCGGCGACGACCTCGCCGGCCGCGAAGAGGCCGCGGGGCGCGCCGAAGCAGGCGCCGTCGTCGGCGACGAGGACGCCGGCGCGTTCGAGCATGCCGCCGCCGGTGAAGGGCCCGGTCGGACCGGTCGGCTCGCAGGTGAAGGGCCAGGCGAGCCTCTCGGGCTCGACGCCAAAGAGCGAGCCGGGCAGTTCGAGGGGCCGTCCGTGTGCGCCGAGGACGACGGGCGCGTCGACCGACGCTCGAAAGGGAGCGCGCGCCGACGACGGCAACGCGGCAGCGAGGGTCGCCTCGGACGGGGCGTATTCGATGCCTCCCCCGATGAGCCCGCCTGTGGCGAGCACCACGGCGTGCGCCTCGAAGCTCGTGCCTTCGTATCCTGTCACGTGCCACGTCCCGCCGGAGGCCTCGGCTCGGCGCACGCGAGCCCGGGCCCTCGTGATGCCCGCCGTCGCGAACGCGCGGTCGCGGGCGCGCTCGAAGCGGAGACCTGCCGGACCTCCGGGCATCGCGATCGGTTCACCGCATGGAACGCCGACACGCTCCGAGAGCGCCTGCGACCGCGGCCGGTCGACGCCAAGTGATGGCGGCAGGACGATGCCCGCGAGACCGCCGCCCTCCGCCCGGCCCGAAAGGGCTTCGCGCAGGCGCTCGGCGAGCCACGCGAGGCGCGCGTCGTCGTCGTGGCGTGCGGCGAAATCGGCGTCGGGGATTCCGCGCTCGTCGGCGTACTTGAGCACGCGGGCGTCGATTGCGACCCACGCGCCGCCCCATGCGGCAGCGAGCGCGTCGGCGTCCCATCCCGGACGCGAGCAGCGGACGACTCCGATGCGCCGGCCCGCGGTCCGCGCGACGTCGATCGACGCCGCGTCGAGGAGCGCGGCGTCGTGGCCGCGTGCCTCGCGAACGACGCCCGCCGTCGTGACCAGGCGAGCAGGACGCGACGGCAAGACGTACACGCCCAGCGCGTCGAAGACGTCGCGCGACGAGCGCGAAAGGTCTGCCTGTCGTCGGGGCTCCCCCTCGTCAGCAAGCCTGCGATCGCGTGACGCGGGCGCCCAAGTGAAATCGAGGGCCCCGGTCGCGAGGCTCGACGCGCCGGCGCCGTGATCGACCACCGTCACCCGGGCGCCGAGCCGCGCCGCCGCGATGGCCGCCGCAGTGCCCGACACGCCCGCGCCGATGACAACGACGGGCCCGAGCCCGTCGGTCCGGCTCGTCATCGAGCCTCCCCGAGCGACGCGCGCACGTGCGCCAGGATCAGCGCCTCTTGCTGCGCCTGTTGGGGGCCGAGCGCGACAATCCGGGTCCTGGCTTGCTGGACGAGGAACTCGAGCGCCATGGTGCGCCCTTCGGCCGGCGCGATGCCCAGCTCCTCGGCGACGATCTGACCGCAGCGCGCCGCGCAGCGCATCCCGCCGCACGCGCCGAGTCCGAGGCGCGTCCGTCGCGCGACGTCGTCGACGGTGCGCGCCATCTCCTCGCGCACGACGTGCCTCACTTCGGCCTCGAGCACGGGTTCGCAAGGGCACACGACGTCGTGCTCCGCCGGAACGCGCGCGGCGCGCTCGAAGACGTTCTGGGCCCGCGAACCGTGCCGATACACGAGCCGGCGCGCGCACACCGGCGTGACGCCGTGGGCTTCGGCGAGCGCGAGCGCGTCGGGCACGCGCTCGCCGCCAGGCAAGGGTCGCTCGTGCGTCGAGCAAGGGACGGTGACGTCGAAGTGTCGAGGCGCGACGAGATCGCAGAGCTCCTGCGCGAACATCCGGTAGCTCGCGAGCTTGCCGCCGACCATCGAGTAGACGCCGGGCGCTCCGCCCCCCTCGGGCTCCGCGCCGTGGTCCACGATACGGTGGTCACGCGACAGCGCGTCTTCGGTGGGCCCGTAGTCGTACAAGGTCGGGCGGACGCCGGCGTACGTTCCGATCGCGCGCGCCTCGCGGATGCCCGGAAACACCTTCGCGACGCCCTGCACGAGGTAGCGCACCTCTTCGCTCGTGGCGCGGACGTCGTCGAGGTCGCCGTAGTAGTCGTCGTCCGTCGTGCCGACGAGGCTGACATTTTGCCAGGGGTAGAGAAAGACCTGTCTCCCGTCGATCGCCTTCGAGAGGATGGCGTAGTTCGTGATGCGCCGGTCGAGGACGATGTGGATGCCCTTTCCTGGGCGCACCCTGGTGCTCGCCTGACCGACCCGCACGATGCCCGCGGTGATCGGGCTCCAGGCGCCGGTGGCGTTCACGACCACGTGCGTCAGGACGCGGACGGTCGCGCCTGTCATCCGGTGCCGGGCGTTGACGACGTAGCCCGCGCCGCGATCGGGCCGCGCGGGGACGCGCTCGATCGATTCGACCGTCGTGTGCAGGTGCACCCGTGCGCCGTGCTCGATCGCGTCGATCGCTCCGAGGACGCAGAGGCGTCCGCCGTCGACGCCCCACTCGTCGAAGGTGATGCCGCCGACGTGCGAACCGACGAGGCCCGGCTCGAGACGCGCCATCTCGCTCGCGTCGAGCCGACAGTGCGATTCACCGCGTTTCAACGGCTGGTAGTCGTCGTAGGCCTGAAAGTACGCGTCGATGAGCTCGAACATCACCCGACCCTGCGCCCCGCTCCGCAGCGGCATGAGGAAGGGGATGCGAAAGAGCAGGTGAGGCGCGATGCGCTGGATGTACCCGGAATCGCGGCACGAGTTCGCCGTCACCTGCGGCGACTGCAGCATGTAACGGGCGCCGCCGTGGATCATGCCGCTCGAGTTGCCGCTGGCGCCGTAGGCGAGATCGTTGCGCTCGAACAGCGCGACGCGCAGTCCCCGAAGCGCGAAGTCGCGCGCCACGCCCGTCCCGTTGATGCCTCCGCCGATGACCGCGACGTCGACCTTGTCGGCCGGCAGAGACCCCTGCGCCACCGGCATCGGCGCCGGCGGCGCGACCGAATCGACGGGCTCTCGAGACACCCTTCCATTTGTAGCGAAAACGGCGGTCTCTCGCCTGCCGATCACACGGATCGCTCTTTCAGTCGCTTCGCCTTATGCGCGAACCGCTCGAGGAGCTTGTCGACGAACCCAAAGAGCTCCCGGTTGCCATCTTGCTTGTGCTTCGCGAGGCGCGCGCCGAACTTCGGCGCCTCCGCGAGAAAGGCGCGCAGGAGGTCGGCTTCGATCTGCGGCGCCTCGAGACCGTAACCGAGGTGCTCGACGTAGCGCGCGTTGAGCACCTGTTCGTACTGGTTGCGGACGGGTACGCTGAAGATAGGCTTGCCGAGGTAGACGGCCTCGCCGATGAGCGACAGCCCGCCATTGCACACGACGGCCTTGGCTGCCGCGAGGTCCTCGACGAAGCCGGACTCGCTGAACTCCTTGAGCGTCGCGTTGCCGCGCTGCGCGTTGCGCCTGAGGCCGTAGACGATGAACTTTTGGTCGCGGATGCGCTGCAGCTCGTCGAGGAGCTTGGTGTCGCTCTCGGACGTCTGGTAAACGAGCACGTGGTCGCCGGGGCGCGCGCGCTTCTTCGCGTCGAGGATCTCTCTGCGCAAGATCGGCGGAACGAGCGTCGTGTCGCCTTCGCACTTGCGCCGGATCGGCGGCTCGAAGAACGTCGTAACGACGTAGTGGTCGCAGCCGGGGAGCTTGGCGCGCACGAACGCCTTGGTGAGCTGATAGTCGACCTTGGCCCCCGCCTTCGCGAACTTGGCGATCTTGCACCGGCTCACGATCTGCTGGTTGTCGATCGACACTACGGGAAGGCCGTGGCGCTTGGCAAAGAGGTAGGCGAACGAGTCGAAATCGCTGATGACGGCGTCCGGCCTGAACTTCGACACGGTCTCGAAGTACGCGCCGACGTTCTTGGCCAGCATGCCCGGCGCGGCAAGCACGTTCCGCGCGAGCGTCCCGTCGCGGTCCATCCGGTTGTCGACGTACCGGATCGTCAGACCCTTGATCTCGACGACGTCGCTGAACGCCTTCGACAGCATCCCGTGCGCGCGCCCGCTGACGACGATCTTCACGTCGTGCCCGCGCGCGAGGAGGTGCTCGCACACGACCTTGCTCCGCGTCGCGTGGCCCATGCCCTCGCCCACGACCCCGTACAGGATCCGCATGCGGCGAGCCTACCGCGTGTGGCTGTGCGCCGTTAGCCGCGAAAGCGGATCGACCAGGTGAGCTTGGCCACGTTCTTCATGACGTTCGGGACGCGCTTGAAGAGGTTGATGCTCGGCGGCCGCTTCTCGATGATCTGAACGGGGATCTCTTTGATCACGATGCCCGCCCGGTCGGCCCGAATGACGAACTCGCTCGCGAAGACGTCTTTGTCGACGAGGCACGCGCGTACGACGTCGAGCAGCGCCAGCCGCCGGAACGCCTTGAGGCCGTGCGTGTCGGTGCCGCGGAAGCCGAGCAAGACCTTGAGCAAGGTCGAGTAGGCGACGCTGGCGGCGTGGCGGATCATGGGCCGCTCGTCGGCCGCGCCCACCGCGAGCTTGCTGCCTATGACCATGTCGGCGCCGCCGGTCTGGAGCATGTCGATCGCGCGCTTGTGGAACTCGGTGTCGCAGAGGTCGATCTCGTCGCACAGGACCAGATTTCCCCGCGCCAGCAAGATGCCCTGCTTCAGGGCCTTGCCGTAATTCGGCTCACCGAGCGAGATGATCTTGACCTGGCCATCGCTCTCGCCGGCGTACTTGTCGGCGAGCTCGTGGCCGATCTGGATCGTGCGGTCCTTCGAGCCGTTCTCGGCCAGAATGATCTCGTAGCGCCACCCGAGCGGTTTGAGCCGCTCGCGCAGATCGACCACGGCGGCGTGGAGGATCGCCTGCTCGTTGTAGATCGGGATGACGATGGAGATGTGCGGATCCGCCGGTCGCGCTGAAGAAGTCACGGGAGCCCCCCACTACTACGAGACGTGGGCCGATTGCCAGCTCTCCACGAGCTCGCGCGCTTCCACGATGTTGTCCTCGATGGCGCAGTACGTCCACCGGCCGTAGCGCCCGAGCGACCAGACGCCGCGCTCCCTCAAGACCGCCGCGAGCCGCTTGTGCGCGGCGATCGACCGCGCCGTCACGTGGACGTACGCCGGATCGAGGACGACCGAGTGCTCGGCGACGATCTGCTGCGTCGACACGACGCCTTCGCGCTTCAAATCGGCCAGCACGCGGGCGCGCGTGCCCTCGGCGTCGATGGGCGCGTCCTTCGGGAACCCGACCTCGACGTAGAGGCTCAGGCGGTCGGTGTCGAAGATGTTGTCGTACCAGCCGACCCGGTAGAACGCCGTCTCGCGCGCGGGATAGTAGGCCCAGTGGACGCCTCGTTGGCCCTTGCCGTCGAAGCCGAAGTTGTAGACGAGCACCTTGTTCCACGCCCAGAGGCTCGGGTCTTCGTCGAGCCCGCACAGCGCGACGAAGCGGTTGAACGGGACGCTCGAGACCAGCCGGTCGAACCGGATCTCGCGGCCGCCCGCGGCGCGGCCGCCCGGGCCGGTGACGCGGGTCCGCGCGACCTTTCTCTCGAGGTCGACCGCGACGAGCGCCTCTTCGAACGCGACCGCGTCGGGTCGAACGGCGCTGGCGATGGCGCGCACGTACTCGATGGCGCCCCCTTCGGGGTACGTGAACTTCGAGTTGTAGCTCGCGTTGTCTGCCTGCTTCATGTTGCGGACGATGTCGGTCAGGTCCGCGTGCGGGAAGAAGCGGCCCATCGCGTCGACGTCGAGCGTCGCGAGGTCGCAGGCGTAGAGCT
>ODAK010001770.1_pt1 | contig 23180 bp, 22 predicted proteins | sample 1539591 | NCBI WGS metagenome assembly ODAK01 (sample SAMEA3539303, study PRJEB22396) | soil metagenome | biome: tundra; feature: field; material: soil | place: USA | collected 2010-05 | depth 0.15 m | reverse complement strand
ATTGAAAAACATAGAAAAATTACTCGGCGAACCGCGTCATGACGCTACCCCGGGACCGCTACGCGCGTGTCGCGCCGGGCACTCGCATATTCCGGCGCCCGCTGCACTCCGAACCGTACTGGTCGCCCCCTGCCGCTCGAACCGACCCACAGCCCGAAACGCGAAGCCGCCTGATCACCGCGCCAAGGCCCAGCCCGCACCAGCCGCTACTCCAACCCCTCATAAAAATCGTTGCCCTTATCGTCCATCACGATGAACGCGGGGAAATTCTCCACCTCGATCCGCCAGACCGCCTCCATCCCGAGTTCCGGATACTCCAGCACCTCCACCTTCCGAATGCAGTCCAGCGCCAGCCGAGCCGCCGGGCCGCCGACAGAGCCGAGATAAAACCCGCCGTGCGCCTTGCACGCATCCTTGACCGCCTTCGACCGATTACCCTTCGCCAGCATCACCAACGACCCGCCCGCCGCCTGGAACTCGGCGACATAGCTGTCCATCCGTCCCGCAGTCGTCGGGCCAAAGCTGCCGGTGGCATAACCCACCGGAGTCTTCGCCGGACCCGCGTAATAAACCGGATGGTTCTTCAGGTACTCCGGCAGCCCCTGACCGCTATCCAACCTCTCCTTCAATTTCGCGTGCGCGATATCCCGCGCCACCACCATCGTTCCGGTCAGCGCCAGCCGGGTCTTGACCGGATAGCGAGACAATTGCGCGCGAATGTCCGTCATCGGCCGATTGAGGTTCACCGCCACGCTCTCATCCGGCAAATGCGTGTCGGTCGTTTCGGGCAAATACTTCGCCGGGTCGGTTTCCAGTTGCTCCAGGAACACGCCGTCGGGCGTGATCTTCGCCATGATCTGCCGGTCGGCGCTGCAGGATACGCCGATCCCAACCGGCAATGAGGCGCCGTGCCGCGGCAGGCGGATCACCCGAACGTCATGGCAGAAATACTTGCCGCCGAACTGCGCGCCGATGCCGATGTTCCGGGACAGTTCCAGGACCTTTTGTTCCATCTCCAGATCGCGGAACGCGTGGCCCGCCTTGCTGCCCGAGGTCGGCAGCGTATCCAGCCACTTCGTCGACGCCAGCTTCACCGTTTTCAGCGTGGCTTCCGCGCTGGTACCGCCGATCACGATCGCCAGATGATACGGCGGACACGCCGCGGTCCCGAGCGTCTTCATCTTCGTCTCAAGAAATTTCAACAGCCGTTCCGGCGACAGGATCGCGCGGGTTTCCTGGTACAGAAAACTCTTGTTCGCGGAGCCACCGCCTTTGGCCACGAACATCAAATGAAACTCGTCGGCGTGATGCTCGCCCGGCGCGGCCATGATGTCGAACTGCACCGGCAGATTATTGCCGGTGTTCACCTCATCGAACATCGTCAGCGGCGCCATCTGCGAGTAACGCAAATTGGTTTCGGTATAGGTGCGGTGCACCCCCCACGCGAGCGCTTCCTCCTCATCGCCGTCGACCCAGACCCGTTGGCCCTTCTTGCCGAACACGATCGCGGTGCCGGTGTCCTGGCACATCGGCAGCACGCCGCCGGCCGCGATATTGGCGTTCTTCAACAAATCGAGCGCGACGAACCGGTCATTGCCGCTCGCCTCCTTGTCATCCAGGATCGCCCGCAACGACGCGAGATGCGCCGGCCGCAGCAGATGCGACACGTCGTGGAAGGCACGCACGGCCAGTTCGCTGAGTGCCTCGGACGCGATGCGCAGCACCGTCTGTCCGTCGCACGTCGAGGTCCGCACGCCGTCGATCGCCAATTGCTTCCACGGCGTCTGATCAGGCCCCAGCGGAAACATGGGCGAGTAAAGGAAACCGGGTGGCCGGGCCCCCAATGGGCGGACCATCGGTGCGTTCATGCGAAAGTTTCCTCAGTCCTTGGGCGGCGTGCGGCGGCGGAATGCATCCAGGCTGACGACCTGTGGCGCCACGGGGGCCTCGGCTTCGGGTTCGGGCTCGGGTTCGTCACGGACCGCCACCAGAGCGGGGACCTTCGCCTCCGGCTCGATCGGCTCGAAGCGCAGCGCGTAACGGATCTGCGGGTCGGCGAACGACACCAGCGCGTCCAGCGGGATTACCAATGTCGAGGGCACCCCGCCGAACGACAGTCCCACGTTGATCGCCCGCGCCTCATGGTCGAGTTTCAGGTCCCAGAACTGATGTTGCAGGACGATTGTCATCTCCTCCGGATATTGCGCGCGCAACCGGGCGGGGATCACGACGCCGGGATACGTCGTGCGAAACGAGATGTAGAAATGATGTCCGCCCGGAAAACCATGTTTCGCGACGTGCTCGACCGCCTGGACCACGACGTGGCGCAGGGCGTTGGCGATCCAGCGTTCATAGGGCAGCAAACTCTCGACCTGCTGCTGGGGATCATCTTCCATTCGCGAACCTCATGTTCCCGGTGCACCCATAGCGCGCCGGCGCGGCCGAGGCAAAGCGGTTCGCATCCTGGACACCGCTGCTTTTGACACGCTCCCCGCTTGCGCCAATGCTGGCACCGATGAATGAGCAAGCCCCGCCAACCGCGGATGAACCACCGCGCTGGCGGGTGACCCTGTGGAGCATGGTCGGCGTGCAGTTCATCATGAGCATTTCATTCGGCATGGTCGGCCCGATCCTGCCGTTGTACCTCCCCGAACTGGGCGTCATATCACCGGCGGCGGTGAACATGTGGGCGGGCGTGCTGACCTCGGCAACCTCCTGCGTGGCGATCTTCACGTCGCCGCTGTGGGGTGGACTGGCGGACCGCTACGGCCGCAAACTCATGGTGCTCCGCTCCACCCTGGGCATCGCGATCTTCACGTTCCTGATGGGGATCGCCCAGGGCCCGTGGCAGATGCTCGGGCTGCGGGCGGGAATGGGCGCGCTGGCGGGGTTCAGTTCGGCATCGGTCGTCATGGTCGCGTCGGCGGTCCCGGAAAACCGCATGGGCTATTCTCTGGGCTGGATGAGCACCGGCCAGTTGGTCGGCTCGCTGGTCGGGCCGCTGGTCGGCGGCGGGATCGCCGACCTGACCGGCAGCTACCGGCTGCCATTTTATTTCGCCGGCGTGATTTGTTTCGTTGGCTTTCTGGTGACGCTGTTCTTCGTGCCGGAGCGGTTCACGCCGCCGGATGCGGGTAAAGCCAAAGCCTCGTTGATATCCGGGTTTCGGATGGTGATCGGCTCGGGCGGGCTGATGGCGGTCATCATGGTGATGATGATGGGGCAGTTCGCGACCATGGCGGTGCTGCCGGTGGTGACGCTGTATGTGCGGGAAATGTTGGGATCTCGGCCGGACATCGCCACTCTGGGCGGCCTGGCGTTTTCCGCGACCGGGCTCGCCGGGGTCATGGCGGTGCCGTTTCTGGGCAAGCGGAGCGATCGGATCGGTTACCGCCGGACACTGCTGATTTGCCTGTTCGGCGCGGCGCTGTTCACGTTGCCCATGGCGTTGCCGTTGGGCTACTGGGCTTTCGTGGTGGAACGGTTCGGGCTTGGACTGTTCGTGGGCGCGGTCCTGCCGGTGTCGAACGCGATGATCGGCCGGCTGACCGAGCCTTCCCAACGCGGCATGGCGTACGGGGTCATTTCGTCAGCGTATTTCGTTGGCAATTCGACCGGACCGATCGCGGGCGGAGCGATCGCAGCGACAATCGGCATCAACTGGGTGTTCGCGGTGACGGGAGTGCTGCTGGCGCTGAATTTCGTCTGGGTGTGGTTTAAGGTGCCTGACGTGAGGAATGACGTGGAGAAGGATGCAGCCTGAATGTCCGCGAACGGCAATGAGCCCATTCCCGCGTTGCTTCCGCGCGGCCCGGGGCATCGGTTCGTGGTTTACGGCGACTCCTGTTCCGGTATCCCCGGCGCACCGCACGAGCGCACGTTCGCCGCCGTCAACGCGGTGCTGCGCCGCCTGTCGCCGCCGCCCGAATTCATTCTGTTTCTGGGTGACGAAATAGCGGGCCTCACGCCCGACCCGGATGCGCTGCGAACGCAATGGCGCCACTGGCTGGAGCAGGAGATGGGCTGGCTTGACCGGCACGCCATTCCGCTCTGGCACACCACCGGCAATCACACCGCCTTCGACACGATGAGCGAGCGGGTGTTTCGCGACGTTCTCAATCACCTGCCGCGCAACGGTCCAGCGGGGCAGGAAGGCCTGTCCTATTGGGTGCGGCGGGGCGATTTACTGCTGGTTTTCGTTCACACGCTCTGGACCGGTCTGGGCGGCGAAGGTCATGTCGAGACCGAATGGCCTGGCCGGGTGCTGCGTCAGCATGCCGATGCGCGCCATAAGCTGGTGATCGGTCATCATCCGATCCATCCCGTCAACGGCTTCTCCGGCGCCTACCAGCGTGAGGTCGGGCCGGAGCACGCGAGCTTGTTCTGGGACACGCTTGTTCAGGGTGGCGTGCTGGCTTATCTGTGCAGTCATATTCTGGCATTTGATGTCCAGGTGCATCGCGGTGTTTTGCAGATTTGCAGCGCCGGTGCCGGCACCGCGCACCGCATGCCGGAAGGGATCGAATACCTGCATTTCGTGCAGGCAGCGCTCGACGCCCAGGGATTGCGGTATCAGGTGGTTGATACGGCGGGGCGTGTGAGAGAACGGCTGTCGTGGCCTCTCATGTTGCCTCCGTCGGAGGCATGGCGGGCGCTGCCGTTGGGTGAGACCGCGGCGCTGGTCACGGGACGCCGCGACGACCGGGTCGTTGCATTCCGCTTCACCGGCCGGACCGCCGGCGAGGGCAACGGTACGGCGCAAACCCTGGTATCGGCGTTCCAGCCCGGGAGCCAGGCCGCGCTGTGGATTGGCTTGCGCGGCATGGAGCAACGATTGACGGTCATCCTGGGTCCGGAACGGCAGCGCAGCCCGCATTACTGGATTGGCCCACCGCTTCAACCGGGTGCGGCGTTTGCCGTGCGGATCGTTGTTGACGCCGGCATGGGGCCGGGCGGGTTGCTGTGCGACGCGGGGGATGGCGGCTGGTCATCGCTCGCCGCGGCATCGCCCTGGGGAGCGGAGCGGCTGGATTGGCCTGAAAGGTGGAGTGTTGGCCGCGCGCAAGGCGGCAACGACGACCGTCCGTTTCGGGGAAGTTCTCTTGAGGTGGCGGCCGTGAGTTTCTGAGCCTTGAACTCCGCCGCGGGTCATCATATCATTAACCGCTTAATGATCGGACAGTGCCATGCCCACCGTCGTCACCATCAATCGTCCCGACGTGGTCGCGCTCATTGAGGCGATGGCCAACAAATTCACCGGTGGGAACAAGACGGAAGCCGTCGCCCTGGCGATGCGGCGCCCGCGGGACCAGGACGCACGGGTCGAATCCCTGTTTGGCTTAATGCGCGGTTCTGTGCGCGTGCGTGAGGGCGTGGACCTCACTGAGCCGGTCTTTGATGAACTGACCGATGCGGAGACCGGCCGAGAACTCGAGCATTGACGAGTGCGCTTTTGCTCGACACGCACATCGCGTTACGGCTGGACAGTGGAGATGAGCGGCTGCGTCCCGCGACGCGCGGTTTGATCGATCATTGTTGGCGGAATGGCGGTACCGTCTTCGTCAGCGCGGTCACCGCATGGGAGATCGCGCAGTTGGCCAGCACCGGACGGATCGTTCTGGACTGTGCGGTCGAGGATTGGATTGAACGCCTGGCTGAGCATCCTGGGATCGAAATCATCCCGTTAACCCACCACGCCGTCACAGGTGCCTGGCGGCTGGACCATCGCGACCGCGATCGAGCGGGCCTGCCCCCTGATTACCTATGACGCACGCATTATTCGTTTCGGTGAGCAACATGGTAGCCAGTATGGGTTTAATACCGCTGCATAACCACTGTTCCTACCGTCAGGACGATTGATCACGCGGCAGATCCGTTTGTGGGTCCAGCGCGACGACAGTGCGATCGACTGAATCGTTCCAGCGCCAGAGCACCAGATTCGTACCCTCGGCCAGCTTGATGGATGGTACCAATACGCCGTTGCAACCCAGTCCGATCAGCGTTTCGGCGATGCGCCACCTCGGCGGCTCACGACGTTCCACCAGCAACATGATATTCCAGGGGGCGTACCGTTCGGCGGGATCGAGACCGAGTGATGCCAGGACATCCGCGGACGTCAGGTCCAAAATGCGATCAACATTGACGTTATATGCGCGGAACGTTCCTGGCCTGATGCCGATATCCTGCTCGTATTCCGCTACCGCCGTCGTCAACTCGGCCGAGAGATACAGCGCCGGGGTCCCCTTGGGGTTCCACCGCCCGCCGTGACGGGCGGCTCCCTCGCGGCTCAGCGGCCGATCCGCCCAGAGAGGCGCCAGTACCCGCCAGAACCGACGTTCGCGAGCCTGGAACGGCGGATCAGGCGTAGACGCCATCCCGCGGCATCGCCAGATGCGTCACCACCGCCTGAGCGTGGCCCGCCGCCACCGGTTCCTCGGCGGTCTGGCCATCGAAACCCGACAAAGGCTGGTGCCGGAACCAGATCGCCGCCTTGGCGAGGTCATCGCCCATCATGTCCGATGCCTCAGTCAGGATCCGCATCACTTCACCGAGACGGGTCTGAACTTTGGGGGAGTTGGGCGCGCGAGCCAGGGTATCGCGGTGCACATCCGCGATGCGGGCAATCTCGGCCAACGGCATATGCGGCATGGCGGCGACGCGATCGGGGAAAATGCATCGCAGCTGCTTGTCGTAGACGGTTTCGAGCGGGGTGGAGAGCATGGGATGCCTGCTTATCAGAGTGCAAGACAGGTGTGAACCGCGCGGCATTTACGCTTCGGGACCTGCCTCCGGCCGGAGCCAGACCGACGTGTCGTGATACACGGCCCCGCCGTAGGGCGGCCCAGGATCGTCGCTGGTCAGCGCATTGATCCCGATGCCGCCTTCGAAATACTCTGACGGCCAGATGCTTTCCGACACCAGCACGCCCTTCAATTGGCCGATCGCGAGTGTGGCATGCAGCACCACCTCACCGCGATTGTTGCCGAGGCGGACCTTGTCACCGTCCTCGATCCCCAGAGCGCGCGCGTCGTCCGGATGCACCTTCACCGTCGGCCGCCCCTCCCGCCGCTGACCGGATTTCATTTCGGTAAAGCTGGTATTGAGGAAACTGCGCGCCGGAGCCGTGATCAGGCGGAACGGCCGGTCGGGGCCGCTGTCGTCGATCACCGTCATGTGATCGGGCAATTTCGGCATGATCGCGTGGTTCTCCCCGAACCGAGCCCAGTCGGGAGCGAAATGAAACCGTTTGTCCGGTTGCGGGAAGCCGGTGAGAAAATGCGCGTCCTCGAATTTCGGCACGGCATCGATCCAGCGCCCGCGCAGCACCGTCGCCGCGTCGGGCAACCCCGAGGCCTTGAGCGTGGCGTCGATGATTTCCATCGCCGTCATCTCGAACCCTGGATGTTTGGCGCCGATCCGATGGGCCAGTGCCTGCAGCAGCTCGTGGTTGGAACGGCATTCACCCGGCGGCTCGATCAGTTTGGGACCGATCTGAACGTGGGTGTGACCGCCGGCCTGGTACAGGTCGTCGTGCTCCATGAACATCGTCGCCGGCAGCACGATATCGGACCAGCGGGCGGTTTCCGTCAGGAACTGCTCGTGCGTGGCGACGAACAGGTCATCGCGGGAGAAGCCGCGGCGCACGCGATTGGAGTCGGGGCAGACGGTGACCGGATTCTGATTCTGGATCAGCATCGCGTGCACCTGAGGCCCATCGCGGAGTTCGCTGCGATCGCCGGTCAGCACGCTGCCGACCCGGCTCATGTCGAGCACCCGGATTTTGGTATCGACCGCGTCCAAACCTTCAATCAAGGTCTTGTTCCAACGATACATGCCGCGGTTGGACCATAGCGCACCGCCGCCTTCATATTGCCACGCGCCGGTGACCGCGGGCAGGCAACTGACCGCGTGCATGTTGGCGGCACCGTTGCGGCTGCGCGCGAACCCATAGCCGGCGCGGATATAGCTGCGCTTCGTGGTGCCGTACAGATTGCCGAAATCCTCGATGGCCTCGACCGAAAGCCCGGTGATCGCCGCTGCCCATTCCGGCGAGCGCGCGGAAAGATGCCGCCTTAAATCCGCCGGGAAATCGGTGTGCCGCGCCAGGTAGTCGAGGTCGGCGTACCCGTCCCGAAACGCGATGTGCATCACCGCGCAGGCGAGCGCTCCATCGGTCCCTGGCCGCGGCGCCAAATGCAGATCGGCGACGGCGGCGGTGGGGGTTCGATACGGATCGATCACGACAAATTTCGCACCGCGTTCCTTTCGCCCGCGGGTCACGTGCGTCATGACGTTGACCTGGGTCGAGACCGGATTGCCGCCCCACATCACGATCAGGTCCGACTTCGCCATCTCGCGCGGGTCGACGCCGCGGCTTTGCCCCACGCCGGCATGCCAGCCGATTTCCGGCAATGTGGTGCAGATCGTCATCTTCTGCCGCGAATACCGCATGACGTTGCGCAACCGGTTGATCCCATCGCGCTGCAGCAGTCCCATGGTGCCGGCGAAATAAAATGGCCACACCGCCTGACTGCCATGCTTCGCGGTGGCGCCGGTGAACGCGCCGGCGATGCGGTCCAGTGCCTCATCCCACGAAATGCGCCTGAACTGCGTTGAGCCTTTGGGACCGGTGCGCAACAGCGGATGCGTCAGACGATCCACGTGATGAATGCGTTCCGCGTAACGGCTGACCTTGGCGCAGATCACGCCCGCGGTGTAACTGTTGGCCTCCGCACCGTGGACCGCGCCGATGCGGGACCCGTCCAGCACCTCCACCGACAGGGCGCAGGTGGAGGGGCAGTCATGCGGGCAAACCGAGGCCCTGATCTCGCGGGTCATGTCCATGCGCCCAACCTATCCCATCGCGTCGCATGCTGGCAAAATGGTCCGTGATTTGCAGGGAGGTGGCGATGACCGACGCATGGCGGCGCACGAACGAGTGGGGCACGCTGACGCGGGCCGAGATCGCGGCGGCGCATGACGCGGGGGCTTTGCCCGTGCCGACGGTGGGCGCGGCCGGCGCTTATTTCGCCCCCATCTTCGCGGCGGGCGATGTCGGCCATGTTGGCGATCCCGCCGCATCCACCGTGGCCGCCGGGGAAGCGATGATCGAGGCCACCGTCGCCGCGCTGGCGACGTGCTTCGCTGATTTCGCGCAGACCCAAGTGCGCGCCGGAGCACCGTGATGCCCGAAACGATGATGGTGCCGATGCGGGACGGTATTCGTCTCGCGACCGATGTGTTTCTGCCGGACGGTGCTGGCCCGTTCCCGGTGATCATGGAGCGGACCCCTTACGGCCGGCAGGAAGCCAGCCGGAGCGAAATCACCGCGTCGCGGCGCACGCCCGCTTCGCGAGCGGAACTCGCGGCATTTTTCACGGTGCATGGTTACGCTGTCGTCTATCAGGACACGCGCGGGCGCTACGGGTCGGAAGGCACCTTCGTTAAGTACTTATCCGACGGTGAGGATGGTTTCGACGCCTGTGCCTGGCTGTCGCGGCAGCCCTGGTGCGATGGACGCATTTGCACCATGGGCCTGTCCTATTCGGCCCATACGCAAGGTGCGCTTGGCTGTTTGAATCCGCCCGGCCTCATGGCTCAGGTGTTGGATTGCGGCGGGTTCGCGAATTCCTGGCGGTCCGGCATCCGCCAGTCCGGCGCCTTCGAAATGAAGCAGGCCTCATGGGCTTTTCGCAACGCCCTGGTTTCGCCCGAGGCGATGGTTGACCCCGTCCTGAAAGCCGCTCTGGCGTCCGAGGATATCCGCGACTGGTTCACGCGCATGCCGTGGAAACCCGGCCACTCACCGTTGCGCCATCATCCCGACTACGAAGCGTATTTGTTCGAGCAATGGACGCATGGCGCGTTTGACTCGTTCTGGAAGCAGCTTGGGATCTGGATGGAGGGTTACCATGAACGCTACAGCGCCGCCGCCTGTGTGCATATGTCATCGTGGTTTGATCCCTATACGCTGACGGCGACGTCGAATTTTCTCGGTCTTAAGGGAAGGGGTAAGCAGCGGCTTATCCTGGGTCCGTGGACGCATGGCGACCGCAGCAATTCGGTATTCGGCGATGTGTCATTCGGAGACACCGCGCCACTCGATCACTGGGCTGGCGACTGGCGCGCGTACCGCTTGCGGTTTTTCGATCATGTGATCAAAGGCGCGACGCTGGACGAACCGAATGTCCGGATTTTCGTGATGGGCGGCGGGTCCGGGCGCCGCACGCCGGACGGACGGCTGGATCACGGCGGACACTGGATCGAGGCCGAGGACTGGCCGGTCCCCGGAACAACCATCCAGCCGTTCTATTTGCATGACGATGGCAGCCTCAATCGCAACCGGCCAGGAGCCGCGGTGCAACCGCTGGCTTACGATTTCGATCCGTCGCGACCGGTGCCCACCATTGGCGGTGCGTTCAGCAGCCTGGAACCGATCGCCTTCGCCGGCGCGTTCGACCAGGTCGAATCGCCCGACTTTTTCGGCTGCGCGCCGCCGTACCTGCCGTTGGCTTCGCGGTCCGACATTCTGGTGTTCCAGACGGCGCCATTGCGTGAGCCAGTCCAGATCGTTGGCCCGATCGAGGCCGATCTCTGGGTCGAAACCGATGGCCCGGACACGGATTTCACCGCGAAACTGATCGACGTTTACCCGCCGTCGGCCGATTATCCGAAGGGGTACGCGATGAACCTGACCGACGGGATCATCCGGCTGCGTTATGCCGATAACCCGGCAAAGCCCCGATTGCGGCGGACGGGGGAAATGACGCGCGTGACGATCACTCTGTTTCCGACCGCCAACCTGTTTCAAATGGGCCATCGCATCCGGTTGGACATTTCGTCATCGAATTTTCCAAAATTCGACGTGAACCCGAATACCGGTGAGCCTGACGGCAAAGCGGTGCGCAAACGGATCGCGCGTAACGCGGTTTATGTCGATGCCGGCAGGCCGAGTTCGATCCGCCTGCCGGTGTTGGCGATTTAGCCGCGTGCGTCGTGCACGGGCTCGACCCGAGCAACGAGTGTCATCCGGCGCGTCCCGACGCCTTGAGCCCCTTTTCCAACGCCGCGAAGGACGGCACGACCCCGGGCATCAGGAACCGGAACCCCTGTTCGATCAGTGCCTCCACGTTTTGCGCGTTAACGTGGGGATGACCGCACGGCACGTTGTATTGCTTGCAGATCGCCAGAATTTCGTTGATCGCCGATGCCACCGTCGGATGCTCGTATTGCCGCGGGTAGCCAAGGTCCTGGGACAGATCGCCCTCTCCGATCAGCACGACACCAATGCCTTCGACCTGCTCCAGCATTCGGGGCAAATTGGCGATCGCGCGCTTTTCCTCGCACATGATCGCGACCAGGATTTCGCCGTCCGGATTTAACGGCCAGGTGTCCGCCTTCTTGTAATACTCCTGGTCCGTCAGGCCCCAATAACGTGCCGCGGTTCTGGGCGCGTCGCCTCGCTGACCGGCGGGTTCGTAATACTTCGCCTCACGCGGCCGGGGATACCGGCAGGCGGCGACCGCGTTGCGTGCCTCATCGACCGAGGACACGTGTGGCCAGACGATCCCATAAACGCCAATGTCAAGCACCTGCTTGGCGATCCACTGCATGCGCTCGCCGCCATTTGGTGGGATCCGCACGAACGGCGTCACCGCCGGCGCGAGGCTGCCCGACGTCGCGATCTGCCGCCGGTTGAGCATGTATTGCATGCAGTCCCGCAGCGCCTTGATGTCGTACGGATTGTGTTCCATTTCGAACACGACTCCATCGAATGCCGCGCCGCCGATCGTCAAAGCGTTGTTGATCTCGGCGCTGGTGAACGGCGCGAACGCCGGCTTGCCGGATTCCAGGGCCTTGATCACGCCGTTCAGGCGAGGGATTTCCCCAAGGAGTGTCATGCTCAGCCTCCCGTGAAAAACAGTCCTTCCGGTTTATACCCGCGCGGTACCAGTCCCTGTTCCGCTGCGTAGCGCAGGCAAAGTTCGATGCCGGCTCGGTTGGCTTCCAATCCATAGGGCAGGGGATCGGAGCCAACGATCGGCCGGAACCTCGCTTCGGCGCTCGGCTCGCGCGCCCCCGCTTTGGCCGCGATGAACAAGCGCATCAGTTCCGCGCCCAACGCCGGATACAGCGCGGTCTTGATGCAAACAACATGATTGACCGGGTAAGCGCCAGTCCGCCGGTACCACTCCGCCGCCGCCTCATCCGCATGCGGAATGACCGTGCGGACCAGCTTCGCATCCAGCCCGGCCAAAGCGATAGCGGCGTCGATTTCGCCGGACAGCAGCATCGTCTTCAGGTCCTGCCCAGGAGCAATACGCATGACATTCGGCGGGTCACGGTACTCCTGAACATGCGCGTCTTCCTCGGTGACCCAGGTGATCGAGCGATGATCGACGCCATACGAGTCCAGCAGTATCCCCCGCAGCCAGACACCGGTGGTTTGCGAAAACGCCCGCACGCCGATCCGCTTGCCGGCGAGCTCCTCGGCGCCGCGTAACGGTGACCCGATCGGACACACCAGTGCCGCGTGATGAAACCCCCGCATCACCACGACAGGCAACGCGGTCAGACCTTTGCCGAACGCCGCCGCCTGAGCCAGCGTTGTCAATGCGATCTCGCAAAGGTCAAAATCTCCGGTGCGGACCATGCGCCGGAAGGCGCGCGTGATCGGCGTCACCGTTTCCCACGCGAACGCCACCTGCTCCGATCGCACGGAGCCGTCCTTCAGCGCCTTTACATGCGGATAATCCGCCAGCGCGGCTTTCAGCGTGACGCTCATGGCGCCTTCACCGTTGGATAGATATCCTGTCCATAATGTTTGCGGAATGTCTCGATCTGATCCGCGGGAGGCGGCGCGTACACGCACTTCTTCGACACGAACCGGCCGCCCATGATGCGGTCCAGCTTGACGGCGGCCTCAGCCAGTTTGACGAGGTTGGTGATGCCATTGAGGATTGGCACGCCGTCTTCGGTGGCGTGAATTCCGGCATGCGCCAGCAGCGCCATCACCACGCCACCCGCCGCGATCACCACCTCGGCGCCATTCTCGGTATTCTTCCGCGCGGCGGCGTTGAACTGCGCGATGATCTCGTCTTGCGCGGGTCCAGGTTGGAAGCCGGGACCAAGGTCGGTGATCCGTTCGATGCGCATCCGGCTGGCGCCGACGAAGCGGGAGCGCAGACCGTAACGATCAACATTTTCCACCACGCGTGGGGTGAACTTTTCGTTGATGGTCACGAACGAAAAATTGGCCCCCATCATGCAGGCGACATGCATCGCCGACTCGCACAGGCCGAGCACGGGAATATTGGCGATTTCCCGCGCCTCGCGCAGTCCGGGATCGGCGATGTTGCCGATCAGAAAGGCGTCGTAACCCTCCTGCACCGCGCGCTGCACGTTCTTCAGGACCTCGCCGGTTTCCAGGTATTCCAGGTAACGGAACTGGTCGCCCACGCCGCCGATCTGGGTGATGCCGGCGACGTGAATTTCGGTGCCGGGGTCCTTGACCTTGTCCAGGATCGCCCGCAACACCGCCGGGTAGCCGCCCCATTCCGCCTGGCGCGACATGCTCTGATACCACAACTTCATGCGATCCTCCCGCGGGTTGCGGGTAACAGGTAGCCCAGCGGCGGCGTTATGGCTATGTTCGGGGCCAGGGTGATCTGGGGGACAAAGATGAGACCATCGTTCCGGATGTTGTCGTTTGTCATTTGTTTGACCCTGGGGCGTGCCCATGGGCAAACGTTAGGCATCGCGTCATCCGCGCCGGTGACGAGTATCGATCCGCATTACCATACCTTCGCCCCGAACGACTCGTTCGGCGCCCATGTGTATGAACGACTGGTGACCCGTAACGCCGCGGGGGACATGATCCCCGCGCTCGCGGTGAGCTGGAAGGTGCGTGACGATCGCACCTGGGAATTCACGCTCCGGGACGTGAAGTTCCATGACGGCACGCCGTTCACGGCCGAGGATGTCGCTTACACTTTGAACCGTGTGCCGCGCGTGAAGAACAGTCCGGCATCGTTTTCGATTTACACCAAGGCGGTCACCGGCACCGAGATCGTCGATCCGCACACGATTCTGTTGCACACCGCCGGCCCGTATCCGTTGTTGCCCAACGATCTCGGCAACATCTTCATCATTCCGCACACGCTCGGACCGGACCCGGCGACCGAGGATTTCAACAGCGGCAAGAACGCGATCGGTACCGGGCCCTATCGTTTCGTTTCCTACAATCCCGGCGACCGCATCGAGATGGAGCGGTCCGACGATTACTGGGGTCCGAAGCCGTACTGGAAACACGTCAGCTATCGGATCATCAGCAACGACGCCTCCCGCACCGCGGCGCTGCTGGCCGGCGATGTCGGGATCATTGAGTTCGTGCCGCCAACCGACCTTCCGGCACTGCGAAAAGACTCCCGCGTGACGCTGTCCGAGGTGGTCAGCAACCGTTCGATTTATCTCTGGCTGGATCACGCGCATGACGGGCCGAGCCCATTGGTTACCGGGCCAAACGGCGAGGTGCTGGCGAGGAATCCGCTCAAGGACCTGCGTGTGCGTCAGGCGTTGTCACTGGCGATCAACCGGCAGGCGATCGTCGACCGGGTGATGGAGAACGCGGCGATCCCGACCGGACAATATCTGCGGCCGGGGTCGTATAGTTACGTTCCCGATTTGCCGCCGACGCCGTACCAGCCCGACCGTGCCAAGGCACTGCTGGCCGAGGCGGGGTTCCCCAAAGGGCTGCGTGTCACGATCAACGGGCCCAATGACCGTTACGTGAACGACGCGAAGATCATCCAGGCCGTGGCGCAGATGTGGCAACGGATCGGTGTGCGGACGACGGTGGAGGCGATGCCGTGGAACACCTACGTCGCCCGCGCCGGCAAGCTGGAGTTCTCGATATTTCTGCTCGGCTGGGGCGTCGGCAGCGGTGAGGGGCTCAATCCGCTGCGCGCTCAACTCGCCACCTGGAATCCCGCCCGCGGACTGGGCACCGCGAACCGCGGCCGTTATTCCAATCCAGCGGTCGACGCGTTGATCGATCAGGCGATGGGGACAATGGATGACGGCGCGCGAGAAAAAATCATCCAGAAGGCGATGAAGCTCGCCATGGACGATGTGCCGGTCATCGAGTTGCACCTGCAGAAGAACATCTGGGCTACGCGCAAAGGCCTGGAATATGAACCCCGCGTCGACGAGGCGACACTGGCGATGGGCGTGCGCGAAAGCAAATGATCGCCTGGAGCATTCGCCGATTGGTCCAGGCCTGCTTCGTGGTTCTGGCGATGACGGTCATCGTGTTCGTCGGTGTCCACGTCATCGGCAATCCGGTTGACATCCTGATATCACCTGAGGCCGACCAGGCCGAACGCGCCCGCATCATCTCCAATCTGGGCCTGGATCAACCGCTGTGGCGCCAGTACGGGTATTTCCTGTACGACGCGCTGCACGGCGATCTCGGCCGCAGCTTCGTGTTCAACGAGCCGGCGTTGAAATTGATCGCGCAACGAATGCCGGCGACCTTGGAACTCGCGGTGACCGCGGTGCTGTTCGCGATGTTTCTGGGTGTGCCTCTGGGACTGTACGCGGGCCTGAAGCCGGACGGGTTTCTCGGTCGCGCCATCATGGCGGGCAGCATCCTGGGATTTTCGCTGCCGAGCTTCTGGGTCGGCCTGATGCTGATCATGGTTTTCGCCGTGCAACTCGGATGGCTGCCGAGCACCGGCCGCGGTCAAACCGAAACGCTGTTCGGCGTGCCGTGGTCGTTCCTGACCGTGGACGGATTGCGCCACATGCTGATGCCGGCGGTGAACCTGGCGCTGTTCAATATCTCGTTGGTACTGCGCCTGACCCGCGCCGGCGTTCGTGAGACGCTGCCGATGGACTTCGTCAAATTCGCCCGCGCGAAAGGGCTGTCGCCCGCGCGGGTGATCTTCGTTCACGTCCTGAAAAACATCATGATCCCGGTGGTCACCGTACTGGGCCTGGAGCTTGGCTCGACCATCGCTTTCATCGCTTTCGCGGTGGTGACCGAAAGCGTGTTCGCTTGGCCCGGCATGGGCAAACTGATCATCGACAGCATCAACGTGCTCGACCGGCCCGTCATCGTCGCCTACCTGATGATGATCGTTCTGCTGTTTGTCGCCATCAATCTCGTGGTGGACATTCTTTACATGCTCCTCGATCCCCGCGTGCGGCTGGAGCGTAAATCATGAGTGCCACCATCGCGCGGGAGGAAACCCCGTTCCGCCGCTTCGTCTCGGAGTTCGCCGCGTCCCGCCTGGCACTTCTGGGCCTCGTGGTGTTCGTCGTCATCGCGCTGCTGGCGATTTTCGCGAGCTTGATCGCGCCGCAAAATCCCTACGACCTCGCGCAGCTCGACATCATGGATGGGCGGTTGCCGCCAGGTTCGAAGTCCATGGTTGGCTACACCTATATTCTCGGCACGGATGACCAGGGCCGCGACATGTTTTCCGGCATGCTTTACGGATTGCGCATCAGCCTCGCGGTCGGCGTTGGATCGGCGCTGTTCGCCGCCGTGGTCGGCACGTCACTGGGGTTGCTGGCGGCGTGGCTTGGCGGGCGGGCTGACTCGGCGATCATGCGGCTGGTCGACCTGCAGCTTTCGTTTCCATCGATCCTGGTCGCATTGATGATCCTGGCGATGCTCGGCAAAGGCGTGATGAATGTCTTGCTGGCATTGGTGATCGTGGAGTGGGCCTATTATGCCCGCAACGTACGCGCCACCGCGATGGTCGAACGGCAACGCGAATATATCGAAGCGGCCGAGTGCCTCGCGCTGCCGCGGTGGCGCATCATGTTCCGGCATCTGTTGCCGAATTGCCTGCCGCCGTTGATCGTTATCGCCACGCAACAGGTTGCCCGCGCCATCGCGCTTGAAGCCACGTTGTCATTCCTCGGTCTGGGCGTTCCGATCACCGAGCCGTCGCTTGGCCTGCTGATCGCCAATGGCTACCAGTACATGCTGTCCGGCAAATACTGGATCAGCTTTTATCCGGGCATCGCGTTGCTGGTCACCATCATGTCGATCAACCTGGTCGGCGATCAGTTGCGCGATGTGCTCAATCCCCGATTGCAGCGATGAACGCGACCGTCGAAGTTCGTAATCTGCGCACGCATTTTTTCACCCGCGCCGGCGTGGTGAAGGCGGTCGACGACGTGTCGTTCTCGGTCAGTGGTGGTCAGGTGCTCGGCCTTGTTGGCGAGTCAGGCTCGGGCAAAACCGTGACCGGGTTCTCCATCATTGGCCTGGTCGATCCGCCCGGCCGGATCGCCGGTGGATCGATCTGGTATCAGGGCCAGGATCTCGCGAAGCTGTCAGAGCGCGAGATGCGGTCGCTGCGCGGCAACCGGATCGCGATGATCTTTCAGGACCCGATGATGACGCTCAATCCGGTGCTGCGGATCGATACGCAGATGATCGAGACCGTCCTCGCGCATGCCAGGGTTTCGCGCGAAGAAGCCCGGCGGCGATCGCGTGACGCTCTCGGCATGGTCGGCATTCCCAGTCCCGACGAACGGCTGCGCGCGTATCCGCATCAGTTCTCCGGCGGCATGCGGCAACGCGTCGCGATCGCCATCGCGCTGTTGCACAATCCCGATCTGCTGATCGCCGATGAGCCGACCACCGCGCTCGACGTCACGATCCAGGCGCAGATTCTCGCCGAGGTGCAGAAACTCGCGGTCGAACATGGTACCGCGCTGATCTGGATCACGCATGATCTGTCGGTGATCGCCGGCCTCGCGGATCAGATCGCGGTGATGTACGCCGGACGCATCGTGGAATTCGGTGACGCCACCACGGTCCTGGACCGCCCGTTGCACCCTTACACACATGGCCTGATCGGCAGCGTGCCGAGCCGCAACAAACGCGGCGAGCGGTTGCGGCAAATTCCCGGTATGACCCCGAACCTGTTGTCCTTGCCAGCCGGTTGCGCGTTTCGCATGCGTTGTGCTCATGCCGACGTCGCGTGCGAAGCCGAGCCGCCGGTCGAGCCGCGAGATGGCCGTGACCTGCGCTGCTGCCATCCGATGGATCAGGCCGCGTGACCGAACCGCCGATCATCGAATTGCGCGGGGTGTCGAAACGGTTTGGCCCCACTTATGACGCCGCCGCGCGCCTCACGCGTTCCATCGCCAGCCGCATGGGCTCGCCGCCGCGCAACGAAACGGTGCGAGCGGTCGATACCGTCAGCATGACGATCCAGCGCGGCGAGGTCGTCGGACTGGTCGGCGAGTCCGGCTGCGGCAAGTCCACGATCGGCCGCATGGTCGCCGGCATCATGCCGCCGAGCGAGGGCCAGATTTTGTTCAAAGGCCGAGACATCGCCAGGCTGTCCGGCCGCGATGGCAAAGACGCCAAACTGAAAGTGCAGATGATCTTTCAGGATCCCTATGCGTCGCTGAATCCGCGGCTTCGCGTCGCGGACATCGTGGGTGAGGCGCCGTTGACGCACGGCCTGGTCAGTCGGGCCAACTTCGACACCTGGCTGGACGCGCAACTGCATCGCGCCGGCCTGGATCCGTCGTTCAAACGCCGTTACCCGCACCAGTTCTCCGGCGGCCAGCGGCAACGCATCGGCATTGCCCGGGCGCTCGCGGTGCAGCCGGAATTCCTGGTCTGCGATGAGGCGGTCGCCGCGCTCGACGTATCGATCCAGGCGCAGATCCTGAACCTGTTCATGGACCTCAGGCGCGATCTGGATCTGACGTATTTGTTCATCAGTCACGACCTTGGCGTCGTCGAGCATCTGTCCGATCGTGTTCTGATCATGTATCTCGGCCGCATCGTTGAAGAAGCACCGACCGAGGAAGTGTTCAGCCACGCCAACCATCCCTACACGCGCGCGCTGCTCGCCGAGGTCCCGCGCATTGATGCGAGAAAACACCGGTTCACCGCGATCACCGGGGAAATTCCCAGCCCGCTCAACCCGCCCGCCGGTTGCCACTTCCACCCGCGCTGCCCGCATGCGATGCCGCGTTGCGCGGTTGACGCTCCCGCGTTCCGGGAGATCGCGCCCGATCATCACAGTGCCTGCCACCTGAATGAGGTTCCCGCATGAGTTTCGATCCCGCCACCCAGGGATGGCGCCTGATGCGCGGCGGCGCCATGCCCGCCGGCATCGGCTTCCCATGGGCGAAACGATCGGATGACCATTGGCGCTACGGCCTGCTGACCACGGCCAAGCACGCCAACCCGCAAGGCGCTCTGCACGGTGGTATCCTGATGACCTTCGCCGATCATGGCCTCAGCATGCTGGCCTGGGAGGCGGCGCATCGCGCGCCTTGCACCACAATCCAGTTGAACACCCATTTCCTCGCCGCGGTGGAACCGGGCGACTTTGTCGAGTTGCGCGGCGAGGTCACGCGCGTCACCAAAGGACTTGTGTTCGTGCGTGGTATCCTGGCGGTCGGCGATCGCGACGTCGCGGCGGTCGACGGCATCTGGCGCGTGCTGCGCGCCGCCTGAGCAACGGACTGGACAAGGCGATGGATCAAGAACCACTGACCCTCGCCATCGACATCGGCGCCACGGGCCTTAAGGCGGGCGTGCTCGATGCCGGTGGCGCTCTGGTTGTGCCCCACGCGCGGGTCGAAACGCCGAAGCAAGGCAAGCCAGACCAGGTGGTGGACGCGCTGTTCGGGCTGATCCAGCCAATGGGTGCATTCGATCGGATCTCGGTGGGGTTTCCCGGTGTCGTGCGCGCGGGCCACGTGATGACGGCACCCAATCTCGGCAACGACGCCTGGCGCGATTACCCGCTGGCCGGCGTGCTGACCGACCGATTGGGCAAACCGGTGCGCATGCTCAACGATGCCACGGTGCACGGCCTCGGTGTCATCGCGCGCACGGGTCTTGAATGCGTCATCGTACTGGGCACCGGCTTTGGCTTCGCCTTGTTCGACAACGGACGGCTCACGCCGCATCTGGAACTGGCGCATCATCCGATTCGTACCGACAAGGATTACGATCAGTACATCGGCGATGCCGCGTTGAAAACGATTGGCCGCAAGCGGTGGAACAAGCGTCTCGCCCGAGCGCTGACCTGTGTGCGTAACCTGACCCTTTATGACCTGTTGTACATCGGTGGCGGCAATGCGCGTCACATCAGGTTGGAACTGGAACAGAATATCCGTATCGTCCCGAATGAGGCGGGGATCACGGGCGGCGTCCGTCTGTGGGATCCGCGACTCGATGCGGCCTTTACCTCGGGGTGAAACACAATGAGCCAGTCAGACGATCCGGACGCGCTTGCCAGGAACGCGCTTCGCCTGATTGGTCCCGATCCCGCGAACTGGGTCCCGGATCGGCCCAGAATCGATCACAACGTGACGATCGTCGGCGGCGGACAGACCGGCTGCGCGCTGGCCTTCGCGTTGCGCCGTGCCGGCATCGGCAAGGTCACCATCCTGGAGGCCGCGCCGAACGAACAACGCGCCGGCATCTGGCTGAATGCCGCGCGGATGAATTTGTTACGCACGCCGAAGTCGCTGCCGGGACCCGAAGCCGGCTTTCCGGAACTTGGCTTTCAGGCGTGGTACGAAGCCCGCCACGGTCGGGACGCCTATGCCGCGATCGATCGTATCCCTCGCCTTGAGTGGGCTGCATACCTCAGTTGGTACAAGCAGTTCCTGAATATCAACCCGCGGTATCAAACGCGGCTGATCCGGATCGAGCCGGCGGGCGATCATTTCCGGCTGCATCTTGAAACGCCGGCCGGCGCGACGGCGGAGACAACCAGAAAGATCATTCTCGCGACCGGATTCTCCGGCGGCGGCGGCAAATACATTCCCGATGTCCTCACCAGCAACCTGCCGCCATCGCTTTACGCGCATACCGAGGATGCGATCGATTTTCCTGACCTGCGCGGCAAGACCGTGGCGGTGATCGGTGCCGCGGCCTCCGCGTTCGATGCCGCCGGGGTGGCGCTGGAGCATGGCGCGGCCGAGGTCCACCTGTTCGCGCGGCGCGACACGATCGCGGCGACGCCGATCACGCGGTCTCGCGGTTTCCCGGGAGCCTACGACAATTTCCACCAACTGCCGGACGCCGACCGCTGGCACCAGGCGATCCGGTTTCGCCGCGCCGGCTCGACCCCCACGACCGATGCGATCGAGCGCACCGTCAAATATCCTGATTTCCACCTGCATTTGTCGGCGCCCTGGACCAATGCCGCCGCGAACAACGGCATCGAAACAACGATCAACGGTGCCACGCACCATTTCGATTTTGCGATCGCCGGCACGGGTTACACCGCCGACATCGCGGCGCGACCGGAACTGAGCGGATTCGCTGGCCAGATCTTGCTCTGGCGCGATCGTTACACGCCGCCAGCCGCGGAACAGGATGAGGCGCTCGCCTGCCATCCGTATCTGGGTTCGGGTCACGAACTGCTGGAAAAAGCCCCGGATACGGCACCGTTCCTGAAGCACATTCATGTGCAGAATCCGGCGGGTTTCGTCAGCTTCGGATTGCCGATTGGCGACGTTCCGAGCATGAAACGGGATATTCCAGTCATTGTCGGCAGAATCAGTTCCGATCTGTTCCGCGCCGATCTCGATACGCTGCGTCACCGGATGACCGGCGACGTGCCGCCTGATTTCACCGATGCGCTTTGGCGGTCCGCTGTGCGCTGACGGGCGAGGGAGGCCGATGCCATGGCTGACCGGGGCACCAGGCAACGGGCACGGGGATGCCGGGACGTCGCGCTCAAGGCTCGGCGAGCAAGTCAGTAAGGCTGCCTCGTACCGCACGGCTCCGCACGGGCAGACGCCGGTCAGTCACGTTCCATTCAGGCATTCCCCGCCAGGAAGTCCATCGCCGCCTGGACCCCGCCCGACCGATGCGGAATTCCCGCCGCGCGCAGCCCCATTTCCACGCCCGATAGCGTTCCGGTCAGTTGCAACACGCCCAGATCGCCCATGTGTCCGATGCGGAACACGCGATCCTCGATCCGGCCGAGGCCATTGCCCAGTGACATGTTGAACTTTTCGAGGATGATGGTGCGGAGGCGGTCGGCGCTGTGGCCCTCGGGCGTGCGGATCGCGGTCACGCCGGGCGCACAGGCGCGCGGATCCTGGCATTGCAATTCCAGCCCCCAGGCGCGGGCGGCGCGGCGAGTGGCCTCCGCGTAACGATCATGGCGGGCGAAGACGTTGTCCAGGCCTTCCTCCAGCAGCATGTCGAGCGCGGCGTTCAGCGCGTAGAACAGGTTCACCGCCGGGGTGTAGGGGAAATATCCGGTCTTGTTGGATGTGACCAACGGCGCCCAGTCCCAGTAGCCGCGGTGCGTCTTGTTGCACGCGGCGGCGGCGAGCGCTTTCTCGCTGATCGCGGTGAAGGCCAGGCCCGGTGGCACCATCAGGCCTTTTTGCGAGCCGGCGATGGTGACGTCGACACCCCATTGGTCATGCCGGTAATCGGCGCAGGCCAGCGAGGAGATCGCGTCGACCATCAGCAACGCCGGATGGCGGGCTCGGTCGATCGCGGCGCGGACCGACTCGACATCGGTCATGCAACTGGTGGAGGTCTCGCTGTGCACGACGCAGACCGCCTTGATCAGGTGATCCCGGTCGGCGGCCAGGGCGGCGCCGATTTCCTCGGGATTGGCACCGCGGCGCCAGTCGGTCTCCAGGGTCTGGACCTCCAGGCCGTGACGGCCGGCCAGTTCCTCCCACAGATGGGCGAACTGGCCGGTGCGGGTCAGCAGGATGCGGTCGCCGGTGGTCAGGGTATTGACCATCGCCGCTTCCCAGGCGCCGGTGCCCGACGAGGGGAAGATCCCGATGATCCCGGCGGTGCGGAAGACCTGCCGCAGCTTGCCGATGACCGCCAGACCGAGGCGGCCGAATTCCGGGCCTCGGTGGTTGATGGCGTTGTTGTCCATGGCGCGCAGCACCCGGTCCGGCAGGTTCGTGGGCCCCGGTGTCTGCAGAAAATGGCGCCCGGAGACGAACGTCGCGGGGCGTGGGTTGGTGTCGGTCATAAAAACGCTTCCTCCAGGCGGCGCGGACAAAGCACGCGCGGGACGCCTTTGCAATAGCCTGGCGCACAGGTCGGGTATTCGCTGTTCGGGCAATTCGCGTCAACGGTTATTCGTGCGCGGCCGCCTCGGCCATGAGCGGTTTCCGCGGGGCGGAGGGGGGCG
>ODAK010001769.1_pt1 | contig 23183 bp, 18 predicted proteins | sample 1539591 | NCBI WGS metagenome assembly ODAK01 (sample SAMEA3539303, study PRJEB22396) | soil metagenome | biome: tundra; feature: field; material: soil | place: USA | collected 2010-05 | depth 0.15 m | reverse complement strand
AACACGCGGAAGTCACCGTGCCGTCGCTGGCGGATTGGGAAAAGGATTGGCAGGAAAATCCGCAACGCAGCGTGCAGCAAAAATTGCTGCCGGTGAATTTTCGTCTGCCGATGGTGCCAACTGCACAGGCGAATTGAATTGCGCAATCAGTGCATTTCGCCGTCACTTGACGAATAGGATTTCCCGTTAAACCGTCTGTTTGCGAACAAAAGCAAGCATCTCCCCGATTTGCTCGGATCGTGTCCAGTTCGTTTCTGCCGAAATTAACTGGATTGGCTCAAGTTGCGCGGTAAGAGTAGCGTCGGTGAAATGTTGACGAACCGCTGCCGGATTCATTTGCCCCAATGTTGCGATTACCCAATTCCGTGTTCGTGCTGAGTTGTGATTCCGAACCGCAACCAGACGAGGAACTGACTGAGCAGCAGGAACTATTTTTGCCAAAATATATGAAGCGCCTGCTGTTTTTCGTTCGGAGCTATCCGTGTTTGTTAGGACGGTGATTAAGGTATCAACTATTCCAGCATCCACATCTGAGCCAAATCCACAGACTGTATGCACTCGCTCTTCATCGCTTGGCAAATCGAGAAAATCCAGCAGATGGACATAATCGCGCAGGCCGTACTTACCGAGTCCCCAAATTGCAGCCTGACGGATCTCGTCTCCGGCGAATGCCACGTTACCAGCGCATTCGGCTAGTAATTCAGCGCAACGCTGGGATAGTTCTGTCCCATGGAATTCTGAAAGTGCGAGGATTGATTCCATCCTGAGGTATTCCACCCGTGGGTTAGCAATGGCATTGCGAAGCAATTCCAAACCGTGGTCATTGCCAAGCCTAACCAATGAGGCTGCGGCTTCCAAAGCGACACGCCCATCTGGATCAGCGTCAGCAATAGCGGTGATGGCTGGCAAATCCGCTTCGCACCCTACAACACCAAGAGCCTTTAATGCTACGAAACGGTCAATGGGTGATTCTGATTCCAGCAAGTCTCGCGGATTCCATTGAACTTGCTCCGGGTCCGGCAAATTTGCTTTAGCCGCTGGCAAACCGGCCAAAAACTGAGAATCGCCTAGAAATTCAACTCCGACGGCAAAATATGCCGTCTTCCCACGAAGTTGGTAGGTTTGATTGCGACCCGTTGCCAATGTTGTTCTGAGGCGGGTTTCATCAACTTCTTGAACTTCCCCGTCGCTGCTCGCGACGGTTGATGGCCATTCGCGGTCACGTTCAGCCCCTTCTGATGCCGATTTGGGAGGGCCTAGTTTGCTGTGGGCTACGGTGGCGATCAGGCTTTCCACCGTAAAAAACTCCGCATTATTCGCGGCTTGAATTGTTCCATCCGCAGCTTCGCGGATGAGCACAAAGGCAATCACGTCCTCAGGCGCTAATCCTGAGTTCCACCTCCTGTCAGGATTATCCGGCGCATCGCTCATCTTTATCGCGAGCTTGCTTTTGGCTCTGACTTCGACGCGGAGACCAGTGCGGACACAAAGAAGGTCTGGAAGCCTGAGGCGTTTGACTTTTGTTTGCCAAATCTTGTTGCTGCGCGAATATCGTTCGAGTTCGATGGGTTGCAGGCCAGCACAAGCCATCAATTCCGTAACCCGGCGAGCACCGACGGCTCCCATGGTGACGAATTTTAGAAAACTGGAATCAACTTTTAGCCCCACGTGATTTGCCTTTTTGGGATTTTCCTGATGAAGACCGAGTTTGGAGCAGCTTGGAAATTGTCGTTTCCAACGCCTTTGCGATTTTTTCCATATTGTCCACGGCGATATTCCGCTCGCCGCGCTCCACGCCTCCCACGTAATTTCGGTGCAATCCGGATAATTCTGCCAAGCCTTCTTGGGAAAGACCTTTTCCAATTCTCGCTTTACGGACGTTTTGTGAGAATATTTGTCTCGCGGTTGAAATCACGTGACAATTAACTAGACGATTGGTGAAAAATACTCTACACACTATGAGTGTGATTGTTCAAAAACCTGTTTATCAAAGCGAGCTTGGGGCCGCGTTTTGCGGAGATTCCCTAAAATTGCTGGCGGAATTGCCGGATGAAAGCATCAATCTGGTGATGACATCGCCGCCTTTTGCTTTGCAGAGGGAAAAAGAATATCACGACCGATCAGGAAACAAGACTCAAGAGGATTATGTCGAATGGCTGGCAAAATTTGGATCGCTCGTTCTTCAGAAGTTGCGCCCCGATGGGTCGCTGGTTATTGACATCGGCGGAGCTTATGTGAAGGGAGCGCCGGAGCGTGCCCTTTACCCCTTCCGTGTGTTGCTAAAATTTTGCGATGATTTGGGTTTCAAATTGGCTCAGGATTTTTACTGGCACAATCCGGCGAAATTGCCTTCGCCCATTGAGTGGGTGAACAAGCGCAAATTACGGGCCAAAGATTCGGTGAATACTGTGTGGTGGCTTTCAAAGACACAATGGCCAAAGGCAGATGTGCGCAAAGTGCTGGCTCCTTACAGTGACAGGATGAAAAAGTTAATTCAGGACCCTGCTGCGTTTTACAAGCCAGCCAAACGTCCGAGCGGACACGACATCGCCGCAACCTTTGGCAAAGACAATGGTGGAGCGATTCCCCCCAATTTGCTGCAAATACCAAACTGTGAGAGCAACGGGCGATATTTGAGCGGGTGCAAAATAGTCGGGGCACAACAACATCCTGCTCGGTTTCCGGAAAAATTGCCGGAGTTTTTCATCCGGTTTCTAACTGAACCCGATGATCTGGTCGTGGATATTTTCGCCGGTTCGAACACGACTGGTGCTGTCGCCGAACGAGAACGCCGCCGCTGGCTTTCGTTTGATTTAAGCTTGGATTATTTGGCTGGCTCTGTGTTTCGATTTTTTGACACGGATTTGCCTGCGGACACGATGAAACAGATTTACGATGGAATTCTCCGTGGTGAGCCGACCGATGTTTCGCAGTTCGTCCAGCAGGCCGCACTTCTGGAATCTCCTGCGTGAATTAAAACAAATCCATTTCCACTGGCACGGAGCGGATGAGGTCGGGATGCTCGTTGCGGACGTTGTTCACTTCGCGGCTGACCGGAAGATCGGCTTTAAGAACTGACAATTTCGACTTGTCCCGGCGTCAATCCCGGCAAGAGCGCGAGAACTTTGGGCATCAACGGCAAGGTTTTATTAAGCTGCGTGCTGCCGGCCACCAGCACCACCACCGCGATTTGAAATTTGGTGGCGTTCTGCTGGAAGCTCAAGTTGCGGTCGGCGGTCAGGAAAACATCGAATTCCGCCTGCGCCAGCGCGAGCAGCCTGCCGTTTTTGATGCCGCCCCAGCCCATTTTCTGAACGGAGACGCAATCATGCCCGGTCAACGCGCGGCCCAAACGCCAGTCGAGGCATTCGTCAATGAGAATGCGCATGGCCGACGGTTTCGAGCATTTTCAACTGGCCGGCTTCAATGACGGCGATGGCCTGCGAGCGGGTGACGGTAGGGAAGCCTTCCAAGAAATCTTCAATGGATTCGCCGCCTTCCAGGGCGTCAACCAGATTTTGCAAGGGGACACGCGTGCCGACAAACACGGGCGTGCCGCCCATGATTTCGGGATCGGAGTGAACGACGCCTTGCAAATCTTCGATGGTCATCACAGGGCTAAAATACCCCTGCCGGCGGAATTGTCACCTGCAAACATGAGCGTGGGGCGTGCGGCAGTGATCTCGCCGACAATCATCATGCCCCTTCGTCCCTTGGTCTATAGGCAAACACGACGGCATTTAGTCGGCGGCCACAAAGTGAATCATTTGTGAGGCCAGGAACGCCGGCTTATGAAAATCCGCTCGCTGGAAGAACAGGAAGAAGGAGGGGCAGCGAGGCCCGTAGCAGTTGACTAGCGATATGTCAAGCTGGACCGGGAGGAGATCGAAGTGTTGTGCATGTTCCTGGCTGAACGCTACGAGCGGCCACCCGCGACAAAGACGAAGCATTCGGCCTTGTCGCCGCGCGCCGCATTGGAAAAGATCGCATAATGGCGCTGGACACAACCGCAGGCAACCGCGAAGCTTGCGCCACCCGCATGAATAAACCCGCGCTCACCCTAGTTGTCCTGGCAGCCTTTAGCCGACCCATCTTGGCGGAGCAAATCTTCGCCGTCGGCTGGCCGTCGCAGGCTTACTCCATTGATTCCGTTACGGGTGTGGCGCACGGCATTGGCACCGTTTCCCCCATCGCCGTGAATGATCTGGCCCGCAGTCCGGCCGGGGTTCTATATACCATCAACAGCACCAACCTGCTCACGGTTGATCCCGTTACCGGCGCGGGCACCGTCCTGACCCCGATCAACCTCCACAGTTCGGGCAACAGCTACATCAGCGTGCCGGCCATGGCCTTCTCGCCCGCAGGCGTTCTTTACTTGATTAACCGCGACGAAAACAGTCCCTTTCCGAGCGACCGGCTTTACACTCTGGACGTGAACACCGGCCAGGGTCAGCTCGTCGGTTTCACCGGGCTCACCCCGCACATGCAGGGACTCGCCTGCGCATCCAGTGGCACCTTATACGGCTGGCACACGGAAGTTGGACTGGTCACGATTAATACCAGCACCGGAGCCGCGACCGACGTGAATCCCGCCGTCGGCGCGACCGCCAACCTCCAATGCCTCGGGTTCTCCCCGAACGGAAACCTCTATGGCGCCCAAATGGCGCTCTATGTTCTTAACCTAAACGACGGCCTACCCTCACTGATTGGCGGCACCCTCGCCGACATTCGGGGATTGGCTTTCATTCCCCCCATTCCCGTGGCACGTCCCGAATTGACCGTCTTTACAACTCCCACCGGCATCCGGGTCTGCACCCTGACCCAAAGCAACCAGACCTACCAGTTGGAGTTCCGCACAGGTCTGGAGAGCACTAATGCGTGGGCCAGTCTCGGTCCGACCTTTCCCGGCACGGGTGCGGAGATATGCGTGACCAATCCCGTGAGCGCCAAGCACCAGTTCTATCGCATGGCCGTCACCCGGCCGTGAACCGCAGCGCCAGCCTCCGCCGCAGCCCAAGGCGTTCCAATCAATTTCACCCAGGTTGCAACCCGTTTAACTGACGCGGCTCGGCGGATCGTGCGCCTTGAGCAGGCCGATTCCGAGCAGGCTTGGCTCAAAGCGTCCAGCCCGTTCGATATTCGCGGCGGAGGAATTTATTCGCCGCCTCGGAATTCGAAAACTTCAGACTGGGTCCGTCCCACAGCAGTTTCATCAAGGTGAGATCTTCACGAAGTTGCGACCGCAAAGCCACGTTGCCGAGCAGCACGGCTTCCGTCAACGGCCCGGCCCAGTCAAAATTTGAGCCGGCCGGCTCACCGCCTTTGCAGGCGACCAGCCATTCTTCGTAATGGCCTTTTGAGCGCGGGATTTCCTTGGCCAAGTGCTCGACTTCTTTGGCGCGGGCTTCCGGGAAAACCGAATTTCCAAGGATGAATCCGTCATCGCCGATGAACAAACGTCCGTTGTCGCCCATCTCCGCATGTTGCGGCAGCCCGGCGGGACGCGGCGGACGCAAACCGCCATCATACCAAAATAATTTGCAGGCGGGCATGACGAAACCGCCGGCCATTTTGCCCGAGCGTCCTTGGACGTGCCGGTTGTTTGCCTGCGGCGTTTCGGCCCGCGCGGGGAAGTCATACGTCACCATCGAGCCGAGCGGGTAAGTCTCCGTGTTCACTCGCGTGGACGACGCCTGAACGCTGATCGGTGCGCCTAATTTTAGCGCGCGGAAAACCGGATCCATCGCGTGGCAGCCGATGTCACCCAAGGCACCTGTCCCAAAGTCCCACCAACCGCGCCATTTGAAGGGCAGATACGCCGGGTTATAAGGTCGCTGCGGAGCCGGTCCGAGCCACAAGTCCCAATCCAACGTCGCGGGAGTTGGCGGCTCCTCTTTCGGTCGCCCGATGCCTTGCGGCCAATACTCGTTGAACAAACCTTGGGAGGGGCGATCCGTCCATATATGCGCCTCGCGCACAGGGCCGATGATTCCCGACCAAACCAATTCGCACAAATGCCGGGTTGGCTCCGAAGCCTGGCCTTGGTTGCCCATTTGCGTGGCGACCTTCGCCGCGCGCGCCGCCTCCGACACCTGCCGCGCTTCCCAGACCGAATGGGTCAGCGGCTTCTCGCAATAAACGTGTTTGCCGCGCCGGACCGCTTCCATCGTGGCAAAGGCATGAAGGTGGTCCGGTGTGCCGATGACCACGCCATCAATTTCTTTCATCTCGTCCAGCATTCGCCTAAAGTCCGTGAACTTCCGGGCGTCGGGATATTTTTTGAATATGGGTGCCGCGTAATTTTGGTCCACGTCGCACAACGCCACGATATTTTCGCCGGCCATTGCGCCGATGTCGTTGCCGCCTTGTCCGCCGATGCCGATGCCGGCAAGATTGAGTTTCCCGTTCGCGGACGTGCCGCCGCGCAATCCCAAGACCGAGCCTGGCAAGATCATAAACGTGGCGGCGGAAAACGCGGTGCCACCCAGGAATCTGCGGCGGGTGATTTTATTTTGGGACGATGTGGTTTTCATATTGCTCGCGATTAAAAATATTTTGCTGCTGGTTTTCGCTTTGCCTGCATTTTCATTTTTAGCGGAAACTCACTCGCTGACGACAGGTCGCAAAACCAAATTGCGATACTCGATGTCCGTGTGATCGCCCTGCAAAAAAATTGGACCGGGGCGATCCATTTCCGGCCAAAGCGCGCCGCCGGTCGGGCCGATCACGGGCTGGTTGTCAATGATCTTGGTGCCATTCAAAGTCACCGTCGCGTGTCGCGCGACGTAGAGAATATCCACCGTCTGCCATTCGCCCGCGGGTTTCTCGGCGGCGGCGGTGGGAGTGATGCGGCTGTAAATTGCGCCCATGTTGTGCGCGTCCGGCGGCTTGCCGTAGCTGTCAAAAATCTGCACCTCGTCGGTGCCGCGAATATAAATTCCACTGTTGCCGTTCTTGGGCACGCGAACTTCAGCGTGCAGGGAAAAATCTTCAAATTCCGCCACCGTGCGCAAATTGGCGGATGAACCGTGTGCCTGGCCGGGTTCTTTTTTCTGGGTGTTAATTAAAATGCCGTCGTCGGCGTGCCAGCCGTTGAATGCGTCTGGTTCAATGGGTTTCCAACCATCCAGGTTGGTGCCATTAAACAGCGCGACGGGACCGCCGAATTTGACTTTGCTCAAATCCGGAACCGCAGGCGGCGGAGCTTGGCGATGGCCGGTGAATTCCGCGCGGTTCTCACCGCCATTTTCCTTCGGAGTGACCGTGACTAACTTGAGATTCTCACCGCCGTCCAGCGTGGCAGTGATGGTTTCAGTGATGACGATCGGCTGGCCATCGGCGGATTTGCGATCCGTTTGATGCTGGCGTGTGAGAATCAATTTACCGTCCGACAGTTGCGCGGTGTTCACCGGAAAAACGCTGCCGCCGCCCCAAAGCATTTGAACTTTTAGATCATTTGCAGCGCCAGTGACGCCCAGCCAGCCGGCACCACCTCCAGGAATGTGCAGCGACCAATAGCCGAGAAACGGGTTGTCCTCCGCGACCGCCGAGGCAATGCTCGCAAGGAACAGTCCGGAAATTAGAAGACAATTAAAAATCAGTCGGGTGGATTTCATTCCGGTCTTATCCGGCAAAACCAATTTGATTTCAAGGCAAATCACCAATAATTGGGAATTGCATCGTCCGTTAAACTGGACAGAAAGTGCCGCAAACTGCTTGCTTCCATAACGGAGTTAATACCAGTTAAATGAAATAGTGCGGGATTAAATTGAATTTGCACCAAAACCGCCTTAAAAACCTTCAGTGAAACCTTCAGTATAGGGGTTAAATCGGGTTACGCTGAATAGTGCGGAAGTTACTTGAAATCGCGTGCAAAAAGGTGCAATTTAGAGCCGTAAACAGGGCATTAGCCGCCCGATTCCGACCCTCGCCTCCAGACTTAAAATATGTAATTGAAACAGTTTGGAACACTGCCAACGGGGAGTGCCAGCAGATTTGCCAGCACAGTTTAACTCTGGCCTGCCCACCGTCACGCTGGAACCCGAACCCACATAGACGATATAGACTCCATGCCTGGCAGCGGACTTCCGAGTCCGAAACTCGCGTTGCCGTTATAAATGTATCCATTCGCCGGAATCTGTTTCGTGGGATTGTTGGTCCCGGTCTGCATCGCCACGAGGCTGCCGGCGCTGCTGGTTCCCGGCGTTCCAGGAAACACTCACGCGGGCGGCGCTGTTGGCGGTGAGCGCCAGATTTGTCGGACGCGCAGGCGGCGTGGCGATTGAATCAAAGTTGGTGGCCGTGATGCTGAAATCACTGAACTGCACGCCGATCTGGCCGTTCAACGTGGCGTGCATGATCCCGACTTGCAGCGGCAGTCCGGCGAAGTCCGACCTCGTCAAATTCGTGCCGCTGACCGCGCGGAAAAAGTCACGCCGCGCCAAGCATCCGTGCTGTTGGTCCGCTGATAAAACCGGAACACATTTCCCACCCGGTCCATCCGCAACCAGTAAGCGCCGTTCGGATAGCTGCCGTGATTGACCTGCGTCACGGTTCCATTGACTTCGCTGCGCAGATCGTTGGCAATGCTACATTCGTCAAAGCGCGTCCATGAAACATAATTCTCCTCGCCGCTCGCGGACGGATCGCCATTGGCCGAAAACGCGCGGGCCTACAGGCCCCCCATGTTGTAGGCGCTGCTGTCGAACGGCGTCACGACATGGACGATGGCGGAAAAATTTCCCTTCACGATCCGGTATAGAAAAAAGCCGTCGCCTTAAGCGCCTTCCCACTCGGTGCCCGTCGTTTGCAGCGTGAGCTTGCACGTAGCGGTGATGTTGGCATCGCATTGGACTGTCGCCACCGATGCTGCCGGAATTGGCGAACTCGCCCGCGCCAAAATACGCGCCATCCCAGATGGTGCCGGACAAGCCGTTGGTGAGATAATTTACATTTGTGTTAAAACTATCCGTGAACATGCCAGGCTGTTCCATGACCGCAGACGATCCAGCCGCCGTTGCCACCGGGACAGGATTATTTCACACCCATCATCCAGCGCTTGATGGGACGCGACAGGATTATCAGCAGCACGCCTGCGATGGTCGGCAGGATGACGATCTTCAAGTAAAGCGGCGGCCATTGGTCCACGGCACCCGATTTGAATTCGCCCGCCAGCAGTCCCGCAATCAGGTTGCCCAGCGACGTCGCCAGAAACCAGACGCCCATCATCTGGCCGACGAGCTTGCGCGGCGCGAGTTTTGTGACGGAACTCAAGCCGACCGGGCTGAGACACAATTCGCCAAAGGTGTGGAGCAGATAAGTCGTGACCAGCCAGGCCGGTGCGGCTTGATTTCCTGCCGCAACCACTTTCGCCGCCCCGGCCATCACGAGAAAACCTGCCGCGAGTAGCAGCAGGCCAAACGCGAATTTCACCGGAATCGAGGGATCAAGATTCCGCCGCGCCAGCCGCACCAAAGCGACGCAAACACCGGCGCGAAGGCGATGATGAACACCGCGCCGAGCGACTGATACCAGCCCGCCGGAATTTCGAGGTTGAGCCAGTGACGATTTGTCATCCGCTCGGCAAAAAGATTGAACGACGAGCCGGCCTGTTCAAAGCCTGACCAGAATAGCGCCGAGGCCAGAAACAAAACCAGAATCACGGCCATGCGTTCCTTTTCCACCTTGGTCAAGCCGCAAAACAGAAAGACGCTGACAAAGTAGAGCACGCCGATGCCTAGAATCACTGTCGTCATGCCGTGCGCCATCGCAATGGGATTAAGCTTCATGACGCCTGCCAGCGAAAGTCCGACGACTGCCACCGCCGCGGCGATGACGCCCATCAACCCGTAGCGTTCCGCCACGTTCAGCGGACGGTCGTTGCCGCGTTGCAAACCAGCCGAACCAAGCCGCCCGCGCGAAAATCGGAATTGAATCAGCGTTAACGCGGCGTTGATTCCAAAAGGCTGGCGGGATTCAACGCCCTGCGGTTCTGGAAGGAGCCGCCGTCGCTGTGGCATAATTCGCCCGCAGTCCAGATGCAGTTGCAGTTAGCCGGATAAAACCGCACACCAGTTGGTTCGCAAAATTTTCCACCGAAATTTCAGCCGGACAGGAAAGCTCAATGCAGTTCCAGTTCGTCGCGGCTGGGCAGCGGCGGAAACTTCTTGTGCGGCAGCGTTTGATACCAGAACGCGACGGACGCGATGTCATCCTGCAACTGCAGGTAGCGTCCGCCCGACTGCCAGCCGAGCGCCTGGATGGTGACTTTCAAATCTTTTTGAAAACGGATCGGATCGCGGATGTGCCAGCGATACAAACCGAACCGCGTTTGCGCCTCGTAATGGCCATCCGGCCGGATGACCTGTGCCAGTCCGCTGTAAGGCGTCGAAAATTCCGTGTAATGCGATTTGCCCTCCGTGTCGCGCGTGTCAAAATCGTAGGAGCCGCAGAAATAATCTTCCGTGCCCGTCCCGCAGATGGTCGGGAACTCATGGTCGCCGTCCATGAAGAATTTAATTTCACCTTCGCCCCACCAGCCGGTGCTGTGGACGCCCCACGCCAGATAAGTGCCGACGTATTGTCCCTGGCCTTCCACGCCGTCGAGAATGGTGTAAAGCCCCTTGGCCTTGAGCGGATTTTCGCGCCGGAATTGGGCGTGGAAATACGCCGCGTCCTCCGGCACCGGCGTCAGCGTGTAATTGATCTGGTAATAAATGGTCATCGGGTTGTCGTCGAGATTTTCCAGGGTGATTTTGCATTTCTTCCGAAACGGCATCTGCCAGTAGGAATTGAAGGCGCTGCCCGGGTTGACGCACACCGGCAGCGAACTGATCTGGCAAAATTTCCCCATGCCGCAGGCGAAAAAATCCCCCAGCGGACATTCGACCGACGGGTCGGTTTCGTCATCCCAATACATCCGCAATATAAACCAGCGCGTCTTGTCGAGCGGCGATGGCGTCATCCAAATCTGCTGGATCGCGCCGGGGCCGGTGATGTCCGCCAGGGTGAACGTGGCATGGGCGGGAATCCGCACATACGGCGACACCTTCCAGCCCAGGCCAAGTTCACGCGCGGCACCCTTGGCCGCCGGCCCGTTGGTGGACATGGCGGCCCGGCCCTTTTCGCCGGTGAAACTTTCAGGGCTGATGGAGCGCGACTGCGCGGCGGAGACGCGGTAAAGGTTTCCCAATTCGAGATTCAATCCGTCAAACGCATCCGCGGCCGACAGCGTTGACCCGAGGCCCGTCAAGGCCCAAACAAACAATGCTCGTAGTGCGATTTTCATGATGTTTTTTGAAATGGAGTCGCTCAAGTTTGCGCTAAAACGAATCGTCGCGCCACCATAGATTTTTGCGATGCGGAAAAGCGGTGCTGAAGCAACCGCAATCCAAACGCTCCGCGCGTGGCGGACGACGTTGGCATGCGCGAAGCGTCTGGACTGCGTGCGGTTGACCGCCGCGTTTCCATGCGGGAAAAGGCGTTTGCCAATCCAGCGGCGATGGTTGTGGCAGCGTTAAAACATTTCGACCGTCTGGCTGAAACGCCTTCTGATGCACCTTCTTTTGTCCAATGTTCAAACGATTTTGTCATTTGATGGAAAACCGTTGACGCGGATGACGGGTGGGCATGAAAATGCCACATCCAAATGAATTTGGGCCTGCCAGTTATGGTCCATCCACACAATGAACTCTATACTCTGTATCTCTTCGCAATTCCTTTGCCATCGCAGGCGGCTGTTATGGCTTTCTGTCCTGATTGGCTTCACATTCACCGCCAATGCGCAGACGCCGATTATCTGTGGGCAGACGGTTGCCAGGACAACCACATCACCGGCTCAAACTGACGTTTACAGCTACACAGGCAGCGCCGGGCAGGTATTGGCGCTTGGACTTTCGGGGCCGATTAACTGCGGCAGTCCTGCACGGTTCATGGTGGCAGACGTTTACAGTCCCAGCGGGCAGTTGTTGAGCACCTTTCAGGCGCTTTGTGACGGCGGGCGTGGAACCAGCCTGCCACTGCCCAACACCGGCACTTATACAATTCTGGTGCATGAGGCGAATTATAACGCCACCGGAAGCTATTCCTTAAGCGCCCAGTTGGTGACCGCAGGCGGATGCGGAAAGCCCATTGGTTGCGGTCAGACCGTTGGCACCAACTCAACTTATGCGGGCCAATTGGATGCTTACAGTTACACGGGCAGTGCCGGGCAGGTATTGGCGCTTGGGCTTTCGGGGCCGATTGGCTGCGGCAGTCCTGTAAGGTTCATGGTGGCCGACGTTTACAATCCCAGCGGGCAGTTGTTGACCACCATTCAGGCACTTTGTGACGGCGGCGGTGGAACCAGCCTGCCACTGACCAACACCGGCGCTTACACAATCCTGGTGCATGAGGCGAATTATCGCGCCACCGGAAGCTATTCCTTAAGCGCCCAGTTGGTGACCGCAGGCGGATGCGGAAAGCCCATTGGTTGCGGTCAGACCGTTGGCACCAACTCAACTTATGCGGGCCAATTGGATGCTTACAGTTACACGGGCAGTGCCGGGCAGGTATTGGCGCTTGGGCTTTCGGGGCCGATTGGCTGCGGCAGTCCTGTAAGGTTCATGGTGGCCGACGTTTACAATCCCAGCGGGCAGTTGTTGACCACCATTCAGGCACTTTGTGACGGCGGCGGTGGAACCAGCCTGCCACTGACCAACACCGGCGCTTACACAATCCTGGTGCATGAGGCGAATTATCGCGCCACCGGAAGCTATTCCTTAAGCGCCCAGTCGGTGACCGCTGGGGGATGCGGCAGGCCAATTGCCTGCGGCCAGACCGTCGGCACCAATACTACTTATTCAGGCCAGTCGGATGCTTACAGTTACACGGGCAGTGCCGGCCAGGTATTGGCGCTTGGGCTTTGGGGGCCGATTAGTTGCGGCAGTCCTGCAAGGTTCATGGCGGCGGACGTTTACAGTCCCAGCGGGCAGTTGTTGACCACCTTACAGGCGCTTTGTAACGGTGGCGGGGGCGGCAGTCTGCCACTCCCCAGCACCGGCAATTATACAATTCTGGTGCATGAGGCAAATTATCGCGCGATTGGAAGTTACAAATTGAGCGTTCAATCCAGCGGCGAGTGCAGCCCGCCACTCCTTTGCGGGCAATCTGCGAACAGTCAGATTAGTCTTGCCTCCGAGGTTGATGGTCTGTCCCTAACAGCAGCCGCTGGCGCGACAGCAGTTCTGAATTTCGGCGGATTTAGCGGCGTGCAATTTGATTTCTACGATCCGACCGGCAACATAGTCTTCACGAAGTATTCGGGGAGTTCCACCAATTATCATTTTGGAAGCGCTGGAACTTACACTCTGGTCGTGCATGACGATAATTACACCGACACTGGCAGCTATTCGGTCACCCTCATCTGTATCGGGTGTTTCTATTCGATTAGCCCAAACAGCGTGGCGCTCGGAGGGGCTGCCACGAATGGCACCCTAGCTGTCACGGCTTCGCCTGGCTGTGGCTGGACCGCTACGCCTGACATGAGTTGGCTGACGATTACGAATGGGGCCACCGGATCGGGCAATGGCACGGTCAGCTACATGGTTGATGCCAACCCGACGCTGAATCCTCGCACAGGAACGATGACGATCGCCGGAGCAACTTTTACAGTGAACCAAGCTGGTGCATTCAACCTGCTGACCGGGCACGACATCGGCAATCCAGGTCCTGCCGGCAGCTTTGGTTATTCCAACGGCACTTTCAGTGTGACTGGTTCTGGAGAAGACATTGAAGATACATTGGATGCCTTCTATTTTGTGCATCAACCGCTAAATGGGGACGGCCAAATTGTGGCGCGCGTCACCAGTCTGGTCGGCCCCTATGACCCGGCTGCCGAGGCTGGCGTGATGATTCGTGAGAGTCTTGATTCCGGCTCAAAGCATGCCTTTCTCCGGGTGGACACCAAGACCAATTCAGTTTTCAGGCGGCGTTTGGAGACCACTGCCTATAGTCGAGAGACAGCGTATGCGCCAACGAATCGTCCGTGGCTGCGCCTTATGCGCATGGGTAACACCTTCATCGCGCAAGTTTCAACCAACGGCGTGGATTGGGAACATGTGTGGTTCACCACCGTGAGCATGTCAAACCAGGTGCAAATCGGGATGGCCGTCACAGCACATCATAACAACTCCTATGCGACTGCCACACTCGACAATGTTTCCATCGGGTCGTTAAGCCCTTTGCCCGGCGCATGGCCGCTCCCGGCGCCAAAGATTCTGCTCGGTGGAGAAAATGGAGGGATGGCTGAATTCCAGCGCGTGGGTGGCTTTAAGTTCCTCCTTGGCGGCATCGTTGGTGATTATTTCAATATCAAAGCCACAACCAACCTCGCTACTCCCTTCGCAAACTGGTCAACCTTCGCAACTGTGACTAACACATACGGGGTGTTGCCCATTCTTGATTCAGGGGCGTTGACGAATCAACAACGGTATTATCGCCTGCAAAAAGTCGGGCCGTAATAGGCGGCGAGCTACTAATGCAACCATAAAGTCTATCGGGCCGGGGAATTCCCCGGCCCGATTTTAGAAGTTCAGTTTGCAGTATTGATCCAAATAAAACGCCAACGACGGTCGCCACAAAATTATGAAAACAAAATCAACCGGAGAAATGATGCCAAACCAAATGATCGGTCTGCTGGGCTTGGTTTTCGCCGGGCTGTTTCTGGCCGGCTGCGCCACCAATAGCGCCGTCGCGCGGATGAATCAACCGAATCGGAGTCTGGTAGTGGTGCCGGTCAAAGGTCAACCCATCAGCGTGCGCAGCATCCATGCTTCGACCGCTATCGGTTTTGGCATAATCGGCGGACAGATCGAGCAAGCGGCAACGACCAGTTCCTCCGGAGCCCTCTGCGCGCGCCTGAACCAAGACGCCAGTTTTGACGGTGAACGGATTCTGGCGGAAGAGTGTGCCAAGCTTCTCCAAGCTTCACCCAAGGTGGCGTTCCGCGCGGTGACCGTTCAACCGACGGATGCGGCGATGCCGGGCGTCAAGGACATGGAAGCCAGCGAACAACAGCGCTTCAAAGTCAATTGCCCTAACGTCTTCAAGTGGAGCGGTAATCTTTCCGAATGGAAAAAAGGTCCGCCCGTTGCCGGCAACGTCTCCGCCACGGGCCAGCACACCGTATTCCTGGAAGTCACTTTCAGGATGGTGGTCCTGAACCACCACGACAAGATTGACCCAGCGATACTTGATGTGCGCCTGGTAGATGCGGAAACTGGTGAGATGCTTGGCTTTAGCAGTTCCGCTGAGACCTACAAGATCACCGCCGTGACCGGCGACATCGATCTGGGGACCTTTGAGTCGGATTTCCGAAAATGTATGAATGAATCCGCGCGGAAAATGCTGGGTGATTTGAACCTCTTGTGAGAGGAGATGGGGCAGCCCGCAGGGTTGACACAAATTGCCCGCTTTCAGCAACGCGCTGACGGATACGTTCGCGTTGTGGAAAAGCGGCGCTGAAGCGACCGCAGTCTCCCGCGAGGCGGGACTTCGCGCGGTTGCCCGCCGTTTTTGCAAGCCGGCAGAACGCTTTTGCCAATCCAGCGGGTGCGGCTGGTGACAGCCGTTAAATTTACTTTACTGGCGGGCAACCTCTGATAAGCTCGTCGGCCTTGTTTGCCAGTCAAACACCGACAAATTTAATTTTATGGCTAAACTCACGGTTCGTGATCTTGATGTTAAAGGCAAACGCGTTTTTCTGCGCGTGGATTACAACGTGCCGCTTGAAGAAAAAGACGGCAAGATGGTCATCACCGATTCGACGCGCATTGTCGAAACGCTGCCGACGCTGAAACTGTTGGTTGAAAAAGACGGCAAGCTGATTTTGACCGCGCACCTCGGTCGTCCCAAGGGCAAGCGCGATGCCACAATGTCGCTTGCGCCCGTGGCCGTGAAACTTTCCGAACTGCTCGGCAAACCCGTGGCGTTCGTGGACGATTGCATCGGCGAAAAAGTCGAGCAGGCTGTGGCCGCGATGAAAGACGGCGACGTGACCCTGCTCGAAAACGTCCGTTATTACAACGAAGAGGAAGCCAACGATCCGGCGTTCGCCGAGAAGCTGGCGAAGGTCGCGGATGTTTATGTCAACGACGCGTTCGGCGCGGCGCATCGTGCACACGCGAGCACGGAAGGCGTGGCCCGTTTCGTCACCAAGCGCGGCGGCAAGGCGGCGGCGGGTTTGTTGATGGAACGCGAATTGAAATTTCTCGGCGACGAACTGGAAAAACCGGCGCGTCCGTTTGTGGTCATTCTCGGCGGAGCGAAAGTTTCCGACAAGATCAAGGTCATTGACCGCCTGCTCGATAAGGCAGACACGATTTTGATTGGCGGCGCGATGGCCTACACCTTCCGCCTGGCGCAGGGTTACAAAACCGGCAAATCGCTCGTCGAGCCGGACGCGATTGAAATCGCCAAATCCGCGCTGGTCAAGGCCAAGGCCAGGAACGTGAAATTTCTTCTGCCGGTGGACGACGTCGTCGCCAAGCCGTTCAAGACCGACAAGCTCGACAAGAAGGGCAAGGCGATCATTGAATGGCAAAATCCGACCGTCAGTTCCGACCTGAATGTTCCGGCGGAAACGGCGGGTCTGGACATCGGCCCGGCCACGACCAAGGCGTATGCCGCCGAGGTTGCCAATGCCAAGACGATTTTGTGGAACGGTCCGATGGGCTTGTTCGAGAACAAACAGTTTGCCGCCGGCACCAACGCCGTGGCGCAGGCCGTGGTGGACGCCACGCAAACGCACGGCGCGAAGAGCATCATCGGCGGCGGCGACAGCGTGAAGGCGCTGAACAAGGCCGGCCTTGGAGACAAGGTGACGTTCATGAGCACCGGCGGCGGCGCGAGCCTGGAATTTTTGGAAGGCGCGGTCCTGCCCGGCGTGGCGGCGCTCTCGGAGAAATGAATTTAACGCAAAGGCATAGCGCGGCGAAGCCGCAACCCAAACGGGGCGTGGCCGTGTAGTGGCACGGGCGTCTCGCCCGTGAGTTCCCGCATGGGGTCAACGTTGTAGCAACACACGGGCGAGACGCCCGTGCCACTACGCTGCGGAACCCGGGGACAGGGGAATGAGTGTCAGCGGAATGGCAAACATTCCGCTGACACTCATTCCCCTGAAGGTGCGGTCTTGGCAAACCTCCGGGTGCTCTATGCTAATCGCGCTATGCTTTTGCATCTTGGCGACTCGGCGTTAAAAATCACGAACGAGAACGAAATCAGCAAGGTCATTGTTGACGCTGCGATTGAAGTTCATCGTGAATTGGGCGGGCCGGATTTGTTGGAGGGAATTTATGAAGAGGCGTTGGTGGAAGAGTTGATCGAACGGGGATTGAATGTGGAACGGCAACTGCAAGTGCCCATTGTCTATAAAGGCAAACGCCTCGGAACGCCGTTGCGACTGGATTTGAAAGTGAATGGACTGGTTTTGGTTGATGACAAAGCGGTGACGGATTGGAATCCGATTTTTGAGGCGCAGATGTTGACGTATCTGCGGCTGACTGGACTGAAGCTGGGTTTGGTCATCAATTTTGGTGAGCGTTATGTGAAGAATGGAATTCACCGGGTGGTGAATGGTTTCTAAAAACTTTGCGCCTTTGCACCTTGGCGTCTTTGCGTTAAAATTTTATCAACATGAATAAAGAAAGAAAATTGATCATTGCCGGCAATTGGAAGATGAACAAAACCGTGGCCGAGGCGCTGACGCTGGTCGGCGACTTGAAACGGGAACTCGCCACCGTGAAGGAAGTGGACGTCGTGGTCTGTCCGCCCTTCACCGCGCTGGAATCAGTTTCCAAGGCGGTCATTGACTCCAACATCCGTCTGGGCGCGCAAAACATGAGCGAGAACAACTTTGGCGCGTTCACCGGTGAAACCTGCGCGGGCATGTTGAAGGAATTTTCCGTGCGCTACGTCATTCTCGGCCATAGCGAACGCAGGCAGTTCCAGAAGGAATCCGACGCGCTCATCGCCAGGAAGGCGGCGGCGGTTCATGCGGCGGCGCTCAAGCCGATCGTGTGCGTGGGCGAAACCCTGGCCGAACGCGAAGGCGGCCAGATGGAAAAAGTTTTGGGGACGCAGGTGCGCGGCAGCCTCGCCGGCCTGACGAAGGAGCAGATGGTGGAAACCGTCATCGCCTACGAACCCGTCTGGGCCATCGGCACCGGCAAGACGGCGACGACGCAGCAGGCGCAGGACGCGCACGCCTTCATCCGCGCGCAGCTCGCGAAGCTGTTTGACGAGGCCACCGCGAAGAAAGTCCGCATCCAATACGGCGGCAGCGTCAAGCCGAACAATGCGAATGAACTGATGAGCCAGCCGGACGTGGACGGCGCCCTCGTCGGCGGCGCCGCATTGGAAGCAAGAAGTTTTGCTGACATCGTCAAGAATTCCATTTAACATCCAACCATTATGAGTTTTGTCGTAGGCATTTTAACCTTGTTGCTGGTCATTAATTGTCTGTTGTTGATCCTGCTGGTGCTGGTGCAACTTCCGAAAAAAGACGCGGGCGCGGGCATGGCTTTCGGTGGCGGCACGGCGGACGCGCTGTTTGGCGCCGGCTCCGGCAATGCGCTGACCAAGATCACCAAATACACGGCGGTCGTTTTTCTCGTGCTGTCCTTGTTCCTGGGCTATGTGCAAAGCAAGATCCGGAACGAGAGCAGTCCATCGCAGTTCACCAAGCTGGTGGAGCAAAAACAGCAGCAGACGCCCGTGGCCGCGCCTACCCCGCAGCCCAAGCCGCAAGCCACGCCGCCCGCTGCCAACAATCTGCTTTCGACAGTTCCAGCCGTGATGACAAACGCAGCGGAAGCCGCCGTTGCCACCGGCACCAATGCGGCGAAATAATCAGTAACTTTTCACCAAACGCGCCTGTTGGATTTTCCGACGGGAGCGTTTTCAGTTTACTTGCTGGCTTGGGAATTGCCCGCCCTGCCAGCCAAATATAGCGATTCCCAACAACTTTGGGACAGGTAGGGCGCGTCGCTCCGCGCGCGCCGTCGCTTGCCAACCAACACGTCCTGCTTCACCACAACGGCGCCTGCCAAATGTGCCAAGGTTGATTTTAACTGCTATAATCCCGAATCCGCCACTGCAAAAATGGCGAGCAATGCTGCGTCGTCGCTTTGTTCCGTAATGGCCAGCAGGCGTCAAAATCTCTTTCCAGCTTTCGCAACTCGCGGACACCTTGTTGTGCCAGGGCTTTTGCCTCGGAGTTTTTCCCGGCGGCAACCGCCTGCTGCCACCGCATGAACTGGCACGACTGCTCCGCCATCCGCGCCGCCAAATCCAGTTCCACCGCCAGGATGATTCCTGAATCAGACTTTGGCTTCGCCTGCCGCATTATCGCCCGCTGTTTCTGGATTTCGCTCAAAGTGGCGGCAATTTTTTTCGCGGGGATTTTGGCAAACCATTTCAACCCGTTCCGGCAAAACAGTTCGCGATCTTCCGGCTTTGGCGCGGCGATGACCGTGCCAAGCGGCGTTTCATTCACCGCCTTCACGCCGAGTTTCTGATGCACAAAACCGAGCTTGAATCCGGCGTCAGCAACTTTGCCGGTCGGATCTTCAAACACATCGCGGCTCAAGACGGAAATGAGTTGCCTCTCGTCCAAAGCCTTGACATTCCAAGCCAGCGCCGCACCGGCGGCGAACAACGGCCAGCTTACGGCCAGCGGCTGCGGATGACCGCCGTCACCCCAGTCCGTGTTGAGAAAACCACGCGCGCCAAACTTTTTTCCAGCTTTGGCGGCGGCGCGCAAATTGGCGAGCGCGTTGTCATGCCGGCCCAGCAAAGTTTGCCACGTCGAGGTGCCGGGGCAGACGTAGAAAGGAATTTTCGCCTGCGCAAATCGCGCCGCCTCTTTTGCAAACGGATGATCCGCCTCGTAGCCCCAGTTCAGCGCGATGACATTTTTCGGAAGTTCGCGAATGAGCGCCGGGTATTTCAAAATGATGTCGCCCCAGAACATCATCGTTTTTTTGCGGCCAGAAACCTGGCGGTGGATCTTTTTGAGAAAATCAAAATAGACGCCGCCTTGGCCTTTGACGGCACACAGTTTTTTGCTCTGGCCTTTGCCCAGGTCCCAGGTCTCGTCGGCGCCGATGTTGAAAAACTCGCTGGAAAAATTCGGCAGCAGTTCGTCAAAAAGGCCGCGCAAAAAGGGCAGGGTGCCGGGATGATTCGGGGCGAGCGTGGTCGGGCGGCGGAGAAAATCTTTTGTCTCCGCCTCATACGGCTCGGAAAGTTCACCGAGTTTTTTCAGCCGCGAATCTTCAAGAAAACAGCGCAGATGACCAAAGGAATTTTGATTCGGCACGAGGTCAATGCCGAGTTCACGGCAGCGCGCGTCGAGCTTGCGGATTTCCGCGCCGGTCAGCGCGCCCCAGCTTTGCCAGACGGATTTGTATTGGCGATAGGCGAAGGTATGCTCGGTGTAAAGCTGCAGTTCGTTGATTTTTAAACCGGCCAGTTTTTCGGCGAGATCAACCAAGGTTTCCAGCTTGGGAACGCGACCGCGCGAGATGTCCAGCATCACGCCGCGCCGCGCAAAATCCGGCCAGTCGCGAATTCTAAGGCAGGGCAGGCGGCGGCCGTATTGGCGCAGCAATTGCCGCAAGGTCGCCGTCGCCGCGCGCAGCCCCGGCGGTTCGCGGAAGAAAATTTCCATGCCGTGTTTTGAAATTATCAACGCGTAGCCTTCAGCATGATTCGGCGCAGAATTGCTGCGAACGACTTTGATTGAGGCCAGCGATTTCTGTCTGGGCAAAATGAATTTCCCGGCCCGCACTTTCAGAAAGCGCGGGCAAGGCAGCAGATTCAAGTTAATGCGGTTTGGCATAGGCGCTCAATTAGCCACAGATTGAACCCGGACGAAATACGGAAATTCTTTCTTTCACCTTGGGCTTTGACAGCGTCCGGCGAAATCGTAACATCGCCCGGCTCATTACAGCATGAACACAACCGCGATTTTTCCGATCATTCTTTGGCAGTTCGTCGCTGCCGGCTTCACTGCCGCAGCGGACGAATTAACCACCAATCCGGCGGCAACGCCGCCACGGGTGCCGGCCTTTTCGGTGGACTACATGGATCGCTCGGTTAATCCGGGCACTGACTTTTACCATTTCGCCGACGGGCAATGGTTGAAAAACAATCCCGTGCCGGCGGACAAATCGCGCTGGGCCTCCTTCTCCGAACTGGCGGAGCGCAACTGGTATTTGATCCACGAAATTCTCGATGCCGCCGCGCTCGAAAGTAAATCGCTGCCGCAACACTCGCCTCGGCGCGAGGTTGGCGATTTCTTCGCCTCGGTCATGGACACCAACCGGATTGAAAAGCTCGGCCTCAAGCCGATCGCCGACGACCTGAAAAAAATTGACCGGATCAAATCCACGAAAGACCTGTTCGCGCTGCTGGCCGATCTTCATCAACGCGGCATCGGCGGAATGTTTGGCGCGGGCTTTGGACCAGACTCGAAAAACAGTTCCATTTACGCGGTCGAGCTGGGGCAGGGCGGCCTTTCGCTGCCTGACCGTGATTATTATCTCAAGGACTCCTTTGCCGAGAAGCTTAAACAATATCACGACCATCTGGTGAAGATGTTCGGGCTGCTCGGTGAAAAATCTGGCGTCGCCGAGGCCGATGCCGCCACCGTGATTGCGCTGGAAACCGAACTGGCCAAGGCCAGCCGCACGCGCGTGGACTTGCGCGACCCGAACAAGAATTACAATAAATTCACCGGCAATGAACTCGCCGCCAAAACGCCGGCGTTGTTGTGGAGCCTCTATTTCGCCGACCGGAACCTGACGGAACCCGCCTACGAAATTGTCGGCCAGCCGGAGTTTTTCGCGGCGGTGAATCAGCTTGTGCAGGCGCGGCCGCTGGCGGATTGGAAAGTTTATCTCCGCTGGCATTTGTTGCATGGCAGCGCGTCGTTTTTGCCGGCGGCGTTCGAGTCCGAAAATTTCAATTTTTACGGCAAGGCCTTGAGCGGCCAGCCCGAACAGGAACCTCGCTGGAAACGCGCGGCGCATGCCATTGACGGCAGCATTGGCGAGGCGCTCGGCCAGCTTTACGTCGAGAAATTTTTTCCGCCGGAAGCGAAGGCGCGCATGAATGAACTCGTGGAAAATCTGAAAGCCGTGTTCAGCGACCGGCTCGATAAAGTTCCGTGGATGACGGATGCGACGCGCGCCAAAGCCAAGGCCAAGTTCGTCCGTTTCACGCAAAAGATTGGCCACCCGGATAAATTCCGCGATTACTCGGCGGTGGACATTCGGCGTGACGATCTGCTTGGCAATGTCCGTCGCGCGGCCGTGTTCGAATCACAGCGGGAGATTGCCCGCGTGGGCAAACCCGTGGACCGGACCGAATGGCACATGACGCCGGAAACCGTCAACGCCTATTTCAATCCGCAGCAGAACGAAATTGTTTTTCCCGCCGGCATTTTGCAGCCGCCGTTTTTTGACGTGACGATGGATGACGCGGTGAACTACGGCGCGATCGGCGTGGTGATCGGTCACGAAGTGACCCACGGTTACGATGATCAGGGGCGCAAATTCGACGCCGAAGGCAACTTGAACGACTGGTGGACCGAGGCCGACGGCAAGTCCTTCGATGCCCGCGCGCAATTGGTCGTGGACGAATACAACGCCTTTGAGCCGCTGCCCGGCCTGCATGTGAACGGCAAGCTGACGCTCGGCGAAAATCTGGCCGACCTCGGCGGCATTCACATCGCCTACGAAGCCCTGCAACGTGTGCTGGCCAAAGACCCGTCAAAACGCAAGACCATTGACGGCTTCACGCCGGAGCAAAGATTTTTCATCTCCTTCGCGCAGGTCTGGCGCACGAATGTCCGGGAAGCGGAAGCGCAACGGCTCGTCACCGTGGACCCGCATTCCCCGGGACAATTCCGCGCCTACGGCCCGCTCCTCAACGTGCAGGAATTTTACGATGCCTTTGCCATCCAGCCGGGCGGCGCGATGTGGCTGCCGCCGGAAAAACGCGCGGTCATTTGGTGACAACAGGCGCGGATATTTGAAACACCAAAGCCGGAGTATGGCAGTTAAAATCCACATTGACACACTTGGCGGGTAGGGCGCGTCGCTCCGCGCGCGCCGCCGCTTGCCAACCAACACGTCCTGCTG
>ODAK010001767.1_pt1 | contig 23209 bp, 19 predicted proteins | sample 1539591 | NCBI WGS metagenome assembly ODAK01 (sample SAMEA3539303, study PRJEB22396) | soil metagenome | biome: tundra; feature: field; material: soil | place: USA | collected 2010-05 | depth 0.15 m | reverse complement strand
GGGGAGAGGGTGGCCTTTGGCCGGGTGAGGGGGATTTGTTTTACATCGGAAGCAAATTAGTATAATAATTTATGGCAACGCAATCCTATTTTATGCGGTTCGTTTTTTTGATTTTATCAAGTGTGTTCGCCACAGTTGCCAGGGCCGCGACGATAACGTCAGATCCGGCAATCCCGCCGCCGGTCAGCGTGACCAATCAAAATTACTGGGCGGTTGAGGATGCGAGGGAACGTGAAAAGTTGCCGATCTATTTGACGATTCCGGCGGCCAGACCGGAAGAATTGACTCCCGCCAACGGCTATCCGAAACGGAAAACCTTTCTGACCTGGCAGCGCTCGCACGGCGACAACAGCGGGGCGCGTTACTCTGCGCTCGACCAGATCAACCGCCAGAATGTGACTAATCTGCAAATAGCCTGGGTCTATCATTCAAAAGACGGCAGCAACGCGATCCAGTGTAATCCTATCATCGTGCGCGATATTATGATTGTCCCCACCCCGGGTAAGTTCGTCGTGGGCGTGAACGCGGAAAATGGCCAGGAACTGTGGCGCTTCAAACCGGAAGGGCGTCCGGCATTTCGCGGGATGATCTATTGGCCCGGCAGTTTCTTTGCCGGTGAGCGGATCCTGTTTTGCGCCGGTAAATATCTTTATGCTCTGAATCCAAAAAACGGTGAAGTAATCGCCCATTTTGGTCTCGCGGGGCGGGTGCTCCTGCCCGGACAGGCGGAAGATGAATTTGGCGCCGCCACCGCCGGGCCGGCCATCTTTGACCATACCATCGTTGTGCCCGGCTTTGAGAAGGATGTCTGGGGATTTGATGTTGTGTCCGGCAAGCAGAACTGGACCTTTCATACGGTGCCGCACCCTGGCGAATTTGGTTACGACACCTGGGATCGAACTGAAAGTTATGGAGCAAATTGCTGGAGCGGCATGGCGATGGATGAGGTCCGAGGCATTGCTTACATCACCACCGCGTCGGCCAAGCCAAATTTCATCGGGGCGTGGCATCGCGGGGACAATCTCTTTGCCGATTGCCTGATCGCCCTCGACGCGCGCACGGGCAAACGTCTCTGGCATTTCCAGGAAATTCCGCATGACATCTGGGACCGCGATATTCCCGCGCCGCCCAATCTTAGCACCATTACCCACGCTGGCAGAAGGGTGGACGTGGTCGCAGTTCCAACCAAGAATGGCGACACGTTGCTGCTGGACCGGGTGACGGGCAAGCCGATTTTTCCCTTTCGGATGCGCCGCGCGCCGACAAGCGATCTGCCGGGCGAAGTGACGGCACCCTATCAACCGGACCCGGAGCTGCCGGAGCGGTTTGCAAAAATGGAATTCACCGCCGCAGACCTTACAGACCGAACACCGGAAGCAGCCCAGTTTGTCGCCACCCGATTCAAAAGCGCCACCACCGGTTTTTTCCGGCCCGCCAGCGCCGGGCATCCCAACTTGTATTTTGGGATGGATGGCGGCGCCGAATGGTCCGGGGCGTGTGTTGACCCTGAGACTGGCCGGCTCTATGTCAGTGCGAACCATGTCGGCTGGCTGATCTCTGTCTTTCGTGACGAAGATCCGCCGGACGATCCATCGGCTCCGAAGACACCGGGCCGGATGGTATTTGAAGTTAGTTGCGCGCCCTGCCACGGTGCAAACCGGCTGGGAATTGGCGTGGCGCCGCCGTTGCGCGGTTTGCGTTTTCGGCTTTCCGACAATGATGTAAAAAACCAGGTGCGAACCGGCAAAAATGGCATGCCTGCATTTCCTGCTTTGAGCGAAACCAATCTCACGGCGCTCTTGGATTATCTGATGATCCGTGACCGTCCATCACCGCCTCCGACTGCCACCAGCGAACGTCCGCGCTATAGTTTCACCGGTTATCCGAGATTCCTCGATAATGAAGGCTATCCCGCGAACAAGCCACCGTGGGGCACGTTAAATTGCCTTGATCTCAATACCGGCAAGCTCGTCTGGAAAGTTCCCCTGGGTGAATATCCGGAACTTGCGGCCGAGGGAGTTCCAAAAACCGGGACGGAAAATTATGGCGGGGCGATCGTCACCGCTGGTGGCCTGCTGTTTTGTTCCGGCACCCGAGACTCTAAAATTCGTGCCTTCGACAAGGAGACCGGCGCGGAACTGTGGGCTGGCAAGCTGCCTTGGGTTGGCATTGCGCCGCCGGCCACCTACCAGGTGAAGGGCCGGCAATTTGTCGTCATTACCTCGACCGGCAACAAACTTGGCAAGCAAAGTGAGTATGGCGATGCCTACGTCGCATTTGCGTTGCCAAAATGAAAATCAAAAGGATTTCAACTATCCGCACACGCCAAACAAATCAGGTGGCCCTGCTTTTGGCCACCCCGAGGTTCGGAGCCTGAAATGGCAAGAAGTCCATAAATGTTCTCAGGCTGATTGATCTTATTCTTTTTATTCTCGCAAAGAAAATGAAATCTGGCGAAACGAGTGTCGGGAAACTGACCCGCAAGGCAAACAACCGACGGGCATTTCAAACGAAAAAATTGGAATTATTTTCGACTTTGGCAAAGCTTCCATGGTCTGCCCCGGTTGAGATTTGGAGGGTTTGAATGACCTGATTAAATGATCCCAACCCTACCTGTGAAGCGCAGACGCCGCAGCCACGTTTCTACAGAGCAAAAGCTCGCCATCCTTCAACAATTGCAAGCCGGCACGCCTGCAGCTGAACTGCACCGCATCCACAGCCCGTAAGCCAGCACCCTTTGTCGTTGGAAGCAGCCACTGGGTCGTGGCCTGTGTGACCACGGAGAACCATTTTTATCCCAAATAACCATTGTCTTTTGCGTTGCCACCAAGCCTTGATGGATTACGATGATTGGCGCTGACCAAACATGGCTTTCAAAAACAAAAAAATGAGCGAAGGCACCCAACCACAAAAGGATCGTGATCAAGAGTTGGGAGCCCTTACCAAACAGGAACGGAAAGCAAAGGGGAAATGGGTATCATTTAAGAAAGCACTAAGAGCAGATCGAAGCATTGATCCAGATTGTGCGGATGAAAAATATCGCGAAGAAGAGGCGAAATATGAAGAGACGATGAAATTGATTAATGCCCAGCGCGGACATTAGCTGATTTGGATGTGAGATACTTGCCATCAAAATAGACGCTCTACTTAGACTAACAGATGACAAGTTTACTTGGTAATTCATCCTCAACTACAAACCGAAAAATCTAAAGCAGTCCGGCGAACAAATTCCGCTTGTCACCTCATGGCTCAGTTCTTGAGTGGATCTGATCACCACGGCCCGTCCATCATGCTTCAGTTATTCAGCAGTAGTGGCCTAATGAGCGCCTTCAAACCGCTTAGTGACTGGCAGAATCTGGTTGTGGTTTGTCCCAGTTTTGTTGTTTGATGATTTGTTCGAGCTGGACTTTTGGTTCAGCATCTTCGGCAATCACACCGAAGCGGGCCAGGTATGCGCCGACATCCCGCAGATGTTTAACCTCGTCCTTTTTTGCAGCCAGCTTTTCCGGAGAGAGTTGTTGAAGATTAGTCAAGTATTGCTGCGCCAGATCCGCCGCCCGCTGCATGGCCTGCTCATCACGTTCGTAAACCAGCGACTCGGCCAGACGAAGCATTTCCGGCACGGGGGCGGCCGGATTTTTAAGTTTCTCGGCATCCGCCCGGAGGCCGGCGGCAATGGCCGCACGCTTGACGGTGGTGGCTTCAGCCGTGAGCGAGCCATCGGTGCCGCCCTCAATCGCGCGCGGAGGCAAAGGGCGATACCAGATGTTCCGGTAGCGGACTGGATTTCCGTGGTCCTGCAATTTCAACGGGCCGGTTTCTGGAAAAGCACCTGGTTTGCTGCGTGCCCGGTGCCCGGTGCCCCCTTCAAGCATGGTGTTATCTTGAACCAAAACGCCGTTCAACAAGACAGTGACATGGCCCGGATCCAAGGCGATTCCGTCCTTATAGACGGGGCGACGGAAGACAATGTCATAGCTCTGGAACTCGCCCGGCGGACGCAGGGCGTTCGCCATTGGTGGATTGACGCCATATAGCGAACCAGCAAATCCATCGGCATAAGTAGGGTTGTTATAATTGTCCAGCACCTGGATCTCAACCAATCCCATTAGAAACACACCGCTGTTGCCACGGCCCTGGCTTTCACCTTGAACTTTCGTTGGCGCCGCCCATTCGACATGCAACTGACAATCACCGAACTTATCCTTGGTCCGAATGTAGCCGGAACCGGGGACACATTCCATGGCACCGTTCTTGACCACCCATTTTGTGGGCACGCCCTGCCCCTCGTCGGCTTCCCACTTGGAAAGATCCGCGCCGTCGAACAAGACCACGGCGTCCGAGGGCGGCTTGCCCGGTTGTTCCTGGGAGCTGAACGTGCCCGGCATGACCAACGCGGGCTGCGGCCGGTTTCGATCGTGGACCGCCCAGGGATGATGTGCATCCGGCGCATCCCCGTAGAAGGGCGATCCAACATCGGCGGAACAGACTGGCACGGCAAGGGTCAGCAGGGTTAAAGCGACAGTCGAGGTTGGATTTAGCTTCATAAAATAATGCGATTGATGTTGCGGAATTTAGGCGGTTGCCGCGACAAAGTCCAGTGTTGTTGTCAGAGTGGACGTTCAGGGCAAAGCAGCGCTGGAGGCAATTTTTGCAGTTGTTTGAGCTCCCGTGAATTTTTACAACTCGCTTTGTTTCCCTTCGCAAAAAAGCGGTTCACCACTTCGGCCCTTCGCCGTCTCAAAAACATTTTCGCTATTCTCCGAATTTGCGAGCTTTATCCATACTTGATTGTTAGGAGTCATTCGGACGATGCGTGACTTAACCCGGATTCCGAAGTAGCGGCGGCCATTTCGGTGGGTAGCACAGGCCACTGGCCTGTGCCGAGCGGCGACCCGCCGCTCGGAACGGGGAAAGCGCCCGGAATTTTCCGCGCCTCGGTTTTCAGTGCCAGCGTCCGGTCCCTTCCGTCCGGCCAGTGGCCGGACGGCACAGGCGGGTCGCCTGTGCTACCGATTCCTATTTCGGAGTTCGGGCTTAACATAGTTGCCCCAAAATGATTCGCCAGATCGGAAGGCGTCGAATTGTCCGCTATGAGAATGTTGGACTGGCCGCCGGATGTTTCAGGATTAAAATGACAATCGAGATCCGCTTCCACCGGGTTCAAGCTTGTTGTGGCACGAAAGGCGCGGCAGAATCTGACCGGCATGAATCTGTTCGCCAACGTGTCTCTGCTGGCAACCATCGCGTTTTCGGGAATTGCCGACGACATGGCTCAACCAAATATGAATCCCCGTTTTCAAAAATATACGCTCGACTACCACACGCCGGTGACACTGACGTTTCAGGCCAAACTCGAGGAGATAGATGCCGGGTTGCGCGCCAAATATGGCATGACGACCAACCAGACGGCGCTGGGAGTGCTGGATTTGAAGACGCTTCATCTGGCGATGATTCACCCTGACCGTGAAGAATACGCCGCGAGCGTCGCCAAGATCGGCATTTTACTCGCCTACTTTCAACTCCGTCCGGCAGCCACGAACTTGGACGCGACGACGCGGCATGGGCTGGGCTTGATGATCAAGGCTTCCAACAACGAAATGGCCGCAAAATTTTCCCATGAACTTGGCTTGAAGCAAATCCAGCAGGCACTCAACGCGGATCATTTTTACGACGCGAAGCACGGCGGTGGCCTCTGGGTTGGCAAACATTACGGCAAAGACACTGAACGCATGGGTTCCCCCGTCGGTGACCATTCTCACGCTGCGACCGTGCGGCAGTTGCTGCGGTTTTATCTGCTGCTCGAACAAGGAAGACTCGTCTCCCGGACGGCGTCGAAAACCATGCTTGAAATTTTCGCCTCGCCGGACATTCCGCACGACGACATCAAATTCGTCAAGGCGCTGGCCGGGCGCGACGTGCAAATCCTGCGTAAATGGGGTTCGTGGGAAAACTGGCTTCATGACAGCGCCGTAATCACAGGGCCGGGAAGGCATTACATTCTGGTGGCCCTGACCCATCATCCGCGCGGGGATGATTACCTCGTTGATTTGGCCGTGGCCGTGGACGACCTGATGATTCACTCCGCACCGGTCGTCGTGGAGCAATAGATTCCAAGAAATCAAGATGGCAAATTCCGATCGGACCCGCCGTAGGAATTCAAGCACCGGCGGGCGTTTCTGGATTTCGATGGGCAAGCCTTGCGGCAGCGCCAGAATTGTTCGGAAGCGCGCCGGTTCATGCTTTACTTCAGTTTGGTTGCTTTCCGTCCGATACCAGTGGTAGCACAGCAAAATGCGCTTGGAATATGAGAACTAAAAGCCTCTGCCACAACCTCGTTCACACGAGCCGTATCATCGCCCGCTTTGGGAGTGCTTGGTTGATCCGCCTCAAAAACGGATCGCATAAGTTGGTAGGTGGCGGCGACGCTGATTCCACGGCGGCCAAGGAATGGGTGTCGCTCTTCGCCCACGACATTGTTTTTAGCCGGTCTGAAAAACGCTGGCGGCAGGCTGGATTTTGCTTTGATACCCCGCTGAACAGATCTGCAACCTTGGCTGGTTGCTCTCACCTTGATCGCCGGGATCATGGGTGATGGGCGCGGCACGCCCGGCAGCAATCCCGTGAAGTGCGTCTGCGCCAGTTTGCCCCGCCTGCACGGACTATTGCCATCGAATGAAACCATACAATAAAAAACAAATGTTAAATGCCAACGATTTTAAACAAGCCATCCAGACCATTGATGCTCTGGGGGTGACGCCTGGAGTGCTGGTCAAAGTGATTGACCTGGCCAACGACCCGAATACAGATCTTGAAACCATCAGTGCGGTGCTGCGAAATGATGGCGCGCTCGCCGCTGACATCATGCGGATCAGCAACAGCCCGTATTATGCGCCGGGCACGCCGCACAGCAATTTGATGTCCGCCATCAGCCACCTGGGCATGGGCGAAATTATTCAAATTGTCAACTTGAGCCTGGCCCGCCAACTCTTCGCTCACGACCTTTCCAGCTATGGTGTTTCGGCCAATGACTACTGGAGCGACTCGATCTCTGCCGCGCTGGTGATGGAAGCTTTGGCCAAAGCAACGGGATTAAATGCCGAGGACGCCTATACCCTTGGGATACTACATGCCCTTGGGCGTATGCTAATCAACAGCGTCATTGAAGAGAAAGGATTCACGATTTGCTGGGATGGTCAGCAGCCGATTGAGGAATGGGAACGGGATGCCGTGGGATTCGATTTTGCCGAGGCGGGTGCGCTGCTGCTGGAGCACTGGGATTTCCCGCCCGCGACGTGTGATGTCATCCGTGGACAACTCAATCCCGAGGTGGTGGTGGAGCCTGTATCTGTGCTTGGAGCGTTGCAGTTCACTCGCCGTTTAATCGCATTGACTGGATTGGATTTGAACAATCAAGGCTGGCAACTGCCAATGGCGGATCCGTTTGTGCAGGTCTCGGGACTTACCCCGGAGTCAGTGTCTCAACTCGTTTCCGCCTGCCGGGACACTTTTCAAAGCATCCGGCAGTCGGTTGACCTGGGATGGGCTGAAGCCAAAGCCTGATCCCGAAGACGGAAATAGTAAGCGTTAGGATTCATTGGCTGTTGAGGATCTGTGCTCTGGCAAACTGGTGGAAATCGAATTCTTCTGGCAGTCCAAAACGCGTCATGCAATTCGCACACTTTTTCACGCTTGCAACCAGCGGCGGTTGCGGCTTGGCTTGGGCAAGCGCAAAACTTTTTATGAACGTGAGCATGTGGATGACGCGGGATCTGCTGACCATCACGCCGGAAACCCCGGTGGCCGAGGCGGCGAAATTGATGGCGCAAAATCACGTGCGCCGGCTGCTGGTCGTCGAAAAATGGGATGACGGCCTGCACCTGCTCGGCATCCTTTCGGCGAAGGACGTGATCCACGCCTTTCCACCGCACGTCAATCCCTTCGCCATCGAAGGCCCGGATGCGCGCCTGACGCCCACGACCGTTGCCCAGATCATGACCGCCAACCCGCGCACGACCACGCCGGACACGCCCATTGAGGAAGCGGCGGCGCTGATGTGCGCACACAAGATTGGCGCGCTGCCCGTGGTGCGGGATAAAACGCTCGCCGGCATCATCACCGAGTCGGATATTTTCCGCGCGTTCGTCAGCCTGTTTGGCTCGGACGAAGCCGGCGCACGCATCACTTTCGACGCGACCCAGGGCGAGGACGTTTTTGAATTGATGGGAAAACTATCCAAACGCCATCACCTCAAAGTTTCCAGCCTCATCTGGACGCGGCACGATCAACTGCCGGTCTGCGTCGTGCGCGTGGCGGGCGCGGCGGTGGACAAAATGCTCGATGAACTGTGGAGTTCCGGCCATCCGGTCGTGAACGTCATCCGGTTTCCGCCGGAAATGGAAAATCGTTCCACCACGAAAAAATAATTACTTTGACCGCGCGGCTTTGACGATGGCGTCGGCAAGCTGCTGCGGCGTCCAGTCGTTGCCGTCGAACTGCTTGAAAATTTTCCCATTGGTGTCTGCCACCACGGTCCGCAGATTGTGCGAAATGGAACCGGCTTCACGCCAGAAACGCAAATCCAGCTTGGGCGCGAGCGCCGCCAGCGTGTTGGTGGACGCCACCGCAAACAGCCAGCGGTCGGGATTCAAGCCGCGATAAATACCGGCGTATCCCGCCAGCACCAGCGGCTGGTCCACATCGGAATCAAACGAAATGGAAAACATCTGCCAGTTCGCCGGGGCATTGGGGTCGTCTTTCAGCAGCTTGCGCGCCTCCAAAAAGTTTTTGTTCATGCGCGGGCAGTATTCCGGCAGCGGACAACTCGTGAAGAAAAACGTGAACGCCACCGCCTTGCCGCGATAATCGGCGAAGCTGATTTTCTGGCCGAGTTCACTGGTGAATTCCGCGTCCGGCAGCGGATCGCCCACGGCCAGTTCCGGTTCGGCGATGTGCCAGCCGGGCGGCCCGGAGGCGCTGGCGACCGGCTTCCGGCCCACGCGCTGGAGGTTTTCGATCCAGTCGTCATCCGTCGTGACGACGAGGTTAAACGTGATTTCATCGCCCGGCGCGAGGCCCGCGAGCGCGTTCGTGTCGCGCACGGAAAAATCCATCGTCATCGCCGCCATGTAGCCGGGAATTTTCTCGTGCTTGATGGTCGCCTGGCGGAGGTCGGGCCGAATTGCCTGCACCACGCCGCGCACGACGTAGGTCTGGGTCGTGGAAGAGGGCGCTGGCGGTGCCGACGATTCACGTTGGCAGCCGGCGGCCAAAAGCAGTCCGCAGAGAAAATATATTGCCTTCATAACATTCAATGTTCACCACGCAACCGCGCGATTTCCGCCACGACCGCGGCGGGCGTGGCGCTGCGCAATCCGTCAAAATAAATCCGCGTTCGTCCATGCCGGTCCACCACGGCGATGCGCTCGGTGCCGGTGAAATTGCCGGGCATGGAATTGAACGGATCGCCGTTGTCCTGCGCCAGAAAACTTTTGGCGATGAGTCCGTGCAGGACTGCCTTGTCGCCGGTGAGCAAATGCCAACGGTTCGTGTCCGCGCCGAACCGCACGCCCCATTTCGCGAGCACCGGCGGCGTGTCCGAACGCGGATCCACGGTGAGGGAGACGAGCCGCACGTCGCTGGCGTTCGCGGTGAGCCGCTGGATTTCCGCCATGTGCCGCGTGACTTCGGGACATGTCAGCGAACAGCTCGTGAACAGAAAACTGACCACGAGAATTTTCCCGTCGAGTTCCGTGCGCGTCACCGTCCGCCCGGTGGCGTCGGTCAAAGAAAATTCGCCGAGCAGCCGTTCCTTGTCTGGCAGATTGCCGTGCAACTGGTCGTGATGCGACAACGCCGCTGCGGCAAACCAACTGCCGATGCCCGCCACCAGCGCCAGTGCAATGACGATGATGAGAAACAATTTCTCGTCTTTGCTCTGGCCTGAGGTTGTTCTGGTGGCTGGCTCTGGCGGCATTTTCAAAACATATAGCTCATGCTCAATTTGAACAATGCTGGAGCGACGAGCTGGTTGCCGCGCATGTTTTGATACACTGGGATTTCCACATCGGCGTAAATTTTCACCGGATGCAGATGGAACTCGATGCCCGGCGCGAGCAGCACGCGCTGGTAGCCGGAGTCGTCCGGCGCAGCCGCGACGCCGTTGTCACGACCGCGCACCGAACCGATGACCTGCGCCAGCGGCGTGATTTTGACGCGACCCAAAGAAAGGCCGTCATAATAAATTCCCGCTGCGGCATCCGCTTCGAGTCCCGGACGATAGTCACCCTGCTTGAACGTGGGCACATCCAGTTCGGCTTGCGCGAACCATTGCCAGGCCGTGCCGCTGACGAGCGCGTGCCGGTAAAATCCGCCAAATAGAACGTCGGTGCTGCCGCTGCCGATCTGCGTGTCGCGGTCAATGCTGCCGAGCGCCTCGGTGTGGTTGTAACTGCCCGTCGGAAGTTTCAAACCGAGCGACACGCCGCTGGACAAATCCTCGGAGAAGCCGGTGTAAATGGCCTTGAGGCGGATGTCGCCGAGACCGCTCCAGTTGAGCGAAGCGGCATTGGCCGCAGAGTCGAACGTGCGGTTGGCCAACGGCAGTTCCACCTGCGCGCCCCAACTGCGGTTGAACATGTATTGCAGCCCCAGGGTGACAAAATGCGTCTCGATTTTCTTGTCATCGTTATTCTCGCCCGGCGCAGAAGATGTGCCGCTCCAGTTCTGATTTTGATTTTGGTAATCGTAATTGATGTAAGCCGTGCCGCCGGCGCCTTGCGGAAACATCGAGCTGGTGGCCACGTCGAAGACGCCGCAACCGCACGCACACGCCAAGGCCGCGCCCGGCACCAACACGCCCGCCAACAAACCAGCCCCAATTTTTTCCATCTGCGAATTCGAATTTTTATTTTTCATTTTCAAAGTTCAAGATTGCGAGAACGCCAGTGGCACCCTCAAGTTAAATGGATAAATTTGCGCCCACGTCTCTCGACGTTGGCCGGAAACGCTGCGGGGGATTAAACGAAGAAATTGCGCGGCGGCGGCACCGGCGGTTCGGGGAACGATGAATCAGCGGAACAGGCTGCAAACGGAAAAAATGGAAGCGGCGGCGGCGGAATGAGGACGAATTGCTCCGCCGCCGGCGGAAATTCCATTTTGAGCGCCGGCGAGACGGCTTCGGATTTTTTCTCGGATTTCTTTCCCGCCGCGATGGCTTTGCACAACGGACAGGGATGCTCGCCGTCGAAAGTTTGCGAGACCGCCACGGTGAAATTTTGCTGGCAGAGATTGCTCGCCAGCATCGTTGTCCACGCGACCGTTTGCAGCGCGGCCCAATGCGCGCCCGTCATGACGACGAGGGCGACAATCACCGGCAATTTTCCGCAGCGCGTGAACACGGCGCTCAAGGTTCAGAAAATTCCGCGTGAAGTCAAGATTGAGCCGCGACAAGTTGGGCACCGTCGAAAAGCGGCGCGGCGCCACGGTTGTTTATTTCACCGTCACGTCCACATTCCGCCGCTGGAGCGTGCTGCCTTCCTGCTGGGCGAGATTGGAAAGCGCTTCGTTGTAATTGGCGAGCGAACGGATTTCCTGCGAGCGAGCGGCCGTCAGGTTGTTCTGCAATTGCAGCACCGTGAACGTGGTGCTCTTGCCGACGGCATATTTTCTCTGCTCGGCGTCCAGCGCGGCCTCGGCGTAGGTGCGCGCCTGTTTGGTGGCGTCCACGCTTTCCCACGCGGACTGCGCCTGCTTGACCGCGTCGTCAATCTGCACCATGACGTTTTGTTCGAGCTGCTTGAGGCGGAGCAGATACTGCTGCTCGACGGCCTTGGCCGACTTAAGGGAATTGCGCGCCTGGACATTGCCCAGCGGAACTTTCAGCGCCGCGCCGTAGCTGTAATATGGCCGGTTCCCTTCATTGTATTGGGCGAAGGCGTCGCTGAATTCCTTGCCGCTGCCATTGAAGCCATAACTGCCCGTGAGATCAAGTTCCGGGAAAAGCTGGTTGCGGTCGAACTTCAACTGGATGCCTTGCTGCTCCAGGGTCAGTTTCGCCTGAAGCAAATCCGGGCGCGCGGCCAGCCCTTTGCTCCAACTGTCCTGCACGTCGAACAACTGCCGCACTGCTTCCAGCGTCGCCGCCGGCGCGATGTCCACGTCGTGCCATTCCAGATAGTTGTCGGTGATCAGGTTTTTGAGCGTGTTCTGGTCGCTGGCGAGCGTGAACTGCGCGGCGATCAAATTCGCACGGCTCTGCGCCACCTGCGACTCGTCCTGTTGCACGTCGAGCGGCGCGAGGCTGCCGACTTGCACGCGCCGCCGGTCCTGATCCAACTGGGTCTGCGCCAAATTGAGCGCCTCCTGTTCCACCGTCAGATTCTCACGGGCATAGATCAGTTCGTAAAAGGCGTTTTCCACCGCCGTGACCGTGGTGATGAGCTGCTGGCGCAATCCCTGTTCGGAAAGTTTCAACTGGTTTTTGGCGGCGCTGATGCCCAGGCGCGTGCCGTCAATCCAAAAATTTTTCAGCAGCGGCTGCGTCAGGTTCACGCCGATGCTGCCGCCCGAGCTGTCAAACGGACTGTTCCCGCCCGTGGAACCGTAGGTTTCAGCCACACTGCCGCTGAAATTATATTGCAACCCCGACGGCAGCGAACCGCCGAGGGACGAGTTGAAGGAATTGGCGTCGGAAATTTCCGACGGCCGCTGAAAACCGTTCACAAACTGTCCGCCGGTTTCATTGAAGTTGTGCGCGCCGGAAATGTTAAACGTAGGATCGTAGCCCGCGTAGGCCGCGTGCAGGTTGAACAGGGATTTCTCCGGTTCGTAGCGCTCCACGCGCACGTCGAAGTTGTGCTTGAGCGCCTCGGCGAGACAATCCTGCAGCGACAACGCCCGCGTCGCCGGCGCATTGGTCTGCGCGATCGCCGCCGACACGAGGCCGGCAAAACATAAACTGACACCGATTATTTTCATTGGAAATCCAGACGCCGCCCGCTGCTGCAAAGTAACCGAAAGGTCATCTTATCGGCGCGCCTTCGGAGATGATGGCATTCTTTTCGATCAGTTCCAGCACTTTTTCGTGCAGCACCTGATCGTAAAGTTCGTTCACCCCGTTGCGTTTCTGCAAATCCTTGATGAACTGGTCGAGCGGCATCTGATACATCATCGCCAGTTGCTGCGCGCGTTTCAGCGCATCCTCCTGCGTCACCGTGATTTTTTCCTGCTCGGCGATGCGCCCGACAATGAACGCCAGCTTCACCCGTTCCTTCGCGTTGACGGCGGCGGCGGAATAAATTTCGTCCTTCTGTTTCTCGATCAGCTCGCGCCCGATGCCGCGCTGCGTGTTCTGGCGGACGAGGTCATAAACCACGTTGCGCGTTTCGTTGGCGACCGCAGATTCCGGCAAATCAAAATTCACCCGGCCCAGCAGCGCGCGGACGGTCTGCGCGCGAATGGCTTTCGACTGCGAGTATTTCAGCTCGTTTTCCAAATCCTTGCGGACGCCGTCTTTGAGCTTCTCCAGATTTTCCGCGCCAAATTTTTTCGCCAGTTCTTCGTCGAGCGGCGGCAGGACTTTTTCCTTCACCTCAACCACTTCAACCTCGTAAACACCCTTCTTGCCCTGTAATTGCGGTGTTACGAAATCAGCGGGGAAATCAACATTCACCGTGCGTTTCTCGCCGGCCTGCGCGCCGATGAGTTGCGCGGCAAAACCGGGGATGAACGAACTGCCTTCCGTTTCGATCCAGAAATTTTTCTGCTCGGTCAGGCCTTTTGCCGTCGGCGCAAGATCGGTGATGGGCTTGCCGTCGCAGGTGCCGCTGTAATTCACCACCGCGATGTCGCCGCCAGCAAGCGAACGCGCGACCGTTTCAAATTTGGCGTGCTGGCCGCGCAGCAGTTCGAGCGCGCGCTCCACGTCCGCGTCCGACACGGACTTCGTTTCGAGCTGCGCGGGCAGGCCCTTGTAATCCGGCAGTTGAAATTCCGGCGCGGTTTCAATCGTGGCGGTGAACGACAGCGCCTGGCCGCGGCCAAACTGCACTTCCTCGATGTCGGGAGCACCGACGACCTGGAGCTTTTGCTCCTCGATCGCCTTGCGGTAATTCTCGCCGATGAGCTTGCGCTTGGCTTCCTCCTTTATTTCCGCGTCGTATTTTTTGACGACCATCGGCAGCGGAGCCTTGCCTGGGCGGAAGCCCGGCAGCGCGGCCTGCTTCTGGTAATCCTTCGTGATGGCGGCAAACGCCGCGTCCACGGCGGCTGCGTCCAGTTCCACCCGCACGAGTTTTTTGCACGGGGCCAAATTTTCAACGGATACGTTCACAATAAAAAATGTCGGTTAAACGAGCCGCGGAGGATAGCGGAATCGCGCCGATTGCGTCAATGTGTTTTGCTGGAATAAACCGTTCGCGCTGCGCCTGCGGTAAATTTCTCGCGCCGGTCGGTGCGAAACGCCCACGCCGCTGCGGTAGGCGGAATTGACGCGACTCAAGCTTGGGCGCATACTCGCCCTGACATGGCGACTCGGAAAAAATTATTACGAGAAAAGATTCAGGTCGCTTGCGGCATCCTGAAACGCAAGCCGGGTGGTAAGCCTTTTGCCGAGGAATGGGCCGAGCACAAGCGCGCAGAAAGAGAACTGGAGGAAGCCAAGTTTGCCCGCTGCGCCAGCAGCGCCAGCGTCTTGCCGCCGCGCGGGTGAAGGAAAAGAAAAATGACCTCGTCACCGGCGGCCCGGAATAAAAGCCGTTCGCAAAGGAAATCATAATCAACTAGCTGAAATGAGTTCTTCCGTTGACAGATGTTGCGGCAAATAAACCACTCGACGCCAATAGAAATTGAGTTAAAAATTAGGCCAGTGATGAAACCCAAAGCCATTGATTTATTTTCAGGATGCGGCGGCCTGACGCTGGGTTTGACGCAAGCCGGGTTTCGCGTCGTGGGCGCTATCGAAATTGATCCGCTCGCGGTTGAGACATACAAAGCCAACCATAAACGCGTTGTAATTTGGGAAAAAGACATCTCCAAAATTTCCGCCGGCGAAGTCATGCGCCGGTTGAAAATCCAGCGCGGCCAGCTTGACCTTCTCGCCGGCTGTCCGCCATGTCAGGGCTTTTCAACGATGACGACGCTCAACGGTCGCATTGGCCAGGACAAGCAAAACGATTTGGTTTTTGAATTCCTGCGGTTTGTCAGGGCGATGCGCCCGAAGGCCGTCATGCTCGAAAATGTTCCGAAACTCGCCAAGAACCGCCGCTTCAAAACATTGCACGCCGAACTTCAGAGATTGGGATACGAAGTCAATCATTCCGTTCTCGATGCCGCAAATTACGGAGTGCCCCAGCGCCGGCGACGTTTGATCTTGGTTGCCGGACATGGCAAAAAAATTCCATTCGGAAAAATTGCGGGCAAGAAAACCACCGTGCGCAATGCGTTTGCCAAACTTGGCCGTCGCGCCAAAACCGACGAACTGCACAATCTGCCTGAAACCCGAAGCGACAAGGTGAAGAAACTCATCAGGCAAATTCCTCACAATGGCGGCAGCCGTTTGGATTTGGGAAGACGGCATCAACTCGATTGTCACAAAAAGTGTGAAGGATTCTATGACGTTTACGGTCGCATGTCATGGGACGAGGTTTCCCCGACAATTACGGGCGGATGCTGCAATCCATCAAAGGGCCGCTTTCTGCATCCGACGAAGAACCGCACGATTACCTTGCGCGAAGCGGCGTTACTTCAAACCTTCCCACCTGGTTATATCTTCTCGCTCAGGCGAGGCAAATTTTCCGCGGCGCAAATGATTGGAAATGCATTGCCACCAGAGTTCATTCGCAGGCAAGCAAAACAAATATGCAAATCGCTTGCGGATGATTTGAGCCAGTAGCCGCACTTTCGAGATTTAGGGCAAAACTCGCAGTTTTTGAGAAAGATAGAATATGTCTAAATTATGTTGTTTTTTTTGTCCGCAGCGAGATTTCAAGGAAAAAGACCTCGCCGATGTCTGCCCGATTTGTGGAAACACCTATGGTCTCCCGATTGCCTCGCCTCCTTCCACAATTGGCGAATTCCAAATAATTAAGCCAATAAGCAGAGGATTTTACGCCGCGACGTTCGTTGCGCAGCGCAAGGGCCTGCTTCAGCGCCCACTTGTCCTAAAAGTAGTATCAAAACGAGTCTATGATTTTTTCGCAAAGGATTTTGTCCAAGAGTGCAAGGATCACGCGAAAATTGCGGATGGGTTAGAGCATGTAGTTCAAATCATCGACGGTTACGAAAACGTTGAGGTTGCTTTTGGCAACACAACATTAACATGTCATGTGGCCGTGCTACAGTTTGTTAATGGAGAACCGCTTGGAGCGCTGTTAAAAAGGCCGGAAAAACTTAGCGCCAGATCAATTGCCCAAATAGGAATCGATTTGTTTAGAATGGTAGATGAATTTCGCGGGAAGGTAGCATTCCACAACGACCTTCATGGCGAAAACATTATGGTGGAGAAGATTGCTAATCGTGCAGACGCAATTGATCCAACTTTACGCACCCTAGCGATAGACCTTGGCTCAATTTCCGACGCCAGCAAAAGTGACTCGCAGGCTCAACGGCTGGGTGATATTCACTGGATCGCGAATCACCTTCTACGGATGGTTGATCACCTGTTACGGGATAGCGACAAAACATCCGACTTGGATTATCGGCTTGCGAGCGCACTTGAGGAAATCGCGCACCGACTCACTCCAAGTTCTTTACATTCTCGTCAGCCCGCAATGGCCGACTTAGTGGAAGAGATACGCAGCGCGTGCCACCATGTTGCATCGCCCTGGAGCGAACCTCTAAAACTAAGGAAGTTCAACGATTCCTATAATGCACAAACACTGGCACCTTGGTATGTGCCGCTCCTCCTTGTTGATCCTAACGACTCATGGCGCATGCAAATGAGCACGCCTGGTCCACAGATCATCACAGGAATGCGCGGTTGCGGCAAAACACTTTTCCTTCGCGCACTCCAATTTCATGCACGGGCAGCGGGTATACCTGGAGAAAAACCAGAAAAGGTTCTTGAGCGTCTCAGAACTGATAGATTTGTCGGTCTCTATGTGTCCACCAATCGATTATTGGACAGACTTGGTGGTTCCGAAAGCTTGCATGAACCTTACGCGAGGTTGTATGCAGCATATGCTTTGGAAGCAATTAGAGCAATTCAGCATCTTCGTGAAATCTCGCCAGGAGATATAACTGGCAATCACATCGCGATTCTCGCTAAAGGGATTGGAGATTATTTGTCTGGGGGAGACATTGATGTCAGGCAAATAACTTCAGCGCATGAATTGCAAAATACGCTTATTCGCATTTTGGTTTTGTTGAGCCGCGGCGAATCCGGTTATAAGCTTTCGGCCAATCCAACCATTGCATTTCCGCATCTTGCCCAAGCGATTCAAGGATGTTCTACTCTCTGGTCCAACTCCTACGTGCTTTTTCTTCTTGATGATGTATCCACTCGGTATTTGAATGAGCCAAAGATTGAAGAGCTTCTGTCATCATTACTCTTTCAGAATACATCTTGTGCATTTAAAATTACATCGGAAGCTCAAACACTCGAGCTTGCGTTACGTTCACCAGGGCGAATAGAGCGGGCTCGAATAGGACGAGACTACGATGTGTTTGACTTGGGCGCGGAGGTTTACAATCGGATTGCAACCCGTCGCCGCGCCGAAGGGGAAGGCAACTTTTATGGGAAAAAGTTTGTAGAACTGATTCTTGCCCGCCGAGCAAAGTATTATTTCAACCATCCGCAGGCGTCCCCCCAGTCAACTTCTCGGCGATGCAACGCTGGAATCAATCGCTTCGGCGATTGCCGTGACAAGCAAGACATCACGAAAAAAGAAGGAAATCTATCACGGGATGACTGCACTTGCGCGCGTTTGTGTGGGGGACATCGGCGATGTAATTACGCTTTATGAGGTTATCCTTCAAAATGCCCGAGGTGAAATGGCTCCGATTTCGCCACAAATCCAATCTGAAAGTTATCAGGATTTTTGCAGCAGAAGACTATATGATTTAAACCGGCGAGCAGGAGAACTAAAAGACGTAGCGATCTCTTTTGCGGAGGCTTCGCACGAACTGTTGGTAAAATCTTATGATGAAAATGCCGCCCGTCCGACAGCACGGGATCGTCTGCGCCAATACATGTCCATATATGTAAGGATCACCACCGGGAATATCGAATGGCAATATAGGCGGTTACGCGATCTTATTGATTCTGGATTATTTGTTTTTGCTGGTGGAAGTGATGCGCCACGCACGAAAACGAAAGATTCGAATCCCACTCAACAGTTCAAATTGACCTATAGAAAGATTTATGGGCTGTCGAGCTTTATTGGATTGGCTGAAAGCGACCGCTTTGAACTCTCCGGTGAACAACTTGAGGAATGGCTAAAGAACCCAAGCAAACAAGTGCTTGTTCGTAATCTTGGCGGCACGGATGAAGCCGAGGGTGAAGATATCGGTGAGGGAGAGCCGCAAAAGACTGAAGGATCTTCGTTGAAACGGAAGCTGAAACATCCACAGCTGACACAACAATCGCTTTTCAAGGGCGACCCCATTGGAGAGATTGAGCTGAGTCCTGAAATCCCTCTCGACGCAGAAACCCAACAATGGCTTGATCAATACATTCCGTCGGTTGAAATCGTCCCAATCGAAAACCTAGCGAGCATTCATTTTTCAATGGTTGTTCTCGGTCTTGGATTTGAAGATCGCACTTTGGCAAGCGCCAAGCGATTGGGCAAGGTCGTAAAATCCGATGAAGTTGTTCTTTTCCGGTATGCAGAGCCGGGTAAAGCGAAACAAATTGAGAAATGTGCAACAAATATATCAAAGAAGTTCCATGTCATTGATTATGGTCTAAGGCAGGAGGCAAAGCCTCCCATGCCTGCTGGCAACGTGCTTGTAGACACAACGGGCTTGGCAAAACCAATTCTATTCCGAACGATTCGTTCTGCCTTAAAGAAAAATGGAATGGTTTGGGTCTGCCACACTAAGGCAGAGTCATATTATCCGCAGGAGGAAGACATTGCCGGGATTCTAAAAGCCGAAAAATCTGGAAATCCGAGCGCGCTACTCACGTCATTGGGTAGTGCTTTGACTGGCGAGAAAGGACCATATCGGATTTATAGACTTCATTCGACCGAAGTTGATCAGTCTAGGAGGAGGGCGCTATTTGCATTCGCATCTACGAAGCATGAGCGCCTACTGACCTTGCTTGATATGCGAGGATATGACCATATAGAGGTCATTGCACCTTTGAGTGGAAGTGCTAGGGGTAGAATGGCCAAAATTACAGCCGAGGTGGCTGCGAAGAATTTCGGGCGCGGAGTCGTTAACGAGGTAGATACAAATGACCTTGCAGGACTTATAACCCTGCTCGTTAGGAAATATCAGCATTGGTATGTAAGACGTGGATTTAACGTTGATTTAGCTCTGACGGGATCAAAACTCCAAGGTGTTGCAAGCGCAACTTTAAGCGCAGCAATGAAAACTTCCGACTCACTTTATGTGAGTCCTCAAAGTTTTGACCCCCGTAGATTTACCAAGGGAGTTGGGGAAACAAAGATCTATAAGATTTCACTCCGTTAAGGCGGTTGATTTCTCCCACAGGCGCTCAAATGTCCGACGTTTTCTCCAAAGCCAAGCGTTCGGAAGTGATGTCGCGGATTCGCGGGCATGGAAACAAGAACACGGAACTGGCATTGGTAAAATTATTTCGACGGCACAAAATCATCGGCTGGCGGCGACATCCAAAAATCTTCGGCAAACCTGATTTCTTTTTTCCAAAGTTCAAACTCGCGGTTTTTGTGGACGGCTGCTTCTGGCACGGCTGCCCCAAACACGGGACGCAACCTGCCGGCAACCGTTCGTTTTGGAAAAAGAAATTCGCCCGCAACCAAGCCCGCGACCGGCTGGTGAAGCACGCCTTGCGGCGGGCCAAGTGGCGCGTCCTGCGCATTTGGGAACACGAACTTGTCAAGAAGAACGAGGCGCGGTTGCTCCGGCGGATTTCAGGCAGGTTAAGCAAATTGTGATGCCGCAGAAAATTCCGCGAACGCAAACGCAAAACGGTGGTCAAAACCCGTGGATTTGCAAAAACAGCGCCGTGTGCTAGTATCGCTCAACTAAATTATGCAGGCTGACCATTCAATTGCCGACGGTGAGGAGCCGCCTGCGGGCCACCAAACTGGAACTTTGAAGACCTTCAAATCTGCTCAACTACTAATTTCATTATTTTTAGTATTTGATTAGTAGTTGCAAAAAAAGCACCACCTGTCGTATGGGTAAAAATCGCCCCACAATCTTGAGAAGCGAGAATGTGGGAATTTTTGACAGCGGCCTCTGAAATTTCCCGAACGCAAATGCCAACCGGCGGTCAAAGACCACCGTAGAACACCGTATATTTGCAAAACCAGCGCCGTGTGTTACTATCGCTCAACTAAATTATGCAGGCTGAACATTCAATTGCCGACGGTGAGGAGCCGCCCTCGGGCCACCAAGCTCAATCCTTGAAACCATTCAAATCCGCCGGACGGGGTTTCTGGCACGACGTTTCCGCTGCCGACTGGAACGACTGGCGCTGGCAGATGAAGCACCGCATCACCACAGTCGAGCAGTTGCAGAAATTCCTGCCCACGCTCACGCCGGAGGAACATGCGGGCGCAAAACTCGCCAACCACAAGCTCGCGCTCGGCATCACGCCGTATTTTTTCAACCTGATTGACCCGGCGGACGAGCATTGCCCGATCCGCCAGCAGGTCGTGCCGCGCATCGAGGAAACGCACACCGCATCGTGGGAAATGAGCGACCCGTGCGGCGAAGATTCGCACTCGCCGGTGCCCGGCCTCGTGCATCGCTATCCCGACCGCGTTTTGTTTCTGGTGACGGATCGTTGCGCGAGCTATTGCCGCTACTGCACGCGGTCGCGGCTCGTAAGCAACGCCAGCGGCTACGATTTCCATCCCGAATTCGACAAGCAGATCGCCTACATCGCCGGGCATCCGGAAATCCGCGACGTGCTTTTGAGCGGCGGCGACCCGCTGCTCTTGAGCGATGAGAAGCTGGAAAATCTGTTGAGCCGGCTGCGCGCGATTCCGCATGTCGAGTTTTTGCGCATTGGCACGCGCATTCCGATTTTTCTGCCGCAGCGCATCACGCCCGAACTCTGCGCGATGCTGAAGCAGTTTCATCCGCTGTTCATCAGCGTTCACGTGAATCATCCGCGTGAACTCACGACGGAAGTGCGTGACGCGCTCGCCCGCCTGGCCGACGCCGGCATTCCGCTCGGCAACCAGAGCGTTTTGCTCAAGCACGTCAACGACGACGCGGACGTGATGAAAGCGCTCATGCAAAAGCTGCTCATGTGCCGTGTGAAGCCATATTACCTTTACCAGTGCGATTTGATCGCCGGCTCCGCGCACCTGCGTGCGAGTGTGGCGAGAGGTTTGGAGATCATGGAAAAATTGCGCGGCCACACAACCGGCTACGCCGTGCCGACCTACGTCATTGATGCGCCCGGCGGCGGCGGCAAGGTGCCGATCAATCCCGAATACGTCTTGTGCCGCAACGCGGGTCGCGTGCTCATCCGCAATTTCGAGGGCAAAATTTTCGAGTATCCCGAATCCGCCGACGGCAAGCCGTGCGGCCAGCCGCCGAAGGAAATCAGCGAGCCGGAACTGGTTTGAAATTTACCTTGGTAAAATTATTTGCTAGTTTGTTTTTATGCAAGTGATCCTGGACATTCCCGATCCGCTGGCGAAGAAGTTTTTTTCGACGACTCCGGCGCGGCAGCGTTCCAGCACAGTGGCGCGGCTGCTGCGCGCGGAATTGCGCCGCAAGGAGTTGTTCACGCCGGATTCGGGCAATGGCGCGGCCAAAGCGAAACCCGCTTCCAAACTCGAACCGGGCTGGTTTTCAAAACGTTACAAAAAATACATCGGCTGCATCAAGGATGGGCCGCCTGATCTGGCGGAAAATCACGATCACTACGCGCACGGAGCGCCCAAACATTCCAAGTCGTGACACCCGTATTCGCCGACGCTTTTTATTTTATTGCGCTGTTCAATGAGCGTGACCACGCGCATCTTCGAGTTTCTGAATTCGAGCGCACCTTAAAGCGTCCTTTGATCACCACGGCCTGGGTTTTAACCGAATTGGCCGATGCCTGCGCCGAAACGCCCAATCGAACAGTGGTGGCGGAATTCATTCAAGACGCGCTCAAATTTCCAACATTCCCAATCGTGCCGTTTTCGCAAGAATTTTTCGCACGCGGCCTTGAACTTTATTTGAAACGTCCCGACAAGGAATGGTCTTTGACCGACTGCATTTCGTTTGTCGTGATGGAAGATGAAGGCATTTCAGACGCGCTGACAGGCGACAAGCATTTTGAGCAGGCGGGTTTCAACGCCTTGCTCAAATAAATTTTCCGGCATTGCTGACTGCTCCATCAGTTTTGTGAGTTGTGCGTTTAGAGCCTTTTGATTGAACATGTCTCAAACGAAGGTATCGAAGGCTAAATGAAACTCACCCGCCGGCGGAAAATTTTCGGCGCGCTGTTTGTCGCCGCCGTGATTCTTGGCACGATCTTCGTCTGGAGCATGGGCAGCATCCTCGTCGCTCCGTCCAATCGTCCGATTGGCAATCCGCCGCCGAACCTGCACGCCCAGTTCGTTGAATTTCCCAGCGCGAGCGGCGCGATGATTCGCGGCTGGCTGGTGGCGGGCCAGCCGGGAAAAGGCGTGGTGGTCCTGATGCACGGCGTCCATGCGGACCGGCGCGTGATGGTGGCCCGCGCGGAATTTCTTTCACGCGCCGGCTATTCCGTGCTGCTGTTTGATTTTCAAGGCCACGGCGAAAGCCTCGCTAAAACCATCACGTTCGGTTTTTTGGAAAGCCGCGACGCGACCGCCGCCGTGAACTTTGTCCGCGAAAAATTCCCCGGCGAAAAAATCGGCGTCATCGGCGTTTCGCTCGGCGCGGCGTCGGCGCTGCTGGCGGAACCGCCGCTGCCAGTCAGCGCGCTGGTTTTGGAATCTTCTTTCCCGACGATTTATCAGGCCACCGAAGACCGGATGGCCATCCGCTTTGGATTTTTAGGCAGGCTGGTAATAATACTAGGTTAAGTCTCATGCCGTGTTATCAAAGTGTGTTTTGCACCACGGGC
>ODAK010001766.1_pt1 | contig 23222 bp, 19 predicted proteins | sample 1539591 | NCBI WGS metagenome assembly ODAK01 (sample SAMEA3539303, study PRJEB22396) | soil metagenome | biome: tundra; feature: field; material: soil | place: USA | collected 2010-05 | depth 0.15 m | reverse complement strand
GGCCGTAGATCTCGTTGTCCATCATGAAGTACGCGATGTCGAGGTTGCGCCGCGCCGCGTGCATGAAGTGATTGCCGCCGATGGCGATGCCGTCGCCGTCGCCGCCGACTGCGAGAACGGTGAGGTTCGGCCGCGCCAGCTTGACGCCAGTTGCGATCGGCAGCGCGCGCCCGTGCAGCGAGTTGAAGCCGTACGTATCGACGTAGCCGGGAAGGCGCGACGAGCATCCGATGCCCGACACGACGACCGTCTCATGCGGCTCGCGGTGCAGATCGGCCAGGGCGCGATAGACGGAGTTGAGAACCGCGAAGTCGCCGCAACCGGGACACCACACCGGTTTCAGATCGCTTTTGTAATCGTTGGGTGAATACGGTGAGCAAGTCATACGGCCACCTCCTGCGAGCGGTTCGTGAGGATGCGTTGCAATTCGTTTTCGACTTCGGATGCGGCCAGGTTCTTTCCTCCGGACCGGGAGTAGACCGTCGTCTTCCCACGCGGCAGATCGACCTGCGTGCGCAGATGTTGTGTGAACTGCGCGGCGTAGCTGACTTCGACGACGAGGATTGCTTCGCAGGAGTCGATGAACTCCTGCAAGTCGTGCGACGGCAGCGGCGTGATCATCCGCGGCGCAAAGACGCCGACGCGATCGCCGTCTTTCATGTGAGCGAGCGCTTCGCGTACGACCCCGGTTGACGAGCCCCAGCAGAGGATTCCTATCTCCGGCTTCTTCGCGCCGAAGCGGTCGAACATCTTGTAGCGGTCGGCGATCGCAGCGAGCTTGCGGTACCGCTTCGCGTTCATTTCTTCGTGCACGGCAAACGATGAATTGGGCCGTCCCTGTTCGTCGTGCTCCAGTCCATTCGTCTGGTACATGCCGCCGGCGATGCCGGGAACGCTCATCGGCGAGACGCCGTCCGCGGTGTTGCGATAGCGCCGGTAGTCTTCCAGCTCGTCAGGCTTTGCGATATGGCGATCGCGTACTTCGTGCTCGAGCACGCTGGCCATGATGGTCTCGCGCCGCTGTGCGATCGATTGATCCGTCAGCATGATCACCGGCACCTGATACTCCTCGGCGATGTTGAACGCATCGACGGTTGCGTGGAACGAGCTCTCGACATCGGTGCAGGCGATCACGACGCGCGGCGTGTCGCCGTGGCTTCCGTAGACCGCATGGAACAGATCCGACTGCTCGCTCGCCGTCGGCAAGCCGGTCGAAGGTCCGCCGCGCTGCACGTTGACGATCACCGCCGGAACCTCGGCCATGGAAGAGAGGCCGAGCAGCTCGGACATCAGCGAGAGTCCGGGCCCCGAGGTTGCGGTCATTGCTTTGGCGCCGGCGAACGACGCGCCGATCACTGCTCCGATCGCGGACAACTCATCCTCAGTCTGCAGCGATGATCCGCCGAGCTTCGGCAGCCATTCGGCCAGGAAGTGCAGGATTTCTGACGACGGCGTGATCGGGTAGCCGGCGAAGAAACGGCAGCCGGCGTGGATCGCGGCGAAGGCCGAAGCCTCGTTGCCGGACATCAGAAGCTTCGGTTCGGAGTACGTGTACTCGAGGCGCTCTTTGCCATCCTGTGGCAGCGTCTCCTCCTGCATCACGCCGCGGTCGAAGGCACGAAGGTTCGCATCGATCACTGCTGCGGGTTTCTTCGCGAAACGGCGTGAGATCGCGTGGCGGGTGACATCGAGCGAGAGTCCGTAGCGCGCCATGACCAGGCCGACGGCGATGACGTTCTTCGATTTTGGTGCGCCTGCTTCTTTTGCCAGCGCTGCGAACGGCACGGCATGGCAGGTTCGCGATGCCAGCTCTTCCGGCGGCGCGTCGCCCGATTCATGAAAGATCACGGCGTCGGGTGCGAGGAGCAGCTCATTCCTGAAGCGGGCGAAGTCGGCCCAATTGAACACGACCAGCACATCGACCGTGTCGCCCTGTGCGTAAATGGGCTTGCTGCTGACGCGAACCGTCGACGACGATTCGCCGCCGCGGATCTGCGGCCCATACGCCTCCGTCTTGATCACCTGCAAGCCTTCGCTGGCACAAACTCCGGCAATGATGTCGCCGGCAGTCACCGCGCCATCGCCTCCGGCCCCGACAAACGCAAACGTCAAATCATGCATAACGCGTCTCCTCGAATTGCGACTGCGAGGATGGCCGAAAGGACGAACACAAACGAATGCCTACCGTCACAAACGGGCGTGACAGTAGTCACACCAAGGAGGTTCGTGCGGATCGCGAACGAGACTCAGATATCTACGACGACCGTTGTTCGATCCGCCACCGTAACGCTCTTCGAGTCGATGGGCTGGCCGTTGTCGCCGAGGATCTGGAGCGTGTAAGTGCCGGAGAGGATATGAGGCAACTCGAGGGTTCCCGTGATGTACAGATCGGTGTTGTCGGACCAGAGCTGTGTGCGGTACGGCTCGCCTGTCGCCGAGATCAACCGCGCACGAACACGTTTGTTGTCTTTCGAAACGATGCGCAACAGCCCGCCGCTTTCCAGAGGAACGCGGAGCTCCGGCGATGGCGAGGTCACGGTCAGCGTTCTCGCCGCGTAGTCCCACGAGCCGACCGTCAGTTTGTACGTTCCGGGTGCAAGGGCCAGACGGTAGGTCCCGTCGGCGCCCGGCTCCATCTGCGAGCCGCGCAGGATCGCCGCACCCGCGGCGTCGGTGGCGTAGAACGCGGCTGTGACGGTCCGCCCATCGCGAGCATCGACCGGACGTATGACGACACCATCGCTTGTTGCTAATGAAACCTCGACGGGCGTCGACGACGGGACCATGAAATCAATCGTCTGCGCAGCATACGAGCGCTTCTCAACGTGAAGGCGATACGAGCCGTCTTCGAGATTGTCAAAGAAAACGCTGCCGGATGTGTCGCTGATCGAGCCGCTGCCTGTAGCGCTGGTTTTCTTTTGATCGTCGATCCGCTCGAGTGATGCGATCGCTCCCTCAATTGGCTCGTGGGAAGTTGCGTCGATGATGTGACCGGTGATTCGCGAGCCTCGGACCTCGATGTCGAAGGTTCCCGAGCCATTGACGGTATACGACGTCTCGTACGTGCGAGAATACGAGTTGGTGTAGACGCGATATTTTCCGGAGGCCAGCCCGGTGACCTCATATTTTCCGTCGCTGTCCGTCTGGCTACCGGCGCGCGTCGTAATCGCCGGATCGGCGGGTGCGAACGAAACGTACGCGTTAGAAGACGGTTTCGCTCCCCAGATCACCCGACCGCGGATCGTTGCGCCGGCGCTGAAGGTCAGGTCGACGTGTTGTTCGGTACCTTCGGCCACAGTGACGGATTGGTCGTCGCTGGCGCGCGAGGTTCCGGCTTCTTCGCTGAGCTCGGCGCGAAGGTTGACGACGCCAGTCACACCGTCGACACGGAACGAGCCATCGGGTTGAACAGGCGGCGTGGCGAATGCTCCGGTTCCGAAGACTCTTACCGTGACGTCCTTGTACTGGCTGGCCTCCAGGCCGCGGACAGATCCGGTGACGACGCCGCCGTTCTGGAGCGTGAGCAGCAGTGGCTGCTGGACGGTGTCGATGTCGATGTCTTTCACGATCACAGTCGCGTAACCCTGCTTTTGTGCGCGAACCTCGTAGTGTCCGGAGCCGAGACTCTCGATGCGGAAGTTCCCGTTCACATCCGAGCGAGCACTGCTGCTTCCTGCATCCTGCACCGGAGTCCTGGCCATGACTGCGGCATCGGCGACGGGCGATCCGGTCGACGTGCGCACGATTCCGGTCAACGTCTTTGCGGTCTTGAGCGTCACGTCGAGATGCGTGACGGCGTCGGTGAGCTTTACGCTCCTCTTTTCGACCGAACATCCCTGCTTGCTGATGGCGAACGTCTTGTCGCCCGATTCGACATCCTGGAAGAGGGTCTCTCCGTTCGCATCGGTCGAGCCGCGCAGTGATCCGGAGAAATCCTGCACTACCGGACCGCCGCCCGAGGCGACCTCGCGAATCGTGGCTCCGGTGATCGGTGAACCACTGGTGTCGACCACTCGTACCGTAAGGCTGACGCCACGAGTGAGCGTCACTTCCAGGCCCTCGACGTTCTTCCCGTCTTCAACGCGAACAGGCGCGCGCTTGACCGCGTAACCTGCGGCGTCGACGACGAGGTCATACGTGCCCGGACGAATGTGATCGAGAACGACCTGGCCGTCGCTCGTATGGAACTCCTGCATCATCGCGGGACTGCGGTTGATCATGCTTCCCATCACATGCGTCACGGACACTCCCGCGCGGAGATCGAGAACCGACTGGTGTTTTTCATCGACGACGGTCGCGGTGATCCGGTTTCCCTGCTCCGCCTGGAGCACCACGTCCTTCGCCGGGGCGCGTACTGGTTTGGATGCCGTCAGTCCCTCGTCCGACTTGTTGGCGCTGACCGTGTACGTCGTCGAAGCGAGGCCGGTAATGGTGAAGCTCCCGTCAGCGCCGGTGATGGTAGGAACCGGACTGCCGGTCTGACCTGCGTACGCGACGAGGCTGGCGCCCTGGAGTGGCGTTCCGTCCGGGCGAAGGGCGCGGCCGCTGATCTCGACCGCGGTATCGAGCGACGCTTCCAGCGGCGGCATCCCATCTTTCAGATCGATCTTCTTGAGGATTCGCACGACGTAACCTTCGCGCCGGAAGCCAATGTCATAGGAGCCCGGCGTCACGCGAAACGAGAACGTACCGTCCGCTGCAGACTGGGGGTGATCCGACGGGTTTGCCGAGGAGAGGGAGTTTTGGATCATCCACTCGCCCTGCATTCCCATCTGGTCGTTATGCTCGACGGGCATCACCATGACGCCAGCCAGTTCGTGCTTCTCGTTGTCAACGACGCGTCCCTTGACGACGATCCCGCTCGGGATGGTCACGTTGAAATTGTTCTTCTTCTCGCCGGCCGCGAGGCGGAACGCGCTGCTGCGTCCCGGCGGCAACCCCGGCCGACGGGCATTCAAGGCGAAGTCGGTCCCCGGATCGAGTGGTCGCACGACGTAGTGCCCATTCGGTCCGCTCCAGGTGAAGGATTCCGGCGATTGGAAGCTGGGTCCTGCCTGGGAAAGCGAATAGCCAATGCCCGCGGCAGCAATCGGCGTTCCGTGCTCGTCGACGATCGTGCCCGAGACGGTGCCGGCGCTGGTTGCATACAGATCGCTGCGGAATCGTGTCGATGGCGAAACCGATATGGTCTGGCTTCGAATGACCCAGTGGGGATGCGCCGCCGAGATGCGGTAGTTACCGGCCGTCAGCGGTCCGAGCGTGTAGCTTCCGCGCTCATCGGTGAACGTGGCCGCGCGAACGCCGGGGTCGCCGCCCATGAAGCCGCCGCGTGGGGTCCCGTTTGTCAGGTTCACGAGTACGTTGGCGAGCGGAGCCTTCGTCGCTGCATCGCGAAGTGTTCCTTCAATCACCGATGCCGGCCGCGTGACCACACGGAGCGGCGTAGCGCCGGTGGGTCGGGTTAGCGTCCCGAGGCGATCCTCTTTGTGAGCGCGAATCTCACGCCAGAGTGGATCGGCGTGTGCGATGGCGAAGTGCCCTTCGTTGTCCGTCGTTCCGAGGGGGAAGCCGTCAATGTCGACGACCGCTTTCGGAACGGGCGACTTCCCGTTCTCCATGACGGCGGTTCCTTCGATGGCCACGCCGGCCGACAACGCCACGTCGAGGTTTCCGCGCTTCGCGTCGAGCACGATTCTCGTCGCCAGCGCGTAACCCTCCGCGATGACGACCATCCGCGCCGGCGCAACGGTTTCCGGAACCGTGAACGCCCCGTTCGCATCCGTCTTTGTGTCGTAGCCGCTGGTGAACGAGACGATTGCGCCGGGCACCGCCTTTCCTTCCGCGCGAACCTGAGCGGTACGCACGGAGGACGTTCGAAGCATGAACACGCCGGCGTCATCACCTTCGACGGCGAACTTCTTCTGAATGCCCAACGATGGTGCCGTGACGACCAACTCGACGACCGGCAGCTTCTTCGGATCGACATCAAACTCACCCTTCGAGCTCGTCTTCGCGCTGGCGATCACGGGACGCTCAGGAGTTGCGGAAACGAGCCGCGCAGATCGCTGGTCCGAGGCCTCAATCGCGTAGGCGACGACGCTGGCGTTGGCGAGTGGTTTGCCGTCGCTGGTCATCACGAGACCGTGAATCGAAGCCAATGCCGAGGTTGCCGTGAGGATTGTGCTGACCGCTGCCAGGCCGATTCGCATTGGCTGTTTCCTTCCTTCCTATGGATTGAAGTGAGTCCATCCTACACTTGGACGCCCGTCACATCGTCAGGTGACGATTGTCACGACCTCATGTCCGAGCCTTCGCTACCGTCGCTGAGACAATGTCTCAGCTTGCGATGAATCATTCAGGAATCGAGGAAGGCGAAACGAAATTCGCCGGGCGGCCGCTGCTTCTCGTTGGCAATCCGAACGTCGGGAAGTCGCTCCTTTTCACGCGGCTCACCAATCATTACGTCACCGTATCGAACTATCCCGGGACGACCGTGGAGATGACGACGGCGGTGGCGGAGGTCGGTGACGAGAAGCGCTCCATCATCGATACGCCCGGCATCAACAGTCTGCTGCCGCAATCCCAGGACGAGATCGTGGCGCGCGATCTTCTGCTGCGGGAGAGGGATATCGATGTGATGCAGGTGGGCGACATCGGCAATCTGCGGCGCACGCTTTTGCTGACGCTGCAGCTCAGCGAGTAGGCGGTGCCGTTCGTCGTCGCGCTGAACATGGCGGACGAACTGCGGGGAATGGACGCTGGACCCGACGTCGTCGCGCTCTCGCAGGCGGTCGGCGTGCCGTTCGTTTCTGTCTCCGCGCTGCGGCGCTGGAACATCGGGAAGCTGAAGCTGGCGTTGGAGAGTGCGTGCCGAGGATCGATGGCGGTTGCGTATCCGAGCGCGGTCGAAGAGGGGATCGTCGCGGTTCGCGACGCGCTGGAGCTGCACGCGCCGTTCATCGCCAACCGCGGTGTGGCGCTTGCGATCCTCGCGGGCGATGTCACCTTGCGGCCGCTGCTCACGGCCTCATGTCCCGCGTCCGTGCTCGCGCAACTCGATGACCTTCGCGCTGCGGTGCAGAGTCAGCTCGCCCGTCCGCTCAGCACGTTGATCTCGCACTCGCGCGTCGCAACGGTCGATGAACTGCTGGCCACGATGCAGCGAAAGAGCGCCTCGCATGTCGACGGCCTCCGCGACCGGATCGGGCGCACCTGCATGCACTCCATCTACGGTATCCCGATTCTGTTGGGCGTTCTCGCGCTGGCCTGGCTGCTCGTCGGAAAGATCGGCGCCGGCACCCTCGTCGATCTCATGCAGAAGCACGTCTTCGAACAGTGGATCAATCCGTGGACGATCCGCTTCATCGATTGGCTCGCACCGTTTCCGCACCGGCATGTCGTCACCGGCGGCGTGATCACCGCCGCATACGCGGGACACGCGTCCGGATTCTGGGGAAACGTCGCGCGCACGATTCATGACCTTCTCGTCGGCCCGTACGGCGTCGTGACGATGGCGATCACCTACGCGATCGCGATCGTGTTGCCGGTGGTGGTCACCTTCTTCACCTTCTTCGGATTACTCGAAGACTCCGGATATCTCCCGCGGCTGGCCGTGATTCTTCACCGCGGCTTCCGCAAGATCGGTCTCAACGGCAAGGCCGTCCTTCCGATGGTCCTCGGCCTCGGATGCGACACGATGGCCACGCTGACGACGCGCATTCTCGATTCAAAGAAGGAAGCGACCATCGTCACGCTTCTCCTCGCCCTCGGCGTTCCCTGTTCCGCCCAACTCGGCGTGATCCTGGCCATGCTCGCTCCGCTCGGGATCACGGCCACGCTGATCTGGGTGATGGTGACGCTGGCGACGATCGTGCTGGCCGGATGGGCGGCCTCGCGGGTCGTTCCGGGCGAGCCCGGCGATTTCGTTCTCGAGATTCCGCCGATGCGCGTTCCGCGTCTGTCGAACATTGCCATCAAAGTGGCGGCGCGGACCGAGTGGTATCTGAAGGAAGCCGTTCCGCTCTTCATCGTCGGCACGCTGCTCCTGTACGGCCTCGACGCCACCGGCGCGCTGAAATTCATCCAGCGTCTCCTTGGACCGCTCATCATCGGCGGACTGGGATTGCCGGCCGAAGCGACGAATGCGTTTGTCATCGGATTCCTGCGGCGCGACTACGGTGCCGCCGGTCTCTACGCGATGCAGCGCGCCGGCCACCTCACGCCCAACCAGGTCGTGATCGCGCTGACCGTGATCACGCTGTTCATTCCCTGCATCGCCAACCTGCTGGTCATGCTCAAAGAGCGCGGCGCGCGGATGGGTTGGGCGATTGCCGGCTTCATCATCGTCTACTCGTTCGGCATCGGTGTCGTGATGAACGCCGCATTCAAGGTTCTTGGAGTCGTGTTGTGAGCGACGATGCCTATCTCGAGTGCCCGATGTGCGGCACCGATTTCGTCGCTGCCGGATGTCACTCGTCGTGTCCGCTTTCGCGCGGATGCGAGATGTCCCGTTGCCCCCGCTGTTTCTATGAATTCGTCGGTACCGGCCGCGTCACGCGCCTGCTGACATCGCTGTTCAAACGGAGGTCCCATGATTCACGCAGCATCCGATGAAGTGCTCGAACGGCTCTGGTACGCGGCGGAGGAAGCGCGGCCGGTGACGTTGCCAGGCGACCTTCGCCTCGATGCGGACGGCGTCGATCTCGCCGCCGTGCTCGACTCGCTGATCGCGGAGGGGTGCGTTCAGTTCGGACCCGGCTATTGCCTGTCGCCCTCCGGCGCGAAGCGCGCACGCGGCATCGTGCGCCGGCACCGGCTCGCGGAAGTGCTTTTCATCCAGGCCTTCGGAACGAACTTGCGCGACGCGGAGGTCTCCGCGTGCGAGATGGAGCACATGCTCTCCGAGTCCGTGGTCGACCGCGTCTGCGCGTTTCTAGGTCATCCTCCTGTTTGCCCGCACGGCAAACCGGTACCGGCGGGGGAGTGCTGCCGCATCTACTCGAGCAGCGTGCAGCCGCTGATCCGGCGGGCCACGGAGCTGCCGGTCGGTGCGACCGCGACGATCGCGTTCATCGCTCCGAAGACACTCTCGCGCATCGACCGGCTGGCGGCATTCGGGATCGTTCCGGGCAGCGAGATCCGGCTCATCGCGCGGAACCCGAGCTGCGTGATCGGATGCGGCTCGAGCTCGATCGCGCTCGACGACGACATCGGCCGTGAGATCTATGTTCGGAGCGTGGCCTAGCGCGAGGGGAATGGTGGATGTTTTTGGCAATGAACACGCACGGTTAGCCTGACGCAGCAGCAGCGCTAGAATCGTCATGATGTCGCGTCGGGTACTCGTAGTCGAAGATGACGCTGTTTCGCGCCAACTTCTGAAGAGGATCGTGGAGATCGAGGGCCATGTTGCCGAGACGGCGTCCGGATACCACGAGGCCGTCACGTTGATCGATCGCCAGCCCTACGATCTGATTCTTCTGGATCTGACGCTCGGAGACGGTGATGGACTGACGCTCTGCCGCCGCGTCCGAGCTCAGTATCAAACGCCCATCATGATCGTTACGTCCCGGGGAGCTTCGGCAGATGTCGTGACCGGTCTCGAGCTGGGTGCGGATGACTACGTCGTCAAGCCGTTCAACATCGACGTGCTGACGGCTCGGATTCGAGCACAGTTGCGGCGCGCGTCCCAGACTCGGCGCGGCGAAGCGGTGGATCAGCTCCGCATCGGGCGGCTCGTGATCGATAACGGCCTTCGCGACGCCATCGTCGAAGGGTCTCCTGCCGGCCTGACGAACAAGGAGTTCGAGCTTCTCATGCTCCTTGCGCAAAGCCAGGGGCGAGCGATGGCGAAGGAAGCGATTCTCGAGCATCTCTTCGAGGGCGAGGTCCGGTCGGAGAAGATTCTCGCCGTCTATATCCGCCGTCTTCGTCAGAAGATCGAGCCCGATCCGGACAATCCCACCCACCTGCACACCGTTCGCGGTTTCGGCTACCGGCTCGGTTCCCTTTGATTGCTGAGTTGCTCGGTTGGTGAGTTGCTAAGTTGTTCGGTCTCTGATCTCTGCCCGCTGACAACCGACAACCACTGCCCACTGATCTCTGGTTTCTCCCCCCTCCACGTGACCGCCATCACACCTCCGAATGATCACGATCATCGCCGCGCTTGCGTCTCGCTCCTATCGTCACCAAGGAGCTTCCGGGAGGGACATGATGACGGAGAAACTCAACTGCATTCTCGTTCCCTCGGACTTCAGCGAGGCGGCCCTCCACGCGCTCCGCTATGCCGGCGAGCTCGCGCGAGAGCTCAACGCGCGGCTCATCCTTCTCTACGCCGATCCCTTCGTCCCGCCGATCGATTACTCGGCCACCGTCGGCGGATGGGATGAAGAATCCTTCGAGTACCAGAAGGTCTGCGCGGAAGAGCAACTGCGCATCGACGCCAAGGCGAATCTCGATCCCTCTGTTTCCTATGACGTCGTCGTGCGCGTTGCCTCGCCGCTTGCCGGCATTCTCGATCAGGCAGTCGAGTCGTTCGCGGGACTGATCGTCATGGGCACGCACGGCCGCAGCGGCTTCAAGCGGCTGATCATTGGCTCGGTCACCGAGGCGGTGATGCGGCATGCGGAGGTACCGGTGATCGCCGTGCCGCCGCGCGCCGCCGCGACGCCATCGATCAAAACGGTAGTCTGCCCCGTCATCTACAAGGCTCAGTGCCGCGATGCGCTGACCTTCGCGGCCGAGATCGCGCCGCCGGATGCGAGGTTCATCATCATCAGTGCCAATCCGGATGAAGAGATGGAGCCGGCGGATTATCTCGCCGCGTTGCGCGCCTGGATACCGGAAGCGATCACTGCGCGCTGCGACGTGCGGACGTTCGGCGATGAGCACGCAGATCCGATCGGCGGCTTCGCGAAAAGCACGCACGCCGACCTGATCGTGGCCGCGGAGCCTGCCACTCGGACGACCGCGGATGTGCTGCGCGGCACGTTCGCCGCACGCCTGCTGCAGCACAGCGAATGTCCCGTGTTGACGGTGAATGCTCCCACCGCGAAGGTTGCCGCGCGCCATGCCCGTCAGGAAGCGCCGGCGATGGCCCATCAATGAGGTGCTCATGACCAGCAGCGAATCCCATCCCATCGTGATGTGGGAGCTCACCCGCGCGTGCGACATGCACTGCCGCAATTGCTCCATTGGCGCCACCGGTACCCCGGGTGCAAATGAACTGACAACGTACGAGGTTTACAAGACGATCGATCAGATCGACGTTCTCGCGCCGCGCGAATTCATCATCACCGGCGGCGATCCACTGGCGCGCGAAGACATCGCCCAGATCATCAACTACGCGCGTCGCCGCGGCCTCGATCCGGCGCTCGTCGTCAGCCCGACTCACCAATTGACGGCCGACGCCATCACGCGGCTGGAGCGCAACGGCCTCACGCGCATCATCTTCAACATCGATGGTTCGTCGCCGGCGATCCATGAGGGGGTCAAGGGCACGACGGGAACCTTCGGGATCACGCTCCACGCGATGCGATGGGCAGAGCAGGCCGGCCTCTCCATCGAGGTCAACACGCTCATCACACGCCACAACGCCGGCGATCTTCGCGCCATCGCCGATCTGATCCGCCCGATGGGCATCAAGCGTTGGAACCTCTACTTCCTCGTCCCCATCACGGCGTCGAATCAGTCCGCGATGATCACCGCGAGCGAAGCCGAGAGTCTCTTCGGCACCTTCGACGAGATCCAGCGCAACGAGACGTTTGCCCTCCGCGTCGTCGAAGCGCCTCACTACCGGCGCTATCTTCTGCAGCGCAATCTGCAGACGCGTATCGACAACGCCACGGTGGGAAGCTGGGAAGATTTCCGCGGCTACGAAACCGACGACGACCACCCGCAGCGCGACCTCGTGGCTTCAGCAATCGACAATGCCCGCGGCTTCGTCTTCATCTCCCACGCCGGCGATGTCCGCGCCAGCGAGTTCCTCCTCGCCAGCGCCGGAAACCTCCGCTACCGCCCGCTCAGCCAGATCTACCGCGGCAGCGATCTCCTCGTCGCCCTGCGCGATCCCGCCAACCTGACCGGCAGGTGCGGCCGCTGCGAATTCCGCCACATCTGCGGCGGCTCCCGCGCCAGGGCCTGGGTGACCGAGGGCAACATCTTCGCCGACGACCCACTGTGCGACTACGAGCCGGGCGTCGCCATGCCGCTCCAGGCAGCGGCGCACGGTCACGCAGAAGCGTCGTCGTAACGTTCTATTCGCGCATTACCGCCACCCGCGGCGGGACTACAGCAATGTATGCGCAGTCACACGAACGCCGTTCCTTCGTCACCGACGCCGTCCTCGGCCGGGCCGATGCTGAAGATAGAAAAAACCGCGAACTTCAGGAGGACTTCATGCGCGATCTCGAAATCAAACGAATTCTCGTCCCGACCGATCTCAGCGAACAGTCGATCGTCTCGCTGCAATATGCGCGGTTCTTCGCGGAGCGCTTCTCCTCGTCGCTGACGTTGCTCTACGTCGATCCGCTCGTCTTTCCGATCAGCGATGCCGGCGCGGACATTCCGCTCTACATCACCACGACACCCGCTCACATCGCGAGGCTGGAAAAGGAAGTGCGCACCTATGCCGATGCGGCGCTCCTCGGCTATGCCTACGACGTCGCCGCGGCGGTCGGCGAGCCGGTGCCGGCGATCGTTCGCGAGGAGCAGGAGCGCGCGGCCGACCTCGTGATCATGGCCACGCACGGACTTCGCGGCTGGCGCCGCCTCGTACTTGGATCGGTCACCGAAGGCGTGCTGCGCGGCGGCGACACTCCGGTGCTGAGCGTCAGCCGAAGCGGTGAGCGCCTTCGGACTCCCGATCCGGTGAAGAGGATCCTCTGCCCGATCAACTTCACGGAGACGGCGCGTGCATCGCTCGAATACGCGTCCCATCTCGCCGCCACCTTCGACTGCGAGCTGGTCATCGTTCACGTCGTCGAAGAGAACGCCCAGGCGAAGCCGCTTGGACCGATGGACGTCCGAAGCTGGATCGATCCCGCGATCCAGAACCGATGCAGTTTCCGCGAGATCGTGCAACGCGGCGGCGCCGCCGAGCGCGTACTCGACTGCGCCGAGGACCTTGGCGCGGATCTGATCGTCATCGGCGCCCAACACAAACGCTTCCGCGACGAGACCGTGATCGGAACGACAACCGAGCGCCTGGTCCGCTTCGCGCGCGTGCCGGTGCTGTCGGTGCCGAGGCGCGTGGATGTGAAGAAGACGCGCGAAGAGGTGTTGGCCGCGCACGTGTATTAGGCGCTTTCGTTGATCGCCATCTTTGTTGACGGACGACACCGTCGGGCGAGGACGCCCAACGGGAGCAGGCAGGGACGCCTGCGCTACGGGGATGCAATGTAGTGCAGGCATTCTTGCCTGCTGCCGCCGGGCGTCCCTGCCCGGCGGTGGTAACGCTCACGAGAGCACCTACGCGGCCGCCGCCTTCGCCGCCGTCTCTTTCCGGATCACCGTCATCACCGCGTGCTTGGCGTAGCGGGTGATCCGTTCCGTGGTTGTGCCGGCGACGGTGGTGTCGGCGAAGCGGCGGTGTTGGGCGCCGATTACCAGGAGGTCGGCGTCGATCTGATCGGCGACGGCGAGCACGGCGGCGGCTGCGTCGCCGTGAACGACGACCTCGCTGTAGCGGGTGTTCGCCCGGACCAGCGGGTTGACCCAGGCCCGGAACTCGTTCTGCACGTCGGATGAGATCTGCGGCTCGCTTCCTTCGCAGACGTGCATCACGACGAGTTGGGCATCGAACGTCTTGGCGAGGTCGCTGGCCTTTTCAAGCGCCGACCGCGCGATCTCCGTGAAGTTGACCGGACAGAGGATCGTGCGAATGCCGGCGCGCGCGTCGGGCCGGAATCTCCGTGGATTGACGGTGATGACGGGTACGTCGGTTTCGCCAAGCACGTACTCGGCAACGGAGCCGAGCAGGGCGCGGCGGATGCCTCGGCGTCCGTGTGTGCCCATGATGATCAGATCGGCGTTGATGTCGCGGGCGGTTTGTACGATCGCGGTTTCCGGCGCGTCATCGACGAAGAGCGTATCGGCGTCCGGCGCGTGTGATGCCGCATAGTCGCGAAGGCGCTCCAGCAACGCCTTTCTGGCGTCCGACACGTTCTCAAAGTAATAGCCGATCGGATGCTCCTCGGCGAGCCAGGAGATTTCGTCCGCATACAAGAACGTCAGCTTCGCACCGAACTTCTCGCGGAAAAGAAGCGCGTAACGCAGTGCCAGATCGCCGAAGGTGCTCAGATCGGTCGGCACCAGAATGCGCATCACGCGGTCGGAGCTACTGGAATTTGACGGGAACATGTCGGACCTCCATCAGTGAGATCTTCGCTCCGCGATGACGATAGGGCGGTGATCGATGGATTGTCCGACGGTGACGACGAACACTCGGCCGCCGAGAGCGAGGCTAGGATGATGGGGCGCGCCGGCAGTGGCCGGGCTGAGCTCGTCAATGAAGTCCGAGCGCTTGCGTCCCCGCGGTTTCGCAGGGACGCTGAAGGCGGCGGCTGATGCTACGCCCGCACAAGCCCGGCGTGGCGCAGGGACTCGTACGAGGAGTGGATGTCCTGACTGAGCAGGCGGAGAACGGTGAGCCAGAGCTCGGGGTTTCCGTCAAGCATCTGCGTGAACGATTCCTTGTCGATGAATCCGAGCCTGCATGCCGTAACCACGCGGGCGGTGTGGTCATGCGGACGGCAGGAGACGACGGAATCGAGCCCCAGAAGCTCGCCGACGGCTGCCGAGCGAACGGGCTTCAGCTCGCGGGTGCGCGCCTGGAAAAGGAGATCGATCGATCCCGAGTGAACGACGTAGATGCCGCGCGGCTGGTCGCCTTCTTCGAAGAGGATGGTGCCTGCCGGTTGGAGTTGGAGCGTTTCCCGTTCCGTCAGTGCATCGTCGAGAGTCGGCCGCCGAGTTGCGATTTCAGTAATCATCACAGGTCACCCCATGGAGCACGGTAGGCGTGCCCCGATAGAGCCGCTGTGATGCTTGCTACCTGAACCCGTGATTTGTGAACAATTGCATAAAGAGTTTATGAAGAGTGGCGTTGAAGAGTGAAGAGTGAAGGGTGAAGAGTGAAGAGTGAAGAGTGAAAGGAGATGGAACAGCGGAGAGCGGTGGGCGTAAGGACGTGAGTGAAGAGCGAGAGTCGGCGTTGCCCGACTTTCACTCTTCACTCTTCACCCTTCATTCAAATGCTGACCATTGCTTCGAGCGCTGGCACCTGAAGGAACATGCTGGATCCTTTGACTTCGATGATCTTCTTGCGCTTGAAATCGCTGAGCAGGCGCGTCACGGTCTCGCGCGTCGTGCCGATCATCTGTGCGATCTCTTCGTGCGTCAGGAGCACTTTCAGGCGGCTGCCTTTGGCGGTGGTCTCGCCCGTGCGGTTGGACCAGTCGAGGAAGAGGCGCGCCAGTTTCTCGGATGTGCTCTGCGACAGGCCGAGGGCGCGGATCTCGCGCTGCGCGGAGTGGTACTTCGCGCTCAGTTGCTGCGCGGTGTGAAGACAGGCTTCGGGGTGGCTGTTCAGGAAGGCCATGAAGTCTTCGCGGCGGATGAAATTCACCTGCGACGGTTCCAGCATTTCGGCGGAGACTTCGTACGGCGTGCCGAGGATGCCGGCGCTGGCGCCGAGAACCTCGCCGGCCTCGGCGATCTTGACGATGAGCGTCTTTCCTTCGGCTGAGGACGTCGTCAGCTTCGCGCGGCCGCTGCAGATGATGAACACGCCTCGCGGCTGCTCCCCCTCGACGAACAGGACAGAGCCCTTCGGGTAGACCGCCGTGAACTTGATCTCGTCCATCCGCTGAATGGTCGCCGTGCCCATATTGCAGAACTGGCGCTCGGAGCGGAAAGAACATGATTGGCAGTTGTTCTGGGTGTCGATGTTGTAAGGGGTGTTCATCGTTGCCTCCGTGTTGGGCTCGGTGTCATCACCGTCGCATGTAGCCAATATCACATCGATTCGTGACGAGCGCCCCACCCCGGGGGGTGGGAAGGCGAACATGGATAGGTGGGGTGGGGCGGAGATCAGAGACGAGACATCAGAGACAAAGAGATCAGAGACAAAGAGATCAGAGACAAAGAGATCAGAGACAAGAGATATCAGTGACAGAGAGATCGGTGACGCGAGATAACGCGAGACGCTCGTTCCTGGCGGGCTCCTGATCTCTGATCTCTGCCTCCTCACCCTTCACTCTTCCCATCGTGATAGCGATCACGAGCGCTCGTGATTACCTGCACGGAGCGAATGGCATCTCCGCCCTAACCTTGCGCCCATGACGACGGGCAGCGGAGCCACACGCTGGGAGGGGAGATTCAAGCGACTGCGAACGATCGCGCTTTCCGCGCCGGTCGTTCTGATCGTGGCACTGCACGCGGTCATTCTGCTTCGCCGCGTCGGCGATGCCTCGATCACGCGGCCGGTGGTTCTTGGCCAGTGGGCGTTCGCTGCGGTGCTCCTGGCGGCAGCGTTGTTTGTCCGGCGCGCGTTGTCCCGCAACGGCGGCCGGCGTCGCGCCACCGCCTCCGACGACGTTCCAACGCAATCGGGTTGGATTGGAATCGACCTTCTTGCGTTCGCGCCCTTCAGCTCCGCAGTCTGCTTCGGCGACCGCGCTCCGCCTCGTTTCTGAGTCCTTCGATCCGCGACCCGCGCGACGGTCGGGAACACGGGACCACGAAATGAGGATTTGGAAATGACTTCCGATAGCACCTTGCAGCGAAAAATTGTGATGACCGCAGCGGCGATGTTGCTGGTTCTCTTCCCGATGAGTGTTCTTGCCGGTGACGCGACGCCGGCGAAGCCAGAGCAGCCCTCTGATCTCTGACTTCCACATGTGACATCCATCACCCGGAACGGTGAGATTGAGCGCCGACCTTAGCGACGAGCGCCTCTATATTCGGTGACGGGGTTTTCTAACCATGCCGACACCGTACAACCTGAATGTTCACAATGACTGCTCCGAATGCGACGTGCGGGCGGGACGGACCTTCTGCAATCTGGCGCCCGAAACGCTTGCGGAGCTCGATGCCATCAAATTCACGGGGATCTACCCGAAGGGCTCGCTGCTGTTTGTGGAAGGCGAGCAGCCCCGAGGGGTCTTCCTGCTCTGCGCCGGCCGCGTGAAGCTCACGACCTCATCGTCGGAAGGCAAGACGCTGATCGTCAAGATCGCCGACGTGGGAGAGGTTCTTGGCGCGAGCGCCACGATCCTCGGCAAAGCCTACGAGGTCTCCGCCGAAACGATCGAGCCGTCGCAATTGAACTTCATCAAGCGTGATGATTTCGTTCGCTTCCTCAGCTCGCACGTCGACGTCTGCATGCACACCGCGCAGCAGCTCAGCGAAAAGTATCAATCGGCCCAGCGCGAGATCCGCTCCCTCGGCCTTTCGCAGACGACGTCGGAGAAGCTGGCCAGACTGCTGCTCGACTGGTGCACCAAAAACGGTGAACAGACGCCCCGAGGAATCCGCCTCAGCGTTCTCCTGACCCACGAAGAAGTCGCTCAGATGATCGGCACGACCCGCGAGACCGTCACCCGCATCTTCAGCGACTTCAAGAAACGCCAGATCATCGAAGTCAAAGGCTCGAACATCTTCGTCCTCGCAAAGCCAAAGCTCGAAGCAATGATCGGGTCGTAACTTTCACCGGTAACCAAACTGCGTGTGGAACGCCGCCGTCTCGACGGCTGGCCCGGCGGCGTCCTCGCCGCCGACCGCGTTGTCCTGCGCAAATTGGGCACGCAGTCCCTCAGCATCATCGATGGTAACGTTCGCCGCCCAAGAAGCTCATGGCCGACGATCGCCCGACATCCGCCGAGAAGACGCCAGCGCGCAGTCAACCGACAACCGACAACGCGTTGCCGTCGCGCGCCAGCGCGGCGGCAACGCAATACCAAGGTCCCGATCCCACTCGCATCAAGACCATGTTCGGCTCGATCGCCGGCCGCTACGACCGCGCGAACACCGTCCTCTCCGCCGGAGTGCACCACCTCTGGCGCCGCACGGCGGTGCGCTGGTCGGGTGTGCAACGCGGTGACGCAGTCCTCGACTGCGCGACGGGCACCGGCGATCTTGCGATCGCGTTCAAAAAGTCGGTGGGTCCAGATGGCCGCGTCGTCGGAACCGATTTCACTCCCGAGATGATCGAGCTGGCGCGCGGCAAGGCGCGGGACGTCACGCTCGACGTCGCGGACGTGACCGCGTTGCCGTTCGACGGCGACTCATTCGATATCGCCAGCATCTCCTTCGGCATCCGCAACGTCGGCGATCCCGCCAAAGGCATCGCCGAGATGGCGCGCGTGGTTCGTCCCGGAGGACGCGTCATCGTGCTCGAGTTCGGCCAGCCATCGAACCGGCTGGCCTCGGCACTCTACGACTCCTACCGCCGCCACTTCCTCCCGCGCCTCGGCGGCGCCGTCACCGGCGAGCGCGGTGCCTACGAGTATCTCGAATCGTCCGCCGCGCGGTTTCCTTGCGGCGATGAGTTCGTAGCGATGATGAACCGCGCAGCGAACTTCACGTCGATCGACGTGAAGCCACTGACCTTCGGGATCGCGTATTTGTATCGCGGCGTGGTGGCTTGATTCGCGTGTGGCCGAAGCACAGACAAGAGTGTCTGTGCCACACAACCACCGCATAAAATCCGCCTCCGTGTGATCCGGACACTCTTGTTTCTTTCACACCAAAACCGCACAAAAGTCAGCCTCAATGTGGCACAGACACTCTTGTCTGTGCTCCCTCGGCTTCATCACTTCGAATACATATCAATAATCCGCTCGATTGCCTTTCGGCACACCCTGCAAAAACCCACCTCGTCCCTTGTGAACATGATGCAGTCCACCTCCGGACGATAGAGCCCCTGCGCTTCGTAGGCCGCCCCTTCGAACGCGCCTACTTTTCCGGCGAACTTCTGGCCGCCGAAGAATTGCGTTTCCCAGGTGCGCTCAGCGGTGAACAGCTTGTCCATTTCTGATTCCGGCGCATTGGTCGCGCGCAGGCGGGCACGTTCCTTCTGGATTTCGTGGCTGTGTTTTTCGAACGCTTCCTTCTCCCACGGCGTCGGCAAGGGAGTGGACGCATCAGCGAGATCCTTCCACTTCACGTTGGCGGGATCGTGGAGCGCGGTCACATTCGGCTCCCACGGCTCGGGATGTTCGGTGCCGCCGCTCGTGTAGGAGACCGGCGAGGTGTAGTACTCGTCGGCCAGCGCCGCGAAGTGATGTCCGAACTCGTGCACGAACACGTACTCGGCGAACGCGCTGTCGACGCACGCGGTTGCCTGATCGTTGAAGATTCCGCCGCCGCCGTACTGCTTCTCGTTGACGAGGATCTCGATGAAGTCGTACGGCGCGGACGAGGCCACATCGCGCATGCGGTGATCGTCGAGCGTCAGCATGTAGCGCTCGGAATCGAAGATGTTGTATTGCACGCCGGTCATCGTGCGGCGGTTGTCGTTCGTGCGCGGTCGATTGACGCCGCTGGCCGGCTCGGCGAGATCGAGCGCGCGGACGTTGAAGTCTTTGCGCCGGCTCTTGAACGGCTCGGTGGCGAAGAGCTTTCCGATCATGCGCTCGACGTCTTTGTGAAACTTCGGCAGCTCCGATTCGGTGTATCCCTCGCCGATGACGAGGAGATCGACCTTCTCCGATGCCGGTCCGTTGTCGATCACGTTCCACACATGACCGGCGGGCTTGCGGTCGGACGGATTGACGTAGCGCGATGACGGATCGATCAGCGTCGAGAAGATCTGCTGGAACGCGCCGCTGGTATCGCGCTTCTTGACGACGAGTTGCACCGGCTTCTTCGGCCAGGGAAAGCGTACGGACTCGGCGAAGGTGCCGGCGCGCTCCTTCGCCTCATCGGTCGTCTGCCATTCGCCGAAGACCGACGCGAAGCCGCGCGAGTAGATGGGCTGGTTCGTCTCGCGGTCGATGACCTCGAAGTAGTAGTTGCCGAGGTTCAGGGTGTCGATGAGGCGGGTCCGGCTGCCCGGCCACGGACCGTCCGAGACGACCGAATCGAGCGCGATGACTTCCTCGCCATGGTTTCCCGTGTGGAAGTAGTTCACGCGCATCGTCTTGTCGAGAAACGTGTCCTCGAAGCGGGCAGCGAAGGCGGAGGAAACAACAAGAAACAACGCGGTGACGAAAAGAAGTTTGCGCATGCGCGGATTGTAGACTGCGCGGATGGGAGTGAGAGTCGTTGAAGCGCCGGGACACGATGTGCGGCGCGAAACAAGTGCTGTCATCCTGAGACGCCGAAGCCGCTCGGAGATTCGCTGCACTCGCCTCGGCAGGCATCAGCGGCGGAGGACGGTCGAAGGACCCCTTTCCGATGTGCCGGGTTGGATGGCGGCATTGTCAAACCGGCAGGCAGGAAGGGGGTCCTTCGACCGTCCTCCGGCACTTCGTGTCCTCCGGCGGCTCAGGATGACAGCGTTGCTCCTTCTCCTCGCGATTTCCGCCCACGCCCAACTTCAGGAGCAGATCACCGTCGAACGGATCCTCATCGACGCGCGCGTCACGGACGATCACGGCAATCCGATCACGGGACTGAAGGCTGACGACTTTCAGGTGCGTATCGACGGCAAGCCGGCGCGCGTTGAATCGGCCGAGTGGATTCCGGAGACGGCGGCCGCGCGCGAGCTGGCCAGCATCGACTCGGCCATCGCGGACGTCAACACGACGCTCGATCAGCCGGCGCCGCACGGACGGTTGCTCATCTTTTTCTACCAGACCGATTTCGCGCGCAACTCCGCGCGCATTGCGGGACAGATGCAGACCGTCGTCAACGCGGATGAGTGGGTCGATTGGCTCGACAGCGAAGACCGCGTGGCCGTGTTCTCGTTCGATTCCCATCTGAAGTTCCGGCTCGACTTCACGAATAACAAGGATCACATCAAAGATGCGATGGAGCAGGCCATGCTGACGAACGAGCCGCCTCCGCCGCGTACCGTGCCCATGCCCGCGCTGGCGAAGCGTCTCAACCCCGACGAGATGCGCAAGGCTGCGTCGCCGGAAGCGGCGCTGATCATCGTCGCGAACGCCTTGCGCCCGATCCCGGGCCCGAAGTCGATCATCCTCTTCGGTTGGGGGCTTGGCCGGCTCACGCCGAGCGGCGTGCGGATGGAAGCGAAGTACCTTCCGGCACGCCAGGCCCTGGTCTCCGCGCGCGCCAGCGTCTTCTCGATCGATTTCACGCAGGCTGACTCGCATTCGCTCGAAGTCGGATTAGGACAGGTCGCCGGCGACACCGGCGGCTTCTACGCGAAGACGTATCACTTCCCGAAGATCGCCGTCGAGCGATTGCAGAAAACGTTGGCCGGGCACTACGAGCTCGAAGTGCGCAAGCCGGATACGAAGATGCGCGGCACGCACAACATCGAAGTGGACGTTCCGTCGCAGCGGCGCGCAACAGTTCTGGCGCGAAGCACGTTCATCGACCGCGATTGATGCAGGCAAACGACTTGCACTGCTGCCTGTGCGGAATCGAAAGGAGATTTTGCGCATGGGAAGGTATGGTGAAAAGCCACAGAAGAAGGTCGAGAAGGCGATGAGCGAACGGAAGCACGGCACGCTGAAGAGCGGATCGACCGGTAAGGTGGTAACGAGTAAGAAACAGGCCATCGCCATCGGCCTCTCCGAGGCAAGGCGCGCGGGTGGGAAGGTGCCGGCGAAGAAGTCGTCGTCGAAGAAATCCGCCGCGAAGAAAAAGTAAAAGCAAACGCTGTCATCCTGAGCCGCCGAAGCCGCCGCAAGATTCGCCACGCTTGCACTCGGGATGTATCGGCGGCGGAGGACGGTCGAAGGCCCCCTGATTCCTGCCGGTGGGGAGGGCGAAAAAAGAACCACGCACACAATCAGGGGGTCCTTCGACCGTCCTCCGGCGGCTCAGGATGACAGACGATAATTCGTCGCGAATCATCACGGATGATGGCGCGTACACTGATACGCGTGACGAACCGTATCCTCCTCACCGTCTTCGCCGCGTTCTTCGTCTGGTCGCTCATCCATCCGCACGATTACTTCACCTGGTTCCTCGAAGTCTTTCCCGCAATCATCGGCATCGCGCTCGTCATCGCGCTGCGAAACCGGTTTCCGCTCACGCCGCTGCTGCTCACGCTGCTGACGATTCACGGCATCATCCTCATGATCGGCGGGCACTACACGTACGCCGAGGTGCCGCTGGGATTCTGGATACGCGGCGTGTTGCACACGGCGCGCAACGACTACGACCGCATCGGCCACTTCGCGCAGGGCTTCGTGCCGGCGATCGCGGCGCGCGAGATTCTCATCCGCCGCAACGTCGTACGCAGCCGCGGCTGGCGCTACTACATCATCGTGTCGATCTGCCTCGCCATCAGTGCCGCCTACGAGTTGCTGGAATGGCGGATCAGCGCCGCTACCGGCAGCGCCGGCGATTCTTTCCTCGGCACTCAGGGCGACGTCTGGGATACGCAGGAAGACATGGCCACCGCGCTCGTCGGAGCGCTCATGGCGCCTTTGGTTTTGGGACGTCTGCACGATCGGCAACTGGCGGCCCGGCAACTGGTGCCGCCACTGGTTCCGCAAGCGGCGTCGCAACTGTTGTTGCCGGCAAGCGATCGCGAACGCCGCGAAAGTCGGTGAGCGCCCAGAGCACCAGCATCATCAGTCCCATCATCCAGTAGAAACGTGGCGAGGTGACGCCGCTGGTGAAACTGCCGAACCACGGAGCCGCAATCAGACAAGCGATCAGCAGCAACTCCACGAATCCGTGGAGGGCGAGTCCGATGATCTTGACTATGCCGAGGGGCGAACGCGTCACGAGCGCCATCACGAACAGCAGGCCGCCGAAGATGTACGCCCACGTCGCTTTGACGCCTCCGAAGCCAGCGACCGACGGCCCGATGATCAGCAGGATAGCCAGCGCGTAGTCGAGGATGCCGTGCGATACCGCTCCGATGCTGCGATGAATCATGGCAGGTCGCGTCCTTCTCCCTGGCCGAGTACGAGAAACGGTGGATTGCCGTTCGCGGCCAGCGCGTCATTCAGATCGTGAATCGGATCGTACTCGCCATCGTCTCCGAGTGCGAATGTCCCGAAATGAACGGCCACGCTTGTGCGCGCGCCGAGGGCGAAGTGGGCGTCGACCGCCTGCGCGGGATCGATGTGCGCCGACTG
>ODAK010001765.1_pt1 | contig 23225 bp, 10 predicted proteins | sample 1539591 | NCBI WGS metagenome assembly ODAK01 (sample SAMEA3539303, study PRJEB22396) | soil metagenome | biome: tundra; feature: field; material: soil | place: USA | collected 2010-05 | depth 0.15 m | reverse complement strand
ACTGAGGACTGCTAGCCCCCGGGCGGTTGTTATGCCAGCCATCCCCGAACCGCGCACCCAACGAGAGAACGCTATATCCCTGTGTGGCGACCATTGCTCTCGTCTGAGAAGTCCACCTTCGTCTGAACTGTTTGGTTGTCCCGCAGATTCGGTGCTATGCGATGAAATTTCGTCGTTCGTAGTTCCGCCAGTGGATTGTGGAGAAGCCCGATTGCAATCTTTCTCATGAGACTCGAATCATGTCTGACGCGCGCCGCAGAGGATTTGCTTGGAAAGAAGTTGCCGAAGTGCTCCACATGACCCGAGCTGTGGCCCGGACGACCTTCTGGCGCGAAATCAAACCCTCAAGGTCGAAGAAGCGCGAATCCCCGCCACCTGCGATTGTCATCCAGGGGGAGAGTGATTCGGACACCCTGAAGCATCGCAAGCCGAGAGCATCTCGATGAATACAGTCGGGACTGCCTTTCAAGCCGATTCGTACGTCGGGCCGGCGAGCGAAGATCTACAGGAAACGCTTCCCTCGTTTACGTTTTTGATGTATAGCTCGCTCAACGTTGATACTGAAAAATTGGGCAAGCGCAGGCGCTGCCGTTCGCCGCGCGAGGAGGGAACTGTTGCGTGGCAGTGCCGCCGGGAGTAAGGTAGAACCATGCTGTGGGTTGCGGCCCGGGCGTTACGGAAACTATATCCGATCTAGGAGACCGTCATGAAAAAGAGGATATTAGTGGGCGCGATGAGTGCATTGTTGCTTGCAACGACCAGTTGGGCAGACGACAAAGAAAAGGACGAGGATCGTCTGAAGAATGCCGGCACAGTGCTGACGGAGATTCTGAATATTCCAGACGACATTCCTCAAGATCTCCTCGATAAAGCCGACTGTGTGGTTGTTTTTCCATCGGTCCTCAAGGCCGCATTTGTGGTCGGTGGTAGTTATGGCCGCGGTGCGATGACGTGCCGCAGGGGCGAAAATTTCAACGGCCCCTGGGGCGCGCCCTCAATGATGGCCCTTGAGGGTGGCAGTGTAGGCTTTCAGATCGGCGGGCAAGCGACTGACTTCGTCCTTCTCGTGATGAATGACCGCGGTGCGAATGGAATCTTGAGCAGCAAAGTGAAGCTCGGGGCAGACGCGTCGGTAGCAGCAGGACCAGTCGGTCGTAACGCGACGGCCGAAACCGATGTTTCGATGCGCGCCGAAATATTGAGCTATTCACGCGCGCGCGGCCTGTTTGCAGGCATTTCGCTAGAGGGTTCGACCATCCGACCCGACAACGATGCAAACAAGAGAATCTACGGGGAGAAAATCTCGGCGAAGGATATTGTAATTGCTCACGAGACGCATGTCCCTCCCGCAGCAGAGAGCCTGATCTCGACGCTTAACGCGAAGACGCCGAAACACAAGTCGCCCTAGCAGTGGTTTCTATTCGGGCCTTCCTTTATTAGCGAGCTCCTATTTCGATAGGTCCGAGATGGAGTCTGTTTATCAATCGCCTTGGCGAGTGACAGAAGCGGAGGGCAATCCCAGTTGCTCGGCCAGATAGGTCGTCATCTGCTCAGCGGTGTCGATATTGAGCAGACGTTGACGAAAGTCGTCGTCATCCAGTCTCCGTGCCAGGGACGAAAACACCTGCATGTGGGTGTTGGCCACTTCCGAACTACGAAGCGCGAGGAGGACGACCATACGAACTTGCTCGCCATGGATTGAGTCCCAATCAATCGGCTCGTTGAGCTTTAGAATACAGATCGAATTGGCCGTGACCGCGTCAGTCTTGCAGTGCGGAATGGCGAAGCCATGGCCCAAGCCAGTGGAGTATTCAGCCTCACGCGACCACAGTGCTTCTTCCACAAGATCGCGATCGTCGGTTCGGCCGGAGGTGTAAAAGGCATCCACCATTTCCTGGATGACTTCTTCTTTCGTCCGGCTCGCACTTCCGAGCAGGACGAGTTCGTCGCTGAGCAAAGGCTCGGGCTGATAGAACTGCTGCGCGGCCAGCAGGTCATCCACTTCTCCGGTTTGCGCGCAGGCGATGGCGCGATCAAGGAGGTCGGCGCAGTCCGCGGCGCGCAGCTTCGAGACGGACCGTTTGAAATCGTGGACCTCGGCGGCTGGCACGCTGATTTCGTCGAGCCCGAGACCAAGCAGGAGGGGGAGACTGCGAAGGTCCGCCGCCATCTCTCCGCACATTCCCACCCACTTCCCATCCCGATGGATTTGCTCCACGAGTTGCTGCAGGAACCGCAGGAATGCGGGATGGCGGACAGAGAAATGGGATGCGATCTTGGGATTGCCGCGATCGGCGGCAAAGAAATACTGACTCAGATCGTTGGTGCCGATGCTGAAGAAATCCACTTCTTCGCAAAGTCGGTCGAGAGCGAACGCCACGGAGGGAATCTCGACCATGATGCCAATCTTGACGTCGGGCTGAAATGCAATGCCATTGTGCGAGAGGTGTTGCTTGGCTTGCGCGACCGCTGCCTTGAACTCGACAATTTCTTCCAGGTTTGCCACCATGGGCGCCATGATTTGAACAGGCCCTACCGCCGACGCACGGAGAATAGCGCACAGTTGAGACTGCAACAGCTCGTGGTGGTCAGCGTAGATGCGAGCGCCACGATACCCCAGGAATGGATTATCTTCCCGGGGAAGATTCAAATAAGGCACTTTCTTGTCGCCACCAATATCGAAAGTGCGAATGATCAAGGGTCGGCCGCAGGCGCTGCGTGCAGCTTCCGAGTAGATCGCGAACTGCTCCTGTTCTGATGGAGCCTGTTCGCGGCCGAGAAAGTTCATCTCCGTGCGGAACAGCCCAATGCCATCCGCTCCGTTCTCGAAAGCCAGCGTCGATTCCTCTCCGGAGGAAGCATTGGCTGCAACTTCCACGCGCCGGCCGTCCGCGGTAATGGCCGAGCGGCTGGCACGGCTGGACCACGAATGTTTTCGGCGCTCCAGCGTTTTCTGCTCGCGATCATAGAACTGGCGAACTGCCGTGGAGAATTGTGGAACAACAAAGCCGCGATTGGCGTCGACTACGACCTCGCGACCGCCGGTGAGCTCCCGGCGCGCATTACGCACTCCCGCGAGAGTCGGGATCCCCAGTGAACGAGCCAGAATGGCCGCGTGAGAAGTTGCTGCCGAATGCTCCAGCACGATCGCCTTCAGCCAGCGGCGGTCGAGTTCCAGAAGTTGCTGGGGAGCCAGCGTCTCCGCCACGAGCACGGAAAGTTCGCTCAATTGGACGGCTGCCGCAGGACTGGTTCCTGAAACTTCCTCCAGCAACTGCAGACAAATCTCTTCGATGTCGGCGGAGCGCTGGCGGATGTATTCATTCTCGGAGTGTCCTAGGAGATCGATAAAGAACTCACCGGTTTCCACCACAGCCTGCCCGGCGGACTTGCCTTGCAAAACCTGTTCGGTGAGTTTCTCCACCAGGAAGACGTCGCCGGCCATCGCAAGGTCCGCCTGGAGCACCGCGATGCCGGTGGGGGTAAGGGAGTATTTGAGCTTCTCTCCAATTCGATGGCGAACCGCTGCTACGGCCTCCTTAATACGCTGCAGTTCGCGAGGCCGATCGCTGACAGGCTGGGTGTCCTCGTTCGCGGACAGGGTCATTCTCTTCAGGATGACGACACGGCCATGGCCGATACCCCGGCTTAGCGGTGTTCCGAAAATGCACGTCACTTTCGCGGCTTGCAGCGCCCGCGGCATCCTATTGCTACGAGTCGCCGGGGCCATGCCGGCTAAAGGCACATCGCAGTGAGGTAGGGTTTCTTCGACGAACCGCTGTAGGGCTGCGTGCGCGCCAGACGCATCCGCTCCACTCGAGTGGACTGCACAGCGATCCCCGTGACGGATGTCGGCCGCGATGATACCGAGTACACTCTTACAATTTGCCATCAGGCCATTCCGCAGGTTCGTCAGTGTACATTCGGATGCGAACTGATTCGCCACCTCCGCTAGGTGACTGGCAGGGCGGGCGTGCAAGCCGCTGGAGAGCGGGCACGAAAAAACGAACTGCATCGAACTGTCGGCCTTCGGCGTCATCGTCAGCGTTGGATCTTCGAGAAAATACTTTCCGGGTTCTTAAGCGCTTCCTGGAGGGGAACTTGAATGACTTTTACGCCGTTGAATCGTTCGCGGCCTTCCACCTCAATGTCGACGGCAAAAATAGCGATCTGGGCCTGGCGGATATCGTTCTCGGTCAATTTGTTTTCGATTCCCATTGCGCCTTGGGTCTCAACCTTGATTTCGTGACCGAAGGCTTTGCCGACTTTCTCCAGACGAGCCGCGGCCATATAAGTGTGAGCGATGCCCGTGGGACAAGCGGTGACGGCGACAATTTTCATGCGGGTTCCTTCTCTTCCTGTGGCAGTTCAGTGCTTCTCAGTTTCAGCAAGACAATCAGAATCGCGGTGACGAGCGTTCCCAGCACGATGGCCGCGACGTAGGCCATGCGGTGGTCGACGACGGGCAAGACAATGGGCCCTCCGTGGGGAGCGTGGTCTCCGACGCGGCCGACCATGGCAATTGCGGCAGCCACGGCGGAACCAGCAACGATACTGGGAATGACGCGAACCGGATCCGCTGCAGCAAAGGGGATCGCTCCCTCGGTAATGCCAATCAGGCCCATGGCAATGGCAGCGAGTCCAGCCTCTCTTTCTTCTTCGGTCCAGAGACTCTTGCGAAGAAGAGTAGCCAATCCCACGCCTAACGGAGGCGTACAAATGGCCGCGGCGCACGCGCCCATAATTAGGTAATTGCCTTCGCGGATCATGGCGGCGCCAAAAAAGAACGCAGTCTTGTTCACCGGGCCACCCATATCAAAGGCAATCATGGCCCCCAGAATGAGCGCCAAAACGACATCGTTTCCGGTACTCATCGACAAAAGTGTCCGGTTGGCATGATCCATAAGAAGCGCGATCGGCACTCCCAGAACCTTGATCATGAGCACGCCGACCAAGCCGCCCGCCAGAATCGGGATTACCAGAATCGGCATGATAGGACGCAAATAGCGGGAGACCGACACCTTCTTGAGTGCCTCGACCACGTAGCCTGCAACCAGGCCAGCGAGGATCGCTCCGAGAAAACCAGCTCGCACTTGTCCCGACAAGTAACCGCCCAGAAATCCTGGAAGCAGGCCCGGCTTGCCCGCGATGGAATAGGAGATATAGCCCGCGAGGACGGGCAACATCAGCATGAAAGAGGCCGTTCCGATATCCAGGATGAGTTTCAGGCGTGGGGCGGTGGAGAAGTCGGGTCCGGAGCCGGTCATTGGAGCGAAGGCAATGGCACATGCGATGAGGATGCCTCCGCATGCGATAAATGGAATCGCATACGATACCCCCGTCAGCAGGTGCTGCCGCAACTTCTGGAGTGATTCAAGCATTCCGAGCCAATGCTCCGAGAGAAATGTTCTGCATTGTAGCCACAAATCCTGTACCCGGTTCGTCAAAAAAGCCCCGGCAACCTATAGCCTTCCGGCTTGCATCTGTCACATGTTTGCGATCTCTGGCTCCAAGCACCTTCCAAGAGCGGTGGGGCTCGCACGACCGCCGGATTGCATGGGGTTTGCAAAGACGTAGCCTCGTAGTATGTGTGATCCGTCCTAGTCTGGAAACAGGAGAGATGGAACGTTTATTGGACTAACATAACATTGCTGGAAACGGTTCCAGACGGCCGTCACCGCGAGACCTGGGTCTTGTTGTTGGCGCGGTACTCCGTGGGCGTGACCTTGCAGACTTTCTTAAAGACCCGGCAGAAATAAGCCGCATCGCTGTAACAGCAACTGGCGGCGATTTCCTTGAGCGTCAGGCTGTAGTTCTGCAGCATGAATTTCGCCCGATTCACGCGCACCAGGTTCAGATAGTCGTTGAACCGCATAAAGCCTTCCTTGCGAAACAGGCGGGAGACGTGATTGGGAGCCAGACCAAAATGATCTGCCACGCTTTCGCGGGCGATGGGGCTGTGAAAGTTCTCTTGCACGTATAAACAGATGGACTCATAGGTGCGAATTGCTTTGCGCGGTCGCTGCTTCTGGGGAGACTTGAGGAGCCGCAGACATGCGTGCAGCATGGACTCGGTGGAAAGGCGTGCCAATGGGCCCTTTGCGTGATCCGCAGCCAAAACCATCAGGGTGGAAAGAATGCTATGCGTCGGCACATCGTAGCCGCCGTGAACGCTGGCTTTCACGGCCGTCGGGGGCACCTGCGATCCACCTTTGTGTCGCACCAGGCTGATCCCGATTTGCTTCACGCCAAACAGAAAGGTGAGGACATCGACCCGGCCCGTCCAATCGGGCTTGTTCCAGGCATGATCCGGCACAAAAACAGCGTGGCCGCGCACAGGCCTGATGATCTCCGTTCGTCCGCTCTTAGCGATCTCCATAGTGTGGCATCCGGCCAGAGGCAGGGAGAGTCGCGGGAAATTCGTCACGTAAGCAAGTGGAGGAGGAGCCGTGGTTCCATCGCCAAAATGCACATGGCGGACCCTGGTTTTGCGCAGGTACTCCTCCAGTTGCTGAACGATCACTCTGCTTCCAGGGGACAGTGGCGCGATCGATTGAGTGATCCGCGGTTGCACGGAACGTTACGTTAGTGCAATTAATGTTAAATGTCTACTGTTTCTTTTCAATCGCCTAACCGCCATACTTGCCAGCCGAACTAGAGATCGCCTACCCGCGAAAACACTGTGTGAAGTCGATATGGATCGGTTGGTCGCGCGTGCGGCGAAAAACTCCCAACAATATCGTTAAGGTGGGGTCAGAATAGCTCTCATGAAGAGTTTCGAAAGGTCGGTTGCGAGCCTGAAGGAGACCACAATGAATCGGGAGTTCAGTCGTCAGGAGTATTGGGGAAGAACCGCACACGAAGTGGTCGCGGGCTGCGGCGACCCAACTTTCAGATGGCTCGCAGGATCCCGCAGGAACTACCAGGCTCCCCCACTCGCTTTGATCCGAGGTGAACAATGAACCGTAGAGTCCCGCTTTTGTGTCTCGTCATTCTTGGCCTTGTTTTCCTCGCCGCCTGCGGCAAGGGCTACGACAACCCTCCCGGCACCACAACCGGGACTCTCACCGTGCAAATGGTCCAGACGCCGCCGCCCGCAATCACGGCGGGAGGAACGGCGGGCATCGTGGCCACCGTTTTGTATGACAACAAGAATGGCGGCGTGACCTGGAGTTGTGCGCCCGCTGGATCCTGCGGAACATTCAGCCCAACGACAACCGGTTATCAGATCGCAACGCTCTACACCGCTCCGACGACTGGTCCTGCTGGCGCGCTCAACGTCCCTGTAACAATTACGGCAACTTCAGTCACGGACAACACAAAGACCGCGAGTGCCACGACGACCGTGCAAGTCGCCACCCCGGCGTTGTTGAAGGGACAGTATGCCTTCGTTCTTGAGGGATATGCGTCCTTCGGGATGGTGGGTAGCGTCACTCTAGATGGGAACGGAAACATTGTGAGTGGCGAGGCCGACGCTTCCGCCAATGGATTCTACTCGACCGTACCCTCCATCACTGGAACTTACTCCCTCGATCCGACCGGGCACGGAACCTTGGCATTTTCCCTGAACAACACCGGTTGCTGCGGCACATTCGCTCAGACCCATGCCATCACGTGTGTCTCAACTTCAACTGCGACTGGAGTGTGCACCCATCTAGTGATTTCCGAGGCCGATCAGTTCAACGGGCTCACAATCGGCGGCGTCGGCAGCATGGACCTGCAAACCGCCGGTCCGAGCTTTACGGCGTCACAGGTGTCTGGCGGCTATTCGTTCACTTTAATCGGATTTAGCGCGGCGGCGATCAAGGCGGCGGGCGGCACCGGCCTGAACGGAAGTTGGGGAGGCATCTTCACCGCCGACGGCGTGGGCGCTATCACCGGGGGCGTTTTCGATACGAGCACTGTAGGCGGAGCGCCGAATTATATCTCCATACCATTTACTGGAACCTTTACGCCGCCGGACACCAACGGTCGAGGCACGCTGACATTGACGACCAACGGTGGTACGACCTACGCCTACTACCTTGTGACGCCGGAAGTGTTGCGATTGACCTCGATGACAAATCTTGGTTATGCGGGCAACACCGGGAGCGCGTATGGACAGGGCACCGTGGGCACAACGAATGCCGCGCTTACCGGGAGCTTCGTGTTCGGGGACCTTGGTTTTGACGTGCCCGGGAATGGGATCGGATCGGCGGGAGAGTTCACGACGGACGGCAACGGGAACATCACGGCCGGCATTATGGATCTGAATGACTCCGGAAATTCCGGAACCCTGGATCTGGGTTTGTCGTGGGCGTCGTCGTCATATTCCATCTCGGGCAGCGCGCGCGGGACCGTCACCGGACCGTCGGGTCAGACCTATAACGTCTATCTGACCGATCCCAACCTGAACCTGCTCGATCCGAACAACACCAGCGGTGGCGGCGGCGCTCTGATCCTGGAGACCGATTCCACATTCAGCGCGATTGGCATGCTTGTCCCGCAGCCGGCTCCATCCTCTGCAACGTTGCAAGGGCCGTACGCAATCCTTCTCTCGGATCAGAACAATCCTGCGCACTCGGACGGCGGGTTCGTCGGCGACTTTGTCGTAGGCACAGGAGCCGGCACGTTCACCGGTGAGGGAGCGTTTCAGGGGCAGGGCACGAACAATGCCACGCTTATAGTCGGTCCTCTCGCGGGCACGTTTGCAGCGGACGCCAGTCATCCGGGACGCTTCACAGGATCGATCACGACAACGCCAGCGTTCCCGAATGGAGCGCTCGGTGGGACTACGCCCGGAACGGAGCAAGTTTCCTATTACCTCGCCAGCGGCTCTCAAGGGTTTGTAGTGGAGACCGATAGCAGCGCTCCAGTGACTGGATTGGTCGAGGTGCAAGACCCGGCGAGCGCCAGCGCGAAGGCGGCGAAGCGATTTCAGGCGCCGCAATCTCGTCAATCTTATTCCACCGAGCGTGGGGACACCCAACATGGTCATCCGAGCAAGCCACGTTAGACGGTTGCAGCGAAGCCGGTTGAAATCTTCAGGAGGATGTCAATGACAGGTCCGTCGAACTTCAAAAGGGATAATCGTCGGGGGATGCGCCGGTTCGGAGTGGCTTTTGGCTTAGCTGTGATCCTCCTGCTGCTGGTCCATCCGCAGCGCTCGCTGGCCCAGGAATTCCGCGCCACGCTGACGGGAACAGTCACCGACGCCTCAGGGGCAGTTGTGTCGAAAGCCGAGGTGAAGGCCGTTAACGTCGAAACCGGATCGACATACACTGCGCAGGCCAGCGACGCCGGCGTTTATTACATTCCCTATGTCGTGCCCGGCACCTACACCGTCTCGGCGAGCGCCCCCGGTTTCAAAACTGCGATTCAGGACAAAGTTCTGTTGCTGGCGGGGAAATATTTCGGACAGAACTTTACGCTGCAGGTCGGCGCCATCGACGAGAAGGTTGAGGTCACCGCCGCACCTCCTATGATTGAGACGGCGAATGGATCCGGTGGAACCATCCTCGACGAGCGCACTCTGCAGAACGTTCCGGTCAGCGGCCGCCAAGTCTACAACCTCATCGGCACCACGCCGGGCAGCCAGTACACAGGAAGTTCCCGGCGCAGAGGATGGGACAACGACAACGCGTACATCATGGGCGGCGGCGTCGATCCCACGGGACAGGACAATACGGGGAATTCCGGCGGATTCAATCAATTCACCCTCAACGGTACGAACATCACCCAGCAGATTAGTTACGGCAATCAGGGAGCCGGAACGTGGAACGTGTCGCCCACGCTGGATTCGGTGCAAGAAGTCAACGTGATGACCGACACCTACGATGCTCGCTACGGGCGAACTACCGGCGGCACCGTGAACGTTGTAACGAAGAACGGGACGAATGCTTTTCACGGCGAGTTAGTTGAAAACTATAAGGATGGCAGCCTGTTCGACGCCAACACCACCACGAATGTCTTTATCGCGGGACTACCGACGCAACAGCAAGTGGAGAACCAATTCGGCGGGACTTTTGGTGGTCCTATCAAAAAGAACAAGCTGTGGTTCTTCTACAGCTTTGAAGGTTACCGGCAGTCCATACAGGGCACGGTTACCGGGAATGTCCCACCTGCTTATCTGCGGCCTGGTTACAACGGCAACCCAGGGGTTGATTTTGGTCTGGTCCAGACCATGGATCCGGGGTACACGAGCCAGGGGGCGCAAGCGGATCCTTACGTTCTATACGGGCTGACTCTGTTTCGACCCGGTGATAGCACCAACTCGAGCAATCCAAATAATGCGATCTGCTCGCCTACCTTCTCTACCGGTGGCCCACCGAGCACATGCGGCACCGCCACGAACCTTATTCAAAACGTCTTTCCTTATACCGGCGGAACGGGCAACGGCGCACTGATTCCCGCCGCCCAAATCAACAATACGGCCAGTCTGATGTTGAAGGCCGGATACATTCCGCTGCCAAATGTCGGGGGTGCCGAGAACTATGTAGGTGGATTTGGTGAACCCGCCAATTTTTTCGCAGTTGCTCCGGATTTTACTACCTACAACCAGCACATGATTCGGGCGGACTACAACACGAGCGAGAGAACCAAGTGGTACAGCTTTTTTGGAATGCAGCGTGGCCACGAAGACCGCAACGGGAACGGGCTGCCAGGGGTTTTGGCGAACGGCGTTTACTTTAAGCGAGACAGCTACACCGCTTCGCAGGACATGACTCACATGTTCTCGAACACGCTGCTGGGCGACTTCAAGCTGTCGTTTACCCGGCTCCAGAACAGAAATCCGAATGGCATCATCGCGGCTGCGAAGCCCGGCAGCACCATCGGACTTAATATCACACCGCCGCCCGTAACCAACCTCAAAGATGTACCTGAGATCCGCATCGCTGGGTTTCCGGACCCGGACTCGAGCGGCTTGGGACAGATCTTCGGAAATTCGAACGACCTGGAAGCGTCCACAAATGTTGCGTTCGATACAGATTTTACTTTGTCGAAAGGTGCTCACAATCTTCACTTTGGCGGGGGCATTTTCTACTACACCTACGGAAATCCTATCAACGGTACCGTCGCCAACAATGCCAACGGAGAGTTTGGGTTCACCGGACAGTGGACTCAATTCGACCCGCTCAACGGCAACTGCTATCAGCCCGCCAGCCTCGGTCTCACTCCGAGTGCGTCATGCAGCGGCACGTTCGCTCCCAATGGCTCGGGATGGGCGGACTTCCTGCTTGGTCTACCAGGCAACGGCCACGTCAATTGGAACGACTCCTTGTTTGACTACCAGCCAGTTTGGAATCTGTATTTCCAGGACGACTGGAAGATCAACCATCGCCTGACGGTCAATCTGGGCTTGCGTTACGACCTTCAGGTAGGACTGAAAGAGCGCTACAACGAGCTTCCCCGCGGATTCTGCCAAACCTGCGTGAATCCCATCACGTCAGACGGCGTTTACAAGGCCAACATCGCCAGCGCCAGCAATCTTGCCGCGTGGCAAGCGGCCGGAGTTAACACTAGCGCCCTGGCCCAGGTTCTGGGCACGATTGCGCCCGCCGGTCAGAACGGACATGCGAAGAGCGCCTATGACACGGATTGGAGCAACATTGCCCCGAGGGTTGGCTTTGCATACGCGATCAATACCAAGACCGTGGCTCGGGGCGGCTGGGGCCTGATGTATGGAGGCGGACTGGAGGGTGGCTCGCCGATCGGGTACCAGCAGACGACGAGTTATTTGGCGTCCACCGACGGCAACGTCGATCCGAATCAAGGCGGAGCGGCGTCCGGAACAACTACAGCCGGACCCTACGGTTTAGGCTCGCCGTTTCCGGCGACCGCGGCTTATCCGCTGGGTCTGCAGCCGCCGGTGGGCGAGGCCGGCCTCGCGTTGGCCGGAGTGGGCAGCGGAGGTTTGCAAGTCGACAGTTCCGCGCGGAAGATTCCGCGCACGCAGGTCATGTCGCTGGGCGTGCAGCGCGAAATACCCGGCCAAATGGCGCTCGACGTTCATTTTGCCGGCAACTACACCAGCCGTTTGCGCGCGACGCTCTGGGACAACGCCGTCGTCACCAATCCGCAGTTGCAGTACGCACTGGCTCAAGGCAGTTCCGTTTACAGCAAACAACTGCCCAATCCTTACTACGGTGTGTTCTCCGAATCGTTCCCTGGCGGCTGCGGACAGTCGGCCACCATCCAGGCTCTGGCTTTGCTGTTGCCTTGGCCGCAGTATTGCGGCAACGCCGGCAGCGCGCCTCCAGTCGGCGTCTACAACGCCCCCATTGGCAAGAACTGGTACAACGGCCTGGAAGTGAAGCTCAGCAAGCACACTTCGCATGGCCTGACCCTCAACCTGGCATACACGTGGGCAAAGAACATGGACGGCAGTGGCTACCAGAATGGTTATCCGTACCAGGATGCCAACGAGGTGCACTGGATTTCACAGTTTGATCGCACGCACGTGCTGGCGGTGACCGGCGTTTATGAGCTGCCGGTTGGAACAGGCAGAACGTACCTTTCGGCTTCCCCGAAATACTTGGACTACGCGATTGGGGGCTGGACGCTGGGCTGGTCTTTCGCCGCACAAAGTGGCACGCCGCTCAACATCAACAGCGGCTTTAACTATACTTGTCCGTTCGCTTCCCCCGGCGGTACCTCGGTTCGGCAATGGCTCAATCCCAAGCTTACGTCGCCGACATGCTTCAGCAGCGTGCCGCATATCGGTGGCTCCGGATTTACGTACAACACTACACCGAGCTATACCACGGCAGTGCGCGACTACACCGTTCCGAATCTTGATGTGTCGCTGCAGAAGAGCTTCAAGGTCACGGAAAAAATCAGCTTCTCGCTGCGCGGAGAGGCGTTCAACGCGCTCAACTCCGTTCTTCTGGGAGGACCAGACAACTCCCCGACGGATGGGCCAGCGAGTCTCTTTACCAACACTACGACCAAGAAATCCTACTGGACGGGTTTCGGCACCGTGGGCCCGAACCAGACTAATTCTCCGAGGAACCTGCGGGTTTCAGGAAAGATCATTTTCTAGCAAACGGTCAGTCACGAATGGAGCGTTCGATTATGCGCGACTTACAGCTTCGAGCCAAGCGGGAGACAAGCATGACTACACGAGAGGGCGCTTCGTGCGTACTCCTTTTGTCGATGGCAGCCTTGATGCTGACGTTCCTCTTCATGCCGGGAATGGCTCGCGCACAAAACGTGCAGGTGGACCTGTCCTCCACTTCGGCCCTCTGCGGCGGACAGGAATGTTTCAATACGGCGGGACTGTTCAACACTGGGGTCAAGTTTCTCGGAACCTCCGGCATGGACAACGGGAACAACTGCACGCCGACCCCGCCCTACACCAACTGCCCGGACGCATACTCGGCAACTCAATTGGGATTGTCCACGTCCACACCACCGACCCTGACGCCGCCATCCTTGAACGTGCCGTTCACCTTTGGAGCGGTCAACACGGCCAATTGCGGTCCTGCAACTTCGGCTGCCTGCACCGTTGACGTGGTCAACTTCACTTCCAGCGGAGTCGCGATCACTCTCCCCACGGCTCAACAGGCGGTCTATTCCACCGTGATCGTCCTCGGTACTGCCGTGAATGGACACCATTCGGGGACGGTTACGGCCGACTACACGGACGGAACCAGCACTGTATTCAATCAGACCTTCAGCGACTGGTGCGGATTCGGAGGGAATCAATATGAGTCGGTCGCGGTCGGGGGCATCAATCGCATTAATGCCGATGGCACGCTGAACGGCGCGAGTTGCAATCTGTACGCCTACACGTATCCGGTAGATTTCACCAAAACTCTGCAAGGCCTCACCTTGACGGACACCGACGGTTCGGGTGCTTCCTTCGCTTTGGCAATTACTCTGAAACCGCCGACCTACACGATTGACGGCGGCACGGCGAGTCCATCGTCAGTCACCGCAGGCAGCACGGCCACCTCAACAGTAACGGTGAACCCGCAGCCCGGCTACGTAGGAACAATTCAACTTTCATGTTCCATTTCTCCGACGATTCAGTCTTCGGCGGCGGCTGCGCCGCCAACCTGCAGCCTCAGTCCGACTTCGGTCGACGTGACTGCCGGCGAGACTTCACCACCGACCTCAACCCTCACGTTCACTTCCGTAAAACCAGCGGCAGCAAGGCTGGAGCCCCCGAGCAACATTTTCTATGCGTTGTGGTTGCCCGTCCCGGGACTCGCGCTGATCGGAGTGGGACTCGGTTCGCGCGCATCACGCCGGAAAAACCTGCTGGTCTTGCTGCTGCTCGGACTATTGCTGGCGGCATTGATGGCCACTCCGGGATGCGTAACCTATAAGCACCTCGGCAACGTCGGAACTCCTCCGGGACAGTACACGGTTTCGATTACCGGAGTCGACGCCAATGCACTGAGCCAGGCCAGTAATCCCGCCGGCACGACCAATACTGTAACCGTGGTCGTAACCGACAACTAGTTCTCTCGGAGAGCGCGCACCGGAGACCAGGAACGATGAACAGTTCTGCTAGATCTTTTGTTTCTGCCTGGGCTTGGTGTGCCCTGCTGTTCTTCTTCCTTGTAAGGGTACAAGCGCAGGAACGGCAAGTTCTCCCCCAACGCGTTGCATCCCCGGAAGGCGCTTCGTTGATTGCTAGCCTTCCGGGGTCGCAACAATTGCACCTGGCCGTCGCGTTGCCGTTGCGGAATGAGGATCAACTGAATGCTCTGCTACAGCAAGTCTACGATCCGGCCAGTTCGGACTACCGACGTTTCCTGACGGTGTCGCAGTTCACGGAACAGTTCGGACCCACGGTGGTGGACTATCAGCGGGTCATTGGCTACTTGCAGTCCTATGGTTTGAAAGTCACGCACACGTTTGCCAATCGCCTTGCCGTAGATGTTAACGGGCCGGTCGCCAACATCGAGCAGGCCTTTCAGGTGACGATGCGGGTCTACCAGCACCCCACCGAAAACCGCACCTTCTATGCCCCCGATGCGGAGCCTTCGGTCGAACTGGGTCTCCCGGTGTTGAGCGTCGAAGGTCTAAGCACCTACAACCTTCCCCACTCAATGATGAAGCCAGTCCTCCCCAACCAGAGAGCGCACAGCAATCAGGCTGGCTCCGGACCGGGCGGTCTGTTTACCGGCAGCGATTTCAGAACGGCCTACGGCGGGGGTACGGCGCTGGACGGCTCGGGCCAAGCCCTCGGACTGATTGAGTTGGGATCATACAACCTCAGCGAAGTGGTGACCTACTTCAAGAATATCGGCCAGCCGCTCAAGGTGCCGATCACCAATGTGCTGCTCGGGGGCGCGGACGGCATCTGCTCCCTCTGCAACGATGGCGAAGAGGCCCTTGATATCGAGCAGGAAATCTCCATCGCCCCCAACGCCTCCGCATTGATTGTCTACGAAGCGTATACGCCGAGCGTCACCGCCTACGACGCGTACCTTCAGGTGGCGAACGACAACCTCGTCAAGTCAGTGAGCCTGTCCTTTGGCTGGGGTGGCGTTCCTAGTGGAAACACGGACTATGAAACGGTCTTTAAGGAGATGGCGGCGCAAGGGCAGAGTTCCTTCGTGGCATCGGGTGACGCAGGAGCGAATTGCGGAAGCGGAGGTTACCCGGGCAACAGTCCAAACATCACGGACAGCGGAGGCACAGTTCTAACCACCAACGGCGCAGGGGGCGCCTGGCAGTCGGAAACAGGCTGGTCCGGAAGCGGCGGCGGGTGGAACACACAATCTCCGATTCCTTCGGGATCCGCTAATTTTCTCTGGAATCAAGAGCCGGCCATTAACTCGACGAACGGCGGCAGCGCAAACTATCGCAACATACCGGATGTGGCTGCGGAGGCGTCTGACGACTACTTCTGCGGTTATAACTCATGCGGCGGAACTGGCGGAACCAGTGCGGCGGCTCCGAAGTGGGCTGGCTTTGTGGCGCTCATCAACCAGCAAGCGGCTGCCAATGCCACAGCCGCAGGCAGCAACCCCACCCTCGGTCTTCTCAACCCTGCCATCTATGACACATCGGTTGACGCCGACTTCCACGACATAACGACCGGCTCCAACTACAACAGCAGCAGTCCTGCAGGTTGCACTGCTACCGAGTTCTCGGCCGGCACGGGCTACGATCTTGTGACTGGCTGGGGCACACCCAATGGGCCAACCCTCATCAACGCTCTTGCTCCAACAGCAGCAGGGAACCCCAATTTTTCGATGTCGGCAACGCCGGACACCTTGAGTCTCACGCCAGGCGCCGGCGGAACCAGCTCAATCGCGGTCACTGCAGTGAATGGCCTCAGCGCGACGACTAATCTGACGGTGACGATCCCCGGTTCGTCGGGTTCCAATGCGCCTCCGGGCCTGGGGGCCAGTCTGAGTGCGTCGTCGATCCCGGCGGGGGGCAGTCCGGTCACCTTGACGGTTTCGACAACCAGTTCGACCCCGGGCGGAACCTACCTGGTCGCCATCACTGGCACCAGCGGCGGCCTGACCCAAACCGCTTATGTAACGGTTGCGCTGCCGTGGTTTGAACTGGTTCCGTCGCTCGCTCCGGGGCTCGCTTCGACGTCTGAGGGGACGGTGCCTGTGGCGGGCGTGTCTATCAATCAAGGCGGGACCGTAACCGACACTATCGCGGTCGAACCCTTCAACGGCTTCAGCGGCACCGTCAACCTCGCTTTGTCGGGCACGCCGCCCAGCGGAGTGACGTGGTCGTTCAGTCCGGCCACGGCAACCACGACCACCACGAGCACACTGACGGAGACCGCCAGCAACACATTGGCGCTGACCGGTGCGAACAGCCCCACCACCGTCCTCGGCGCGACCATCACTGGCACGTCGGCGGGCGTACCCCCACAATCGACCACCGTCAATCTCAATCTGTTTGTAAACCCACCGGCCACCGGTGGCTCTGGGACTGCGGTGGATTTGTCCGCGTCGTACAACCTCTCCGCGTTCTACACGGACGCGGACGAGACCGCCATTACAACCGGTTTGGACGGCGTGGGCTATGCGTATTCGGCGAACCTGCTGAACTCGGGGTTGGACCTCGATGGCGTCCAGTTTACTTTTGGCCCCGCGAATCAGTCCAACGCCGTCTACGGCACCGGCACTCCAATCACGCTGCCCGCAGGCACCTTCGCTAATCTCCAATTGCTCGCCACTGGCATCGAGGGCAACCAGGCATCTCAGACCGTCACAGTAACCTACACAGACAACTCAACCTCTACATTCATGCAGAGCTTCAGCGACTGGTGTAGTCACCTGAACGGCGGCGGTTGCACCAGCACTGGGGGCAATTCTGGAGAGTCAGTAGCCGTGGCGATGCCCTACCGCGACAGCGCGGGAGGCGCGGATAACAGGGTTTTTTACCTCTACCACTACTCTTTCGCTCTCAACACCGGCAAGACGGTGCAGAGCGTGACGTTGCCCAACAACCGGAATGTCGTCGTGCTGGCTGCCACCTTGACTACTGCGCCGCCGTCTTATTCGCTGTCTGCTCCCTCAATGACGACGCCGGTGTCGGTGAATGCGGGCGCATCGTCCACTGCGGCCGTGACCCTGACTCCGGCCAATGGCTATACGGGCAGTGTCACTCTATCGTGCAGCATTTCTCCGGTCGTCACCGGAAGCGCCGCGCCGACGTGCAGCTTCGGCCCGAATCCGGTATCCGTCACTAGCGGTGCGGCAACCGCGACACTCACGTTCTCGACGGTGGCGCCGCCGGGGCGTGCCGCGTTGCACAGTGTGGCGGGCGCGCGGCATCAGCCTGCGTCCGAGGCGTCGCCCCGCGGGAGTCTGTTGTATGGATCGTTGATCGTTGTCCCTAGCCTCGCATTGGTTGGCATCGGTTTCAGCTCAAAGGACTCGCGCCGGAAGAAGTTGGTCGGTCTGTCGATCTTCTGGATGATGTCGGCCAGCCTGCTTCTCCTGCCAGCCTGCGGAGGCGGTTCCAGCAACAGCGGTGGCGGAGGCAGCGGCTGTTCGTCGGTGCCCAGTGTACCGACGGGACTGGCCGCGTCCTCAACAACCAGTTCGGGCACGACTTTGACTTGGACGGCTTCAACGGCAAGTTCTGGATGCAGCGTGACCGGGTACACGGTGTATCAGAACGGAACGTCGATCGCCACGACCACAAGTCCGACGTACAACGTCACAGGCTTGTCGGCATCGACCCAATACAACTTCTCGGTAGCGGCGACTGATTCGGATGGAGCGTCTGCCCAGAGTACGGCGATCAGCGTCACGACTCTTTCCAACGGAACAGCGTCAGGCACATACACGATCACCATCACCGGCAAGGACGCCAACGGAGTCGTTCAAACCGGCGGTGCTGCGGCCGTCACCGTTGTTGTCAACTAGAGGTATACGCAAGAAGGAGTTGCCTGCGATGACGCACCTCCTCACGAATTCGCCGATGTAGACTTGGAACTTCTTCATACCTAGAACAGATCTCAGAAGCTGTTCGGAGAACCCGCATGTTGCGACGCTTTACTTCTTTATTGCTGCTCCCCTTGGCCGGCTTAGTCTTCTTCAACTCGGCTCTCGCGCAAACTTCGGAGAAGCCCGACCTCAGCAATCAGCCAACCCTCTACGTTGTCGGCTACGCGCACCTCGATACCGAGTGGCGGTGGGAGTATCCCCAGGTCATCGACGAATACATCCGCAAGACCATGGAGGACAACTTCAAGCTGTTCGAAAAGTATCCGCACTACGTTTTCAATTTCAGCGGCGCGAACCGCTACCGTTTCATGAAGGAATATTTCCCCGCTGACTTCGCCAAGGTGAAATCGTACGTCGATCAGGGCCGCTGGTACCCGGCAGGCTCCTCGATGGAGGAGGGCGATGTGAACGCGCCCAGCGCAGAAGCAATTATCCGGCAGATTCTGTATGGCAACGACTGGTTCCGCAAGGAATTTGGTAAGGCCAGCGCGGAATACATGCTGCCCGACTGTTTCGGATTTCCTGCGTCGCTGCCCACCATTCTGGCGCATTCCGGGGTGAAGGGCTTCTCGACGCAAAAGCTGGTTTGGGGCTCCTCGGCCCCGGGTGGCGGACGGGAGTCCTTGGAACGGACTCCGGAAGGAACTCCGTTCAACGTGGGCGTCTGGGTTGGGCCGGATGGAGAAAGCGTTCTAGCCGGCATTAATCCAGGCAGCTACAGCGCGGGAATTGAAACCGACCTCAGCAAGGCGCTGCCGCCGGTGCCGCCAAACCCCGCATTCGACGATTTGCAGAAGAAAATCGGAGACCTGCAGCGAAAGCTCCAACAACAGGAGCAGAGCCACCAACCGTTCGATCAGAAAGATGTTCAGGAATTCTTTGGACTGCGCAGCGAGCAACAGGCTCTGGCCCGCGGGCGACGGGATCAAGAGTTCGAGCGCTACCAGGACGATTGGTCTGCGCGCGTCGCGCAGAACGGAAAAGTCAGCGGCGTATTCACCGACTATCACTACTACGGCACCGGCGACATCGGCGGAACTCCGGACGAAGACTCCGTGAAGCGATTGGAGGCCATCGTCACAAAGAGGACCGTCAGTCTGCCTCCACTGGGTCAGTTCTTCAATTCCGGGCAAAAGCACCTCGAGTGGCCCGCTGTGAGGGTAGGAGACGGTCCGGTCCATGTGATTTCCGCGACTGCCGACCAGATGTTCCTCGACATCACGCCCGCGCAAGCCGCGGGCCTGCCGCGTTACACGGGCGAGATGGAATTGACGAATCATTCCGCAGGTTCGTTGACCTCGCAGGCATATCAGAAACGCTGGCTCCGCAAAGAAGAGTTGGTGGCAGACGCCGCAGAGAAGGCTTCGATCGCTGCCGAGTGGTTGGGGGCGCGGCCATACCCTCTGCAACGTCTCAACGATGCTTGGACGCTAGTCATGGGCGGACACTTTCACGACATCGCTGCTGGCACCGCAACGCCCAGGTCGTACGAGTTCGCATGGAACGACGACGTGATCGCAATGAACCAGTTCGCCGGCGTCCTAAACAACGCCACCGAAGCCGTTGCCGCCGCGTTGAACACCGAGACCAAGGGAGTGCCTCTCGTCGTGTTCAACCCACTCAACGTCGCGCGAGAAGACCTGGTAGAGGCGACCGTCGAGTTTCCGGGTGGCATGCCGAAAGCCGTTCACGTGACTGCTCCCGACGGTGAGGATGTGGCGGCGCAAATCTCAGGCGGCAAGGTGATCTTCGCAGCCAACGCGCCTTCCGTGGGTTATGCGGTCTACGACGTACAGCCCGTCGCGCGTCCGAAAGAGACTTCGTCGCGCCTCAGTGTTTCGAAGGATGGGTTGGAGAACCAGTATTACCGCGTCAAGTTGAATGCGGACGGCGACGTCGCCAGCATCTTCGATAAGACGATCGGGAAGGAATTACTCGCTGCCCCGGCGCGCTTGGCCATCTCGTACGACAATCCCGCACAGTGGCCGGCATGGAACATGGATTGGGAGCAGGAACAGGCTGCGCCCAAGGCATTCGTCTCAGGTCCGACGCAGATTCGAGTGGTTGAAGACGGCCCGGTCCGCGTGAGTGTTGAAATTTATCGTGAAACCGCGGGATCACGCTTCGTCCAGACCATCAGCCTTGCGGCGGGCGATGCGGGAAAGCGCGTCGAGTTCGGAAACGTAATTGACTGGAACACCCGCGAGTCGAATCTCAAAGCGACCTTCCCGCTGATCGCGTCCAACCACGTGGCCACTTATAACTGGGACATTGGCACCATCGAGCGCCCGACAGCGGAGCCGAAGAAGTTCGAAGTCCCGTCACATCAATGGATCGACCTGACCGACATGAGCGGCGAATTCGGCGCCACCATCCTCACCGACTGCAAGAATGGATCGGACAAGCCGAACGACAACACCATCCGCCTGACGTTGATCCGCACCCCCGGCACCGCCGGAGGATACCCAGACCAGGGCACACAGGACATTGGACACCACGAATTTGTTTACGGCATCGCCGGACACGCCAGTGGCTGGCGCGACGCAGAAACAGACTGGCAGGCGCAACGCCTCAACGCTCCGCTCATCGCTTTCGAAACCTCGAAGCACGCCGGCCCAATGGGTAAGACTCTTTCTCTGTTAAAGGTGAACAACCGGCGGATCCGAGTCTTGGCGGTGAAAAAAGCTGAGAATAGCGACGAGATCGTCGTGCGCATGGTGGAACTCGACGGCAAACCTCAACCGGGTGTCCACATTTCATTTGCAGCGCCGATCACCGATGCCCGCGAAGTGAACGGACAGGAGCAACCGGTCGGACCTGCAACGATAGATGACGGCGCGCTCGTGACCTCGTTCGGTGCGTACCAACCGCGCACGTTCGCGCTCCGCTTAGCTGTTGCCTCTAACAATGTCGAGGGCGTGCGTTCCACACCCGTCGCTCTGCACTACGACCTCGCAACAGCCAGCAACGATGGCGCTCACTCCGATGCCGGCTTCGACGGCAAAGGCAACACGCTACCGGCAGAAATGATTCCCGCGCAGATTACTTTCAACGATGTGACGTTCGCACTGGCCAAGGCCACAACCGGCGCACCGAATGCAGTCGTCGCGAAGGGCCAGACCATCGCTTTGCCCGCTAGCAACTTCAATCGCGTTTACCTGCTGGCAGCTTCGGCGGACGGAGATCAAAAAGCAACCTTCGAAATCGCCAACAAGAAAGTTGAACTCAACATCCAGGACTGGGGCGGATTCATTGGCCAGTGGGACGACCGGCAGTGGACTTCAAAAGACGTTTCACACGACGACTACGGCGACATGATCGGCCTCAAGCCGGCCCACATCAAACGCGCCGACTTGGCCTGGTATTGCAGTCATCATCACAATGCCGCGGGCGAGAACGTGTCTTATGCCTATTCGTATCTGTTCGGCTACGCGATCGATCTGCCGCTCGGGGCCAAGACTATAAAACTGCCGAACAATAGTAAGGTACGCATTCTGGCGATCTCGGTCGCGGAAGAGAATCCGGTGGTAAAACCAGCGCAGCCGCTATATGACGTCCTTCCCTCGCCGAACGCCGGCCCGAGCGACTTTACGCTCTCTGCATCTTCCGCCAGTGTGTCCGTTCCCCAGGGCAGGAGCGCCACAACCAGAATCATCGCGATGCCGCGAGGCAGCTTTGACGGAAGCGTCAGCTTGAGCGCTTCGGGACTGCCGAAGGGAGTGACAGTATCGTTCAACCCTGCCAGCACCGCTGGAGCCAGCACGATGACGCTGACTGCAGCGGCTTCGATGGCCCCGGCCACAGCGACTCTCACGATCACTGGCTACGCGAAAAACCTGTCACACACGGCGACGATCGCTCTGACGGTCACACGGGTTGCCGCCGGCACCGTGCCCGTCGACCTTTCTTCGGCCTACAACGTCACCGGAATCTACAATGACGGGTCCGCGTTTGCGGCGGATGCCAGCCTGGACGGCGATGGGTACTCTTTTCCCGAACAACTCCTCGGCTCCGAGCAGATTGGAGACGGTGTTGTGTTCAAACTCGGACCGCCTAACGCGCCTGACGCGGTCACGGGCAAAACTATCGGGCTCCCCCCCGGGAAGTTTGCCAGTCTCAAAGTGCTCGCCGTGGGTGTTAACGGTGCGCAGGAGCTGCAGACGTTTACTGTAACCTACGCCGACGGTACATCCTCATCATTTACGCAGAGCCTGAGCGACTGGGCAGCGCCCAGCAGTTTCGCGGGAGAGTCCGAAGCAGTTAGCTTGCCCTACCGCCTCACGGCCGACGGCTCCAAGGACACGCGCACATTCTATGCCGACGCGTATTCCTTCAATCTCGACGCTCAGAAGGCGGTGCGCAGCCTCAGCCTGCCGAGTAATCGCGATGTTCTGGTCTTCGCGGTAACTTTGGTTCCGATTGCGAATTGATGGAGGTCGCTCGCCCTTGGCCTTGATCTGAAACCCGCGCCCTCACCAGCGCGATCAACAGGATCCGATAGAGTTCAACAATCTGTGCAGCACTGGTTCTCGGAACGCTGATCGCAGTCGTCAACGCCGTGCGTAGTCCGCGCGGGCGCTGGCTGATCGCGGCGTTTCTCCCGGCCGCAGTCTGTTATATCGCCGTTCAAGGGATCGCTTGGTACGTCGGCAACTTCATCGTCAAACCAAACGAATTGGTCCGCGAGAAGCCTTACATCGTCTTCAACACCGCCTTGACCCGGCAGGCCTATGGATTGGGCCAGGTTACGCAGCGCGAGTTTCCCGCGGAGACGACCATCGAGGCGGCCGACCCGGCGAACAA
>ODAK010001764.1_pt1 | contig 23239 bp, 21 predicted proteins | sample 1539591 | NCBI WGS metagenome assembly ODAK01 (sample SAMEA3539303, study PRJEB22396) | soil metagenome | biome: tundra; feature: field; material: soil | place: USA | collected 2010-05 | depth 0.15 m | reverse complement strand
CCTGGTACGGACGCTCAAGGGCTTCCCAGGTCCGGGCCAGCGAATCCCAGGCGGCGGGATCGTCACGGCCCTCGATCCGGGCCCGATAGGCACGGGCCAGGGCGAGGTGCGCATCGGCCTCGCGGCGCGATCCGAACGCGGGGGCGACACCGGCACCATGGACGGCGGCTTCGGCCTCGGCCAGCACCACGGCGCTTCGACTTCGGGCGGCCGCCACCGTCGCCAGGTCTCGACCGGTCCGAGCGGCCACGATCGAGGCCGCGTCCACCTCGAGGACGACAGCCGCCATCCGGGCCACGAGCACCCAGTCTTCCGTTTCGCGGACCCGGCTCCAGCCCAGGCCAACCGCCCGACGGGCATCCTCGAGATCGCCCCGCCACAGCGCGAACGAGGCGGCAGCCTGGTAGGTCGGGACCGAATCCTGGGCATCGGGCACGGTCTCGAGCTCGAGCAGGAGCCGCCCCAGGACTCGACCAGCGGCCTCGCCGGCTTGCGTCTCGATCTCGACGATCGCCAGGTTGGACAAGGCGTTCACGAGGTTGACCCCAACCGGGCTCCATTCGAGGGCGGTCTCGACGAGCGCCCTGGAGGCCGCCCAATCACCGAGCAGGAAGAGCGAATCGGCGCCATTGCCCCGCAGGTAGTTGCCGAAGACGGCCTCCTGGCCGGCTCGCTGGGCCGCTTCGATCCCGGCCCGGGCCACCTCCACGGCCTCGCGTTTCCGGCCGAGCAGGTCGAGCGCCGTCGTCAGGTTGGCCGTGGCCCGGAAGACGTCGTCGAAGCGGCCGAGTTCGACCGCGATCGCGCGGGCCTCGAGCAGGAGGGCCAGGCCGCCCTCCGGATCCTCGCCCCAGACCCGGCTGATGCCCAGCGTGCAGATGGCGTGGCCTTCCTCGCCCAAGGCGGCGGGACCGACCAGCCGGGCCACCCGGATCGCATCGTCGGCCAGCCGTTCGGCCTCCCTGAACTTGCCCTCGAGCATGCGCACCTGGGCCAGCGCCCCGAGCACGAGCGCCCGCTCGCGCGACGGCTTCGCCGGCACGAGCTCGACGGCCCGGGAATGGGCGAGGATCGAGCCCTCCTGATCACCGGCGGTCCGACGGTAGCGCCCGAGCCGCTCGAAGAGGAGGCCCATTCGGAGACGGTCCGCACGCTCGTCGAGCCGGGCGATCGCGGACTCGGCGTACGCCGCGGCGCGGGCCGGCCGGCCGTCGGCAAAGGCGGCCTCGGCGGCCCGCTGGAGGAGGTTGGCCGGTGCCGCCGGATCGGCCTTGCCACCGGGTGGCTCGGTTCGATCGTCGATCTCCAGGGCCAGCTCGAGGTGGGCCAGCGCATCGGCCAGTGAGTCGACGTTCTCGGCCAGGGTCGCCGCCTCGATGGCGGCCGAGCGGGCCGGTCCCAGCTGGTGGGCGGCGAGCCAGTGGCGGGCGCGCGATCCGGGCCGCTCGGCGAGGCCCTCGGCGAGCGCCGCATGGTGGCGGCGGCGTTGGCCGGGCAGCAGATCGGCCTCGATCGAGCGCGCGATGAGCGGATGACGGATGCCCACGACCGAGTCGGCCGGCAGGGCAGCCACCGCAGCGTCGTCGAATGGATCGTCGCTGTTGAGCGTTTCCAGTTGGGCGAAGCCATGCTCGAGCGCCTCGGCGAGGCCGTGGCCCAGGTCAGCCTCGAGGATTCCCCCGCCGGGCCGGGGGGACGGGCTGGAGCGCGGAGCCGGACGATCCGCTTCGCGCTCGAAGGCGAGCGAGGCGGTCGACAGCTGCTCGAGCGTGAGTGGCTCGCCGGCCGGGGCCAGCAGGCGCAGGACTCGCCGGCATTCGGTCGAGCGGCCGGCCAGGCGGGCCACGACCAGCTCGTCGAGAGAGCCGGTCAGCGAAGCGCCGGCCAACTCGCGCCGAGCCGCAAGAAGCTCCTCGGCCACCAGGCAGTTGCCCCTCGATCGCTCCGACACGAGGAGCAGGACCGAGGCGGACGGGCGCTCCCCCTCGATCGCCTCGATCAGGCGAGCGAGCTCATCGCGATGGAGCGGCTCGAGCAGGAGCCGCTCGGGTGGTCGCGCCGCATCGGCCATCGCGACCAGCGTCTCATGGAGGGGATGCCGCCGGGTGAGCTCATCGGGCTGGTAGGTGGCCATTACGCACAGCCGGCCTGGGCGCGACACCCGCGCCAGAAATGCGGCGAGGGCCCGCGTTCCGGCATCGGCATCGTGCAGGTCCTCGAGCATGAGCACGACCGGCTTTGTCTCGCCCAGCCGGGTGAGCAGGCCCAGGATCGCCTCGAGCATCCGCGTCTGGCGACGCTCGGGGTCGATCGTCGTCCGGCGGGCAGGCAGGAGCCCCAGCGTCGCCAGTCTGTCCTGCACGCCCGGCACCAGCCGGACGAGCTCTTGCGCACCGGTTTCCAGGAGCGCCGGCAGGCGGGCGTCAGGAACGCGATTGAAGAGCCGTGCCAACGCCACGCCGACGGGAGCGTAGGGGTCGCCCGAACGTCCCGAACGGGCCCGGCAGCGGATCACCTCGAAGGGCTCGGGCAGGCCGGCCAGCCGCTGGCGGGTCTCGGTCAAGAGGCGCGAGACACCCACGCCACCCGCGCCGGCGATCAGCAGCGTGGTCGAGCGCCCGGCGGCCGTTGCCTCGATGGCGGTCGCGATGCGCGCGAGCTCACGCTCCCGCCCCACGAAGCGCGCGCTCGTGAACTTCGCCGCCATGTGCCGAATTCTACGGGCGCCGCCCCACTCGAGGGACGGCTCGGCCCAGCCCGAACCTCTTGGGGATCTTCCCAGGGAGTCCGTTCATGCCCGGGTTCAGCCCCGTCGGCCGCGGGTCAGGCGCTAGCCGCCGGTGCATTGCGGCACCGGGTCGGTCGGTCTTGGGTGGTCTGGACGGGCCGCTGGTCAAGCCGGCGTGGGCTGCCTAGCCCGAACTGGTGATGGCGCAGCCAGGCGTCGTCGGAGAGGATCCGGACATGGAGATCATCCGCGCCCATGCCCGCCGCCGCCCGACCCCGCGGGCGCTGGCGATCGCCCGGCTGATCGGTGCCCTCTACGTCGTGACCGGCCTGTGCCTGGCCTACCTGACCCTGGCTACCCCATTCGTCGATGTCTTCGCGGCGCATGGCCGGGCGGTCTCGAGCGAGAACGCATTTCACGCCCTCGGCTGGTTGATGGCCCTGGCCCTGCCGGCAATCTGCCTCCTCCTGGGCACGCACCGGATCCTCGATTTCGCCGAGCTCCAGAATCCCTTCCGCGCGCGGCGGGACCCGCTCGCCGGCCTCGGGTCGAGCCTGGGCCAGGACTACGTGGCGGTCCGTGACCTGATCCTGCCGGGCGGGCGGGCGGTTTCGACCCTGATCCTCGGACCCCATGGGATCGTCGTCCTGGGCAGGCTGCCATCGGCCGACGGGGCGCGCCCGGTGGACGGTCGCTGGGAAGCCCTGGCCGACGGTCAATGGGTCGCCATCGAGAACCCGCTCGAGCGGACGGCTCGTGACGCCGAGGCCGTCCGGCGCTGGCTCGCCTCGGACGAGCACGGCTTCGTGGTCAAGGTCTATGCGGCGGTGCTGGCCGGGCAGGACTCGGTCGCCCGGAATGCGACGACCGCGGTCGTCACCCGAGGCCAGATCCCGGCGTTCCTGGCATCCCTGCCGCCGCACCGCACGTTCAGCAGCGACCGGCGCCGCCAGATCCTGGACCAGATCCGGACCGCACTCGGCTGACCCGGAGGAGGTGACCCCACTCGAGGCACCGGCTGCGGTGGTAGGGGAGCCAGGATTCGAACCTGGAACCAGCGGGATATAAGCCCGCCGCTCTAACCGTTGAGCTACTCCCCCGCCAGCATCGTAGCACTGGCCCCGCCCGTCTCTCGGGGCGCAGCTAGCGTGGGATCTCGACGATCACGTTCGTCGACTTGACCACGCAGACGACCTCCAGGCCGATCGTGATATCGAGCTCATCGACGGCCTCGGCAGTCATCAGGCTGACCAGCCGGTGCGGCCCGGCCAGGACCTCGACCACGGCGGCGACGCCATCGCGCTCGACCCGGGTGACGATCCCGACGAAGCGATTGCGGGCCGACTGGGCCACGATCGGTCGATCGGTGGTCCCGCGACGGCGCTCCGCGAGGAGGCGGCTGACTTCGAGGATCGGGACGACCCGCTGCCTGCCGGGAGTCCTGATCACCCTGAGCTTGTGGGTCGTCTCCCAGCGCCGGAGGGTGTCGATGCCCACGCCGAGCAGCTCGGCCGCCTGGCCGATCCGAAGCGACTGCTCGCGCTCGGGCTGGGCAGCGTCGTCGGGTTCGGAGGATCGGCTGGACCTGGAGGGAGCCATCGCACCCATTGCGCCACGTTCGGCGACAAATGTCCAGAGTCCCGGCGCGAAGGTCGGAATGGACCTACTTCCGACCGGCGCCGAAGATGCGTCCGAGGCCGCGCAGGCGGAGCGGCCGGCCCTGGAGTCCGCCGTTACCGCTGCCGTTGCCGCTGCCGTTGCCGCGACTCGGACCGGCCGAACCGGCGCCGACCGACTTCGCTGCCCCGGCCGCGGCCCCGCCGGCGGCGCCGGCCTTGCCGGCCTTCGCCGCCCGAGGCTTGCGCGGGCCCTTGGCCTTCGTTGCCGGAAGGATCGTGGGCGCCCACGAACCGCCGATGAGCTGTGCAGCCCGGGCCACATCTTCGCCGCTTCGTTCGGCTTCGAGGGGGAGCTCGTCCGGGTCGAACGGTCGCGGAATCTCCGCCACCGGCCGCGGCGGACGCGAGTAGGCAGGGCCACCGTACAGGTGCGGCAGAGCGACGTGTTGCTCGTCGGACACGAAGGACCTCAACGGTTGGATCGCAGCTTGGCGGTCCGTCCCGGATGATAACCACGGCAGGGTAGCGTGGAAGAGTACGAAAGGACTACGTAGGTTAGTGCGTCCGAACCGCCAGGATGGTGTGCCAGCGCACCCCCCAATTCAGCTCGGCGAGCCAACCTCAGGTCAGCAACGGCCGGAGAATCTGGCCCTCAACGACCAGGACGAGGTAGGCAATCGGGACGGCGGCGAACAGGCCCAGCGCCGCGCTCCAGCCGCTCCGCCGCCGGGCGCTGCCGGAGCCGGTCGGCTGCGGGACGGTCAGGTAGGTGATGAGGCTGCCTGAGACCAGCACGACCACGATGAACAGGGTGACCGCGAGCGTCCTGAGATCACCGCCCGGCAGGGCCGCGCCCTGACTGAGCCTGACGTCGTACACGAGGTAGGCAAGCCCCAGAGCTGTCGCCACGACCAGCGAGCTCAGGACGGCCCGCAGGATTGGCCGCGGCGGGTTGCGGAACTGGTGCCAGCGGATCTCCGCCTCGGACCGGCGCCGGATCGGCCGCGGTTCCAACGGCGACCCGACGACCGGCTGAGCAGGCCCGGGCGAGGCATCGGGCGCCGGCGGTGGGGCGGGCGCGGGCGACCCGTCGACCGTCATGGCCCGTCGAGGACGGCCAGCGTCCGGCGCGGCGGCATCGAGTCGGGCGTGTGGCTGGCCAGTTCCGCGACCAGGTGCAGGGCGCGTTCAAGCTCCTCCTGGGTGTTGAACCAGCCCACTGAGAAGCGGACGGCATCGAGCTCCTCGAGTGCCCGGGCAATCACGAAGGCGCGGGCGCCGAGCTCGTCGATGATCGCCTGGGCCGACCAGCCGGCGACCCGGAACGTGACCAGGCCGGCCATCGCCTCGGGCGGCGTGATCAGCGTGACGCCGGGCATGGACGCCAGTCGCTCGGCGGTCAGCCGGGCGAGCGCAGCGCCCCGCCCGAGGGCCCAGTCGATGCCCACGAACATCGACAGCCAGCCGCAGCTCCGGGCCAGACCCACGATGAGCGCATGGTTGATCCCGCTCGTCCCCTCGAAGCGCCGGGCGGTCGGCCACGGGCGCGCCGACCCGAGCAGGTCCTGCTGCTCGAACGACCCAGACGAGGCATACGTCATCCGGATCCGCTCGATGGCCGCCGGGGCGACGTACAGCGCCCCGGTGCCTTCCGGCCCCAGGAGCCACTTCTGTCCGGCGATCGCGTAGACGTCGGCGCCGAGCGCGACCACGTCGACGGGGATCGCGCCGACGGCCTGCGCGCCGTCGACCGCCAGGATCGCACCCCGGGCGTGGGCGAGCTGGGCAATCTCGGCGATCGGCAGGACCGCGCCGGTCGCGTGTGAGACGTGGGCAACGCTCACCAGCCGGGTTCCAGGCCGAATCGCGGCGTCGAGTGCGGCGAGCACCAGGTCGTGGTCCCCGCCGTGACCAACGTCCACGAGATCGAGCTCGATCCCGAGCCGCTCGCGGATCGCGTACAACGCACTCAACCCACCGGCGTGTTCGAACTGCCGGGTCGTTACCGCCCGGTCACCGGGGCGCCAGTCGATACCCCAGGCGGCCACGTTCAGTGCCTCGGTCGCGGCGTGGGTCAGGGCAATGTCGCGAGTGTCGGCCGCGATGATCGCGGCGATCGAGGCGCGGGCCTCCTCCATCCGTTGGAGGACATCGAGATAGGTGTCCGGAGATGCTCGTCCGAGCCGCAGTTCCCAGTCCGCCAGCTCGGCCATCGCGGCCGCGGTCTCGGCCGGCAGCGGACCACAGGTGCCCGCATTGAGGTAGATCCCGGCGGACGTGGCAGGCAAGGCCAGGCGCAGGGCGGCAACCTTGGCGGCCTCGGCGGAAAGCGCGCTCACAACGATCCCTATGATATGGGCGCATGGCTGGTTATCCCCGCCCCGAGATCGTGGCCACGACCGAGTGGCTGGCCGAGGCTCTCGGCCGGCCCGACCTTCGCGTCATCGACGTCCGCTGGCGTCCGGATGGCTCCGGGCGAGCCGTCCACGGGGCCGGCCACGTTCCAGGTGCCACGTACCTCGACTGGGTCGTCGAGCTGGTCGATCGCGATGACGAGACCGGCGTGCTGCGCCTGGCCGACGCCGACCGGGTGGCGGCCGCACTGGGTCGGGCCGGGGTCGGAGCCGGCTCGACGGTCGTGCTCTATGACGATGTCGCCGGCCTGTATGCCGCCCGGACCTGGTGGAGCCTGCGCGTCTACGGTCTTGATTCGGTGCGGATCCTGGACGGCGGCTATCGGGCCTGGACGGAGAGCGGCGGCGACGTATCGAATGCGCTCGTGCCGCCGCCGGCCGCCAGGTTCAGCCCGACCTTCCATCCGCGCTTGCGCCTGACTACCTCCGACGTCCGGGCATTGCTCGGCTCGTCCGGCGTCGTCCTCGTGGACGCTCGCGCGACGGCCGAGTACCACGGCTTCGAAGGCAACACCCGTCGGCTCGGCCACATCCCGGGCGCCGTGAACCTGCCTGTTGCCGGCCTGACCCAGGCGGGTACCGGCCGATTCCAGCCCGGCGACCGACTGCACGACCTGCTGCTCAAGGCGAACGTCACCCGGGGGCGGCGAATCGTGTGCTACGACGGCTCCGGCGTGGCCGCCGCCAAGCTGGCCTACCTGCTCACGCTGGCCGGCTACGACGACGTCGCTGTCTACGACGGAGGCTGGGCCGAATGGGGCGACCGACTCGACCTGCCGGTTGATCGCTAACTGTTGACGCCTGCCCAGGGGTCCACGACGCGGAACGGCGCGAGGACCTGGGCCCGGGACTGGTTGAACGCCAGGAGGGGCACGGTCTGGCGGGCCTCGCCGACCGTGTCGGACCAGTAGGTCGCATCGGTGACCGGCAGGAAGCGAGCCTCGAGCTCGCCCAACGCTTCTGCCAGGCTGCGCTCCGGCAACAGGTGAATCCGGCCACTGATCCGGAAGGGCGGGATCGAGATCAGGGCGGCCTCGGGCACCTTGATCGTGCGCAGTTCGGGGGTTGGATCGACCGGGACGCTCGAGACGGCGAAGAGGACCGTCGCCAGGTTCACCTGGGCGAACTCGGTGCGGGTCGCCACCGCGCGCGAACCGTACTCATCGACCGTGGCATCGGTCAGGACGAGGAAGTGGTGCTCCGGGTCGCTGAGCACATCGGTGACCCGCTTGTAGCGGGTCATGACCGTGCCCTTGATGATGAACGAGTCCGTGTAGAGGGTCAGGTCGAGCGGCTGGGCCGCTATCTGGTTGAACACGACGACAGGATAACGGTCCAACCCGGCGCCGAGCACGGTTCCCGACGGGACACCTGGCCGGCCATCTAGCCAGACGAGCCTTCCTGTCCGGCCCGTCCGGCCCGTCCGGCCCGTTCGTGACCGGCCGTGACTAGCTGCTCTGCGCCGTGCTGGAGGCCGCTCCAGACGGCCTCGACCGTGGCCGTCGTATCGATCTCGGCCGGGTCCTTGTCGGGCCGCAGCCGGGCGATCCGCGGAAAGCGCAGCGAGAAGCCCGAATTGTGCCGGCTCGAGCGGACGATGACGTCGAACGCGACTTCGACCACCACGGTCGGTTCGACCGTCCGATAGCGACCGAAGCGATCCAGTGTGTGAGCCTCGAACCATGCCGTCATCCCGGCGATCTGCGCATCGGTCAGGCCGGTGTAGGCCTTGCCGATCGTCACCAGTCGGTCGGTCGCCTCATCCCGGACCGCGAACGTGTAGTCGGACAGGACGCCGTGGCGCTTGCCGTGACCGAGCTCGACGCCGATGACGACACAGTCGAGGGTTGCCAGGGCCTTCTTCATCTTCAGCCAGCCCAGGCCGCGCCGGCCCGGCGAGTAGGCGCTTGCGGGGTCCTTCACCATCAGGCCCTCGTTGCGCCGCAGCCGCGCGTCGTCGAACGCTCGTTCGAGGGCCGCGGCCGAGTCGACCGAGACGAGATGGGACAGGGCGAACGATCCGCCGGCGTCGGCCAACGGCAGCCCCAGTGTCTCGAGCCGTTGACGGCGCTCGGACAGGGGCAGATCGAGGAGCGCCTCGGCCGACGGTTCGGCCGCGGTCGCTGCCGGATCGGCCAGCGCCAGCAGGTCGAATGCGACGTAGATGACGGGCACCTCGGCCCGGATCGCCGCCGAAGGATCCTTTCGACCGAGCCGTTTCTGGAGGGCGACGAAGGGCATGACCAGGCCGTCGCGATAGGCCAGCATCTCGCCGTCGAGGATCCCCGTCCAGGTGAGGTCACGGGCACCAGCCACGACCTCGGGAAACTGGCCGGTGATGTCGTGCAGGTCCCGGCTGTACAGGCGAACCTCGCGACCGGTGCGGTGGAGCTGGGCCCGGATCCCGTCGTACTTGTCCTCGACCCAGGCGGTCGGGCCGAGCCGGCCGATGATCTCGGCGGCATTCTCCGCTGGTGAGGCGAGCATGAACTTGAGGGGGTGGAACAGGGCGATCGTCGCACTGTCGAGGCGATCCTCCCGGGCCAGGAGCGCCGTCCGGCCGACGTCGCCGGTCAGCATCCCGGCCCGTTTCACGGCGCCGATCGGGCGCTCGAACGCCTCGGCCAGGGCCGCCTCGAGCAGGCCTTCCTTCAGCCCGATCCGAAGCTCGCCGGTCAGGATCTTCACGACGTAGCGAGCGCTCAGCGGATCGCATCGGGCAAGCAGGCCGGAGAAACGGTCGGCCTTCGCCTGGGACCCGGGAGCCGTCTCGATTTCGGCGAACGCCGCGGCGACATCGGCCAGGCTGGGCGGCTCGACCACCGGCTCGGGGAGCCCCTTGGCGCGGCGGACCTCAGCGGCCCGTTCGAGGACATCGGCGACGGCGAGGCCGAGGTCGGAGGACCGATCGTACGCGTCAGCCAGGGCGTCGGCCGGCAGCTCGACCAGCGCGGCAACGGCCTCCGAGATGGTGGCCCAGCCCAGGCCGGTGGTCCGGCTGTCGACCTCCGCGAACGGACGACCGGCGAAGAAGACGGCGGCCAGCGGCAGCTGCGCGGCGTCGAGCGTCCTGAGGTAGCCAGCCAGGAGGTGGGTTTTGATGGAGGTCCGCGTCGTGGCCGACACTCGCTCGGCGACCTCGCTCCAGCGGCGCATGGCGGCGATGGTATACCGTCCGCCTCGATGCTCCACCGCAGTTGGTTTCCGGACAAGCTGATCGGCGACCGGGTCGTGCTGAAGCGGCACGTCTCGGGCAACCTTGCGGCCTTCATGCGCTGGTATGCCGACCCCGAGGTCTCCCGCCTCACCCGTTACCAGGACGGGCCGATGGCCCGGCCCGAGATCGAACGCTTCTTCCAGGCGCGGGTGCTTGGTTCCGATTCGCTGGCCATGGCGATCCACGAGCGGGCGACCGATCGACTGCTCGGGACCTGCGCCTTCAGCCAGCTCGACGGCGAGAACGGATCCGCCCTGTTCCACATCACCATCGGTGAGAAGGACGCCTGGGGCAAGGGCTTCGGGAGCGAGGCCACCCGGTTGATGGTCGAGCATGCCTTCGAGCGCCTCCGGCTCCACCGGATCGGGCTGAGCGTGTTCGCATTCAACGAGCGGGCGATCCGATCGTACCGACGCGCCGGCTTCGTGATCGAGGGGCACGCCCGCGAGGCGATCCGGCGGGACGGCCGCTGGTGGGACGAAGTCGAGATGAGCATCCTGGACAGCGACTGGCGGGCCCAATTGGCTGCGGCCTCGGCGGCCGCGGGTGCTGGCGCGGCCCCGGGCGCCAGGCCCGCCGACAACGAGGGGCCGCTCACCGATCCAGCGACCGGACGCCCGGCCGATACGCCCTCGATTGAACGGATCCGCTGACGATGTCGACGAAACCGAGCGCGGGCCCCGCCGCCGACGCGGCTCGCGCTGCGTTCCGGGCCGAGCTCGAGGCGAAGGGCCACGCCGTCGACAACGCCCGGGCGGCAGCGCTTGGCCTCGAGACCGCGTTTGGCTCGGGGGCTTTGGTCCGGACGCCACTCCTGGACAAGATGCTGGGCGACCTGGGCCGGGCCCTCGAACAGGACGACGGCCAGAAGCTCGGTGGCAAGAGCGCCGAAGCGGCTCGATTCATCCTGCGCGCCATCTCCCGCGAGCTGGACACCGCCTGACGGTTCCGGGGCCATTCCGCGCCGCTCCGGCCGCGCGCCCCGATCGGCGATACTTGCGGTTCCCTCAGCCGGCCCTAGAGGAGAACTCACCTGATGCCCAATCTGAAATGTGGAATCCTGCTCTGGAGCCAGGCCGCGAACTGGCCCGAGATGATCGACGCTGCGACGCGGGTGGACGATCTCGGCTACGACCACCTGTGGACGTGGGATCACCTGTACGCAATCTTCGGGGATCCGTACCAGCCGATCTTCGAAGGCTGGTCGACGCTCGCAGCGTGGGCCGTGGCGACGAAGCGGACCCGGCTGGGCCTGCTGGTCGGCGCCAACACGTTGCGCAATCCAGGCCTCGTCGCGAAGAATGCCGCAACCCTCGATCACATCAGCAACGGCCGGGCGATCCTGGGCATCGGCGGGGCGTGGATGGAGCCCGAGCACCAGGCCTATGGGATCGACTTCGGATCGGGCTTCGGGCAGCGGCTTGACTGGCTGGACGAGTCGGTCGGGGCGATGCGCGCCCTGCTCGATGGCAAGACGGTCAGCTCGGCGCCCGGCGGTCGGTACGCCTTCGACGGCCTGCGCCACCACCCGGTCCCGGTCCAGGCCCACCTTCCGATCATGATCGGCGGGAGCGGCGAGAAGAAGACGTTGCGGACCGTCGCCCGCTACGCCGACATGTGGAACGCGATGGGGACCCCCGAGTTCCTGGCCCACAAGGTCGAGGTACTGCGCGGCCATTGCGACGCCGTCCGTCGGGACATCTCCGAGATCGAGTTCACCGTGGGCGTGAAGCTGACGATCCGCGACACCCAGGCCGAGGCCGAGCGGGTGATGCATGCCGCGCTCGAGCACAACAAGACGCCCTGGTCCGAAGTAGCGGACGACGACACGTTCTGGAACGGGACCCCGGCCCAGATCGCCGACAAGCTGGCGCCGTATGTCGAGCTCGGCTTCCGGACCGTGATCTCCGAGCAGCCCGCGCCCTACGACGTCGAGACGCTCGAGCGCTTCATCGGCGAGGTCAAGCCGCTCCTGGCCGGGTAGCCTCGCGCGGGGCAGCCTCCCGGATGGCCATCACGCAGTTGGCGCCAGGGCGGAGCATCACGGGCGGGCAACCCAGAGCGGGCACGCCTGGTGGCCCGGGACATCCAGAGTTCTGCCAGATTCCGGCGCCAGCCGCCGTATCGCTCGAGATGGTCGGTTGAACGTCTGAACCCGGGCTTTTCGGAACACGGCCGTGCACGACTGGCGCGTCCGATGGCGGTGTCGGCCTCGGAACGAGCCTGATTTCGACCATGGCGCGGCTACCGGCGGAATCTGACCGGAACGCGCCGGCGGCCCCGATCCGGCCCGAATCCTGTCCGTCGCCCCAGGCAATATCCGCCGAAACGGATGGCCGGTTGGCTTTGTGCGACAGTTGAGCAGACCTCATCGTCAGCCGCGTGGTCGCCACGCGAGCGGGTTGGTGCGGGGGATGACTTCGGCTATCGTTCCGGAACCCGCAGCATGGGGTCGCCAGGGCATGGAATCGAGCGCCGGTCGGGCCGCCACGGTCGAGTTCGATCACGTCAGCAAGACCTACGGCGGGAGATCGGCCAAGGCGGGCACCCCGGACGCAGTCAACGACCTTTCCCTGTCGATCCCGGCCGGCAAGATCTGCGTCCTGGTCGGACCCTCGGGCTGCGGCAAGACCACCTCGCTCAAGATGGTCAACCGGCTGATCGAGCCCACGTCCGGGCGGATCCTCCTCGACGGAGTGGACGCGGCGAGCCGGGAGCTGACTGAACTCCGGCGCGGGATCGGCTACGTGATCCAGCAGACGGGCCTCTTCCCCCACCAGACGGTCCTCGAGAACGTCGGCACGGTGCCCCGCCTCCTGGGCTGGTCGGGCGCCCGGATCAGGGAGCGCTCCGAGGAGCTCCTGGGACTCGTCGGGCTGGACCCGGCGAAGTACGCCCGGCGCTTCCCCAGCCAGCTATCGGGCGGCGAGCAGCAGCGCGTCGGCGTGGCTCGAGCCCTGGCCGCGGATCCCCCGATCATGCTCATGGACGAGCCCTTCGGCGCAGTCGACCCGATCGTCCGGGAGCGCCTCCAGGACGAGCTCCTGCGGCTCCAGGAGGAGCTGGCCAAGACGATCCTGTTCGTCACCCACGACATCGACGAGGCGATCAAGATGGGCGACCTCGTCGCCGTCTTCCAGCTCCGGGGCAAGGTCGCCCAGTTCGGCACGCCGGCTGAGTTGCTGGCCAGCCCGGCGTCCGACTTCGTGGCCCGTTTCGTGGGGGCCGACCGCGGTCTGAAGCGGCTGGCCCTCAGCCGCATCGACGACCTGACCCTGGTCCCGGCGCTGACAGCAGTCGTCGGTTCGGACGCGGGCGAGGCGCGCCGCCAGGGCCTGGCCGCGTCGTTCCGATTCATGCTCGTCACCGACGCGGCCAACCGGCCGCTCGGCTGGGTGGACGCCCACAAATTGCCCGAGGCGGGGCTCCTGACCGAGGCGATGGCCAGCGCCACTTCGCCCTTCGTCAACAAGCGGACGACGCTCAAGGACGCCCTGTCGATGCTCCTCGATGCTGATGTCCAGGTGGGCATCGTGACGGACCGGACCGGGGCGGTCCAGGGCCTGGTCACGGTTGACCTGATTGCCGAGCGGATGCGCGCGGGACACAAGGCGCCGGCCTACCTCGTCGATGCGCCGGGCAGCGCCACAGCCCCGGCGCAAGCGGCAGACTCGGCGGAAGCCTCGGAATCCCAGGCAGCGGCGGACTAGCCCGATGCTCCCCGGTCAGCAGCTCATCGACTTCAGCTGGATCGGCGATCACCTCGGCCAGATCGCCGAACGGATCGGCCAGCACCTGGAGCTGACGATCCTGCCCGTCGCCATCGGCTTCCTGATCGCCCTCGTCCTGTCGATCTGGGCCATCCGCCAGCCGATCGTGTACGGCCCGATCACCGTTGTCACCGGCGTGCTGTACACCATCCCCAGCCTGGCCGCCTTCGCGGTGCTCATCCGAATCACCGGGCTGTCGCTACTGTCGGCGCTGATCCCACTGGTCAGCTATACGCTCCTGATCCTCGTCCGCAACATCGTGGCGGGCTTCCGGGGTGTCCCGCCGGAGGTCCTCGAGGCGGCCGAAGGGATGGGCTACACCCGGACTCAGCGGCTGATCTGGGTCGAAATCCCGCTGGCTGTGCCGATGATGATCACCGGCCTGCGGCTGGCCACGGTCACGGCAATCGGCCTGGCAACGGTCGCCTCGATCATCGGCGGCGACACGTTCGGCGGCCTTGGCCAGCTGATCAGCGAGGGCCTCCAGACCTACTTCCCGACGAAGTACCTGTTGGGGGCGGTCCTGTCCATCGTGCTCGCAGTCGGTGCTGATGTGTTCTTCGTCCAGGTGGAGCGCTGGATCACCCCGTGGGCGCGCAACCCAGGACGAGTGGTCTGATGGACCTGGTCAACTGGTTCCTGGATCCGATGAACTGGCAGGGCTCGGCCGGGATCCCGAACCGCCTCGTTGAGCACGTCCTGCTATCCGGCGCCGCCCTCCTCAGCGCGGCCCTGATCGGCCTGCCGATCGGCCTGTTCATCGGTCACTCGGGGCGGTTTGCCAATACCGTGATCAACCTGGCCAACATCGGTCGGGCCATCCCGTCCTACGCCGTGCTGGTGATCATCCTGCCCATCTCGCTGCAGTTCTCACCGGAGTACGGCTTGAACGTGATCCCCACGTTCCTGGCCATGACGTTGCTGGCGATCCCGCCGATCCTGGTGACGACCTATGCCGGAATTCGGGAGGTCGATCGCGACCTCGTCGAGGCGGCCCGGGGGATGGGCCTGCGCGAAGGCCAGATCCTGGGTCGCCTGGAGATCCCCCTGGCCACGCCGGTGATCGTGGGCGGCTTCCGCACGGCGACCCTCCAGGTGATTGCCACGGCCACGATCGGCGCGGTCATTGGCGGGGGCGGGTTGGGTCGATTCATCGTGGACGGCTTCAGCAACCCCAGCCTGCCGGCCCAGCTCTACGCCGGGGTCATCCTCGTGGCCGGCCTCGCCATCGGGATGGACCTGCTCCTCTCGCTGGTCCAGCGCCGGATCACGCCGCGAGCCCTGCGCGGCGATCTCGATCCGTGGTCAGGCCCGGGCGAGCAGCCATCTCCGGCGACGATTTCGGGAGTGGGCTGACCCATCCTGGAGACCCCCTGAGCGAGGCTGGGCGTGACCAGCCCTCACTGGTATGGTACGCGGACCGTTGCCGAATCAATGACAACGGATCACGGAGGAAGGAGAAAACCCATCATGCGGATGAACCGCGTGCTGGCCCTCGGGGCGGCGATGCTGGTGCTGTTCAGCGCCTGCACGTCGGGTGGGGGCAGCACAACGGCACCGACGGCCAGCCCGTCGTCGCCGGCTAGCGTGTCCTCGGTACCCAGCACAGCACCTGCCGCGAGCCCATCGACGACCGCGGCCAAGGCGACGATCAAGATCGGCTCCGACGGCTTCTATGAGTCTGCCCTGATGGCGGAGATCTACGCTCAGGTGCTGGAGCACGCGGGCTATCCCGTCGAACGTCACCTGAAGCTGGGCCCCCGCTCGACCCGCCAGCCGGCCCTCGAGAGCGGCGCCGTGGACCTGGTGCCCGAGTACGTGGGTTCAGGCCTCGCCTACTACGACCCGACCAAGGACACTGGTGATGGAGAGGCCAACCGGACCGCCCTCCAGACGATCCTGTCGACCAAGGGCGGTGGGATCACCGTCCTGAACATCTCTCCGGCCCAGGACGGCAACGCCTTTGTCGTTCGCAAGGACAGCGCCTCGCTGCTGAACCTGTCCAAGATGAGCGATCTGGCCGCGGTTCAGACCCAGCTGAAGTGGGGCCTGCCGCCGGACTGCGATACGAACGCCGTCTGCAAGGGCGCGCTCGTCAAGTACGGGATCACCTACCCACCGGCCCAGCGCGAGGCGCTTGCTGCCTGCGACGTGCCAATGGCCACCGCCCTCCAGGGCAAGGCGATCGATGTCGCGGAGCTGTGCTCGACGCAGCCGGCGATCGCCCAGTTCGGCTTCGTCACCCTGACCGACGACCTGAATACCCAGCCGGCCGAGAACATCGCTCCGCTCGTGCGCAACGACTACCTCGCCAAGGTCGACGCGGCCTCGTTCGAGGCGCTGCTCAACGCGGCCTCGGCCAAGATGACCACCGCCGACCTGACCACGCTCGGTGTCGACATTGCGGTCAACCAGAAGGACGTCCCGGTCGTGGCCAAGGATTGGCTGACCAAGAACGGCCTCCTGAACTAGACCCTCGTTCGGTCAACCGACAGAACCCCCGGCAGCACGCCGGGGGTTCTCGATTCAGGCCCGGAGCTGACGACATTTCGGTGCCGGCTGCCCTGCGGCTTTGTGCACTCAGTACATCAAATCGGCGATTCGCGGGTCGAAACAGGGCCGGGCCGCCTGGGGCTGCCGGCTGCGGCGCCATCCTCGACCCGGGAATCGGTGAGTTCGCCCTCGGCCAAGCGTGCGGCGGGAAGAGTTCCAGGCCGAGAAGCGCCCGTCGACCTCGCCGAACCCTTGGAATCGGCGGTTTGATGTACTGAGTGCACATCCCGGCAGGAGCCGGAGTGAAGGACCGCCGCGGCCGCTCGACGTCCAGCTCTGTGCCCTGAGGCGCGGCGGCTCGGCGTCCGGCTCTGTGCCCTGAGGCGCGGCCCGCGGACCGGAATCAGGGGATCGCGTCCGGATCGGGGGTGCCGGCGACCACGTCCTCCACCTCCTGGACGCTGCTCGTCCAGCCCAGCCGCAGGAACGCACCGGCGCCGGTGACCGAGGTCAGGATGAGCACCGAGGCGTGCGCCAGGAGGGCCAGGGCGAAGGCCTGGTCAGTCGATCGGCCGAGCGCCTCCGCGATCTTCACGGCCGCCAGCTCGTATGTCCCGAGATAGCCTGGTCCGGACGGGATCGCCGTGGCGAGGGCGACCCCGGCGGCGAGCAGAGATGCCTCCCCGATGAGCAGGTGCAGCCCGATCGCCTGGCCGATCGCGGCGAAGGCGACGACCGTCGCACCCCAGGCAGCCACGCTCAGGAGGAGCGCCTCGGCGAGGGTCCGCGGCCGGCCCGCCACGGCCAGCCCGTCGCGCAGCTTGCGAGCGGCCCCGGCCACGCTCGGCCAGCGCTCGATCAGGACGACCAGGCGCCGGGCACCGGGCAGCCGATTCGCGGCGATCCCGACCGCCAGGCCAACGACGAGCAGACCGGTGACCGCCAGGCCAACCAGGATGGCGCTGGCGACCACGCCCCGAACATTCAGGACGAGGATGGCCACGGCGGCGATCGCCACGACGACGGCGGTGTCGACGACCCGCTCGACGACGACGGTGCCGAGGGTCGACGCCCGGCTGATCCGCTCGCGGTCGCCCAGGTAGTGGCTCCGGACGAGCTCGCCCAGGCGAGCCGGCAGGACGTTGTTGGCGAGGTAGCCAACGAGCAGATAGCCCAGGATCGGGCGGTAGTGAACACGCTGGATCGGCAGGATCAGCCGCTGCCAGCGCAGGGCCCGGATCAGGACGTCGCCCGACAGGCAGACGAGGCCGACCAGGAGCCAGGCCGGATTGGCACCTCGGATGATTGCCCAGGCCTGGCCCAGGTCGACCTCGCGCAGCACGAACCAGATCGAGAAGATCGAGATCGCCAGGCCGATCCCGACCCGCAGGATCGCTCCGTTCCGGCCGCGCACCCCGTCAGCCGGTCGTGCGGCCGCGGGCCGTCAACTTCGCCGAGCGCCGGATCCGGGTCATGTGGAGCATGTAGCGAATGACCACTCCGAGGGTCTCCAGCCCGTACACGACGCTGCGCTTGAAGCCGACCGAGCTGGCCTCCTCGAAATAACGGGTCGGTACGCCGATCTCGCCGATCTTGAACCGGCGGGCCGCGACGACCTGGGCGATCAGCTCCTGGTCGAACACGAAATCATCGCTGTTGAGCTCGTACGGGATCGCCTCGAGGAGCGCCCGGCTATAGGCCCGCAGGCCGGTGTGGTACTCCGACAGGCGCAGCCCGAAGACGATGTTCTCGACGCCGGTCAGGAAGCGGTTGCTGACGTACTTCCAGCGAGGCATCCCGCCGGCAAGCGGGTTGCCCAGGAAGCGGCTGCCCAGCATCAGGTCCTTCTCGCCGGCAACGATCGGGGCGATCAGCTCGGGGATCCGGGTCGCGTCGTACTGGTAGTCGGGGTGGAGCATCACCACGACGTCGGCGCCCTCCTCGAGGGCCGTCACGTAGCACGTCTTCTGGTTGCCGCCGTAGCCGCGGTTCTGGCGGTGGACGACGACCTGCAGGCCGAGATTCTTGGCGATGTCGACGGTTTCGTCCTTCGACACGTCGTCGACCAGGATGATGTGGTCGACGACGTCGAACGGAATGTCAGCATACGTGCGCTCGAGCGTCTGGGCGGCGTTGTAGGCGGGCATGACCACGATGACCCGGGGGCGCCCAACCAGGGCTTCGCGATCCGCCGAGCCGGCCGCTGGTGATGTGGGGTTCACGGGGCGGTAGCCTACCGCATCTGCGGCTGGGGACCTATTCCTATCTATACTCGGCCGATGCCGCGACGGTCGTACCTGACGCTGCGCTGGTTCTCCGTCGCCGCCTATCTATACTCGCCCGATGCCCCGACGGTCCTACCTGACGATGCGCTGGATCTCCGTCGCCGGACTGTTTGGAATGGCCCTCGCGGTTGGGTTGCTGCTGGCCCGTCCGCTCAAGGCCGCCTCGATCGGGTTCGACAGCCAGGTTGCGGTCCTCGACTTCGCCCGGCTGCTCGCGGGGCGTCATGTCGAGCTCTTCCTGGCGACGACCCCGAAGCCTCTGCTGACGTTCATCTTCGGCCCGCTGGAGCTCCTCACGCACGACTGGCGGACGCTCACCTGGGCGACCCTCATCGCCTTCGGGCTGGCCGTGGTGCTGAGTGCGGAGCTCGCTCGGCGGTTCGGCGGGATTGCGGCCTGGGCGTTCGTCGGGGTGGGCCTCGCCGGAAGCGGCGCGCTGCTCTTCGACGTCGGCTACGCGCTGGCGATCCCGTGGGCGCTGCTGGGTTGGTCAATCGCCGGGCTGGCCATCAGCCAGCCACAACCGCGCTACGGCCTGGCCGGGATCGCGCTGCTGCTGGCGACCCTGGCCCGGATCGAGACGCTCCTCATCGTCGCCCTCGTCGCCGTCGTCCTGGTTGGCCTGAACGTGCCGCCCCTGGCTCGGGCCGCAGAGGCCCGCGGAATCGGACGGCCACCGCGCCGGGCCGGGCTCGTCCTGGTCGCGTTCGCCGCCCTGCCGATCATGTGCCTCCACGACCTGCTGATCTACGGCGATCCGCTGTTCTGGTCCACCGTCTCGGCGCGCTACTCGGCGACCACGCCCCTGACGGTCCTTCGCCTGCCGGCGGTCTTCCTGGTGATCGTCAGGCATTACGTCCACCTCTGGCTGTTGACCCTCCTGGGACTGGCCGGCGTCGCCCGCCTGCTGCGGGAACGCGCCTGGGGGGTGCTGGTCGGGCTGATCGCCCTTGGGCCAGGGATGGCCATGTTCCTGCTCTTCCTGGCCTTCCGCCACATCTACGTTCCCAATCGCTACCTGGCCCCGATCGACATCGTCCTGATCTTCGCCGCTGGGATTGGGACCGCCTGGATCCTTCGTGAGGGGGTTGCCTGGCTTGGCCGGCGCCCAGGCTCGCGCCCACTCGGGGCAGCCGCCTGGACCGCCGGGTTGGTCAGCGCGGCGGCCATCAGCCTGGCGGTGGTGGCAGCCTGGCCAAGCGGGATCCTCGATTCGACCCTCCGACAGTCGGTTGCCACGAGCCTGGCCCTGGCCGCGGACATCGACCGGATGGTTCCGATCCTCCGCCAGATCGTCGACCAATCCCCGGGCGCCCGCGTGGGACCCAGCGGAAGGAGCGGGACGGCCGGCAAGCCGAACCCGGCCCTGCTGCTCGTGCCGCTGCCCTACCGCCCAGGCATCTCGATCGACCTCGACATTCCCCTGACGAACATCGGGGGGATCCAGCCCAGCCGGGTCGGCCCCCCAGGTGGCTACCCCGCGATCGGCCAGTTCGTGGCTCATGACCGGCACGCCGATGGTGAGCTGCCGGCGTTCAGGCCATACGAGACGACCGTCGTCCGAACGATCAATGGCGTCAGCATCGTGCCAATCGCCTCGGATCCGAATCGAGGCTGGTGGATCACCGAGATCCAGGCCCCGAAATAACGGAGACTTGATCATCTGGCCAGCTGGGCCGGGCCGGGTTAGGAGTCACACATGTTCGAACGCTTCTTCGGGGGGAAGACGGACGACCCGGCGATTGCGGAGCGGATCCCGCCCGGCCAGTACCGGACCGAGAAGTTCCCGGTCCTCCACTACGGCTCCATCCCGAAGACGGACCTGGCGGGCTGGGACTTCAAGGTCTTTGGCGAGGTTGACAGCCCGTTCACGCTCACCTGGGCCGAATTCAAGGCCCTGCCCCGGAAGACGATCGAGACCGACATCCATTGCGTCACCCGTTGGACGAAGCTCGACACAACCTGGGAGGGCGTACCGATCCAGGAGATCCTGGGACGAGCCCAGGTTCGGGCCAGGGCCGGCTTCGTGCTGGCCCATTCGGAGCAGGGCTACACCGCGAATATGCCGCTGGCCGTGCTCGACGACAACGACGTGCTCCTGGCCGACACCTTCGCTGGGCAGCCGCTCGAACTGGAGCATGGCTGGCCGCTCCGCCTCCTCGTGCCAAAGCGCTACTTCTGGAAGAGCGCCAAATGGATCCGCGGCCTCGAGTTCGTCGACCACGACATCCTCGGGTTCTGGGAACGCTACGGCTACAACAACGCTGCCGACCCCTGGAAGGAAGAGCGCTTCTCCGAGTAGTCCGCTCAGTTCCGGCGGATTGGGGCGCTGCGCGGATCCACGCTGTAGTTGCGCAGGCGGAGCTCCAGGAGGGTGATCTCGCGATCGATCACCCGGAGCAGCTCGGCGATCCGATCGACAGTGGTGTCGGCCTCGAGCAACGCCTGGCGACGCGGCTGGTCGACCTGGATGATGCCGCTCAGCAGGTAGGACAGGACCGTCGGATCGTCCGGGATCGCCACGCGGACCTCGGCGCCAGATTCCGAGCCGGATCGACTCGCAATCACCTCACCTTCGCCGGAGTCATCCTCTTCGACATCGACCTCGACCTGCACGTCGATCTGCGCCGCGTCCTCGCCGGCGGCCGGCTGGAGCAGCGCCAGGTAGCGGACGAAGCGCTGGGTGACCTCGCCGGTCATCCGCTCGGCCAGCTCCGGGTCGCCAACCGGCTCGTCGAGCTCGGTGACCTCGCCGATCAGGTACGGCTTGCGGCCAGCGGCCACGCTCTCGATCCGGAACCGGCGCGTCCCGACCACCAGCAGGTCATAGCGGCCATCGCTGTACTTCGAGGCCTCGCGGATCTCGGCCATCGTGCCGACGGTCGCGATCGAGGTGGCACCCGGCCCCACCTCGTGTCCGTCGCGGATCAGGACCACGCCGAATGGCTGATCGAGCTCGAGGCAGCGCCGGACGAGCGCCCGGTAGCGGTCCTCGAAGACCCTGAGCGGCAGGGCGACACCTGGACACAGCACCGTGTTGAGCGGGAAGAGCGGCAGCTCCATCGTCAGCGCGTCGCAGCGGACCGGGCGGCGGAAACGGAAACGCCGCCGGGGACGTTCACCAGCGGCGTCAAATCGGGGCCGTCAGGCCAGCCGGCTCAGTGGGCGCAGCCTCTGGGAGCACCCGCGTCGTCGGCGGTCCGGAAGCTCGAGCCGCAACCGCAGGCCGCCACGGCATTCGGGTTGTTCACCGTGAAGCCCGCGCCCATCAGCGTGTCCACGTAGTCGATCTGAGCGCCGCGCAGGAGGTCGATGCTCTTGCCGTCGACGTAGACCTTGACCCCGTTCGCCTGGAGGGTCCGGTCCTCGGGCGTCGGCGCGTCCTCGATCATCATCCCGTACTTGAAGCCCGAGCAACCGCCGCTGTAGACGTAGACGCGCAGCCCGATCTCGGGGCTCGTCTCGGCTGCGGTCAGCTCGCGCAGCTTGCTGGCGGCGGCGTCGGTCAGGCTCAGGGTTTCCGGCTGAATGTCGAGCATTCGGTCCTTCCTCCTTCGGAGGCGCTGGTCATCGCGGTGGCGGGTCGTGTGCTTCGGAGGTCATCGTACGCAACGCAAGGAGTTTCGACAAGCCTACAGTCGAAACTCCCTGGTACCGCCGGCCGGCCGGCGGCGAGCGCGCTCGGCCGGACCCGGCCCCGGATCAGCCGTCGATGCGCTCCACGACCGTGGCGATGCCCTGACCGACGCCGATGCACAGCGTGGCCAGGCCGTAGTGGCCGCCGGTCCGGACCAGCTCGTGGACGAGCATCGTGATCAGGCGACCTCCGCTCATGCCGAGGGGATGACCCAGGGCAATCGCCCCACCGTTGACATTGACCCGGTCGGGGTCGAGGCCCAATTCATCGATGCAGGCGATCGACTGGCTGGCGAACGCCTCATTCAGCTCGATCAGGTCCAGGTCTCCGGCCGAGATCCCGGCCCGCTCGAGCGCTTTGCGGGTGGCCGGCACCGGGCCGATCCCCATGATCGCCGGATCGACGCCGGCGACCGCCGTCGATACGACCCGGGCAAGCGGGCGGAGGCCGAGGGCACGCGCACGGTCGGCGTCCGCCAGCAGGACGGCGCTCGCCCCGTCGTTGATCCCCGATCTGTTGCCGGCCGTGACCGTGCCGCCCTCGCGGAACGCGGGCCGCAGCCGGGCCAGGGCTTCGGGGCTGGTGTCGGCGCGAGGGTGCTCGTCGCGGACGACGGTGATCGGGTCGCTGCCCCGCCGGCCGGGGATCTCGACCGGCACGATCTGGCCATCGAAGCGGCCGCCATCGATCGCCGCAATCGTCTTCTGGTGACTGGCCAGGGCAAACGCATCCTGGCGCTCGCGGCTGACCTGCCAGCGTTCGGCCACGTTCTCGCCGGTGTCGCCCATCGACTCGGGCTTGTGCTTCTCGGCCAGCCGCGGATTGATGAAGCGCCAGCCGAGGGTCGTGTCCTGGAGCTCGTGGCTGCCCCGCTCGTAGGCAGCGGCGGGCTTGGCCATCACGTAGGGCGCCCGGGTCATCGATTCAACGCCACCGCCGATGAACACGTCGCCGTCGCCGACCTGGATGGCATGGGCCGCCGAGTTGATCGCCTGGAGCCCGCTGCCGCACAGGCGGTTGACCGTCAGTCCCCCAACCTCGATCGGCAGGCCGGCCAGGAGGAGCGCCATCCGGGC
>ODAK010001763.1_pt1 | contig 23243 bp, 19 predicted proteins | sample 1539591 | NCBI WGS metagenome assembly ODAK01 (sample SAMEA3539303, study PRJEB22396) | soil metagenome | biome: tundra; feature: field; material: soil | place: USA | collected 2010-05 | depth 0.15 m | reverse complement strand
CGACGGGCACGCCGGTGACGATCACGTCGGCCGCCCCGTCGTGCAGGCCTCTGCGTGCCTGATCGATCGATGCCACCGCATCGACGCTCATGCCGGCATCCTGCATCAGACGGTGCGCCTGGACGCGGGCTACGCCCTGCGGTTCGATCAACAAGACGCGATGCCCTGCCGCCGTGGCCGTGTGCGACACCTGCGCCGGGCTGAAGCAGACCTCTTTCGTCCTCGTAGCGTCGACCCCCGGAAAACCGAGTGTCAGCGTCATCGCCCGCGCGCTCGCGAGTCGCTGCGGCGCCAGGCCGACGGCGCGGGCCAGGTGGACGAACAGCAGGCAGTGAAGCTCATTGAGGTTTTGGTCCCCGTCGGCGGCGGTGGGCGTCTGCGCCCGCTCGACGCGAATCGACAGCACCGGGTGTTCTGGCCGCCCGCCCATGGCTGCGCCGATCTCGACCTGCGAGCCAATGCGCGAGGCGTACTCGAGCCCGAGATCGAGCAACCGTTCGAGCACTGCGGCGTTGACGTCGAGATCGAAGGGCTTGGGGGACTTGCCCAGATGAACGCCCTTGAGGCGCGCCAGGTCCGCCCGTTGGGCAAGCGCCTCGCGGGCGGCTCGTGCCAGGTCGACGCGCTCCGGCGCCGCGGGCGCATCGCCCATCAGCACCCGCGCGACTTCCTGGATCTGCACTCCGAGGTGTTCGAGGCGGGCGATTTCGGCCAGGCCGGCGTCGAGGATGGCTTGCTGGTCCGGCGCAAGCGGCCCGAGGATGGACAAAGAGTGCTGCAGCGCCGAAAGCGAGCCGGCAAAGCTCTCGCCGACTTTGACCAGCAAAGCGGGGGGATCCGAGCCGGCGCAAGGCTGGCCGGGTACAGCGACGGATCGTGCGGTTGAATCACTGCGTCCTGGTGGCGGGCGTCGAACGACATGGTCTGTTTCCGGGAGTGTGCGAATCGGATATGACGTCGATTGGACCGGCGCCGCATTGCCGCCCGGTTGATATGACGCAAGCAGCGTTCAGGCACGCGTGACGTCGACACCGCGCCGGCGTCGCGATTGGCCTGAATCAGCTGCGGGGGTGCGAATCGTGCAGCGCTTCGATCGCCGGGCCGAGGCCGATCGGCGAGGGCAGCGTCATCAGGATCTTCTTGAAGAGCGGCCGAAAGGCGTCATCGGCATCGCGATGCGTGAGAGGATCGCGGTTCTGCATGAACGCCGCGTCGAGCTCAGCCCAGTCCGACGCCGTGAGAACTTGCTCCGCCAGCGGCAGGACCTCGATCTCCTCGGTGCGCATGTGCTCGAGATACGACGCGATGTAGGTGCGCATCTCCGCCTCGAAACCGGCCCGCCGGCCTTCGGCATCTGCCGCGTCGCTCATCATCTCGAGACCGAGCAGCTTGTGCTCGAGCTCGCGCACCGCCGCATGGCTCTCGGCGTGGTCGTGGTCGAGCCGGTCGAGGATCGCCGCCAATGCATCGCTGCGTGCGCGCAGCATCGGGAACAGGAGATTGCTTTCCTTCGTGTGATGCACTTGCTCCGGGAACTCGTCGATGTAGAACAGCATCGCCCGCAGCACCTTGAAATCGGGCCACACGCCGTGCCGGCGGCTTTCGGAAAGGAACAGGCCGATCGAGCGCAGCACCGCGGACAGCGCACTGTGCTCGTCACGGATGATGCGAAGCGTCGGATGCGTGTCCATCATGGTGCCACTCCGGACCGGCAATGAGGGTCGACCTTCAGCGCCGGAATTTCAGGATACACCGCCGACCCGTGCGCCAGCCAGATTCGTCGCGGCGAGACGTCGTGCGGCACTCGCATGCCGCGAACCAGGTACGAGCGAGCTGAGGGCTTTCACGACGCCGCTTCCTGCGCTCAGTGCGACATCACGACCGGAACGGTCATCGACTCGAGAATCGTCCGTGTCACACCGCCGAGCGCCCACTCGCGGGCCCGGCTGTGCCCGTAGCAGCCCGCCACGAGGAGATCGGCCGACACGTCGGCGACGAGCGAGAGCAGCGCCTCTCCCACCTCCACCGGTTGCGCAGCGTTTCGATGCATCGTGCAGGAGACGCCATGAAATCGCAGGTACTGCTCGATGTCCAACGGCCCCACCGGTTCGAACTCTTCGTCTTCCGCCCAGCTGACGACGTGGACGCGATCGCAGCGGCGCAGAAAGGCGAGCGCGGCAGCGAGGGCGCTTGCCGCCTCGCGCGTGTTCTTCCAGGCGACGACGGCGATCTGGCCGATCGGTGCCGATATGCCGACGTAAGGAACGATCAAACCCGGCCGCCCGCTTTCCACCAGCACCCAGGGGACGAAATCGGAGGGCAGGGACGATTCCGCTTCCTTGCCAGGCTCGTGCTGGCCGAGGATCATGAGATCGGCATATCGCGCCTGCCGCGCGAAGAAGCGCTCGGCCTGGATCGTCGCCGCGCCCCACTGCATGGGTGCCGGGTGACGCGCGGCGACGGCGTCGAAGGCTGCCTTGGCGGCCGCCAGGTTCGCATCGTCGATGTCGCGCAGCATCGCCGCGGCCTCCGGGCTACCGGCGGAGGCGAACGGGTATCCCGCGCCGACCGACGAGACCGCGTACAGCGCGGTGACCTCGGCATCGTGAATCTTCGCCAGCTGCACGGCGATATCCAGGCGCGACCTGGACTTCGGCGAAGCATCCAGGTGCAACAGGATGGATTTCAGCGCGCTCATCGCGGCGCGCTCTGGCTCGGCACCGGCCGCGCCTGAGCGGCGCCTTCGGGCAACTCGAGGGCGACGGCGAGAAACACCACGATGGCGCAAACGAGGGCGATCGACCCGGCGAGATCCTCGAACAGCGGCGCGGATTTCATTGCGTTCCCCGAGAGTAACTGAGCCACGGCACAAACGACATGCGGCTCGATGCAGAGGCTAGACGGGCCGGTGCCCGACGCCTTGACCGGCGTCAATTCCCTCGCGTATCGCGCCGAACGCGAGCCGCTGCGACGAACGGATAGCGATGCCGAGCGTCAGGCGGCAGCCGCTGCGCTTCGACGCGGGCCGGCCCGGAGCGCGGACGCGGTGCCGATGGCGGCACGGCGCAGCTCGAGCACGAAGCACAGGGCGTCCGCGCTCGACGCGGAAGCGTCGGCAACGAATCCGTTCGACGTCGCAAGCTCGCGCATGGCCCGGTTCTCGCGCAGCACGTAGGCGACCAGCCGCTGCGTGCCGCGGCCGCAGAGAAAGTCGATCGTCTTGTGCAGCAGGAGCTCGCCCAATCCCTGCGCCTTGAGATCGGAACGCACGATGATGCCGAACTCGGCATCGACGTTGTCCGGGTCGATCACGGCGCGCGCGACGCCGAGCGTCTGCGCCGTGCCGTCGGCCAGCGTGCGCACGGCGATGAAGGCCATCTCGCGGGCATAGTCGATCTGCGTCAGCCGCGCCAGCTCGCTGCGCGGCAGCTCGCGTCGCACGCTGAAGAAGCGCAGGCGCAGATCTTCCGGCTGCAGGCGCTCGAGGAAAGCGCCGTGCTGCGGCTCGTCTTCGGGGCGGATCGGGCGCAGGACGATCGTCTCCTCGTTCCAGCGAGCCGTCTCGACGAGCTCGACCGGATACGGCGTGATCGCGAAGCGCGAGGCGCCCGCCGCGGCGGCGCGGCTGACGCGAATGCGGGCGTCGAGGGCGACCACGCCGTCGTGATCGGCCCACAGCGGGTTGATGTCGAGCTCGGCGAGTTCCGGCAAGTCGGCGAGCATCTGCGACAGCGCGACGAGCACGTCGCAAATCGCATCGAGCTTGGCCGGTGCGTGATCGCGGTAGCCGGCGAGCAGCCGGGCGACGCGGGTGCGCGAGACGAGCTCTCCGGCGAGCACGCGGTTGAGCGGCGGCAGCGCGATGGCGCGGTCGGCGACCACCTCGACGGCAGTGCCGCCCTGACCGAACAGCAGCACCGGCCCGAACACCGGGTCGACGCTCGTCCCGAGGATCAACTCCTGCGCAAAGGGACGCCGCACCATCGGCTCGACGGTGAATCCCGCGATGCGCGCTTCGGGCCGCGACGCGCGAACGCGCCCGAGCATGCGATCGGCGGCGCCGAGCAGCTCATCCTCGTCACGCAGGTCGAGCTGAACGCCGCCGACGTCGGACTTGTGGCTGATGTCCGGGGAGAGGATCTTCAGCGCCACCGGGTAGCCCAGGGCGCGAGCGGCCGCGGCGGCCGCGGCGCCGCTCGGCTCGGTCGCCACCGTATCGACAACGGGGATGCCGTACGCCTTGAGCATGACCTTGGATTCGCTCTCGTCGAGCAGTTCGCGACCCGCGGCGAGCGCCGCGTCGATGACGACGCGCGCCGCGGCGATGTCCGGCGGCCCGGCTTCGCGTGCCATCGGCATCTCGAGCAGCAGGGCCTGGTTTCGCCGGTACGTCGCCAGCATGGCGAACGCGCGCACCGCTTCCTCCGGCGTTTCGTAGTCGGCGGCGCCGGCCGCCTCGAAGACGCGTCGCGCTTCGGCGACCGACGCGTCGCCGAGCCAGCACGACATGACGCGGCCCGCCGCCTGGCGCACGATCGGCGCGCAGGCAAGGGCGATGTCGTCGCTGCGCACGATCGCCGTCGGCGCGTGCAGGAGGAGGATCGCACCGGCCTCGCGGTCGCCGAGCAGCGCCTGCAGCGTCTCCGTGTAACGGCGCACCGGCGCGTCGCCGATGATGTCGATCGGGTTGCCGTGCGACCAGGTTGGCGGCAGCATCGCATTGAGCTTCGCGCGCAAGGCCATGCCCGGCTCGCGCAGGGCGACGCCGCACGCCGCCGCCGCGTCGGCGGCCATGACGCCGGCGCCGCCGCCGTTGGTCATGATCGTCAGCGTCTCGTCGCGGTTGCTGCCGAAGCGGGCCAGCGTTTCGGCGGCGACGAAAAGATCCTGCAGGGTGTCGACGCGCAGCATCCCGGCGCGCCGGATCGCGGCGTCGAAAACGATGTCCGATCCGGCCAAGGCTCCCGTGTGCGAGGCGGCTGCCTTGATGCCGTTGCCGGCACGCCCCGCCTTGACCACGATCACCGGCTTGTTGCGCGCGGCGGCGCGCGCCGCCGACATGAACTTGTGCGGCGACTCGATCGATTCGATATAGAGCAGGATGGAGCGCGTCCGCGAATCGCTGGCCAGATGATCGAGCAGGTCGCCGACGTCGATGTCGGCGCTCTCGCCGAGCGACACCATGTGCGAGAAGCCGATGCGCCGCGACTTCGCCCAGTCGAGCACCGCCGTCACGAGGGCGCCCGACTGCGAGAGGAACGCGACGTCGCCGGGCAGCGCGTCGATGTGCGCAAAGCTCGCGTTGAGACCGAGCCGCGGCGTCAGCAGGCCGAGGCAGTTCGGGCCGAGCAGGCGAAGCAGGTGCGGCCGGGCGGCGAGGAGGGCGGCCTGCTTCTGGGCCAAGCCGAGCCCGGCAGTCACGACGATGGCGGCGCGGGTGCCGCGCCTGCCCAGTTCGTCGACGAGCCCCGCCACGCTCTCCGGCGGCGCGCAGATCACGGCCAGGTCGGGTGCCTCGGGAAGATCGGCGACCCGGGCGTAGACGGGCTCGCCGTCCAGCCTTGCATGATGCGGATTCACGGCGAGGATCGGCCCCGCGAAAGCGCCGGCGCGGAGATTGCGCCAGACCGTCGCGCCGACACTGTCGATGCGATCCGACGCGCCGATCACCGCGACCGACTTGGGCTCGAGGAGCCTGTCGAGATTGCGGACGCTCATCGCCGCGTCAGCCGATCGTGCTTATGAGCACCGCCTGCAGGACGAGATGCCTGTTTTCGTCAAGCGAAGACTCGTCGCCGAGAAGCGGGGCCAGCCTGGCCGTCGGATGCTGCGCGGAAGCGATCGCGTCGTAGACGGGAACGCCGGCGTCCTCGCCCAGCTGCTTCACGAGGATGGGGTCGAAGCCCTCGCACTCCACCGCGTCGTACAGGCGGCCGAGCATGCGCGCCATGTGCTGGAAAATATCGCGCCTGGACAAATCCGAAAGGCCGGGTCGAACGTGGGCGACGTGCGCACCCAGCTCGGCCGCGGCACGGCAAAAAAACATCGCCTCACTGGAATCTGCCGACTCGCACATGAGTCCTAGCTTCTTGCCGCGCAGCAGCGTGGCCGCCTGACCCGCTCCGGTCGCGCGGCGAAGCGTGCGTGCGTTGGCCAGCACGACGTCGATGTCGTCCGACGACAGATGCTCGAGACTCGCATTTCGAAGCGGCAGAAGAACGGTATCCATATCTCGCGGTGAGAGCAGTCGCAGCGCAGCAAACGCAGGCTAGTCACGGATCAGACGTTCGGCTTGACGGCCGTCAAAGGAAGGCGCGCCGATGCGCGCTGTCACGCGGCCGATACGAATGGTTCACACACTGCGACCGAGCGACGCGACCGGTTGTCACGGCGTTGTCAATCGCTTCCTACGATGACATCCACGTCAGCACCAAACCATTTCCGCGAGGAGTCTTAAATGCTCAATACCGCAGTCCAAAGCGCCGTCTTGAACCATCGGCACGCCGTTACCGCGCATCCCTCAGCCGCCTTCTGCGCGGACAACGATGCCGACCAGCGCGCGAGCCGGAACATCGCCGACACGCTCAAGCTGCTCGACAACGTGCTCGCGCCGCAGCGCCGGGTCGTCCATGCGGGCGACCTGATCTATCGCGCCGGCGAGCGCTTCGCCAACCTCTGCATCCTGAATTCCGGGTTCTTCAAGATCGTCACCCTGTCGACCGACGGCCGCGAGCAGGTGGTGAGCCTGAAATTCCGCGGCGACTGGCTCGGTTTCGACGGCATCGCCTCTGGCGCCTTTTCGTGCGACGCCGTGGCGATGGACACCGGCGACGTCTGGATGATCCGCTACGACAAGCTGCTCGCGGCGTGCGTGGCCTGCCCCGCGCTCCTCACCATCCTGCACGAGGCGATGAGCCGCGAGATTGCACGCGACCGGGATTCGCTGATGTCGGTGTGCACGCTGCCCGCCGACGCCCGCGTCGCCGAGTTCCTGCGCTATTGGGCCGATTCGCTTTCCAAGCGCGGCCTGCGCTCGGACCAGATCACGCTGCGCATGACGCGGGCTGAAATCGGCAACTATCTCGGCATGACGCTCGAAACGGTGAGCCGAGCGCTCTCGAAGCTGGCCCGCGACAAGGTCATCGCGTTCGCCGAGAAGGGCCGCCGCGACATCCGAATTTCCAACGTCGGCGCTCTCGGAGCTTTCGTACAGCGCTGCCTGGCGCCCGCGCCTGTCCTGCAGTAGCGGCCCGCTTCGAGGCGACGCCTCAGGCGGAGGCGATGACGCGCGCGATCGCCGCGGCGAGTTCCTCGCGCGTGCACGGCTTGCGAAGCAACTCCCAGGAGGGCGGCGAATCGCGATCGGCGTCGAGCAGCTCGGCGGAAAAGCCCGACATGAGCAACACCGCCAGGTCGGGAAAGCGCCGCTGCGCTTGCATCGCCAGCTCGGTGCCGCGCATCCCGGCGCCGAGGGCGATGTCGCTCAGGAGCAGGTCGAACGCCGCCTCGGGCGCGAGCGCGAGAAGCGCCTGCTCGGCGCTGCCGGCCACGGCCACCGTGCAATGCAGCGTCTCAAGAAAGCGGCGAATGACCGCGCGCACCTCGGCATCGTCTTCGACCAGAAGAACGCGAAGCCCCGACGGGAGGCTTTGCTGCGCTTGCTTCGTCTCCGGGCTCAGCATGTCGGATCCCGGCGGCTGCGGAACGTAGATCGTCAACGTCGTGCCGAGGCCGGGCGCGCTGTCGATCGCGATCGCGCCCTTGGACTGCTTGACGAATCCGTAGACGGTGCTGAGTCCCAGGCCCGTGCCGCGGCCGGCCTCCTTGGTCGTGAAGAAGGGCTCGAAAGCGCGTTCCTTCACCTCGTCGGACATGCCGGCGCCGCTGTCGGCGATGGCGATGGCGACGAAGCCGCCTGCGCGCGAGCGGGAGTCTTCGACCTCGCCTCGAATCTCCTCCGGCAGCGTCGCGCGGGCCTCGGCGCGAAAACCGAGCGTGCCCCCTTCGGGCATGGCATCGCGCGCGTTGATCGCGATGTTCAGCAGGGCCGATTCCAGCTGGCTCGGGTCGGCGAGCGCAGCCGGGCATTGCGACGCGATGTCGACGGTGATGCGGATGCGCTGGTCGAGGGTACGGCGCAGCATGTCCGCGAGTGAATGAAGTAGCGTGTTCACGTCCACCGAGGTCGGTTGCAGGACCTGCCGCCGCGAGAAGGCGAGCAGCTTGCCGGTGAGCTCGGCCCCTCGCCGCGAAGCCCGGGCGGCCGCGCCTACCAGCTGCCGACCGTAGGCTTCCCCGGCGAGCGCGGGAAGCTCTGCGAGCACTTGCAGGTTGCCCTGGATGACGGTGAGCAGGTTGTTGAAGTCGTGGGCGATACCGCCGGTCAACTGGCCGACGCTTTCGAGCCGTCCTGCGTGGCTGAGCGCCTCTTCGGATTGCGTGCGCTGCAAGCCGCTGGCGAGCAGGTTGGCGAGCGACTCCAGAAAGCTGACTTCGTCCTCGCCGAACTGGCGCGGCTCGCGCGAGCGCACGGCGAGGACGCCGACGATGCGGCCCCGGTCGGACAGCGGAACCGCGACGGCGCTCGTCAGCCCGGCATGGAGATCACTCCCCGACACGGCGAACCGGCGCTCGACGCGGTAGTCCGGAACGGTGATCGAGCGCCCCTGCGCGAGGACGAAGCCGAGCAACGTGTCAGGCCGGTTGGCAACCCGTTCGCCCAGCGCCTCCCCCGGCACGTCGCCCACGGCACTGGCCACACGAAGCTCGAGCAAATTGCTTTCGAGGAGATAGACCCGCGCGACATCCACGCCGAGCGCCTCCGTGGCGGTGACGGGAATCTGGTCGAGCAGCACCTGCGGGTCGCGCGCGTCGACGGCCAGACGGCCTATCTGCGCCAGGCGCTCGCTGTAGTGGGCGCGCTGCAGTGCCTGCTTCATGCGCGGGTAGGCGCCGATGTCGCGGATCGCGGCCACAACGAGCGGCAGACCCCGGTCCCGCAGCGGACTGAGGGCGATCTCGACCACCACCTCGGAGCCGTCCTTGCGCTTGGCGACGAGCTCTGTCTGCCTGCCCATCGGCCGCGGCCGGGGGTCGCGGCCGAAGGCATCGCGGTACGCAGCATGGCGGGGCCGGATGGCGTCGGGTACGAGCGCGTCGACTCCGAGACCGACGAGCTCGTCGACCGTGTATCCGAGCAGGGCTGCGGCCGAGGGGTTGGCGAGCACGATCGCGCCGCTCAAATCGGCAACGATCAGCGCATCGGGATAGGCCGCGAACAAGGAGCGAAAGATGCCTTCCTCGTCGAACCCGTGCTGCCACGGCCGGGTCGAAAGCGGCTTCGTGCTCACGGCCGGCCGCGGATCAAGCTGACCGGCGGCACCAGGATATAGCCGGCACCGCGAACCGATTTGATGATCTGCGGATCATCGACGTCGGCTTCGAGCTTCTTGCGCAAGCGCCCCACCTGAACGTCGACGGTCCGGTCGAAGGGGCCGGCCTCGCGGCCGCGCGTCTGCTCGAGCAGGAAATCGCGCGACAGAACCCTGCCCGGATGCCGGACGAAGACCGAAAGAAGATCGAACTCGCCGCCCGTCAGCGCCACTTCCTGCCCCGTCGGGCCGACGAGCCGCCGCGCCGGCATGTCGAGTTCCCAGCCGGCGAAACAGGGTCTGTCGGGCGTTGCAGTTCCGGCCGGAGACGCCGCCGCGGTCCGCCGCAGAACGGCCTTGATCCGTGCCAGCAGTTCGCGCAAATCGAAAGGCTTGGTGACGTAGTCGTCGGCGCCGACCTCGAGGCCGACGACCTTGTCGACGGCGTCGCCGCGGCCGGTGACGATGATGAGGCCGCATTGCCAGTGCTCGCGCAGCTGCCGCGCGATCGAAAAGCCGTCTTCACCCGGCAGGCCGAGATCGAGCAGGACCAGCGCCGGCGGATCGGCCCGCATCAGCTGCATCAGCGTGCGCCCGTCGTGCAGCTGTGAGACGCGATAGCCGTGGCCCTGCAGGTAGCTCGCCAGCAGCTCGGTGATGTCGGCTTCGTCGTCGAGAACGGCGATGTGAAGGGAGGGGCTCAATGCGGCGCGAAGGGCTCGCCGCGACTGACGCGGCCGCGGGCTCGCCGAAGCGTATCAGCTTTGCGCGGCGCGTCGCCGGACACTCCGGCGCGAACGGGCCGGCGCCGTCAGTCCGGACGGTTCAACAGCCAGGACAGCACGCCGACGACGAGCAGACCCGCGAGAACGATCACGCCCGCGACGACGCCGAGCCCTCTGGCGACATCGATCAGGGCATGCATGACATGAGCAGCTCGGGGCTCGACTAGCGCAAGGTGGTTCGCCACCCCAGCAATGTGTAGAGCGGGCACAACGCAACCGCGCCGGTCAGGATCAGAACCACGCCGAGATAGCCCCAGGCGCCGATCATTCCGAACGCCGCCAGCGAGACGAGCGCAATGCCGAGCAGGATGCGAATCGCGATGTTGCCGACGTTGAGCTGACTCATCTCGTGTTCCCTTGCAAGCGTACGGTTCAACGCTAGCGGCACCGGCGCTCGCGCCCCTTGACGACGCTCAAGGACATCAAACGAGTTGGCCAAATCGTCGGGCCATGAACTTGCCGGCCCGAAGGCCAGACCGACCCGCAATGGTTGCGCGGCGGGCAACGCCTCAGATGATTCGCGAGAAGCGGTCCCGCAGGCGGTCGCCCTGCAGGTAGCGGTCGAACACCATGGCGATGGCGCGCACAAGATACCAGCCGATCGCCGTCACCTGTATCGCGCCGGGCTCGATCTCGACGAGTCCGGATTCCGCGAGCGGAGCGAGCTGCTCGAGCTCGCTGCGGAAGTAGTGGCGCATCCGGATCAGGTGCGCCGACTCGATCGATTCGAACTCGACGCGTCCCTGGCACATCAGCGCCATGATGACAGCGCGCCGCACGACGTCGTCGCGGTTCAACGCCAGGCCGCGGACCACGGGCAGTTGCGCGTGGCCGAGCGCGTCGTAGTACTCGGGGAGCGTCTTCGCGTTCTGGTAGTAGTTCGCACCGATCCGGCCGATCGCCGAGACGCCCAGGCCGATCAAGTCGCAGTCGGGCTGCGTGCTGTAGCCCTGGAAGTTGCGGTGCAGGCGGCCCTGCCGCTTCGCGATCGCGAGTTCGTCCTCGGGGCGCGCGAAGTGATCCATGCCGATGTAGACGTAGCCTCGATCGAGAAACCCTTCGATGGCGCCACCGAGCATCGCCAGGCGATCGGCCGGGCCGGGCAGGTCGTCGGCCACGATGCGGCGCTGCGGCTTGAAACGCTGCGGCAGATGGGCATACGCGTACAGCGCGATGCGGTCCGGAGCCAGCTCGGCGATCTGCTCGACCGTCCTGGCGAAGGTGTCCGTCGTCTGCTTCGGCAAGCCGTAGATCAGGTCCGCATTGATCGATCGAAATCCGAGGTCGCGGGCCGAGCCCATCAGCTCGCGCACGCTGTCGAAAGGCTGCACGCGGTGCACAGCCTGTTGCACGCGTGCGTCGAAATCCTGTACACCGAAGCTGAGCCGGTTCATGCCGAGCCGGCGCAGGTGTGCCAGGCGTGCCGCCGTGACGGTACGGGGATCGATCTCGATCGATATCTCGGCGTTGCCGGCGATCCGGAAACCACGCCGCAGCGCCAGCATGACCCGATCGAGTTCGGCATCGGAAAGAAAGGTCGGTGAGCCGCCGCCGAAATGCAGCTGCGAGACGACCTGGGCCGAACCCAGGGCATTCCTGACCAGGCCGAGCTCGGTTTCGAGCGCGGCCAGGTATTCGCCGGCGCGCTCGTGATGCTTCGTGACGACCTTGTTGCAGGCGCAGTAGTAGCACACCGACTCGCAAAACGGGATGTGCACGTAGACCGACAACGGCGCCGGGCCGGAAACCCAGGGGCCGTGGGCGCGCTGCGACAGCTCGCGCAGGCAGTCGGCCACGCCGAACGCCTCGGCAAAGTGATCCGCCGTGGGGTATGAGGTGTAGCGTGGCCCCGGCGCGTCGAAGCGCCGCAGGAGCGACTCCGGGAGGACGTGCGGCCGGATGGACGTCACGGTCGAGGATTCTGCCGACATGGATACATCATGCCCGCGCGCGCACGGGCGGACCTTGACCGAACGCAAGGTCGGTGCGCGTGCGGGACCGAACAATTGCCCGTACCGACCCGCCCGAGAACTTCCGGCCATGACCCCAGCAACCGCCGCAGCACCCGCCAGGGATTGCGAGTTGAAGATCGAATGCTCGAACTGCAATCTGCTCGAGCTTTGCCTGCCGATCGGATTTTCGACGCCGGAGCTGGAGCGCCTGGATTCCCTCGTCGGCACGCGCCGCACGGTGCGCCAGAGCGGCAGGCTGTTCCGCAGCGGCGATCCGTTCGTGTCGGTCTTCGCCGTTCGCACCGGCTTCTTCAAGACGAGCGCGACATCGGGTGGCGGGCGGCACCAGGTGACGGGCTTTCAGATGGCGGGCGAGCTGCTCGGTCTGGACGGCATCAGCACCGGCCAGCACAGCTGCGACGCCGTTGCCCTCGAGGACTCCCAGGTTTGCGTGATCCCCTACGCGCGGCTCGAGCTCCTGTCGCGCGAGTTCGCCGACCTGCAGCGGCAGTTCCACAGGATCTTGAGCCGCGAGATCGTTCGCGAACACGGCGTGATGCTGCTGCTCGGAAGCATGCGCGCCGAGGAGCGGCTGGCGGCCTTTCTCCTCAACCTGTCGCAGCGTCTGCGCGCGCGCGGCTTTTCGGGATCGTCGCTCATCCTGCGCATGACGCGCGAGGAAATCGGCAGCTATCTGGGACTCAAGGTCGAGACCGTCAGCCGCGCATTCTCCAAGCTGAACGACGAAGGTGTGCTCGAGGTCAGGCAGCGTCAGGTCCGCGTGCTCGACGAACTGGCACTGCGACGCCTGCTCGACGGCGCCTGAAGAGGCCAGCGATTCGCCGGCAGTCGCGTGCGGCGCCCATTGGCCGCCGGGCCAGCCTCGAGGCTCAGAGCCCTTGTGCCTGCAGCCAGGCCAGGCAGGCCGTGGCCACCTCGGGCCAGCCGCTGTCGACGACAAGCGAGTGGCCGCGCCCTTCGAACTGCTTGAGCTCGGTCACGGCGAGCGAATGGCGATATTGCCTGAACGTGGCGCGCGTCGTCACGTCGGGCACCGTGTGGTCGGCCGTGCCGGAGATCAGCAGCAGCGGGCCGCGTGTGGCGTTCGCGGTATCGACCTTGGACTCGGCGTGCAGGCTGAAGTTGGCCACGGCCGCCTGGAACAGCGGCCTGGCCGGCGACGGGATCGTCCAGCGCTCGTAGAGCTCGTCCGATTCAGGCTCGGAAACCGCGTTGCCGAAGCCGTAGCGAAACTCCTTCTTCGTCAACGAGACGGCACGCGTCAGGTTCAGCGGATTGGCGAGTGCGGGCAGCGCCGAGCGAAGCTGCGCCAGCGGCAGGGGCAGCACGCCCTTGATCTGCGCCGGATCGATGGCGATCGCGGCGCGACCGATGCCCTGGCCGGGCAGCTTTTCGGCGATCAGGCCGCCGAACGAATGGCCGATCAGGATCGGATCGGAGCGCAGTCCGCCGATGATGTGCTCGTAGTGCGCGACGATGTCGTCGACGCCCAGGTTGGCCACGGCGTCGGGCGCGGCGCGTGCCGCAGCCACGGACTCCGCCTCGTTCGGCCAACCGGGAGCGAGCGGTGCGTGGGCCGCCTCGTCGAACAGCTGAAGCCAGGAACTCCAGCTGCTTGCATGAAGCCAAAGGCCATGGATGAAGAGGACAGGGATTCGTGTCGAAGCGGACACGGGTTCGTTCCTTTCAGTCATCGTTGCGTTGCGGGCGGCACGTGGTGAACTCGGCGCGGTCTTCGCGTCTCGCGCCGCCGGGCCGGCTCACGGCGGCAAGGGCCCGAGGGACGCCGCCTCGACGAACACGTCGACCCCTGCCTTCGGCACGATCGCTCGCGCCGGAATGGATTCGCCGGCGCGCCATCGCCGCACGGCGTCGCGCTTCTCGGCGCCGGCGACCATGAAGATGGCCTCGGCCGTCCGGCTGAAGCGCCGCGCGCTCATCGTGACGCGATGCGGCGGCGGTTTCGGCGCATCGAACACGGGCAGCATGCTCGGCGCATCGGCGCCGCAGCCCCGATCGTGGCCCGCAAAGAGGCTGCCGGTGTGTCCGTCCTCGCCCAAGCCGAACAGAACGAGATCGAATTCGCCGACCGGCTCGAGCACGCTCGCATAGCGCTTGGCCGCTTCGTTCGGGCCGAGCTCGGCGGGTATCTCGTGCACCTGCCGCCGGGGAATCGGCACGTGCTCCAGCCATGCCGACTCGGCCATGCGCGAATTGCGCAACGGGTCGTCATGTGCCGTGCAGCGCTCGTCGCCGAAGTAGACGTGCCACGCCGACCAGTCGGCTTGAGCCATGCGCAGCAATTCGTAGGCGCCACGCGGCGTGTTGCCTCCGGCGAGCACCACGACGAATCGCCCGTGAGCGCGAACCGCACGGTCTGCGGCGGCCAGGGTGCGCGCCGCGACGGCGCCGTGCAAGGCCGAGACATCCGCGACCGGGTGCCAGCGGCATCTCTGGAAATCGGCAGAATTCTTCATCGTCGCGACTCACGATCACGCGAGCCCGGCGTCGACGCACGTCGGAAACATCCTACGAGGCCGCCCTCGATTGACTGCTGGCGCGATGCCCGGATGAGACGATACGGTCATCAGTTCAGGACGTGTATCTCGCCCTCTCCCACCATGCCCGACGTGAAATTGCTCTCCAACGGCAAGTACCACGTGATGGTGACGGCAGAAGGCAGCGGCTACAGCCGCTGGCACGGTCTGGCCGTCACGCGCTGGCGGGAAGATGCGACGCTCGACGACGGCGGTACGTTCTTCTATCTGCGCGACGCCGACGAAGGCGTCGTCTGGTCGGCGACGGCGCGGCCCACCGGGTCTGCAAGCCATGCCTGCATCGCCCGCTTCGGCACCAGCCAGCCCACCTTCTCGCGCCGCGATCATGAGATCGAGGTGACGACTTCCATTGCCGTCGCCACGGACGACGACGTCGAGTTGCGGCGCGTTCGAATCACGAATCTTTCGTCGCGCCGGCGAATGCTCTGCGCGACGAGCTTTGCTGAGATCGTTCTCTCGCCCCCGGCGACCGACTCTGCGCACCCGGCATTCAGCAAGATGTTCGTCGAGACGCAAATCGATCCGGAGCTCGGCGCCATCGTCGCGACCCGGCGCCCGAGCGCCCCCGATGACGCGCGGTCGTGGTTCTTCCACGAGGCCGTCGTCCAAGGCGTCGGCAGCGACATGTCGTACGAGACGGACCGCATGCGCTTCATCGGGCGTGGCCGCAGCAGCGCGGCGCCCGAGGCGCTGCTCGACAACCAGGCGCTTTCGGGCCACGCCGGACCGGTGCTCGACGCGATCGCCGCCACGCGCCTTCCGCTCGCGCTGGAGGCCAAGGCTTCCTGCACCATCGACTGGTTCACGGGGATCGCCGGGTCGCGGGCCGACTGCGCTGCGCTGGCGCGCAAGTGCCGCGACGCCGGCGCCGGCGATCGCCTGCTCGAACAAGGGGGCCAGTATCGCGAGGCGACGCTGCAGCGCATCGGCGCCAGCGCCGCCGATGCGCTTGTCTACGAGCACCTCGCCGGCGCCATCCTTTACGCCGAGGCCGCATGGCGGGCCGACGCCGCCGAGATCGCAAGAAACCGGCGCGGCCAGTCGGCCCTCTGGGGCTTCGGCATTTCCGGCGACGTGCCCGTGGTGCTGCTGCAGGTGGCGAGCGCCGAGCATCTCGGTCTGGTGCGCCAACTCGTGCAGGCGCATTCGTTCTGGAGCGCGCATGGCATCGAGACCGAGTTGATGATCATGAGCGGGCGAGCCGAGGCCGCGCCGCCGGCGCTGCTCGAGCAGGTGCAGCGAGCGGTCAGCGAGAGCGGCGAAGGGGGCCTGCTCGGCAAGCCGGGCGGCATCTTTCTTCGCGACGATGCGACGCTCGACGACGGCGATCGCACGCTGCTGATGAGCGTGGCACGCGTCGTCGTCACCGGTGCGGCGGGAAGCCTCGCCGAGCAAATCGAGCGCAACCGGCGCCCTGCGAATGCGACGCAGCCGGCTGCGTTCGGGGCGGGCGCCTCGCGCGGCGCGTCCGCTTTCACCGGGGTATCCGGCGACTCCGGCATTGACGGCCTGCTTGGCTTCAACGGCTACGGCGGCTTCACGCCGGACCGGCGCGAATATGTGATCACGACGTCGGCCTTGCACATGACGCCGACGCCCTGGACCAACGTGATTGCGAATGCCGAGTTCGGGACGCTGATCTCCGAGAGCGGCAGCGCCTCGACCTGGAGCGAGAACGCGCAGGAGTTCAGGCTGACGCCGTGGTCGAACGACCCGGTATGCGACGCCAACACCGAAGCGTTCTATATCCGCGACGAGAACACCGGTCGGTTCTGGTCGCCGACGCTGCTGCCGACACGAAGTGCCGGGCCGTACGTCGCGCGGCATGGCTTCGGCTACAGCACGTTCGAGCACGCGGAAGAAGGCATCGAGTCCGCGCTTCGGGTGTTTGTCGCGATCGACGCGCCGGTCAAGTTTTCGGCGCTCACCTTGCGCAATCGATCCGGTCGGGTGCGGCGTCTCAGCCTCACCGGCTACCTCGACTGGGTGCTCGGCGACGAGCGCGCGAAGACGCTGATGCAGATCGTGACCGAGCTCGACGAAGACACCGGTGCCCTGTTCGCACGCAATGCCTACAACACCGACTTCAGCGATCGCGTCGCGTTCTTCGACGTCGAGGGCGCACAGCGGAGTGCGTGCGGCGATCGGGGCGATTTCTTCGGTTGCGGGGGCACGCTGGCAGCGCCGGCCGCGTTGTCGCAGGCCGAGCTCTGCGGCCGCCTCGGCGCCGCGCTCGACCCGTGCGGCGCGCTTCGCGTCGCGCTCGAGCTCGCACCCGGAGCGGAGCGCGAAATCGTCTTTCGCCTCGGCGCCGGCAAGAGCACGGCCGAGGCGCGCGACCTCGTGCGCCGCTGGCGCGGCAGCGATGCTGCGCATGCCGCGCTCGACGGGGCGCAGGCCCGCTGGCGCAAGACGCTCGGCGCCGTTCAGGTGCGAACGCCGGATGCCGCGTTCGACGCGCTTGCCAACGGATGGCTGCTCTATCAGCTCATCGGCTCGCGCCTGTGGGGTCGCACCGCGTTCTATCAGTCGAGCGGCGCCTTCGGCTTTCGCGATCAGCTGCAGGACGTGATGGCGCTCGTGCATGCCGAGCCGGCGCTGGTTCGCGAGCATCTGTTGCGCTCGGCATCGCGCCAGTTCGTCGAAGGCGACGTGCAGCACTGGTGGCATCCGCCCTCGGGCAAGGGCATTCGCACGCGCTGCTCAGACGACTATCTCTGGCTGCCGCTCGCGACCAGCCGCTACGTCGAGGTCACCGGCGACGCCGATGTTCTCGACGCGAGCTGCCCCTTCCTCGAAGGTCGGGCCCTGAAAGACGGCGAACAATCCGACTACGAGCAGCCGAAAGTCGCCGGCGAGCAAGCCGGTCTCTACGAGCACTGCGTGCGCGCCATCCGCCACGGCCTGCGCTACGGCTCGCATGGCCTGCCCCTCATGGGCGCGGGTGACTGGAACGACGGCATGAATCTCGTCGGCGCCGGCGGCAAGGGCGAGAGCGTCTGGCTGGCCTTCTTCCTGATCGCGGTGCTGAAGCGGTTCGCGCCGCTGGCCCGGGCGCGCTGCGACACCGCGTTCGCCGAGCTCTGCGCGAGCGAGGCGGCGGCGCTTCGCGAACGCGTCGAGGCGACGAGCTGGGACGGCGATTGGTACCGGCGCGCCTGGTTCGACGACGGCACGCCGCTCGGCTCGGCCAGCAACGCCGAGTGCCGGATCGATTCGATCGCGCAGAGCTGGTCCGTGCTCTCCGGCGCCGCACCGGACGAGCGCGCGAAAAGCGCGATGGACTCCGTCCACCGCCGCCTCGTGCATCAGGACACGCGGCTCGTGCAGCTCCTCGATCCGCCTTTCGATACCTCCGTGCCCTCGCCCGGCTACATCCAGGGCTACGTTCCGGGGGTGCGCGAGAACGGCGGGCAATACACGCACGCTGCGGTCTGGGCGACGCTCGCCTTCGCCGCGCTGGGCGATGCCGATCGCGCCTGGGAATTGTTCGCCATGCTCGACCCGGTGCAGCACGCGGCGAGCGCCGCGGACATCGCGACCTACAAGGTCGAGCCTTACGTCGTCGCCGGCGACGTCTACGCCTTCGCGCCGCATGCCGGCCGTGGCGGCTGGACCTGGTACACCGGCTCGGCCGGCTGGATGTACCGGCTGCTCGTCGAGTCGCTGCTGGGCCTCGAGCGGCGCGGGAACCAACTGCGCGTGCGCCCTCTCCTACCGAAGCACTGGCAGGCATTCGACATGTGCTATCGCTTCGGCGAATCGATCTACGAGATCGCCTGCCGCGAAGCGAAACCGCTCGAGGCCGAGGCGGTCACGCTCGACGGCGTCGCTGCAGCGGATGGTTGGGTTTGCTTGCTCGATGATGGCAAGACCCACGCGGTGGTCGTCAGCGCGTGGCGACATCGCCGGCCGCTTGCCGCCTGATCCGCAATCCCGCCAAGGAGAAGAAGAATGCAGCTCGCAATGATCGGATTGGGTCGCATGGGCGCCAGCATGGTGCGGCGCCTCATGAAGCATGGTCACGAATGCGTGGTCTACGACATGCAGGCCGCCGCGGTGACGGCTCTTCAGAAAGAAGGCGCGACAGGCGCTGCCTCGCTGCAGGAGATGGTCTCGAAAATGACGCAGCCGCGCGCCGTCTGGTTGATGGTGCCGGCCGCCGTGGTCGATCAGGAGCTCGAGCAACTGGTCGCGCATCTCGATCCCGGCGATATCGTGATCGACGGCGGCAACTCGTACTACCGCGACGACATCCGCAGGGCGAAGGAGCTGAGCGCAACCGGCCATCACTACGTCGACGTCGGCACGAGCGGCGGCGTCGCCGGCCAGGATCGCGGCTACTGCCTGATGATCGGCGGCGAGCCGGCGGTGATCGAGCGTCTGACGCCGATCTTCTCCGCGCTCGCCCCGGGCGTCGATTCGGCGCCGCGCACGCGTGGGCGCAGCGGCGCGGTGGCGAGCCCCGAACAGGGCTTTCTGCACTGCGGACCGCACGGCGCCGGCCACTTCGTCAAGATGGTCCACAACGGCATCGAGTACGGCGTCATGGCGGCATACGCGGAAGGCCTCAACATCCTGCGCAACGCCAACGTCGGCAAGCGCGAGCAAACGAGCGATGCCGAGACGACGCCGCTGCGGCACCCCGAGTTCTATCAGTACGAGATGAACCTGCCCGACATCGCCGAGGTGTGGCGCCGCGGCAGCGTCATCGGCTCCTGGCTGCTCGACTTGACCGCGAACGCGCTGCTGAAGGATCCGGCGCTCGCCGCGTATGGCGGCCGCGTGTCCGATTCGGGTGAAGGCCGCTGGACGATCGAGGCGGCCATCGACGAGGCGGTGCCGACCCACGTGCTCAGTGCCGCGCTTTACGAGCGCTTCGCGTCGCGTGGCGAGGCCGACTTCGCCAACCAGGTGTTGTCGGCGATGCGTCACGAGTTCGGCGGTCACGTCGAAAAGGCTGTGGAGAGCGGCCGGTGAGCGCGGCAGCCATGGCCGGCCGAGGCGCAGGTGCGCCGCGCTCCGATGCACTCGTGGTGTTCGGCTTCAGCGGCGACCTGGCGAGCAAGCAGATCTTCCCGGCCCTCTACGAGATGGTGAAGAAGAAGACGCTGAGCGTGCCGGTGATTGGCGTCGCGACGACGAGCTTTAGCACCGGGCAGTTGCAGCAACGCGTGCGCGACAGCATCGAGCATGAAAGCAGGATCGACGACGCGCCCGCTTTCGATCGCCTGCTTTCGCTGCTGCGCTACGTCAGCGGCGACTACAAGAATCCGGAGACCTTCCAGGCGCTGAAGGCGGCGCTCGGGCCGGCCGAACGGCCTGCGTACTACCTTGCCATCCCGCCGGCCCTGTTCGCGACGGTAATCAAGAGTCTGGGCGCCGCCGGCCTCGCGCGTGATGCACGCGTCATCGTCGAAAAGCCCTTCGGCCGCGATCTCGCATCGGCCATCGAGCTCGACGCCGTCGCGCACGCAGTGTTCCAGGAATCGTCGATCTTCAGGATCGACCATTACCTCGGGAAGGAGGCGATCATGAACATCCTCTATTTCCGCTTCGCCAATTCCTTCCTCGAGCCGATCTGGAACCGTCATCACGTCGCCAGCGTGCAGATCACCCTCGCCGAAGACTTCGGCATCGGCCAGAGAGGCGGCTTCTACGAAAGCGCAGGGTGTCTGCGCGACGTGATCCAGAACCATCTGTTCCAGATCGTCGCGCTGCTGGCGATGGAGCCGCCCGCGTACCAGGGCTTCACCGCGGTGCAGAGCGAGAAGGCCGGCGTCTTTCATGCCATGCGGCCGCTGACAGCCGACGATGTCGTGCGCGGCCAGTACGACGGCTATCGCAAGGAAAGGGATGTCGCGCCGGACTCCGACGTCGAGACCTTCTGTGCCCTGCGCCTTTTCATCGACTCGTGGCGCTGGTCCGGCGTGCCCTGGTATCTGCGCTCCGGCAAGCTGCTGCCGACCACCGCTGCCGAGGTGCTGGTGCAACTGCGGCCGCCGCCGCAAAAGCTGTTCGACGATGCCGGGCCGGGCCACGGCCGCGCCAACTACGTTCGCTTCAAGCTGCAGCCGGTCTCGGCGGTGGCTCTCGCGGCCCGCATCAAGCGCCCGGGCAAGGGTTTCGTCGGCGACCAGCGCGAGCTCTACCTGTGCGAAGACGGGCAGGGCGGGGAGACGACCTACGAGCGCCTGCTCGGCGACGCGATGGTCGGCGACGGCTCGCTCTTCACCGGCCAGGACGCCGTCGAGGCGGCGTGGATCGTCGTCGACCCGGTGCTCGTCGACCACGCTCCTTGCCTGCCCTATGCGCCGGGCAGCTGGGGGCCGCAGGCCGCCGACGCGCTGATCGCCGGAGACGGCGGCTGGCACAACCCGACGCCGGAACCAGGCCCGGCGTGATGTGCTGCGTGACCGGCAGGCAGGCATGAGCTCCGACGTCGTCTTCCTCCTGGACGTGGACAACACGCTGCTCGACAACGACCGCATCATCGCCGACCTGCGGCTGCATATCGCCGATGAATTCGGCATCGCCAGCTCGGACCGTTTCTGGGCGACCTTCGAAGCCTTGCGCAGCGAGCTGGGCTACGCCGACTATCTCGGCGCCCTGCAGCGATACCGGGCCGAGGCGGAGCACAGCGACGCCGGCGAGCCGCGGCTGCTCTCGATGTCGAGCTTCCTGATCGACTACCCATTCGCCGAGCGGCTCTACCCGCACGCGCTCGACGTCATCGCGCATCTCGGCAAGCTCGGGCCGACGGTGATCCTCTCCGACGGCGACGTCGTGTTTCAGCCGCGCAAGATTCAGCGCTCGGGCCTGTGGAATGCCGTGCAAGGCCGCGTGCTGATCTACATCCACAAGGAAAACATGCTCGACGCGGTGCAGCGCCAATATCCGGCGCGCCGCTACGTCATGGTCGACGACAAGCAACGCATCCTGACGGCGATGAAGCAGGTCTTGGGGCAGCGCCTGATCACGGTCTTTCCGCGTCAGGGCCACTACGCGCACGACCCGGCCAATGTCGCCCGCTATCCCGCCGCCGACGTCAGCGTCGAGCGCATCGGCGACTTGCTCGAACTCGACGTCGCGCCCTGGCTCGGCGCGACGACACAGGAGAAAACATGAACGCCCTTACCCAAAAGCTGCACACCCTCGGGCAAAGCCTGTGGATCGACAACATCACGCGGCAGATGCTCGATGACGGAACGCTGGCACGCTACCTCTCGGAGCTCTCCGTCACCGGACTGACCTCGAACCCGACGATCTTCGAGCACGCGATCGGCACCGGCAACTCATACGACGAGCAGATCGCCGCCCTCGCAGGCCACGGCAAGTCGGGCGAGGAGCTCTTCTTCGGCCTGGCGCTGCAGGATCTGACGCGAGCCGCCGGCCTGTTCCAGCCTGTCCACGAGGCCACCGGCGGCATCGACGGCTGGGTCTCGCTCGAAGTCTCGCCGCTCATCGTCGACGACGCCGCCCAGACCGTCGAGGCCGCCGCACGCCTGCACGCCGCGGCGGCGCGGCCGAACCTCTACATCAAGATTCCCGGCACGGCCGCCGGCATCGAGGCGATCGAGGCATCGATCTTCGCCGGCGTGCCGATCAACGTGACCCTGCTCTTTTCGCGCGAGCAATACCTTGCCGCCGCCGGCGCCTACATGCGCGGCATCGAGCGGCGCATCGCCGCGGGGCTCGATCCGAAGGTCGAGTCGGTCGCGTCGCTGTTCGTGAGTCGATGGGACGTCGCGGTCAAGGACCAGGTCTCGCCCGAGTACCGGAATCGCCTCGGCATCGCCATCGCCAGGCGCACCTACAAGGCCTACCGCGACCTGCTCGCTGCGCCGCGCTGGAAAGAGCTCGCCGAAGCCGGTGCCCACCCGCAACGGCTGCTCTGGGCCAGCACCGGCACCAAGGATCCGGAGGCGCCCGACACGCTCTATGTCGAAGCGCTCGCCGCTCCGGATACGGTCGACACCATTCCCGACAAGACCCTGCAAGCCTTTGCCGATCACGGGAACATCGTGGCGGTGATGCCGCTCGACGGTGGCGACGCCGAAGCCGTGATCGCCGAGTTCGGCCGCCAGGGTATCGACGACGGCGCCCTCGCCACTCGCCTGCAGCACGAAGGCGCCGACGCCTTCACGAAATCGTGGAACAGCCTGCTCGCGGGCCTTCGAGACAAGACCTCGCAACTGACCGGAGTGACCTCCAAGTGAGCTCGAGCCTCTTGCCGAGCCCGGCCGCCGCGACGACGGCAGTTCCCGCACTCACCGCTCGCCCGGCGTGGCAGGCACTCATGGCGCACCACGCGAAGATCGGCGGGGTCCACTTGCGCGAGCTGTTCGCGTACGACGCCGGTCGCGGCGAGCGGCTGACCCTCGAGGCCGCGGGCCTGTACCTCGACTATTCGAAGAACCGCGTCAGCGACGAAACATTGAAGCTGCTGGCCGCGCTGGCCGCCGAATGCGGCCTGCGCGAACGCACCGCGGCCATGTTTCGCGGCGACGTGATCAACACGACCGAGAAGCGATCGGTGCTGCACGTGGCGCTGCG
>ODAK010001762.1_pt1 | contig 23244 bp, 20 predicted proteins | sample 1539591 | NCBI WGS metagenome assembly ODAK01 (sample SAMEA3539303, study PRJEB22396) | soil metagenome | biome: tundra; feature: field; material: soil | place: USA | collected 2010-05 | depth 0.15 m | reverse complement strand
GGATGCGGGAAATCCGCACGTCCGGTTTGATGAGCGGGGAGGGGAAACGGGTTGCTTCGGCGATACCGCGCCTCTCCTCGACTCTACTGGTTGAATCGCTTTCTGCTTGGTTTCCCGCCAACAGAGTTCGCGATAAGAGCATTATCAATTGCAACGATCGGCCGACCTCGAATCAAATGGAACGCGTGCATCACGCCGGTACCACCAGCCGAGTTGATCCGAAGTCGCGCGTTTCGAAAGTCATTCGGATATCGTCGCTGACTCCTCAACAGTGGGCAGCCGGGTCGGACCTGACAACCGGGGGAGCGCGAACCGGCCGGAAAATGCTCCAGGGGATCAGAGGGCGCCGGCGCGCCGCGAACACGAAACCGAGCAACGCCAGATGGCACGCGGAGGTTCCTCCCACGCGTGACCGGGAATCCAGCGAGTGTTATAGAGGCAAGATGAAGGGAAGGTGCGACATGGCGCAACTTGACTGGTCCCAATGTCCGGCCGTCGAAAGCGTGCCTGACAGACGCGGCGGCGCATGGGTATTCCGCGATACGAGGATGCCCGTCGCCACGGTCTTTGAGAATCTCGAGGCAGGTTCGAGTCTGGAGGAAATCATCGAGCAATTTCGGGTTACGCGGGAGCAGATTCAGGCCGTTCTCGAATTCGCCGCCCGCAGCCTTGATGCGCCGGACATTCCCGCTGGGTCGGCAAGTTTGGCCGATGCGCATTCTGTTTGACCACGGCACTCCCGTCGGCATCGCCGCATGGCTGTTCGACCGGCGTGCCGGTGATGATGAAGCCGTCGAATTTGCGATCCTTCGCCGTCTCCCAGGTTTGATAAAACGCCAGCAGATGGTTTTCCGACGTATTCCTGGGCGTGTGATTGCCGATCCGCACCAGCGAAAGCTCGACCTGCAGCGGCGAGGCACCCAGAAGGCGCGCCATTTGCAATTCGGTTTTGATTTTGTTCGGCATGAGATTGAGCAGGCCGATCCGCGGCGGGCGGATATCCTGACGGATCGCCGCTGTCTCGGTCATCACGCGCACGCCCTCATGCAGCAGGGCTTCGAAGGCGGGGAGCGTATCGGGGATCTTGATGGGCATGGCAGTCACCAAAAGAACGACACAATTCGCCTCTGGTCCGCATGCGGCCCTTTAGCGATTTCTTTAACGTGGCTGCAAGCCGGCCGGCCAAATTACCACGAAATGCGTTCTTACGGCAGTCAGGCGAGAAAGGCCAGCCGGAGGTGGTGGGTCAATTCGTGTGTCGCCGACAGGCCGGAATCCGCGATGGCCGGGACATCCGCCACGACCCGCCGCCGTCGACCCAAAGCGGGCCTCCAGCCGACGCCATCTGAAGGTCCGCATGGCACGGCGCGCGAGGTCAAGGAGCGCCCTGGGTTCCCGCGATCCACCGGCTTCGTCAGGAACCTGGTAAGCATTCGGCGGATGGCCGACCGGGTTGTCAGCGGGAGACGCACGTCCCGATGTCGGCTGCGAGGACCAGCTTACAGCTCAAACCGGGCACGCACGCGGCTCACGAGGTGTCCGGTGCGGTCCCGGTGTTACGGATCTTGCCGAACGCGCGGAGGGGCGGTTATCGTCAGGCCAATAAGCCCGGTTGGTCCAGGCATATGGGAAATGTTGGTTGAAAGGGCGCGTGCGATCGGGAATTGAACGACGCGCGCCGGCGTAGCTTCGGGACACTTTCCGTGCCAGGACGGACGTCCAAAATTCAAGAATTAAAAACAAGGGAGGCACCATGCACCGCCGCGAGTTGTTGAAGGCTACACCCCTGCTGATGACCCCCGCGCTGGCACGCGCCGACACGCTGCCGCTGCGGTTCATTCCGAATGCGAATCTCTCGTCGCTCGACCCAATCTGGACCACCGCGTTGGTGGCCCAGTCCCATGCTTATCTGATTTACGATACGCTGTACGGGATCGACGCCACAGGTCAATTGCGTCCGCAGATGTGCGCCGGGCACGACGTCTCGGCGGACGAGTTGACCTGGACCTTCACCCTGCGCGACGGGCTGGCCTTTCACGACAACGAAAAAGTCCTGGCGCGGGACTGTGTGATGTCGCTTCGACGTTGGGCCTCCCGCGACTCGTTCGGCCAGCAATTGTCGGCGGCGACGAATGAAATCGTCGCCATGGACGACCGCCGTTTCCAGGTGCGGCTGAAAAAGCCATTTCGTCAGATGCTGTACGGCTTTGGCGCGCGAAGTTGCTTCATGATGCCCGAGCGCATGGCGAAGACACCGTCCTCAGAGCAGGTCAAGGAAACCATTGGATCGGGGCCATTCCGGTTCCTCCCCGCCGAGTGGATTTCCGGCGCCCGCGCGGGTTATGCGCGGTTCGATGGATACGTGCCGCGTCACGAAGCGCCGAGTTTCTACGCGGGCGGTAAGGTAGCGAATTTCGAGCGGGTCGAATGGATCGTGCAACCAGACTCGGCAACCGCCGCCGCCGCCTTGCAGAAGGGTGAGGTCGACTGGGTCGAACAGCCGCTGATCGATCTTTGCCCGATGCTGCGGACCTCGCCGGACGTGCTGGTCAAGGTGAATGACCCCTTCGGATGGCAGCCGATCATCGCGCTCAATCACCTGAACCCGCCGTTCGACAACCCGAAGCTGCGGCGCGCGCTGCTGCCGGCGCTCGACCAGAAGGCCTTTGTCGCGGCGGTCATTGGAGAGCAAGCCGAACTCGGTCACGTGCCTGGCGGCTATTTCGCCGACGGCCAACCGATGGCGACTCATGCCGGCCTGGAGGTGCTGACCCGGCCGCGCGATATCGGGCTTGCGAAGCGCCTGGTGGCCGAGTCGGGTTATCGCGGTGAGCCGGTCGTGTTGCTGTCACCCAGCGACCGGCCCGTCTACAGCGCGGTGTCGTACGTGACCCGCGAGTTGTTTCAGAAGCTTGGTCTGACCGTGGACTTCCAGGCGATGGACTGGGGATCGGTGGTCACGCGGCGGACCAGTCAGAACCCGACTGACAAGGGCGGCTGGAGCGCTTTCATTACCGCCCTGGATGGCCTCACCGTCTCCAATCCCGGCGGCAACTTCGCGTTGCGAGGCAGCGGCAAGAAGGCCTGGTTCGGCTGGCCAACGGATGAAAAGTTGGAATCACTGCGCGATGCCTGGTTCGACGCCCCAGACCTAAAGTCGCAAAAAGCGCTCGCCGAACAAGTCCAGCTTCGGGCCCTGGAAGTCCTGCCCTACCTCCCGCTTGGCCAAATTTTTCAGCCGACCGCGTTCCGCTCGGACATCAAAGACATCGTGAAAGCAATGTACCCGCTGTTCTGGGGCGTGCGCCGGGGGTAGCGACCTTCTGGTTCGCGCCGTACGCCAAAGCCCGCGCGGTGCAACCGGAAGGAGCCCGCGCTTATGTGATGCATTCTTAATCCTGATTACCCACTTTCCTCAGCCACATCCCACGGCCAATAAACCGGGTGAAATCAGCATGTTGAGGCTTCCGCCTCTTGCTATCGGCTTACCCTCGAACGTCCTCCAGACCACACACGCCGGTGGCGGTCACCTCAAACAGCGCCGGGCCGGGCCGGATTCGCCGGCTCACCGACGGTTTCGGCGATGGCGGTAGCTGAGGATGGTACATAATCAGGTTCTTAATTGACCGGAGGCTGACATCAGCTTCAGCACGTCGAGGGTAGGACCGCTTTCCACTCGCCGCGGACATTCAAAATGACCCATCACGGCCTTGCCGCGACGCCTGGGCCACGAACCTGTCATTCCGCCCACGCATGGACGCCACCCCGGCCAATATGGATCGTAACGATCGCCGGCCTCAATTGGAATGGATGGCCGTCGTCACGCCGGACTCGCCAGCCGAATTGATCGGAACGCGCGCGTTTCGGGAGCCATCAGTACATCGTTGCTGACCTCTCGACAGCCGGCGACCGAACCAGACCAGGGATCATTGGCTGATCGCCAGGGTCGTTTGACCGGCCAGGTCCGACACGTTTGCATTTTCCATCAACGCCGGTCTCCACCGGACCGGTAGCAGCGATATACACACCGGACCGGAATCTCATCGCTACACCCGCCTGACATTCCAGAACATCGGTCCGGTGGCCTCCAGCTTGCCGGCGAGGCTCTTGCGATACGCCGTGGGGATCTGGAACTGACCCAGTGTGACGGTCGGTGCTTGCGCATAGTTCTCCGATTGGATCGCGGCGGCGATCCGCTTGCGCGCGTCATCGTCTTTCGCGTCCAGCCACTCCTGCGTCAGCGCCTCGGTTTTCGGGTTTTCGTACCAGCCGAACCAGCCGGCGGCGCCGACCCCCCGGAACGGCGCGGTGACCACCGGGTTGAGGACGAAGCCACCGGTGAACCAAGTGTGGAACACCGACCAGCCACCCTTCTCCACGGTCTCCCGGGTAGCGCGGCGCTGCACCACCGACCCCCAGTCCGTCGCTTGCAGCTCCACGTTGATGCCGATCTTCTTGAACAGATCGTAGGTGATGTCGCCGAGTGGCCCGATCGTGGGGAAGTCGGTCGGGTTGATGATCACCGCCTTCTGACCGTCATAGCCGGCCTCTTTGATCATCTTTTTCGCGGTCTCCACATCGCCTTGCTGCACCGGCAGATCGACCTCGGTGCCGTATGTGGTGCCGCACGGAAACTGCGAGCGGCAAACGCGCCACGAAGAGTGATCGTCGCCCATGATCGCCCGCATGTAATCTTCCTGGTTCACCGCGGTCAGCACGGCGCGGCGCAGGCGGACGTCGTTGAACGGCGGATGCAGATGATTGAACCGCAATCCGCCGATGTAGCCTTGCGGATTGGACGGGGCGATGACGATGTCGGGGTTCTTGCGCAACAATGGTACCAGATCGGTCTGCGCCTGCTCGTACCAGTCCACTTCACCGTTCTGCAACGCCGCGGCGGCGGTGGCGGCGTCGGGAATGACCTTCCACTCGATGCGCTCGAAGTGGGCGACCTTGCCGCCCGATGTCCACTCCGCCGGCTCCTGCCGCGGCACATAGCCGTCGAACCTGGCCCAGGCGGCACTGCTGCCGGCGACGAACTCGTCCTTGAGGAAACGGAACGGGCCCGAACCGACCGCCTCGCTGATCGCCTTGAACGGATCGGTTTTCGCCAGCCGCTCCGGCATCATGAATGAGTTCTGCACGGCGATCGCGTAGATCAACAGAGGGAACGGCTGCTTCAGTGCGACTCTGATGGTCCTGTCGTCGGCAACGCCCCAGTTGTCGACCACCTTGGCCACGGTTTGACCAAACGTATCCCGCGCCGCCCATCGCGCCAGGCTCGGTGCGCAGTCCTGGGCGCGCACCGGCTCCCCATCATGCCACTTCAGGCCGTCGCGCAACCTGATCAGATACATCCGGCCGTCGTCGGAGATGGTGTAGCCCTCCGCCATTTGCGGCTTCGCTTCGAGTTTCGCGTTCACGCCGAACAGCGTGTCATACACCATCCAGCCGTGATTGCCGGTCACCGCCGCGGTGGTGAAGATCGGATCCAGCAGCGTGAGGTTGGCCTGCGGTACGAAGCGCAGTACGCGCGTGTTGGCGGGTTGCGCGATCGAGAAGCGTGGCAGCGACGACACGGCGATGCCTGCCGCTGCTGTCCGCAGGAACGAGCGTCGGTTCATGATGGGCTCCCTGTATTTGTTGGAAGGAGCATGTCGGGTCACGCCACTGGCGGCAAGACGGCAGCGCGAAAATGATGGGAATTGATTGTTCCGGTCAGACACTTTGTTATCTCCGGGTGGCCCGACCGCTCCGCGACCCGGGTTGCCCCTGAGGCCAGTGTGTCGTTAACCGTTCCTTCATGGTCCGCGTGGCAACGTTCAAGCCGTGCCATGACCTTTCAGTCGCGCGCCTTTGGTTCCGCGTTGTCGCCGGGCTGCCGTAGCGGCCTGTTTCGTCTTGTCCGAGTTGCCGGGTCGGAGTTGTCGCTCGCACACGGATCGACGCCGTTCCGGTCTGTCCGGTTCTGACATGGCACGGCGCATTCTCCTCCCGTGCCTGATGTCGTTGGCGATTTACGGCCTGGTGTTCGGCCTGGTGCTCGACCGCCCGCTGTCTTTGGGCATGTTCCGCCAGCAGATCGACGCCAGGCTGGCGCGCGGCGCCGGGATCGAGGCACCCAAACTGATCATCATCGCCGGCTCCAACGGCCCGTATTCGCATCGCTGCGAGACCATGGAACCGCTGCTCGGCATCGCCTGCGTCAACGCCGGGGTCGCGGTCGGAATCGGGCTCGACTACCTGTTCGCGCGATGGAAACCGCTGCTGCGTCCAGGCGATATCGTCTATCTGCCGCTGGAGGAAGCGCAGTACACCCGCACCTACGCCGCCACCTCCCTTGGCCCCGACGCGGCGATCATGTTCCGGCACGACCGAACGACCTTGGCCGGGCTTTCACCCGAACGGTGGCTCGGAGCGGCATTCTCCTTCGGACCGCGTGCCGCGCTGATGAGCCTGATCGAGACCGCCCTGGTCCGCTCCGGTTTCGCGGACCCGCGTGAGGCCGCCCTGGGCTCCACCAACGCCTGGGGCGATCATGTCGGCCATACCGCGGCTCTGGGCCAGGTCAACGCCGCGCGATTGGCGACGATGATGCCGTACCACGATACCGCGGCCCTGATCGCATCCGGTGATGGCACCGCCATGGTCCGCGACTTCATCGTCTGGGCCGCGCGAGACGGTGTCCGCGTGGTGGGCGGGCTGCCGGCCGGGTTCGCGGATTCACCGATACCCGATCTCACACGCGCCGCGATCCGCACGGTCTTCATCCAGGAGGGCGCGCGTTTCATCGATCTCGGCGATCGTTACCCGCGCTCGGCGTTCTTCGATACGCCCGATCACCTGAATGAGGCCGCGCAGATCGCGCATTCTCGCGTGCTCGCCGCCGCGCTGGCGGTTACCTTGGCGCCAGCACGGGCAGCGAGCCGGTGAGGGGGCACTGCCGCTGCTGTTTGGCCTCGCATCGTGTCACCGCCGCGGCCACCGCGCGCCCAGGACTGTTGCCGCAGCCGACATCGCAGACCTCCAGCGTGCCGGAGCGCCAGCAGGCGACACCAATGTCCGTTGCCTTGTCCGAAGCGCAGCGCGAGTAGTTTTCCGCCGTGTTGTCGACCTTTGGCTGTTTTTCGAAATCCCTGATCATGTCGGCGAAAACGCAATGCTTTGGATCGGCGGCGCGTTTGGTACAGGCGTCCAGCACTCGCGACGCGAGCCTGGGGGGAATGTCCGGCGGACACGGCATCAGGTTGTTGACCGCCACGTCATTCGGATCGGGCGCGATCTGCATCCGCACCGCGATCATGTCGTTCGTCATGACGTCGGTGACCAGGTAAGTGACCGTGCAGTCCGCCGCCTTCGTCGTGTCTTTCACCACCGGCGGCAACACGCTCATGATGTCGGACGTGCTGCTCCCCGCCCACGCCTGCCCGAGCACCGCGATACAGCCAACCTGGGCGATACAGCAAAACGAGACCAGGATCGCGCGCATCGTCATGCTATCGCCGCTGCCGGTTCGCCCACCGGTACGGCACGAGATAATCGACGTTCGGATCAGTGATCTCCACCGCTTCCGCCTTGCCGGCAAGGTAATGCGTCGTCAACACCACGCCGCCGTCAATCGCGAGGTAACGGGCGTAAATGTCCGCGGCCGCGGCGTGTGTCGACGGGCAGGCATTGTCCGGCAGCAAACGCCAGGAGACGCGGAACAGGGCCCGATCGCGAAACAGGAAAACGACATAGCTGTTGGCTCCCACACAGCCATCGATGCCGTCGCGCGGTTGTCGCGCCGCGTCGAACCGGACCCAGAAATAGCGCACTTCATCCGGATATTCGCTGGCGAACGGAAGGCCGGCCCACTCGACGCCGGGCGTTGGGGTCGGCAGTTTCGCGTTCACCTCGGAAGGTGAGAGACCGAACACGATGCCTCCGGTCAGGTTGGCGAGGTCTGATTGTCCAAGGATCTGGGCTGGCCGGTCGCGGGACATCGAGTGGTCCCATTGCATTGGGGGGATGGTAAAAATGCGTTTCGTTTCCGCCGCCGCCGTCCTGATCAGCCCCATCGGGATCAGCCCCATCGGGATCAGCGATACCAACAGGCATCCCGACAGGACCGGCCGTGACAGGAACCAACGCAAACAGCATCTCCCTTCGGCTTTGGATCAGAACGCCAGTGCCGTCGCCTGCACTACCAGCGGCAGCGTGCGCACCATCGCCAGAACGTCTTCCGGCACGCTTTCATCCACCGAGACAAGACAAATCGCGTCGCCGCCTTGGCTCGCACGGCCCAGATGGAAGGTCGCGATGTTGATGCCGGCACCCGCCAGCGTTGCCCCGAATCGGCCGATGAACCCCGGCTTGTCCTGATTGGTCACATACAACATGTGCGGCGCGAAATCCGCCTCCACCTTGATGCCCTTGATTTCCACGATCCGCGGCCGCGAGCCCGCGAACAGCGTGCCGGCGACCGAGCGTTCCATCCCCTCGGTGCCGATCGTGATCCGCACCAGCGTCTGATACTCGCTTGGCCGGTCGTGCACGGTCTCGGCGACGTCGATGCCATGGTCGCGCGCGGCGACGCCGGCGTTGACCATGTTCACGCCGGCCATCAGCGGCGACATCAGCCCGGCAAGGGCCGCCGCCGTCATCGGGCGCGTATTCAGCGCGGCGGCGAGACCTTCATACTCGATCGTCACCCGTTTGATCGCCCCTTCGCGCGCCTGCGTCAGTTGTCCCGCGAAGCCGCCGAGCAGCCGGCACAGTTCCATGTAGGGGCGCAGCCGCGGCGCTTCCTCCGCCGTGACCGAGGCCATGTTGATCGCATTGGAAATCGCCCCGGTCAGCAGGAAGTCGCTGATCTGCTCGGCGATCTGCAGCGCGACGTTCTCCTGCGCCTCGGCGGTCGCGGCGCCGAGATGCGGCGTGCAGATGACGTTATCGAGCGCGAACAGCGGCGAGTCGGTGGCCGGTTCGGTCTCGAACACATCCAGCGCCGCGCCGGCGACGTGGCCCGATTTGATGGCGTCGGCGAGTGCTGCTTCATCCAGCAATCCGCCGCGCGCGCAGTTGATGACGCGAACGCCTGGCCGCGTCCGGGCCAGTGCCTCACGCGAAAGAATGTTCCTGGTGGCGTCGGTCATCGGCACGTGCAGCGTGATGATGTCGGCGCGTTCCAGCAGTGCGTCGAGTTCGACTTTCTCGACGCCGAGATCGAGCGCGCGCTTATCCGACAAATAAGGATCGTAGGCGATGACCTTCATGTGCAGGCCGACCGCGCGGTTGGCGACGATCGAGCCGATGTTGCCGCAGCCGATCACGCCGAGCGTCTTGCCGGTCAGCTCGACGCCGAGGAAGCGGTTCTTCTCCCACTTGCCGGCGCGGGTGGAGGCATCGGCCTGCGAAATCTGCCGGGCCAGCGCGAACATCATGGCGATCGCGTGCTCGGCGGTGGTGATGGTGTTGCCGTGCGGCGTGTTCATCACCACGACGCCGCGCGCGGTGGCCGAGCGAATGTCGACATTATCGACACCGATGCCGGCGCGGCCGACAACCTTGAGGTTGGTCGCGGCGTCGAGCAGTTCCTTGGTGACCTTGGTCGCGGACCGGATCGCCAGACCATCGTAGGCCGGAATGATCGCGCGCAGTTCGGCCGGGGTGAGGCCGGTTTTCAGGTCGACGTCGATGCCGCGGCGGCGAAAGATCGCGACCGCGGCGGGGGACAGTTTGTCGCTGATGAGAACCTTGGGCATGTCGGCTAAATCCTGGTGAAACGGTTGCGGAACCTCAGCCGTGGCCGGACGAGGCGTTCCGTTTTTGATGCCGCGGGCAGAGCGCGCGTGGAGGGCCCCGGTCGGTCGGGGCCGGCCGCGCGTTATCTGTGTGCATCTGTGTGTATCCGTGGTTCCACCTGTCCTTGCTGGCGCGGACCGGTCGCGGCCCGTGCGGTATTCGGGCCGCCAGGTTCGAACCACGGATACACACAGATGCACACAGATAAGACAAACGGCGTGGACGATGCGATCGCCTCCGCGCGAATGTGTCCAGGCGGACCGCGAGAGGGCGTCGACCATTGGTCATCGCGCGGCGTCCGACCTCAGACAGTCACTCTCGCGCCACCACGTCGTGTGCCCATTGGCACCACGGCATCAGCGCCGCGATGTCGCTGGTTTCCACCGTCGCACCGCCCCAGATGCGCAGGCCGGGCGGCGCGTCGCGGTAGGAGCCGATGTCGTAGGCGATACGGCGTTCCTCCAGCAGTGCGGCCATGCGTTTCGCGGCTTTGGCTCGGCCGGACCCATCCAACGAAACGAACCAGGGCGAAACGATCTTCAGACAGATCGACGTGTTCGACCGCGTCGCCGGACCATTCGCCAGAAAGTCAAACGTTTCGCTGCCCGCGACGAAGTCGGCCACCGCTTCGAGATTGGCCTCCGAGCGGGCGAACAGCGCCGGCAGACCGCCAATGCGTTCCGCCCACCGCAGGCCGTCCAGCGCGTCCTCGACACACAGCATCGACGGCGTGTTCATGGTGTCGCCGCGGAATATGCCCTCGGTGAGTTTGCCTTTGCCGGTGAGGCGGAACACTTTCGGCATCGGCCACGTGGGTTCATGCGACTCCAGCCGAGCCACCGCGCGTGGCGACAGCGCCAGCATGCCGTGCGCCGCCTCGCCGCCGAGCACCTTCTGCCAGGACCAGGTCACGACATCGAGTTTCTTCCATTCGACCGGCATGGCGAACACGGCGGAGGTGGCGTCGCAAATCGCCAGCCCCTCACGGTCGGCGGCGATCCAGTCGGCGTTCGGTACCCGCACGCCGGAGGTCGTGCCGTTCCAGGTGAACACGCAATCATGCGCCGGATCGACCGCGGCGAGGTCGGGCAGGTCGCCATAATCGGCCGCCAGCACGCGCGCTTCGGGAAGCCTGAGTTGGCGCAGGATATCGGTGGCCCAACCGGCGCCGAAGCTTTCGAATGTCAGGATATCCACGGGGCGCGGGCCCAGAAGCGACCACAACGCGATCTCCATCGCGCCGGTGTCGGAGGCCGGGACAACGCCCAGTCGCCAGTCGCCGGGCATGCCGAGGAGGGCGCGCGAGCGGTCGATGACTTCGGTGATGCGGGCTTTGGTTTCGGCCGCTCGGTGATTGCGGCCCAGAAGCGCGCCACTCAGCGCGTCGAGCGTGAAGCCAGGACGTTTGGCGCAAGGTCCGGACGAAAAGCACGGGTTCGCCGGACGTAATTCGGGGGGACGTAATTCCGGTGTCGGAATGGTGTTCATGCCGGCTCTCCCTTTCAGAAGATAAGCGCCCCGGTGGGGGGGCGTGGCCCGGGCGGGGGTCTAGCGCCGGGGCAGAGCCGCGTCAAATGAAAACGGTCTGGCGGCGATCTTGTGGTTCTTCTCTGGGCGCGCGTAGGTTGCCGGACGTTTTTCAGGGAGCAGGCGCATGGGGAAGCTTGAGGGGAAAGTCGCTTTGGTGACCGGCTCGGGCCGCAACATCGGGCGCGCGACGGTGCTGAAGCTGGCGGGTGAGGGGGCGCATGTCGTGGTTAACGCTCGCTCCAACCAGGCCGAGGCGGACGCCGTGGTGCGCGAAGCCCAGGGAATGGGGGTGAAGGCGATCGCGGTCGTGGCGGACGTGGCGAAGAAGGATCAGGTCGAGGCGATGGCGGCGCGGGCACTGTCGGAGTTCGGCCGCGTCGACATTCTGATCAACAACGCGGCGATCCGGCCGCACAAGGCGTTCACGGAGCTGACGTCCGAGGACTGGGAAGCGGTCCGGGGAGTGGTGCTCGACGGAGCGATTTACCTGACGCGCGCGGTGATCGGGTCGATGGTGAAGAATGAGTATGGGCGCATCCTGTTCTTCACCGGTGAGGGTGCGTTCGTGGGCGGCAGCGGGCGCGCGCATGTCTCGGCGGCGAAGATGGGGCTGGTGGGGTTTGCGCGAGGCCTGGCCTCGGAGTTCGCGGCGCGGAACATTCGGGTGAACGTGGTTTCGCCGGGGAGTATCGATACGACGCGGACGAACCCGGAATGGTACGGCAACCGGCCGCCGAGCGCCGCGGGTATCCCGCTGGGGCGGCAGGGTAAGGTGGAGGAGATCGCCGCGACCTGCCTGTTCCTGGTCAGTGACGATGCCGGGTTCATCACGGGCCAGACGATCCACGTGAACGGGGGGACGGAGTATTATTGATCTTGGCGCATCGCGCTATCATCCCCACCATTAACCCATGATCGGTCTATTGTTGGTATGAGGGTCGCGGCGGTGACCTGAACGGCAAGAGGCCCAACCGAGCGGATGAGATGGTGCGAGCAACCGAACTCCTCGGTCCTGGCGAAGCCCTGATGGAAATGTCCATCAGGAAGAAAAAGGCTGAGCAAATCGTCGGTGGGTTGGAACAGCCAATCAATCTGCACCTTCTCAAACTTCTCGGATGTCTGGCCGGCCCGGAAATGCGCCAGCACTGGAAGCGCGAACTGGAAACCTGGTTACTGCGCATCGCGGCCATTACTCTCAAGCCAGACGGCACGCCAATTCCGGCGGAAATGGCATATCAGTGGCTGTACGATGAGACGTTCGGTGGTAGTGAGCAACGCAACGTGGAAATGATGTTGCGTTTCCTCGCACGCGACTATCCTCGTAATGAGGTTGATACGGCGGTTATTGTTGATCGCTTGCGTTCGATTCATGAGCGGCTCGCCGAACGTATCGCTCAAAACGATCCCGGCACAGAGATTATAGAGGCTTTGTAGGATTGCAACCCCCCTTAAGCGCCGGTTCGTTTCCCAAGGGCCCTCCGCGAACATCTGCTTCAAGGTGGCCGCCTCGGATGCCGTTCTTGTTATACGCATCGCCTCGATACCCGATCGCATTCGCGTCGAGTCAGGCGAAACCATGATCCAGCACCATGATAGTTAGTCGCGATCAAGACTGCCCCAGCATCCGTCAGCGCACCACGGAACATAACGTCAGTCGATTCCGAAACGTGTTCGCAAGCGATCTTTAGGTTCAGCGTTTCCCATTGACGGGGATGCCATCGGTGAATACTTGACCGTGCCGCGCGAAGGTTTGGAAATCATACTGTGCCTGGCCACCATTTGTCAGGATCGTGGCAGAACATAGCAGTCTTCCGGTCATTGTTTTGCGAGAAGAAACGTCACCAATATCAACCACTTGCACATGGAGTGCCTGGGCAGTGGGCGACTGCCCAATCAGTTTTTTTAACAAGTCACTGACACCCGGCCCGTCGCAGGGAGGTACCTGAATGCTGTCGTCCGATTCAATCAGGTCGGCAGGAACTCTCTGCGTATCATTCTCACGAGGCACCACAGTATCGTGCTCCGGCGGCGGCAGCGCCAGAATCTCTACGCTCCATGATGTTCCGGTATTGATGTGGAGAAGGAAATCGCCACCGTGAGGTACATAAGTGTCGCCTGTCGGGTTGTTTATGCCGCCCCCGGCCGAGTCCACAAGATTGCCAGCCGGCGTTCGTATATCCACGAAGAACGCACCGCCGTCCGAGTGCCACTGCAACTGCCAAGGACCTGAGACATGAAAAGGAGGTGTTGTCTTTCCACCGAGCCCGCTCCAATGCGCGATGGTTGCTTGCGAAGGACGCTGGTATCCGGCGGCCGCATCGTAGCAGCGCAGCCGGGCTTGATCGTTCTCGATCGCTTGACAGTCATATGGTGCCGACGAGATTTCCGCTAGCGCAGCTACATGCAAAATGCCAACCAAGAGTGCTGTGACAATCAGTGATATTCTCAAGCACATGACTCTGCTCGGCTCCGCAAACGCGACGGCGATACTGGCCATCGGGCTTCTGGCGTCGAAATCGGGATCAGGTGTCATCGCACCATCAGTAGTCCGTATGCGCTCATGGCAGTGGAACGGGGCGGATTCCAGTTGTGCGTCTTTCCATGCGTTTTCGTGGCGGCTCAATTTATTTCGCGTCGGGCTCTTACTGTCCCTTGCCGCCTGTCCCTTGCCGCCGCTCCAACCCACTCACCCCGCGGTCCAGGGCAACTTAGACTGGCACCAGATCTGCTGCGTGGGCCGAAACATCGCGCGTTGCGCGATCGTACCCACTCGTAACGCATAACTTGTGGGATTGGTGGGCGAGGTCGCGTACAATCCCGTACCGCAATCCGCGCAGAACGCCTGCGCCCGCTTCGTCCCGCTGTCCGCCGTCTTGATGTAAAATTTCGGCGTCCCGCGTACCAGCCGGAAGGCATCCCCCGCCGCCTGAATGTTGGCGCGAAACAACGAACCGCTCATCGTTTGGCAGTCCGCGCAGTGGCAGACCCGCGCCGTCGCCGGATCGACGTCCGCCTCGAACGCGACGCTGCCGCAATGACACGCGCCATCGACCTTCATCGCGGGTTCCTCGCCAAAGCCGCGGGTGACCGAGGCAACCCCCGGCCACCCAACAACATCGCTCAGTTCGTCAGATTGTAGAACTTCGCCGCGTTCTCACAGGTGATCTTCTTGATGTCCTCAGCCGAGAGCCCGACGAACTGCTCCTCGATATACTTCGTCGACTCCGGCCAGATCCCGTCGGTGTGCGGATAATCCGAGCCCCACATCAGCGTATCGACCGTCATCAGATTATTGGCGCCGATCAGCTTCGGACCGATCACGTCGTATTGGAACGTCGCCTTGCACTGGCGCTGCCAATACTCGGACGGCTTCAGCTTCATCAGGTCGCGGAACCGGTCCTCGAACTCGAAGTCCATGCGGTCGAGCGCGTAGGGGATCCAGCCGATGCCGCTCTCGCCGAGCGACACGCGCAGGTTCGGGTACCGCTCGAACACGCCGGCGCCCATCAGGGCGGCCAGGATGTGGATCAGGCCCATCTGGAACGCCGACACGCCGGTGAACATCGCCGCGCGCCGCACCTGGCCCGAGGTCATCTCGCGCGCCCGCGGCGCCGTGGTCGGGAAGGTGTGGAAGTGCAACGGCAACCGCACCTCGTTGACCGCCTGCCACAGCGGCTCCCACATCGGGTGCCACATCGGCTCCATGTCCCAGGAGCACGAGACCTCAACACCCTTCAGGCCCAGTTTGGCGCAGCGGTGCACCTCGGCGACCGCGGCGTCGATATCGCCGTATGGAATGCAGCCGAGACCGATATGGCGGTCGGGATAGTAGCTGCAGAAATCCACCAGCCAATCGTTATAGATCCGCAACACCTCATTCGCCGCCGGCAGATCGTTCATCTTCGAGGCGGTGCCGAGCACACCGAAAATGACCTCGGCGTCGACGCCGTCGCGATCCATGTCCTTGGCGCGCAGATGCGGGTCGCTGACGCGGCGGATGTCTTTCACGCCGTCGGCGAACAGCCCGGTCTCGGCCATGATGTCAACGCGCTTGTTCTGGCCTGGCACCAATTTCGCGCCGCTCGGCCCGACGCCGTTCTTGAGGCCGAAATTCGCGCCCTGCTTCGTTACCCATTGCGGTCCATCCGGCCCGTCGGCGACGAACGGCATGCGGTCCTTGAATTCGCGGGAGCATTCGTCGACGAACAGTGTCGGTGGCATCCACGGCATGTCGAGATGGCAATCCGCCGATATGCGGTTGTATTTCATGGCTCATCCTCTGGTTTCTGGTTCGCTGTAGCCTGAGTTCTCTGGCCGGCGACGCGAGGTCGTCGCTGGCAGTGTAGAGCCGAAATGGTCGGGGTCAAATCGGACCTGGATGGCAGAGCGCGGGTTCGCCGTTGGTTCATGACCGCGATATAAAAAGGCCCCGGGTTCGCCGATCCGCGAGCCTATGATAGGCTGGATCAGGTTATCGGGAATTCTCTGTTGCCCCCTGACAATGCTTCCGACAATTCGTCGCGCCGTCTGACCCTGACCTTACTCCTTGCCGTGTGCGTGGTGGTGCTGCTGCCGCTGTTCGCCGCCACCATACCGCCGCTGCACGACTATCCGTTTCACCTTGCCCGCATGGACGCGATCGCGGCCCTGACCGGTGAGGTCAACCACCCGACCCATTACCAGCTCGGCAGTTTTCTGCTGCCGAACGTCGCGATGGATGTGGCGGCGCTGGGGCTGACCGCGTTCCTGCCGGTGCTGCTGGCCGGACGGGTGTTCCTGGGGATCGTCCTGCTGACATTGCTGAGCGGCACCGTGGCGCTGCATCGCGCGATCCATGGCCGATTCTCCATCTGGCCGCTGCTGGCCGGTTTGTTCATGTACAACTGGATCTTCCTGTTCGGCTTCATCAACTATCTGTTCGGTGTGGGCGCGATGCTGTGGGGCCTCGCGGTGTGGCTGGCGATGGCGCGCGCCGGAGCCGTGGCCCGAGTGGCGGTCGGCACCGCGCTGGCGGTTGCCATCCTGTTTTGTCACCTAGTCGCGTTCGGGCTGTTCGCCGTGGTCCTCGCCGGTCTCGCGCTGACCGAGGCGTTCGCGCACTGGCGTGACACACGCCGTGTGGGGTTCAGCGTTCTGCTGGTGCCGGCCATCCCCATCGGAATCACATTCGCATTGTTCATGCTGCTGTCGCCAACCGCCGGAGCTTCTGGGCTGCCGTTCCTTTACGCGGGCTGGTACGGTTGGAAACCGCTGGTGTCTTATCGCACTTTGCTATGGTCGATCCCCTGGCTGAACATCGTCACCATTGGCCCGATGGCGGTCTTGATCGCGTTCGCCGCGTGGCGAGGCAAGTTCCGGCTGGCGACTTTCATGCTGCTGCCGATCGCGTTGCTTTTCATAACGTTCCTGATCATGCCGAATAATTTGTTTGGCGGGCAGTACGCCGATGCGCGGTTGCCGATCGCGATGCTGCTGATCATCATCGCGACCGTCGACCTGGCGCGCGTCGCCCCTCGGCCGCTGATCCTTTGCACCATGCTGGCGCTGAGTTCGCTGACCGTTCGTAGCGTGGTCATCGCCAGGGAATGGCACGACTCGGCATCGATCATCGCCGAGTACAACAAGGCCTTTGACCTGCTGCCGGCGGGCGCGACGCTATACACCGCCTCCGTCGAGCCATTCCCCAAGCTGGCATACGAACAGCCCGCGGAACTCGCGCGCTGGCACCCGCCCCTGAAGCACCTTTCCTCCCTCGCCTCCATCGGCAGAGACGTTTTCGTCCCCGCCACCTGGGCCGATCCCTTGCAACAGCCGATCTCGGTGCGGCCCGGTGACGCGGCGGCGAAACGATTACAGGTGGACAATCCGTTCCTGACGCCAACGGCGGACAGTGTGGCCGAGGTCGCGACGCGGATCCGTGCGCTGCACCCGGGCGCGGCGTCGCACGATTTTCTGCTGCTGCTGCGGCCGGAATCATTGAAGGGCGAGCCACCCGCCGGCCTGATCCCGATCGCGCGTGGTGGCAGTTTTACGTTGTTCCGGATCGATCAGTGATCGAATATTGTCATATTCTCGCAGCACCGCGTATCCGCGAGAACCTCAATCGCATGAAAGCTTCGTGATCTTGGCGCCCTTCGTGGTCTTGGTGATAAACGTGGCATTTCCGCGGGCAGGAACCCATCCAACCAGCCTCGTGGTCAGACCGCCGCCTGATCACGGAGCACGGCCCGCGGCATCTCTCTCGCGAATGCGCGATCCCAGCGCTGCCCGCGGCTCGCGTGTCACGCCACGCCCAATGTCACGACGCAGGCTCCGACCTCCGTGCGCGACAGGCGCCAGCCGTCCACGTCGATCACCGCGCCCATCGCGAAATCTTCCCTGATCCGCTCGCCCAACCATGCCCGCAACGTGTCCGGCTCGACGATCCCGCTTGCCGGCGCCAGCACTGCCGGCATCCCCAGGTCCAACGCCGCGTCGCGCCAGCCGATCCCGCCGAGTCCCGCCAGGTAAGCCTCCGCGACATGCCGCGCCGAGTCCGGCCCACTGAGCAGCCCGCGCAGCCGCCGTCCAAGCACCGCCAGGTCATCTTCCGCGGGCGCCGTGCCAGCAGGCAGCGCCGCCAGACCCGCCGCCATCAGGAACCCTCGCCGTGTCGCCCTCATCAGCACTCTCCTATGCGAACTGCCGCCGCAATTCGTCGCCCAATCGGAGCGCGAGCGCGACAATGGTGAGCGTGGGATTGGCGTAACCGGAGCTGGCGAACACCGAGCTGCCGGCGATGTACAGATTGGCCACGCCATGCACCCGGCACGTCGCGTCAACCACCCCGGTGCGCGGATTATCGGACATTCGCGTGGTGCCCATATGATGCCGGCTGCCGCGCAGCACGGCCGGCCAGCGGTCGCCATCCGGCATCGAACTGATGTGCACCCGTCCCAGGCCCAACCGGCCGATTTCGTCCGCCACCAGTTCGAGGGCGCGTCGGACGGTTCGTTTCTCTCGCCCGCAGGGCAGCCAATCCACCGCGAGGCGGTTCTGGCCGAGCGCATCACGTTTGCTCGACAGCGTCACGCGGCTGGCGGGATCGGGAAACTGCTCCACGTTGACGTCCAGAATCGCGCCGACGATCGGCCCGGTGCCCGGATCCGGCGAATTGAACGGGCCGGTGCGGGTGCCGAATACCGTCTTGTAGGTCGCGTCGATGACCGCGTCATAGTCGGCGGTGACCTGACGGAGATGGTACCAGAACCCCTCGGGCGGCGCATGCATCGTCCGCACCGCGTGCGCGAGCGTTCGCAGCGAGTTCACGCCTTCGACCAGCCGGTGCGAGGGGGTCAGCAGCACCCGAAACCCGCCAATGCCCGGCTCCGCGGCTCCCGCTGACAGGGTGCCGAATATGGTGGTGCCGAGACAGGCCGTTTCGTCCTGGTACAGCCGAAGGTCCGGCAGTGGATTGGCGAACGCGGCGAAGCCGGCACCGGTCATCCAGGGATGATCCATGAAATAGCGGCCGACCACGTCATAAGTGTTGCCAAGTCCAGCGTTCCGCACGCGGTTGGACAACAACAGCAGCCGGACATTCTCCAGGCCGCCCGTGGCCAGTACGACGATCCGGGCGGTGACCTCGAAGGGCGGCCCGTCCAGGCTGGTGGCGCTGACCCCGGTGACCCGCCCCGCGGTCGCATCGGTTTGCAATTCCAGCACATTCGCGTGCAGAAACACCGTGACGTTGTCCGCCCGCGCCAGCGCATCGCGGTACTTGCTACCGAACCGCGTTGGCGGGCCGACCTGGAACAGCGTGGTCTTCAACCTGCGCGGGTCCACCGCGAGCGCCGCCATGCCGCTGGCCTGTAACCAAGGGGACAAATCGTCGTAGTTGTACGGCCCAAGTTCGCACAAGGTTTGCGCGACGCGGTAGTACGGCTCCAGATCGGCGCGGCTCAGCGGCCAGGTGCGCAAGTCGGCCGGGTCGGCGGGTTTGAAATCCTCGGGCTCCAACGGCCTGCACCAGCTTGCCCAATGGTTGGTCGAGCCACCGAAGAAACGGAGCCGCGAAGTGTCGAGATCGTAGTTGGGGAGGCCGGTGTTGTCGCCCGCGTAGAGCGCCTGTGTGGCTTCTTCGAATTCGAGGCCGCCGCTTTCCAGCAACAGCACGCGAAATCCCGCGTCGCGCAGGGACAGCGCCAGAGTGATCCCGGCCGCCCCGGCACCGATGATGCAGAGCTCCGTCTCCAATTTGGTTCCGGCGGACAGTTGCCTGGCATCATGGAACATGAACGATCAACCCCTCTCGAGCCCGCCCATAGCACGCCTCGGGGCCGCGCCATATCGGCTGGATTATCGTAAAACGGGCGGTCGCGCCTGGGTTGACCGTGATCAGCTTCACGCCCTGGCCATCACGCCATTGACTTCATTCCGGTGTCCCGGATACCGAGGGCGGCGCGCGGGAATGCCGGCTCGCGGAATGTTCCAGGAACCGTCGTCCAGGGACCGTCGTAATGAACGCGGGGATCGACAGTGGCCGCGCCGAGTATATCCGAGACTACGATGACTTCCCGCGGCTCGCGAGCGTGGCCGCAAAAGGTTTGGTTCGCCCGCCCGGATGAAATACACTCCGCCCCTCGGAACAGTCGGGGAGGGCCCCCTGGGAGGATCCATGAACGCACCGCTTGCCACGGTCATGCCTCGGAGCGTCGCGGGCGAAGGCCGGGTCCGGGTGTTGAAGCAACTGGAGCGGAAGTTGCTCTGGCTGTCGTCATGGATGATCCATAACGCCAATCATATCCGGCCCAACCGGGACGGGCTGAAGGTGGGCGGGCATCAGGCGTCGTGCGCCTCCAGCATCTCGATCCTGACGGCATTGTACCTGGAAATCGCCCGACCCCAGGACCGCATCGCGGTCAAGCCGCACGCCGGTCCGGTGTTTCACGCGATCAACTATCTGCTCGGCCGGCAGACCCGGGACAAGCTGGCGACCCTGCGCCAGTTTGGCGGCATCCAGCCGTATCCGAGCCGGGTGAAGGACGGCGCGGAGGTCGATTTCTCCACCGGCTCGGTCGGTCTGGGCGTGGCGATGACCAGCTTCTCCGCGCTGATGGCCGACTATGTCCGATTGCATGATCTCGGCCGCCCCGACCTGCCGCCGGGCCGCCACATCGCCATCGCGGGCGACGCCGAACTCGACGAGGGCAACATCTACGAAGCGTTGCTGGAGGGTTGGAAACACGATGTCCGCGACCTGTGGTGGGTCATCGACTACAACCGTCAAAGCCTCGACAGCGTCGTCCCCGACCGCCTGTTCGGCCGCATCGAGGGCCTGTTCCGCGACATGGGCTGGAACTGCGTCACCATCAAGTTCGGCCGCGCGCTGGAGGCCGCGTTCGCGCGCGAGGGCGGCGAGGACCTGCGCCGCTGGATCGATGACTGCCCCAACAGCCTGTATTCCGCGCTGACCTTCCAGGGCGGTGCCGCGTGGCGTCAGGTGCTGTTGGCCGATCTCGGCCGCTCCCGCGCCCGCGCCATCATCGATCCGCTCAACGACGCCGAACTGGGCGCGCTGATGACCAATCTGGGCGGTCACGACATCGAAACGATGATCGAGCATTTCCGTGTCGCCGAGGCCCAGGGCGATCAGCCGACCTGTTTCATCGCGTATACGATCAAGGGGATGGGACTGCCGTTCGCCGGCCATAAGGACAATCACGCCGGGCTGATGACGAAGGAGCAGATGGAACAGTTCCGCTCCGACATGGGCATCCGGTCCGGCCACGAGTGGGACCTGTTCGAGGGGATGGATCTCTCGGAAGCCGAGTTTGCCGAATTCCTCGCCGCCACCCCGTTCGCCGCGACTTTGACCGCCGAGGGACGCGCGTTGAGCGCGCCGATTGTTCCGGTTCCCGCGACATTGCCAGTGCCGAAAACGGCGGGCCGGAAAATGTCCACGCAGGGCGGGTTCGGCGACATGCTCGCCGAACTCGGCCGCGGCCAGGGCGAGCTGAAGGAGCTCGCCGCGCATATCATGACCACCAGCCCGGACGTCACGGTGTCGACCAATCTCGGGCCATGGGTGAACCGGCGGGGGATTTTCGATCGTCACACGCGCAACGATGTATTCCGCGACTCAAAGCTGGCCTCGGCGCAGCGTTGGGGCATGTCGCCGCTGGGGCAGCATGTCGAACTGGGGATCGCCGAGCAGAACCTGTTTCTGTTGCTTGGCGCGGCGGGCCTGACTCCGGCGATGACCGGGGCACGCATCCTGCCGATCGGCACGGTTTACGATCCGTTCGTCAATCGCGGCCTCGATGCGCTGCTGTATGCCTGTTACCAGGACGCGCGCTTCCTGCTGGTGTCGACCCCGTCCGGACTGACCCTGGCGCCGGAGGGCGGGCAGCATCAATCGGTCAACACGCCGCTGATCGGCATGGCCGCCGATCGGCTCGCGAGTTTCGAGCCCGCGCATATCGATGAACTCGCCATCCTGCTGCGCCACGCGCTGGAGCATATGCAAAAGCCGGATGGCTCGGCGGTGTGGCTGCGGCTGTCGACCCGGACCCTGGCGCAGCCGGAACGCACCATCGATCCGGCGGAGGTGATTGCCGGCGCGCACTGGGTGGTGCGGCCAGATGAGGGGACGCGGCTCGCGCTGGCCTATCAGGGGCCGGTCGCGACCGAGGTGATGGAGGCGTTCGCCGTGGTGGCCGAGGAAACCGATGGCGTCGGTCTGCTGGCGATCACCTCACCGGACCGGCTGCACGCGGGTTGGTTGGATGCGATGCGGGCGCGGCGGAACGGCGATCGTTCGGCGCGCGCGCATATCGAGCGAATTCTGGCGCCGCTGGCTCCGGGTGCGGCGTTGGTCACCGTTCTCGACGGGCATCCGGCCACGCACGCCTGGTTGGGCTCGGTGCGAGGGCAGCGCGTGGTGCCTCTGGGTGTCGACCGGTTTGGCCAGGGCGGCGATATCCCGGACCTGTATCGCGCCTATGGGCTGGACACCGACGCGATTCTGGATGCCTGTGCGCAGGCTTTGCTGGCTTACTGACGCTTCGCGGACGAACTGAAACGAGGAGAGAACGATGGCGCGTATTCCGACGGTCTTGCGGGAACACATCAACACGGCGTTTCCGGATTACGTGACGCTGGTCGGCACCGCTCTGCCGGATGGCTACGCGCAGATCACGCCGCGCGGCGGCACGATGGTGTATGACGACGAGCATCTGGCGCTGTGGGAACGCGGCAAGGGCTCGACGGCGAAGAACATGACGGATGGGACCAAGGTGACGGTGTATTTCCGCAAGCCGTCGTTGCGGGCGGACGGCACGCTGCCCAAGGGCGGCATCGCGCGGTTCTACGGCACCGCGCGAATCGTTCGTTCCGGTGCGGCGTATGATGAAGTCTGGCGGCGGCTGGTGCAGCCGGAGAAGGACCGCGACCCGGAGAAGAAGGGCTACGCCGTGCTGATCAAAGTCGAACGGGCGGAGGACCTGGAGGGATTGCCGCTGGAGGGGTGATCGCTTGAAGCCGGGCGATGGTGATGTCTATTGATCATGGTGAAATCACCATCGCGAGGGTTTAATGCCGGTTCAGATCGCCAATCCGGTGGTTGTCGCCAAAATCGAGCGTCTGGCGGCGTTGACGGGCCGCACGAAGACCGCCGCCGTGGCAAGGGCGGTCGATGGCATGCTGGCCAATCAGAACATCAGTTCGGATGATGACTTCGAAGCGAGGGCCCAGGCGATCCTCGCCCGGTTGGATCGTATCCCGGACCGGGTGGATGCGTTCGACCCGTTCGATTGGGATGAGCATGGCTTGCCGCGATGATCGCGGTCGATACATCGGCTCTGGTGGCGGCCTGGGTCAGGCGACGCCCAACAATAAACGAGTCGATTCAGGCATCCGCGTCTCACCGTCATGTCCTTTCCCCGGGTC
>ODAK010001760.1_pt1 | contig 23252 bp, 27 predicted proteins | sample 1539591 | NCBI WGS metagenome assembly ODAK01 (sample SAMEA3539303, study PRJEB22396) | soil metagenome | biome: tundra; feature: field; material: soil | place: USA | collected 2010-05 | depth 0.15 m | reverse complement strand
TTTGGCATAAAGTAAGTAAACTCAGCCGATAGCAAATCGAACTTTTCGCTAAAAGCATCTAAGTAAGATTCCAGAGACCTTCCCGATCTTCCTTGACCTTGCAATTCCTTAATAGTATCAATCGCCTGAAATACACTATTACATTCCCGGTAAGGCAGGTAAGCAGAGGAAGCCATATCCTTAATCCAGATAAAAAACTTAGGATTATTATTTCTCATAGCGAAGCTCCCATACTTGGCATAATTACACTAACGTAGGGCCGAATAATTCTTAGTACTTCGGGGGGTATTCCCTGGCGCATAAATCGTATAGTCTCTTGCCCACCTAAGCTTTTACTAATCTCTCCAACCCGACTTCGATAACTATACCTTTCCACAATCATCTGGATACAGGCTTCTTCCAGGGGGCTAGGGATAAAGCTATAGTTAATATTAACAGCTAATCCTTTATCTGCCGAACTAAAAGTATATAATCCCGGAACAGTATCTACCGGAGAATTATATTGACCAACGGAGGGAGTGCCAAGAACCGGAGTTAAACTTAATCCTGAGCCAACGTAACTAACCCCGTTATCCTTAGAGCAAATGCCCAAGGGTTGATTAACCTGAACAGTGTAAGGACCGGGAGTTTCGGGGATAACTTGCTCTTCATTACTTATCAAATAACCAGCCTGATAAGTAACCTGAACATTTTGACTCCCTCGCCACCAAAACCCGTTAACCATCTCCAACATACTGGGTTGTCCTGGGAGATTACCATCCCAAGGGATAAACCTATAACCATACCCTACTAAGCTGTTTCCATTTCCCCCCGGAACAGGTAACAAACAGGGATTAATCAAAGAATTCCCTATTTGAACCTGACTAATCCCAGTAACCGGATAATCGGGAAGCAATAAACTTTCATTTCCAGTCCCGTTAAATGTTCTAACTATAGTCCTGGAATAAAGCCTAACTCGGCTAAGCTCTCCGTAAATCATTCCCGACATAGCACTAATTTCTTGGTTAAGAATAGCACTAGGGAGACTAGGAGCGCTAGCTAGCCAGGCACAAACTCTTTGGACTGTAGTCAGGTCGCCAGAGGATAAGGTCAAGGGGTTACTTCTTAGCTGGGGTTGAGGTAAGAGTAGGGGCAGAAGCTGAAATCAATTCTTTAATCTTATTCTCCAGAATAACAATTTCAGAACTTAGTCGGGTATTCTCCTTAGTCAACCCCTGAACTTCAACGCTTAACTTAGCTATCATATTATCCCGATCCGGGTCAGCTTTTGGCAAATCGGCAGGAGCACCGGGCGGGGGATTACACAAGCTAAACCCCGGGACAGACAAAATCTTACCCGCGAAGTGATCGGGAATGCGGAAGTAAGCACTACCATCAGCCCCAGTAACTTCAGTCACAAACTGCTGTTGCTCTATACTGACCGCCGTAGTACCTAACGGAAATTTAACCCACATGACTTCTCTCCTGTTATTAACTTAACAAATTTTCAAACTCTTCTTCAGTTCCAGATACCATCATATCATTTTTAATTGCAAACCTATGTTTTCCAACAACAACCATCAACTTAGCACCTCGCGAAACTATCATACGTAAGTATTCGCTAACTGGAGGTTTCTGCCAAGCAGTAGGAAAATTCTTATCCGGGTAAACGAATAAAACAGTTCTATCCTGCGCATAAGGCCAACCAAGAACTACATGGCAGATATCGGGGCGTAGTTTCTCCGAGAACTTTTCGGTGTTCTTTCTCCTTTGGCTATCTAACCAGAGACAGATATAGCCTAAGCAAGCTTCCGGGCGGTCTTTATATTTTTTACATCCGTATCCGCAATCAGTCTTACCTAGATAAACACAAGGCTGATCGCTCTTCTTTCCAATTTCCTCAACTTCCAGAGTAGTGCAGCAAGCCCCGCAATCCCCGCATAAACCAGCCATAATATAGCTCCTTTTGGGGGTTAGTTCCTAGCTAACCCCCAAATTAAACCCTAACTTAGTACGCCAGATTACCGCTACTCGGGTTAATATTGGTAATTGCGGCGAAGGCGGGAGTGAAGTAGATCGGGAACACTTCACGGACATAACAACCAATTTCATGACGGCGAGTATGCCATGGCCACTGAATTTGGAAGTAATCCTGGAGTACGTGCGCCTCAACGATATTAGCAACACCACTAATTTCGGCGGGGCTTCGGTCACTCCAGAAGATCATAGTTCCAGCGGGAAGATACGGGTGAATTTCCAACTGCAATGTATTCCCGAAGAACTTATTCTTATAAGCCGTAACAGTTCTACCCGCTACGATCTTATCATCTCCATCCCGGTCAATCTCAATACGGAAAGGACTACCGGAACCGAGAGTATTCAGCATAGCTCCGAAGGAACTAAGCATGTCAATAGAAGAGACTAGGATTCGGTCAAACCCAATCTTGTATTGGTCATATGCCGCCTGGAGAACTACGTCAACTTCTTTCAAGTTAATACCCGAAAGAGTCAATCCCGTATTCTGGGTAGGCATTACGTACAGGATGCTACCACCCTGAGAGATACTAATTCCAGTTGGCAGAATTGGGTTAGTCGCCATATTCCGACCGGGGTCGGGGCCAAGAATAGCACCGTAAATCTGGGTCAGAACGCCATCAGGGATAATGTTATTAGTCGAGTTATCCTGATAATTACCCCCGACCTTCAAGGAAGTCAAGGGCTGCGCTGTAGTGATGCTGGGAAACTTTGTCAGATAGACCTGATTAGACGGGGTAAGACCTGCCAGGTATTCAGCTCCAGTAGCAGTTCCAACAAACCAAGCATAAGCGGCGGCACCAAGAACAGGGGTTACTGTAGCTGTGACTACGTTAGTCCCGCTAGTCGTGGTGAAAGTTTCCGCCGATGGCTGTGCCGAACCACCACCGTAAGTGTCAACACTACCATCCACGTTAATCTTAGTCAACTGGCCAGGAATACCGTTAAGCCCCGTAGCTGCATTATACGAGGTGTAATTATTCAACACCATACCGCTCAGCGCGACACAGACAACGTAGACATTTCCATTGCTAAAGCTACCTGTATAACCAGCAACAGCGCCTGCGGTCAGTACCGGAGTCGGGGTGACTCCGAGAGGGAATCCTGCGTTACCGTTAATCAGGATTTTCTCCTCGTTAATACGAAGAGCACGAAGAGCAGAGTTGGTAGCGATAGCCAGGCTAGAAGTTGTTAGAGGGCCTTCTGAATCGCGGGCTTCAAAAGTGACACTAGCCTCATGACCAAGAGTACGGTAGGCTGCCATCATATCCTGAGTAGCAATCGGAATGCGCGCTCCCCGGTTACCTTCGCTAATCCCTGGAGACTGATTAGTCGAATTGATATTAACAACTCGCTTCCAGTGATAGCTAGTACCACCGATACCCTTAACCCGAGGCAACTTTCCGATCCGGGGGATTAGATCCAGATACGGGTACAACATCTGAACGACAGGGGAAAGGTCATAATAGACTAAGTTAGTCGCTTGACTAATCGTATCAGCTTTAGTCAACGCACCGATACGCCGACTAAGAGCCTCACCAAACTTGTCGCTGTTCAACATGGCATTAACAAATTCATTGCTAATACCACCCGGACCCATGAATGGGACGTTTTCTGCCATTGCTCTATTCCTTTCTTATAGTTACACGATCCCGCCATGGAAATCGGGGTTATTTACTGATTTAGCGTAAACCGGATTAGCCAGATAGTTGGTTAGCAGTTGAAGGGAAGCAGCTTCTTGGCGGTTAAAATCGCCAGAAGAAAGGTCGTCGGGGTTAACTCCTTTCAAGAGAGCTTCCTTGGCACCCTGAGTTGGGGAACTCCCAGCGAGTTTAGCCAAGTTAAAGGCATAAGGCCGATTACTATTCGCTACCGGAAGACGGCGCAGAGCCTCATTCTCGCCTTCCAGCCGGGCATTGGATAGAGCGAGTTCCAGGGTTTCGGGGGAAGTAGCAGCCATAATAGCCTTAGCCATCTTCTGGGTCGGTCCTTCTGTACCTAATACATTCGGACCCGGTTTCGCATTCTTCTCCCCAGTCTGATACCCCAAAGTATCCATTTCAGCAGAAGAAATATTCTTTACTTCCGCACCAAGAGGAAACTTACCACCTTCCGTATCGGAAATCATTCCGATAGCCTTCTCAATATGCGTTCGGGCGGACTTAATAAACCCGCCCATTTTCTGCACACCGGAATAAGCGGCCTGCAACTTCTCCATGGCTTTCTCATGATCGAAATTATCCGGCTCGGCTTCCTTACCCTTAGCCGCCTTACTAATCTTACCCAGATAAGCCGCCTTGTGCATCTTATGTACAGACTTAAAATTATCTACGATATCTTTCTTAGCCTTCTTAACCTCAGAAAGACTTTCATTCGCGGATTTAACGCAAGTGGCTACACTTGGTTTCTCGGACTTCTGCAAGGCTTCCATGATAGCGGTAACTAGCGCGGGATCGTACTGCTTAGTCATAACTGCTCCTTTCTTATTGGCCTTAGCCAATAACTTAAAGTTTAAGAAATCCTGATTAAGTGATGGGGAGTGAACTTTAACTGTTTTTCCTAGATTAGGTATATTTTCCTTCTTGAGTTTCTTTTTCTTAGTTTTAGGTTTAAGGTCTTTCTGATCTACTTTATCCTTAACCTCGGGAAGACTAACATGAGGAATAAGATTACTAGCTGAGGAAATAGTATCCAACTTAGCAAGTAATCTAATCTTCTTCTCTTCCGGGGTTCGTTTTATTTTAAGCAGGTAGCCAGGGGCATGAACCTCTTCCGCTGCTTTCATGCCCTTAGCTAACTTCATACTACAATCAGGGTTAGCAGGCCGGTCAACCACAGATATTTCGTGCATTTCCAGTTTAGTTACCTTATTCCCAACCTTCTCCGTCTTATACCCTCCGATACTAAACCCCTTATAAACTCCATCTTCTATCTTCTGCAACGCCTCCTTATCGGTGATCTTAGCTGAAAGCCAAAGACCTTTTTTGTCAAAATTAGCTTCCTTAGCTACCCCAACCGCCGAAGGTTTGTGCATTTCCCGGATATTACCGTATTTCATATAATCGGGAAGCGCAGCTTTAACCGCATCAAGGCTGATAATCTCTCCGTCACTATCCACTGTTTCGGTGGAAGCATAACCTGAAACTATTCCCGATTGCTTATCGAATTTAGCAATCGGGAGGAAAAAGTTAAGTTCCGATTTTATCATATCTTCCATAACTGATTCCTTAGTTTCAGGTTACCTAGTTAATTACTGAAGCTGGCCGTTTGCCCTACCTGAGCATTCGGGATAATACCGCTAGTCAACATAGTAACTAGAGTATTAAGTACGATCATCCCGTCATGCCGGAGACCATTAGCACTGCTGGTGAAACTCACAGCTCCCGTGTTGGAATTAGCTACTACAGTCACCGTGTTAGACAACCCATCCGTGACAACGTAAGTGGTGGAAACGCCGGATACTGAACTCGTTACTGAACTCATGGTTAACTCCTATTGATAAGCCTTAATTATATTAACTAACAATTCGGGGTATTCTTTCTTAGTAACTATATAATCATTTGCTAGCTTAAACCTAAGCATAGTTTCTTCTTTACTATAAATCTTAGGCCAATTAAAAAATCCGTGAAAGCAAAAACTATTGGGGTTAAACCCCCGCTCAAAGGAGAATTTATTAGCGAGAGGAACATCTGCCCACTTGAACCCGACCAGCTCTAACCGGGGCCGATATTCGCGACAGATAACTTCATCAAAGGGAAATTTATGTGGAAATTCTTCCTTATTATCTAATAGAAATTTAGCTAACTTAACACTCATTAAACTAAATCCGCACCCTACTTGAAATTCCTTATGCCAGGGCCAGGGGGCACCTATATAATCATAATCTAAAAACTTATCTTCCCAGGAATCTGGGTTAATAATCTGACAATCCCAGTGGGCGGTGATATAATGGGAAGTTACTATATTATTAATTAATCCTATCGTAACCTCTTCTCCAGCATCTTTATATGATATAGTATTATCAGCATAAAACCATTCAACTTCTGGAATTCCATAATCATCCGGGGAATAGAGATGAACTTCTCCGAAGTTAACTTGATCGAGTATATTCAAGAGGTTATATTTACCCAACTTGCTTGCCATAACCTCATAATAGACTAACGTTACTTCAGGTAAATTTAACTTATTTCGCACCGGAATAATCCTTAGCAAAGTAAGTTTCTTTTACATGCGAAACAATTTCAATCATAGTATTTCGCCAGTCTCCCGACTGATCTTGCTGAAATATCTTAAAATTTTTATACCAGGGTTCCCCAGTAGTTTTTCCCCACCATCTCCAGCATCGGGGGTTTGGTCCTAGCATAATAACCGGCTTTCCCATGCCCCCGGCTAAATGAACAACTGCACTATCCACTGAAATTACCAGATCAAGATCTTTAATAATATTCGCGGTATCTAAGAAATCTGCTACCATACTCATGGGGTCTTTAATCAGGGGGGATAATCCCTGAATACTAACCGCCTCCAACAATTCTCTTCCCGATCCGAGCTGTAAAGAGATTAGCTCGACTTCCGGTATTTCTAGCAAAGGAAAGAAATAATCAAGCGGAACAATTCTTCGCCTTCTAGCCAACGCTATACCATGGTCCCCACTAGCCCAGCAGATGCCAATTTTAAGCTTTGAATTACTCTTATCTGTTTTGCGTGTAGAGGACTCATACTTAATATAAGAATTATCAGGTATAGTACCTACTTCAACACCCAACCATCTCATTAAACTTAACATTGGACAGTGATAATCAGCGCCCTTAACTTCACTTGGATAAGTTAATTCTTTAACTGGGTCATTCCCTTGGTCCGATTCCCAGTCAAAAACAATAACATTATCATGTTCGTAGACTTTAGCTACTAATCTAACCAAAGCAACCGGTACAGCGATAAATACCTTAGCCCCCTGAACTAAAAGGTTTGTAATAAACCTCATTAACATTAACGTATCACCGAAACCCTGTTCATGGTGAATAAGTATCTTCTTTCCGGCTAGATTTTCCCCTTTCCACTGGGGGATATTATTATTCTCTACATATTCCCAAGTGCGGCCTCTGAATAAACTTCCCCACCGAATTTCATATTCTTCCAATCCGCCTTGAATATCTTTGACAGCTAACCGAGTTAATCCTCTATCACTATGAACCGAGGCAGAGTTGGGGTTCAGTTCCAGAGATTTATTAAACATTTCTAGTGCTTCGTTAAATTGTTCGTTTAGCGAGAGAGCTAACCCGTAGTTATGCAGGAAACTCGCCTCAGTTTCCATTTCAGAAGTGTTATTCTTATTAACCTCCAGGGATTCCTTAACCAATCTCATACCCAACAGAGCAGTAGCTAGATTAAATTTAACAAATTTATTATCCGGCTCTAATTCCAATGCTTTAAGGCACAGCAACCGGGCGGCACTAAATCTCTCTGTATTCAAGTAAATCGCAGAAAGATTTTGAAGAGAAATAACACTGGTATTATCCAAAGTATAAGCAGCCAGAAAGTGATGAAAGGCCCCCAGCAAGTCTCTTTTACCCAGAAACTCAACACCTTTGTTATTCAGTAGCATGACTTGCGTAGAATACTCTGAAATTAAACTCTTATCCATAAAACTTCTCCTGTATTTATCCTACCTAACTTACTGGCCTAAATAGTAAGTTAGGAGTTCGGGGCAATGTAGGTGTAGGCGAAACTATAGGTATGCGTGCCATTCGGGGCGGTGGCGGGAGTGATAGAGCCAAGAACATAGTTAGCGTTATTACCCAAAGCCCCAGAGGTTAGCGGGTAAGTCGTCACGTCAACCGCGTCCATGTTTGCCTTAAACACAGTAAAATCGACAGCCCCCGCAGCAACAGGGACAGACAAGTCAGCCGTGGTATTCCCGATGATATAAGGACTTCCCCCACCTGCCAAAGCGCTGATCACTGCAGTCGTAATATGAGCAACACCCTTACTTAGGTAAGTCGTAGTCGATGTATTATAGGTCATCACAGCTGAGATAGTATCTGTCGTAGTCTGCCCGTCATTACCAATGTAGGTAATCGCTATCTGGCCAGCAGTAATTCCGGGGCTGCCATTGCCAATAACCACCTGAACTGGGCGAATATCAATCGGCTGCGTTACGCTAACAGCTCCGTTAGTAAGGCTAGCCGAGGCGATAATAGCGCCCACAGCAGCAGCGGCAGGAACTGCGGGGTATGAATTATTAACCGTAGCAGCGGATAAATAGTTCCAGCCTATACCAAGCATAGTAGTAACGTCACGGCTATCAACAGTATAAGTTCCGTCGGAATTCGGGGTATAGGTTCCGTAATTACCAATAACAGTACCGGAAGAGGTACTCCCTGAACTCATCTTTACCTGGTAGATCATTCTTCTACTCCTATATTAACCGTTTAATGAAATAGTTAAATTAAATGTAAGCTATCGTATCAGGTCGCAGGGTAGACTATCATAAATTCAACGTAGTTATTTGAAAGCTGGGCATTAGTAACTGCAATACCACCATTCATTAAAGATGCAGTTAGGATCGATCCGTTTCCTGTAGTACTAAGCCCCACAGGCCCACCTGTAACAACATTTCCAGTAATCACCGACGAAGTTACGTACCCATATACCGCATTAGCGGCAGCAACTGGTAACCCGGCTATAACTGCATGGGCGCTATTGGACGTAACTGGGTAAGAAAGCTGGCCGTACAGGTAAACCATATTACCAACTTGCGACCAATGTGCGGTTACGCTGACAAACGTTAAACCCGCACCGCTTCCATCAGTAGGAGTCCAGGAGGTATTTCCCGTTTGTTGAGCAGAATATCCCACTCCATAATTAACGGAAAGTGCCCCGTTGGTATTGGTGAGCGTGGTGCCATCCGGTTTGACCCCACCCAGAAAAGTAGAAGTTGCCGGGGGTAGAACACCAAGTTGAGTAGTTGTTAGTACTCCAAATTGAGTAGTTGTTAATGACGCTAAGTTAGTAGTACTGTGTAGTATACCAAATTGAGTAGTACTCATACCCCCCAAAGCCGTGGTAGTAATCGCGCCAATTTGCGTCGATGTTATCCCAGCAATAGCCGTAATCGTATGCGCCGCTATCTGGGATGCCCCAATCACGGCGATATTAGTCGTACTATTCAACGCGCTGTACGCTGTTGTAGACAATCCCGCAATGTCAGTTGTTGTTAATAACCCTAGCGCTGTAGAATTCAAGTGTGTGTATGCTGCAGCTACCTGAATTGCTGTAGTAGTCAACCCAGCAATAAGAGTAGTTCCGAACCCAATTAAAGAAGTTGTAGTTAGCGCGGCAAGACTAGTAGTAGTTAAAAAAGCTAGGTTGCCAAACCAAGTACCAGCGGATAGTTGAGTGGAGGTTAATGCGCCAAAGGCCGTAGTCGTCTCTGGTAATACACTAATCTGTGTGGTCGTTAAAAAAGCACCCTGCTGTAATCCTAAAATAGATCCGATAGAGGTTGTTGCTAGACTGCCAAAAGCGGTCGAAGTTAATACTTGATTAGTCAGTCCAGCTACCTGTGTCGTAGTTAAATAAGCGACTGGGCTAACTCCAGAAACAGCAGCGATAGCTGTAGTACCTAATGCCCCAAATTCAGTGGTATTCAACACGTAAGTTGGAGAATAAGCACCCGATGCTACGCCAGTTAGGCTAGCGAATTGTGTAGTGGTAATACTTCCTAATGCTGTAGTAGTGACTAGCGCCGAATAACTACTATTCACAATACCAGAAGTTGTATTTATTGGAACGGTTCCGTATTGACAGTTAGTCCCGTCAAACATAACCAGAGTAGTATTATCCTGGGGGACAATTACACCAATTCCAGACGTAGCTATCCAAGTTACTGTGTAAGCTCCAGTTGTCGCGTTCTCAACTAGCCAACTATCCCCAGAAGCGGGAACAATTACTTGGATACTACCAGTTAATGCCCCTCTTAAGACTATATTAAATGTGGAATTTTGACTAGCAGATAAAGTTACGTTGCTACTACCAGTTACATCAACGCTGGTAGTAGCCATAGCGTTAGTAACATAGGCTGTAGTGGCTATTTTAGTAGAGCTATCTCCATAACTAGGAGATGGGGATGTGGGGACACCGGCTAAGGCAGGAGAAGTCGCTAAGACGAATTTTCCGGTTCCGGTAGATGGTAATCCCCCTATAGCGGTAGTAGTTAACCCACCTAAAGCTGTTGATGTAATATTGCCAAAAGCTGTGGAATTCAACGCAGTATACGCAGCCACAGCGGCAATGTTAGTACTTTCTAGGGCTATAAATTGCGTTGTCGTGATACTACCTAAAGCAGTAGTCGTTAACGACCCAGCCGCTAAACTTCCGACCTGAGTAGTACTCAGATAAGCTACCGGGGTAACCCCTGAAACTGCTGCAAGAGCAGTAGTGCCTAAACTACCTAGATTAGTTGTCGTTAATACATAAACTGGGGAATAAGCTCCTGCCTGTAGTCCGATTAGGCTAGCGAACTGGGTAGTAGTGATAGCTCCTAATCCAGTTGTAGTTTCGGGGACTAACCCTATTGCCGTCGTAGTTAACCCGGCAATGTAAGTAGTTCCTAGACTGGAAATCAAACTAGTCGCATAGTATCCTAACGAAGTAGTAGTCAACCCGGCAACCAATGTAGTTCCACCAGCTATAACATCTGAGGTTACTAGGGTATTAACAACCGTAGTAGTTAATCCTGAAGCTACCTGCAACTGAAGCGTAGTTAACCCGCTCAACGCTGTAGTCGTAACGGGTAAATTTCCGATCCCAGTAGTAGTTAAGTAAGCCCCTGCTTGAACCCCTGAAATAGCTGCGAAATTGGTAGTAGTTAGCAGCCCAAAACTAGTAGTAGTTAAAGCATAACCACCAAGCTGGGTAGTAGTCAACCCTGCAATATTAGTAGTGTTTATTCCCGAGAAACTTGCCATCTGGGTAGTACCCAAAGCACTAAGTTCCTGGGACGTTAATGAATTAAATTGGGTCGAGCCTAAATTTAATAAAACTTGAATATTTGTGGTAGTCAATCCGCCAAAGGCCGTAGTGGTTATTCCAGCAATAGCAGTCTGGGAAGGAGAAGTCAAAGTCGCAATAGCGGCGATATTAGTACTCTCTAGCCCCAGAAACTGGGTACTTGTTAAACTACCCAGGGCCGTAGTCGTTAGAACAGAATTAGTCAATCCAGCAATCTGGGTCGTAGTTAGATAAGCTCCCTGAGTTACCCCAACGGTACCTAATGCTGTTGTAGTTATACTGCTACTTGCCCCGAGAATTCCAATCTGTGTTGTAGTTAAAGTTGCTCCGGCTTGAAAAGCACCTAATCCAATTAAAGAGGTTGTAGTCAGGGTACTTAACCCAACTGATACCATATTAGTAACTTGGGGAGTTGGCACACTTGACCCTAGGGAAATTGCCATCCCGCCCATAGTTATAGATGAATTAACTAATCCACTATTTGTTATACTTGCGTTGGTTATATTACTGCCGTTAACTATAATCGGGTTAAGATTAGACCCTGAAATATCTCCACCTAGGGATATTCCGCCGCCAGACCCGCCACTATTCGGGGGAGTAATACCGCCCATATCAGTATCCCATCCAGACAACGATAGTTGAGGTATTACCTGCTCCACAAATAGCTTGGAAACTATTACTCGCTACTACCGAATCCATAACCTGAGCGCCACCTTGGTTAGCTAACCCAGAAGAACCATAGACGAAACCAGCGCCAAAGACAGCGGGGGTGTTTCCGGGGGTTACAGTGACTGGAAACGCCCCTACATTCATCCAAGCAAGGTAGTTGCGACTAGCATCCGCTACAACTAACGGTCCGGACGCGGCGGTAACGCTAACTAGAACCTGAACTAGGTTAACCAGCGGGCTAGAACTCATATTATTTCCCCTACACCTTGCTCAGATATCGGCTTTTTCATATCCCCGGTCTTTAACCAATTCTTAAACTGATCCATAGTTAACTTAGTCATAGCAGAGAACCTATCCGCACCTAGGTCATCATCATGGGCTTTTAGGTAATTCTTCTTAACCTTATCTGAATCCCTAAACCCGATAAAACATTTGTGCTCATCGAAATGAAGAACCTTACCTGAGCTATTAACCAGATTCTGATCAACTACATAAACAATATCTTCATCGGGGTGTTTACCTAAATAAACATCCATATGTTCGTCGTCGGCACCTAAATATCCTTTAATATACCCATAAACTGCAGGCATTTTAATCTTAATATGCTCGCCGGTATCTAGTTTAACCCTTCTCTTACTTCCCTTAGCATTCTCTATAGTAATATCCAGCCCCTGAATCCAAATATGGCCTTTCTTAAAATTACCGACTTCCCTCTGACCTTTAGTAGGTTTCCGGGCTTCTTTGGCGGCTTCTTTGATATCTCTCTTATCTATTTCAGCCTTTACTAAAGTTTCAATCATCTTATGGACTTTAGTGGGCGGAAGGGTAGAAGTTCCAGCGGGTTTAGCGGGGCCTTTCAGGGGTTGTTCTTTAATCGGGGCGGGTTCCTTCTTAGGCGCGTCACTAATCCCTTCACTACCTTGCGCTCCGGGCATCGTAACATTACCTTCAATAATATCCTTTAACCTCAGCGCCCCGTTCCCAGTGTAGATTAACTGTTCATCCCCAAATTCAGTAGGCTCTTCCCCTAATTCCCCCCGAACTTCGTTCAGCGTCCTTAACCCTAGTTGAAGCTGAACTTGATGTATCTTACTCTGCTTCTCGCCATCCGATTCCGGGCGAGGTAAGAAGGCAAACTCAACATCATCGTAGCCGAACTTCTCCTGGATAATCATATCCATTATATCGTTTTTCCAGAAATCCATTCTGGAAAATAAACCTTCTTCCTGGCTAACTTGCTGCGCGGATGAAGCAGTACCCCGGTTAACCTGTTTAACAAAAGGTGTTGGGCTAATACTGAATGCGTAACAAGCTAACCGGATCAACATTTCATCCCGGTCGGACCATAAGCTCTTCCCGTCCGCGTTTTTAATCTCAAAAGGCTTCATGCCGTTAGGTATAAAGCGGGTCTTGGATTTCAAATTAAGATTACCAGACATTAGACTGTCAAAGTGAGCTTGAAATTGTACTATTTGATTAAGAGTCCATTCTGTAGGCACTGTTATCATCAACTCGGGTATGCTCCCGGCTCTCCAAAATTCACTTTGGTAAATTGTTTTCCTTATAGCTTCAGTAGCTTCGATGAACAATTGATTAATTGGGCTAAAGCCCAGTACAGGAATCTCAGGAGTTGGCCTTACTATCTGATACATAATCTCATCTTCAGATAGGTTAATCAGAGGCATCCCTTTGATAATTTGCTGAAAGGCGGGCTGTCTCTTCTCATAAACAATCCCGTTCTCACTCATATTATAAACGGAATCAGGTCGCCTTCCTGCGTCATCTATTAAAGGAAAAATAGTAGCCCCATCTAAAATCTCTAAACTAAAAGGCTTACCGTCTAATCTTTTATTTATGTAAATAGTACCTGCATCAATCACCAGGACATCGTCGAGTAATTTCCTAGCCCATTGACTGAACGTCAACTTCCCGTCCGGGTGGCGAAAGAACTTCCTTAATTCCTCAATAGCCTTACTACTCCCTCGTGGCCTATCCTTCATCTGAATAGTCCAGGGTAGCCGAAGCAACTGATCCTTACACGTCTCGACAATAGTAGCTAAGATTCCCCAACTCTTCCGCATCCCCCGCAACATATCCATTAGTTCAATTCTTTGAGGGATATAGTTCATATTATAGCTAGTCGGGTAATCCCACTCCCTAGGCCGATTAACAGTCGGGGGACCGTAGGGAAACAATGGGTCCATCGGGCTATAGATATTATTCCTTATATCTATATCATTGATCCAAGGCTGTGGCTGGGTATGCCTATCATCCCGGTACTTAGAGTCCGATCCATCACTAATTGGCCGATTACCTTGCGTGTTAACTCCCCTACCCATCCCCTGGGCCATAGAACTAATCTCAGGGCCAGAATAAGGGTGCATCCCCCCACCCATTTTAGTCAACATATCTTTAACTAATTTATTTTCTTCCCTATGCTCAGGATAAGTCATACTTTCCCGCTTCCTTCCCGAGTCCTGAAACTCGCGGAGAGTGGCTAGGATTTCTTCGTTAGTTAAATACTTATTCATCAATAACTACTTTATCCCTGGCAGTACGAAATAACCTATACCACTTTAACCATCGGCCTATGGCGGGGGACTTAGTCTTTAATTTCCTATACCCAGACTTATACTTCATATTAGTTATCTTCATCCGGATAAACTATGTCAAAATTAGTTTTCTTTTTCTTCTCCGTTCTAACTTCGCTAATCAATTCAAGGTCATCCAGCTTAACGTTAAGAAATTTATCCTCACTGATAACTATTGCGTATATTTGCCCCTTAGCTCCAGCACAGTAACCAACAACAGCGCCGGGGGTACCTTTGACTTTGACTAAGATTAATTTCATCACGCTATATCCTTTGGAGGTTCAGGGAAGGGAATAATCTGACTAATAATTTTATTTGCCCACTCAGCCGCTTTTTCCTGGCCATACCCTTTAACAATTTTTTCAGCGTAGGCTAACTGCCATCTTACACTTTGTTCCTTATTTAACCCCATTACACACATCCCATATGCCAGGAGTTAACACCGTCACTAACCTTGCTTGGTCCAGCTATCTCAACCTTACATCTTTCGCAAATTCTTCCGCTATTCGGGTCAAACAGGGCTAAGGTACTTTTATAAAGTTTATCTAGCTCAGAATTAAGATTTTCTTTGGTTACTTTTCCTAGCTTATCAGGATTAACATAAATCTCTTCCTGAACTTTATCCTTTCTAACCTCTTCCCGCATCCCTGAGTAATATTTCAAAAAGGTATTTCCGGGGTTGTTAGTTACAAATTGCTGGCGAGCTAACCCCAAGGCCACTACACAGTCATCATGTATTCCGGGGGCTTGCATAGCGGAGTACTTAACAGTTCCATTTGGCTGAATAACATATTCGAAATTCTCCAGCTCTTCTTTAATAACCCCATCTGGATAGCTAATCTGCTTACTCTGAATAGCAACCGCCAGTCCTTCCATCAATTTCTGCTTAGAACTCTGGGTAAATATAAACTTGAAATAATTACCCCTCTCGTAACTTAATTCCTCATAAACCGGGTCACCAATTCCCGTACTATCCACCAGAACCGGAATATTCTCCCCACAGCGAATTCTAGCCCTGGCTACGCTAATCCGCCAGCTAACTTTATTCCACCGGTCGAACTCGCAAACTTCACCTTTTTCATTCAGCCCAACTATTACAAAATAATCTTGCTTCTTAGCTAAATCCATCCCGTAAGCTATGGCAGGACTACTTCCAAGCCCACTACCATTAACGCAAGCCCGAATATGCTCAAGACCGAAAGGATTACCAAGGTCATCTCCTGGCTCTGCAAAATAGAGTTCGCGAAAGACATTTTCTGGCAATACTCTTCTGGCGTCTTCAATTTCCTTGGCCTTAAGGACCCCCGAATCAACTGCATCTTGCGCCGTAATCCGAGCATAGTGTATTTCGGGGTCATCGCCACGTTCCGCTATTCTACAAAGGTTATAAAACCAATTCTTCCTGCCATGAACGTTCCCGATCATCCTAACCGGACCGTTAGTAGCGGTAATTGTAGACCTTAGCGCATACCAACAATCTTCTTTAACTCGGCTAGCCTCGTCAATTACAGCAGCGTAAACATCTTCCCCGTAAAGCATTTCAGCATTATCACCAGAGCGGAAACTAATTACTGCTCCGTTAATAAGCTCTAACGTAGGAATGGGAGATTCGGATGATTTAAAGGAACCTTTGGTTAAAAAGGTCTTAAATCTCTTAAATGGAATGCTGGACTGACTATATCCGGGACTTATCCACCAGAAGTTTTGGCCGGGTTTGCCCTTGATTAAGGCTTGCTCCAATAGCCAGGCCATAGTTCCTAGGGTTTTTCCCGCCTTAGTACTGGCCTCTATAGTGGCAAATCTTTCTTCACAAAAGATAGCATCCAGTTGCTTAGGGTAAAGGTAAGGTCTAGTGTACTGGACCAACTAAGTAATCCCTACTGCTTCCTTAGGTGAACCGGGTTCCTGTAGGTTTAGGCCAAAGAACCCGGTTCTGAACCTAAACGGGTGCCCGCAGGAGAACCCAGGAACCTATCAAGGTCCAGTTGGAGAATAGGGGGAATTGGGGAGACTGGCAAGGGAAAGTTACTAACTTTTCGCGTTAAAATAGCAACCAACTAACCCCTTTGTTAAATTTTAGTCAAAAAAATAGGGAGGATATAAATCCTCCCTATAAATTCAGAATCTAATCGAATCTAATCGAATCTAATCGAATCTAATCCTTTAGAAACTTCGATCGTGCAATACTCCTTTTCAACTGATTACAAAGCTTCATAATCTCCCGCCGATTAGGGGCTATTAGGAGACTATTACTCCACTGAATAAGATGAACCAGTTTACATAGGTAATCTCTATCTATGATCTTATCCTTCTCACTCATCACATCCCCCTAATTCCATAGTTATTTATTACCTCGTCTGACCAGAAGAGAAGAGGCTTATCTAAATCTAAAGCCTTACTCCATATAGAACTATCTTCTGGACTTTCGGGGGTTAGGTTTTTAACAATGACTAAGGTTTTAACAAAATCGGGATCAAAATCAGGATTAGCTTTGGTAATAATCGGGCGGTAGAATAAGTCTAACTTTTCCTGCGCTTCTTTAACCCAGGTTAGTTTAACTTCGATAATTAAAAGAATATTATCAAATTTTATCAAAATATCGGGAGAACAGTAAGCAAATTCCGAATTATTCCGGTATTCAAACCAAGGATTATGCTCAATATGATTAAAGAACCTACTGAGACTATTAAACACTTTTTTCTCAAATCGAATCCCGTTGGCTTGGGCGAGGGTATACTTTTTGTTCAGCGCAATACACGGAACCGGGCATTGTTTTGCGTGGGTTAAGTTATTCAGTTGTTTAACCATATTAACCATGTAACAGCGCCCATGCTGAATAAAGAATAATACCCGCGCCCACTATCGCGCAAGTATCGCGAAAGATTAACCCTGATTTATAAATAAAGTATTTTACTGGGGAGTTCTGGGATATAGACCGGCAAAACTCTTCAATGAAAAGGACGCGATTAGGGATATTAAATTCACAAGAGCCAATTAACTTGGCATCTTTCCTCATCCTATCCCATTCCGCCTGTAATTCTTCCCACTGTTCCATAATTAATCTCCCATTTGCTCTAAGATATAGGCTGCTCTTCTGGCCTCAAAAGAATCATCTTGGGGGGGATTTTCGATAATTGTAGCTGGCGGAACTGGAGGAGTACCAAAGTTCAAGGTAATCTCGGTCGGAGCAGTAGTTACAGCACTAACCGATCTTGGGGGGGCTACTGTTCTATCCGCGCCCAATTCCACACACTTTCGGAGTTCTCCTAGCGGCAACTTCTTCTTAATCTCTTCATCATCTAATCTTGATTGAATTTCTCTTAACGCCACGTGGCTAACATCAAGAAGGTCAGCCCGGAACTGAATTCCATAATCGTGCATAGTACCGATTTGCTGATCACGGTAATAGGATACTAATTCAATAAAAGCGGGGTCTTGGAGTAAGACACTCATTCTAGCTTGGTCAACACCAACTATCATAGCAACATCTTTGGCGGTTCTACCCTGAGCTATCAGTTCCGCTTGCCTATGATGGCGAGGACGTAGGTATCTAATCCCCGACAATTGGGCAATATCACTTCCACCGTCATTATTCAGTAAACTATCCCCCGCCTTACCAGTCCTTTTCCGACTCTTTGCGCGAGCTTCACTTGCTAAGCGTAAATCCTCTTCACTTAATTCCTTAACAACTTCAACTATTAAATCCTTATCTTCGACTTCAATCATTAAGACCTTACTAGGGCTTATTAAACCTTCCTCGGGACTTGCCTTAAACAAACTTTTCTTAACTCCAAGAATACTCGGGGGGTATTTAGCCATTATCTTAATCCTTAATCCTTAATCCTTCGGGACCCCTCTTAAATATTCTTAAAAATTTCCAAGGGAGCTAATACGTATCAATCTTTCACAATCTCTGGTTGGGACCCTAAGCCGGGGGGTTTAAGGAAGTGAGAAGGATCCCTACTAGTATCATAGTAAAGAGCAAGTAAAGAAGGATCCTTTTACTTGCTCTTTACTTTGGGTGAATTAACTGCGAAGAATTTCATCCTCGAAGAATTTTATTTTCTTTTCACATATAGTTATTGACAGTTCGTCACCCCGGGCGATAGCAAGCTTGAGGAAGGTTTTGTATGAGCTGATAGAGGACTGGGCTGTTTTAATTTGCATGGCGGTCATGATTTGATCTCCGTTGTTGTTGTTAGTTTCTCCCGGGTTAATTTCCTAGCAAGTTCAAGCAGGTTCTGTTGCTCCTGAATTAGCGCGGAAACTCGCACTAATTCTTGGTTGGCCTCATTCATGTCGTCATCGCTATAGGCGGGTTTGGTAAGCAGTCTAAGGTTTTCGCGGTTAAGAGCATCGAGTTGTTCTTTGATGACTTTGATGTTGGCGACGATAGTTTCCATAATTTGGTTCCTTTGGTAGGTCTTTGGTAGGTCTTTGCCTCTGAGAGAAACAGTAGCAGGTTAAGGCAGGATTGGCAATAGGATAAAAAGATATATAGACTAATGGGTAGGTAGGTAAGGTAAGGTAATTGTTTCACGTGGAACAGGGGTTGAGGGGAAGGGATTAGGCCAGAGAACTTAAGCTCTCTGGCCTAATTAGGAATTTAGATATCCAAGTCGTCGGAGTTCAGCTTGACCGAGGCGGTCTTGTCGGCGGTCTTGACCCTGGGAGTGGCGAATAGAGCGAGTTGGGCCTGGTATAGGTCGATAGTCTCGATCTTGGTCGAGGCGCGAACTTTGGCCATGCCTTGGATCACATTTTCGGCGGTGATGGATCCGACGATCTGAATAGAGCCGGAGATTTGGCCAGAACGGATAGAGGCGTTGCGGCGTTCAGTGAGGATTTTGACAACTTCGTAGGCGGCTTTCTCCTGGGCGACTTCAAGCGACGAGCGGCGCTGAGGTTCGAGGGTCGGAGTGTAGGCGAGATAGGCGGCTACCAGGGCGTCGTTACCACCCGCCAGAGGATCGACGAGTATGCCGCGCTTAGCCCCACCGTTCGCGAGACGTTCGCGGTAGGATTTCAACTGGGCGGTGATTTTGGCGACGTAGGGCGCGGAAAAGGCGTTGTCCAGAATTGCAGCAACCGTGGCGTCCAGGCCGGTATTGGCCGCGTTAAAACGCACGGGCAAGTCTACTGAGATTGGATTCAGCTCGCTGTCCTGGCCGATAATATGACCGTGATAGACGGGAGTGGGTGCCGGGTCAGAGTGATAAGTCTGAGTCTGGTCTACGTGGTCGCTGTGGTGCTGATTTGTCATAATCGTCTCCTGAGAGGGTTGAGTGAGGGTAAGGGTAGCAGTATCGGTAGCAGTATCGGTGACATTTTCAGAAATTATTGAACCAGAGTTTTTTCGTTTTGCGTTGACCTTGTTGCTCACTGGACTAGGCATCTAATACCTCCTGTTTTTCTCACTAAGAATAGTGTAGTGACTAAGGGAGTCTTAGTCAACAGTATTTGAGGGTTTTCGCGAAATTTTGTAGGAAGGGTTTTCGCGAAATAGGTTTAGGTTCAGGGGGTGAAATCAGGTAAAGTTTTCTTAAATTAGGCTAAGTTTCCTGTTGACAAGAGAGGTTTTCGGGAGAATGAGGGGATAGGAGATATTGAACCGATATCGGAGAGATATCGGAAAGTGAAAGGAAAACAAAAACCGCCCCAGGAGGCTCGTACAGGGGCGAGAGGATCCAGAGTAGGATAGTGTCGGGAGGGGCTGAGATACGCTTGTGGGGGCAACGTAGGCGGTTAAGGATTCGAGGCCAGTTTCTGGCGGATTTGCTAGAAAAGGACGGCATATGCCTTTTGGTTATGCCTTTTGGTTATGCCCACAAATCATGTCGTTTAGCCAAATTCCACCACTATTTCCCTTGCATCAGCCCCCCTAAGTGTGCGATACTATTTTTAGAGAGAGAGAGAGAGAGAGAGAGAGCTAAGGAGGTAGAGATCATGGCGACACTTACGGAGCCGCAACTAGCGACGATTTACGCGATGAATGATAAATTCGGTCTAGGAAAGATCCTTGAGATTTTTGATTTCGCCGACGGCCGATTTGTAGTGCGGGTGGAGTTGGATAATCCTACTGGCCGCCAAAGTCAAAAAAATTGTAACGGATACGTTACGGATTATGTCCGGGATGGAGTTGTGGAGAAACAGGTGGTTACGTACCGTAACCATATCCGGGTGGTGGATGTTGGGAAGGGAACTAGGCCATGATGGCGATAAGCACTAAATACCTAGGGGCGACTAGATTGCAAGGTCGTAGGGTAAAGGCAAGTTGTGAGGCGGGAAGTGTCGTTATCCTCTGGAGTGATGAATATGAGGCTATCGAGAATCATATACTGGCGCGGGATGCCCTGTCCGCGAAACTGAACTGGCCGATACGAACCTGGAAAATGGGCAGGCTAAACTCATGCAGTTGGGCTCACGTAAGGGTGTTTAATTAAAGAGGTAGGAGGCTAATCAAATGGTGGTCATGATGGCGATAGTGACTAGGTTTCTAGGACAGACTAAAGTCCAGAGAGCTAGGGTAAAGGCAAGTTGTGAGGCGGGAAGTGTCGTTATCCTCTGGGAGGTTGACGTTGATGCGGAGACTAATCATCGATTAGCGAGGGAGGCTCTAGTTAAGAAACTAAACTGGACTGTGGGGACTTGGGTAACCGGGTTTTTATCTAATGGGAGTCAAGTTCACGTGAGGGTGATAGGGGACAGGTTATGAATAATTTTCTGGACTATGTTATAGTTGAGCTGGGTGATTCCGGGTGGGAAAGAGACCAAGAAGGAAATTATCTTTCGCCCGGAAGAACAGCACGCTGTGAAATAAGCAAAATTTACGGCTATTGCCAGTTTTATAAGAAAAACGGGAATAATAGCTGGAGAAGTGTGAGTAAGTATAGTGAGGGGATAAGTGACTATTCGGGGATTGATATCTCTATTCATGCGCTAAGCCGGGAGTGATGATCATGAACAAGGAACTAGACATGGCAAAATCAGCGTACTTTTCTATTAACTTTGGACTTTCTGGCTGCTATATGCCAGATTATGCCGGAGGAAGCCAGAAATTTACTTCTCAGGAGGAGTTGGCAAATTCTATTCGCGAGGAACTTGCCAACTTTAACCTGCCGAAAACGCTATTTTCTGAGGCTCATATTCGGAGAATATGGAGGACGGTCCAGCTCCGAGGGTCCTCACGTGCGCATTTCGACATCTACTACGAGGCTAATGTCTTATCCTATCGGGGGCTAACAAAAATTGAATATCAAGCAACGCAGAAGGAAGGTGAGTAATTAGCCAGAGACTAGTTCAGGTTAAGGATAAACCTTAGGCCAAGGGATTAAATTCTCTTGGCCTAAAGTTTTGTCAAGGAAGATTTCCTTAGGGAATCCTTAAGGGAATCCTTAAGGGAATCCTTAAGGGAATCCTTAAGGGAATCCTTAAGGGAATCCTTAAGGGAATCCTTAAGGGAATCCTTAAGGGAATCCTTAAGGGAATCCTTAGCAAATCCTTAGCAAGATTTTTTTCTTTCTTCCTATGAAGTTCCTTACAGGACTTATCGCAGAACCTTTGCCAGGGCCGATTAGCCTGAAATAACCCTCCGCAGGCCTTGCAGGTAATAACAGGGTGAGGTTTTTTCTTTCTTCCTTGAGGTTTTTTCTTTCTTACTTCTAGAGATTTTTCCATTTTAGTTTCCTAAGAGGTTGGGAAGTTGAGTGTCCACGTGAGATTGGGTTTTGTCAAGGGGATTATTCAAGGGTATTTGTTTTTTAACAAAACCCATCCTTCCCAGTTCACGGAAATCTTGCGAAGTCAAGAGAATTATTCGGTTGCCAGAGAGTAGGGAACACCACCTCGCGCGGGTCGAAACGCGTAAGGTTTTGCCTAGTCAAGAGAATTATTTTGGATCAGGGGAGGGTAAGGAGTAAATAATCCGGGGCGGTTGTGGGTTTTTCCCGGCAAAGTTACTACATTGGCTCTTTACCCTTATACCACCCATGTGGTGTAAACTCCCCTTTGCTAGCTAAGTATTATATAGGGGGCGGGTATGAGTATTACTTCCAATGGCAAAATTCATATAAAGTGTGTGACAAATATGCAAATTTACCCCCCTGTTACCGTGATATTTTTATCGCAGCTCCGCTCATTAACCTTTTTTCCCCAAGTGTCCCCTTCCCCTACACTCACGCCATTGGATCAATCTATACTCGACTGCCCTATACCTTTACTCCAACTATGTAAGTAAAAACCTAATTCCCCTCTTGTTCATGCGTACCCTTTATCTAGTTTTTCCAACCCCAGAATAGCCAAATCTGTTAACACTCGCTCCCCAAACCCTTACTATTTCCTTATTTCACCACCTTTATCAGAGTGAAGAATTTTCTTATCTTAACCCTAGCGAGCATACAAAACAAGAAACGTATAAATTGATACATAAATTAGACCATAAATTGATGTTTTTCGAAGGGGGGACACCCACTATACTCCCTATGTCTCCCCCTCTCTCCCCCTCTCCCTATGTCTCTCTCACTACTTACTACACTTATTACGCGAACTTTTTTTTTTTAGAATTATTCTAAAGAGGATATCCTCGCGAGGAGGGAGGGGGAAGTATAGCCTGGGAGGGGGAGACAGTACAGGGAATGTGGGGGGCCCCCCTGGACATCAATTTATGGTCCAATTTATGGTCCAATTTATGGGTTTCCAGTTTTGTTCCCAGCGAAAAAGTAGCAAGGAAAGCAAGCGAAAGGACCGGCTAAGGAAACCCCCGATAGCAAAATTAAGTAAAGGGAAGTTTAGGAAAGCGAGGAAAGCAAGGTTAAGGCAAGTTAAACCAAACCCCCGAAATCTAGCTAAGTTCCAAAAAAGTAAGGATTTTTCCAGATTTTTGGCTAAGGAAGGGAAAAAGAGGCGAGTAAAGGGATAGAGGCGAGTGAATAAAGGCTGAAGTAAAGGGCCTGTGAAGGCTAAGAACAA